>Ga0164243_10009208_pt1 | contig 14415 bp, 11 predicted proteins | sample OricompcompostOP_FD_108781 | JGI IMG/M metagenome (GOLD analysis project Ga0164243, IMG submission 108781) | Organic Plus compost microbial communities from Emeryville, California, USA - Original compost - Organic plus compost (OP) | ecosystem: Engineered > Solid waste > Mixed feedstock >... | reverse complement strand
TCCGACACGGCCCCGTCTTCGGCAAGTCCGGCCCAAGATAAGGGTGAATGCCCCTCCGTCATGGCCGGGCTTGATCACGTTCCGGCCGTCCGTGCTATAGCCCGCCTTCCGGAAATGGAGGTTCCGTTGAACGGCGAAGAACTGAAAAAAATACTGTGCCTTTTGGAACCGGGAATGGCCCTGACCGTGCCCGATGCATGGATCGACCGCGCCGTTGCCGGACCTCTCGCCAAACAGGTCACCCGGGTCAAGGAAATCGCCCATGCCTTCGGCTGCGTCTGGCGGCAGGGCGACGGCGTGCAGACATTCGAGAAGCTGGAAATTCCCGCGACAGGATGAGGTCTCAGCCCACCGTCCCGGCGGCGACGGCAAGGACCGGCGGCTTGTCGAGATGGGGTTCGTCCTCCTCGGCGGGAGCCGCGGCATCGGCAAGCGGCTTCCCCTCCTCCGCGGCCAGAAGCTCGCGGGCCTTGTCGACCTCGCGCTGGCGGTTCCACATGCCGGCGTAAAGACCACCTCTGGCAAGCAGATCGGCGTGCGTACCGCGCTCGACGATCTCGCCCGCCGACAGGACGATGATTTCGTCGGCGTTCACGATAGTCGACAGACGGTGAGCGATGACGAGCGTGGTGCGCCCGCGCGAGACCTGCTCCAGCTCCTTCTGGATTTCCCTTTCGGTGTAGCTGTCGAGCGCGGAAGTGGCCTCGTCGAGAATGAGGATCGGCGGGGCCTTGAGAATGGTGCGCGCGATGGCGACGCGCTGCTTCTCGCCGCCCGAGAGTTTCAGGCCGCGCTCGCCGACCTCGGTGTCGTAACCTTTGGGCATGGCGCGGATGAAGCCGTCGATCTGCGCCATCTGCGCGGCACGCTCGATTTCCTCGTCGGTCGCATCCCAGCGTCCGTATTTTATGTTGTACCGGATCGTATCGTTGAAGAGCACGGTGTCCTGCGGGACCATGCCGATGGCCGCGCGCAAACTCTTCTGCGTGACCTCGCGCACGTCCTGCCCGTCGATCGTGATGCGGCCCTGCTGGACATCGTAGAAGCGAAACAGAAGGCGCGAGATCGTGGACTTGCCCGCGCCGGACGGACCGACAATGGCCACAGTCTTGCCGGCCGGAATCTCGAAGCTGACGCCCTTGAGAATCTGGCGATCCGGCTCATAAGCGAAATGCACGTTCTCGAACCGGACGCGGCCTTCCGTCACGACAAGCGGCTTCGCATCCGGCGCGTCCCTGACTTCCGGGTCCTCCGCCAGAAGCCTGAACATGGCCTCGATGTCGGTGACCGCCTGCTTGATCTCGCGATAGACCCAGCCCATGAAGTTCAGCGGCTGGTAGAGCTGAATCATCATGGCGTTGATGAGGACGAAATCGCCGACCGTGTTGTGGCCCGCGCGCACGTCGAGCACCGCCATGGCCATACACACCGCCAGCCCCACGGAGAAGATGACCGCCTGCCCCGCGTTCAGCCAGGACAGCGAGGTGTAGGTCTTGATGGCGGACTGCTCATAGCCCGCCATGGCACGGTCGAAACGCGCGGCCTCGCGCTCCTCATTGCCGAAATATTTGACCGTCTCGTAATTCAGGAGGCTGTCGATGGCCTTCGAGCTCGCATCGGTGTCCTGATCGTTCATCACGCGGCGTATGGACAGACGCCATTCGGACGCCTTGAAGGTGAACCAGCCATAGACGGCGACCATTGCGCCGATGGCGGCAACGTAGCGCCAGTCGAACTGCCACCACAGCACGCCGAGGACGAGGACGAATTCGAACAGGGTCGGCATCACCGTCAGCATGGCGGTGCGTGTCAGCGTCTCGATGGCGGTGCGGCCGCGCTCGACGACGCGCGCAAGGCCGCCGGTGCGGCGCTTGAGATGAAAACGCAGGCTGAGGCGGTGGATGTGCTCGAAGACGCGCAGCGCAAGGCGCCGCACCGCATGCATGACGACCGCGGCAGTGAGGCCGTCGCGCAGCTGCGCGGTGACGACCATCATGATGCGGCCGAGGCCGTAGAGCACGACCATGAAGACCGGCGCGCCGAGCGCAAGGCCGAGCCAGGTGCCTTCGGACGGCGGCGCACGCCCGCTTTCAAGCAGAGTGAGCGCGTCCGTCGCCCATTTGAAGGCATAGGGCACCGCGATGGTGATGAGCTTGGTCAGCACCAGCATCAGGAGCGCGAGCGCGATGCGCAGCTTCAGGTCCGGCCGGTCGCCCGGCCACATGAACGGCTGCAGATCGCGGAAGGCACGGAAAAACGCGCTTCCCTCCGCGTTGACGCGCGGCGCCGCATCGGGCTGGACGCGCGCCGCCGGCCGCGCGTCAGTGGAACTCGTCATAAAGAAAGGCCCTGAAAATCCATTGGCTCAGGGCGTGATATAGAGTGGCGGACGCTGAATCGCGAGACCGGGCGGGCGCCTCAGCCGCCCGGCATGACGAAGACCTGGCCGGGATAGATCCTGTCCGGATCCCGGATCTGGTCGCTGTTGGCATCGTAGATCGTCGAATAGCGGATGCCCCGGCCATAGACGCGCCGGCTGATGCGCCAAAGGCTGTCTCCGCGCTTCACCGTCACCGTGCCGAGTTGGCGCACGACCGGATTGGCCGCCTGATCGGCCTCCGGAGCCTGCGGCGCGACCGCCGTCTGCGGAGCAGACCCGGAGCCGGATTCAGGAGCCGAGCCGGCCGCCGGCGCGGCGGTCCCGGCCGTGGTTTCGGGCTCGGACGGCGGACCAGCAGTTCCTGCGGACGAGGGCGCGGTTTCAGCCGGAGCGGACGGAACAGTCTGCGCCGGGGCCGAGGGCACGGCCGCGAGGGCAACGGGCTCGCCGGCTTCGGCCGTGAACGGAACCTCGACGCGGGCGACGATCTTGCCGTCCGCGCCCGGCTGATCCACGCGGATCGTGTAATCGCCCGGCGCAAGCCCCTTCTCGACGGTCAGCGACCAGCGCCCGTCGGCGCCGATGCGGGCCTCGGACAAAAGCGTGTCGTTGAGATAGATGGCCACCTTGGAGCCGGACGGTCCCGTGCCCTGGACGAAAAGCCGCCCGCCTTCCGCCTCGACCGCGCCGATGCGCAGCGGCTGCGGCGGATTGGCGGCCTCGGGAACCGCGCCGGGCACATCCGGCACCGTGCCGGCCGAAGGGCCGGACGGCGGGCCGGCCTGAACGACCTGCGAGGGCTTGCCCGGCTCGCCCACCACGACGAGCACCTCGCCCTGCCCCTTCTCCGGCACCGAAACGGTGACGGCCTGTGTCGAAGCCGCATCCGGCGAGCGGAGCGTCAGTTCATAGCTGCCCGGCTGGAGCGGGGGCGGCATCAGCACGAATTCGCCCTGTTCGTTCGCTTTGGTGCGGTCGATGACATTGCCGTTCGACAGAAGCTCGACCGTGCCGCCCGGAACCGTGCGGCCGGCGACGACCGAGGAACCGTTCGGCTCGACCCGGACGACATCGAAGCTCGGCCGCGTGCCGGCCGGCGCCTCCGCGGCCGCAGGCGCGGACGGCGTTTCGGCCTGCGGCGTCCCGGAGGCGACTCCGGAAGGCACCGGAGCGGGCGGAGCTGATTCGGGCGCCTTTCCGGCAACGGACGGCGAGGAAGCGGAGGGCGGCGCCCCTGCGGTGCGGTTCATGGTTTCCCGGCGCAGGAACACGCCCGCAAGAACGGCAAGCAGGATGACCAGGCCGAAAACGGCCAGGCGGCGCGCAGTCATGCTCTCAGCTCCCCCGCGGCGACACCCGAATGTCGCCACTCTTCCCCACATTGATCCGCGGGACGCGCCACGATCACGTGGCGCAAAACCAATTGCAACCCCAGTTAAGGTTTTCCGGCTTTAATATGCCGGACGAAGAAAAGGGAAAGAAGAACAAGAATGGGTCTTATCAAATCGGTCTGTGTCTATTGCGGCTCGGGGCTGGGCCGCGACCCCCGTCATGAGGCAGATGCACGCGCGCTGGGCGAGATCTTCGCCGAGAACCAGGTTTCGCTCGTCTATGGCGGCGGCGGCAACGGGTTGATGGGGACGATCGCCCGCGCCGTGCTCGACAATGGCGGGCATGTGACCGCGATCATCCCCGAATTCCTCGTCACCCGCGAGAGCATGCTCAAGGAGGCGCAGGAACACATCGTCACCGAGGACATGCACACCCGCAAAAGGCTGATGTTCGAGCGGGCCGACGCCTTCGTTGCCCTGCCTGGCGGCATCGGCACGCTGGAGGAACTCGTCGAGCAGCTTACCTGGGCGCAGCTCGGACGGCACCGGAAGCCGATCCTGATTGCCAATCTCAACGGCTATTGGGAACCGCTCATCGCCATGCTCGAACACATGACGGCGCACGCCTTCATCCGCGAGCGCCTGTGGGTGCCCTATCTCATCGCCGACCGCGTCGAGGACATCCTGCCCATGTTGGAGAACGCGGCGGCCGACGTGCTCGAGGCCGGCGAAGCGCCCAAGCGCAGCGTGGCCGGCACGCCGCTCGGAAAGATGTAGGGACGTCTTCCCGGACAATCGCCGCGTGGTTCCGGGATGACGCAGGGGACTAGGGCGCCGGGGCGTCGCTCTTCAGGAGCTTGAAGGTCACGCTGTCGACGAGCGCCTGAAAGCTCGCATCGATGATGTTCGGCGAGACGCCGACCGTCGTCCACACATCGCCATTGCCGTCGGCGGATTCGATCGTCACGCGCGTCACCGCCTCCGTGCCGCCGTTGAGGATGCGGACCTTGAAATCGGTGAGCCTCAAATCCTCGATGAAGGGCTGGTAGATGCCGAGATCCTTGCGCAGGGCGCCGTCGAGCGCGTTGACCGGGCCGTTGCCCTCGGCGACCGACATCAGGCTTTCGCCGTTCACACGCAACTTCACCACGGCCTCGCAAACCGTGTCCCACTCGCCCTTTTTCTGTCGCCGCTCGACCGAGGTGCGGAAGCTGTCGACGTCGAAATAGTTCGGCACCGAGCCGAGCACGCGGCGCGCCAGAAGCTCGAAGCTCGCCGCCGCGCCCTCATAGGCATAGCCCAGGTTCTCGCGCGCCTTCACCTCATTCAGGAGACGCGTGAGCCTCGGATCGTCCTTGCCGACCTCGATGCCGATGCGCTTCAGCTCGGCGAGGAGGTTCGACTTGCCACCCTGATCGGAGACCATGACGCGGCGCTTGTTGCCGACCGATTCCGGCGTGACATGTTCGTAGGTACGTGGGTCCTTCAGGATGGCCGAGGCATGGATGCCGGCCTTGGTCGCGAACGCGTTGGCGCCGACATAGGGCGCGTGGCGGTTCGGATTGCGGTTGAGGATCTCGTCCAGCATGCGCGAGAGCTGTGTGAGGTTTCTCAGCCCCTCGTCCGAAATGCCCGTCTCGAAGCGGCCGCGGTATTCGTCCTTCAGCTTCAGCGTCGGGATGAGCGTGACGAGATTGGCGTTGCCGCACCGCTCGCCGAGGCCGTTCAGCGTGCCCTGGATCTGGCGCACGCCCGCATCGACCGCCGCAAGCGCGTTGGCGACGGCGCAGCCGGTATCGTCGTGCGGATGAATGCCAAGGCGGTCGCCCGGTATGTGCGCCACGACCTCCGAGACGATCTTCGAGACTTCATGCGGGAGCGTGCCGCCGTTCGTGTCGCAGAGTACGACCCAGCGCGCGCCGGCCTCGTAAGCGGCTTTCGCACAGGCGAGCGCGTATTCCGGATTGGCCTTGTAGCCGTCGAAGAAATGCTCGCAGTCGATCATGGTCTCGCGGCCGGAGGCGACGCCCGCCTTCACGGTCTCGCGGATGGATTTCAGATTTTCCTCGAGCGTCGTGCCGAGCGCGACCTCGACGTGATAGTCCCAGCTCTTGGCGACGAAACAGAGGGCGTCGGACCGCGCGGCCAGCACGGTCTGCAGGCCCGGATCGTTGGCCGCCGAGCGCCCGGCCCGCTTCGTCATGCCGAAGGCGGTGAACCGGGCGTGCCTGAAATCGTGCTTCTGTGCAAAAAAGGCCGTGTCGGTCGGGTTCGCGCCGGGATAGCCGCCCTCGATGTAGTCGACGCCGATGCCGTCCAGCATGCGCGCGACGGCGAGCTTCTCCTCCAGCGCGAAATCGACGCCAGCGGTCTGCTGGCCGTCGCGGAGCGTGGTGTCGAAAAGGTAGAGGCGTTCCCTTGTCATGACGCGTATCCGTCCTCGCGGAAAACGCACCGCGTTTGTCCGGGATCGCTGTCCCGCCGTTCGGTTGCGGTCCCGGATCGCGCGGTGCGCGTCGGGGATGACGGCACACTCCTCACCGCATCACCTCCCAGGTCGTCCCTTCGGGCGAATCCTTGATCATGATGCCGTGTGCCGACAATTTCTCGCGGATGCGGTCAGCCTCGGCGTAGTTCTTCGCCTTGCGGGCGTGCAGACGCTGCGCCAGCAGCGCCTCGATCTCCGCGACCGGAATGTTGGGCTCGGGCGCGGTCGCCTTGCGCCAGTCGGCGAATTCGCGCGCCCGGAAGCCAAGGAAATCAAGCGTGCCGGCGAGCGATTTGCGGCCCGCCGCGCCTCTTAGCGCGTGCATCTCGGCGATCATTTTCGGCGTATTGAGATCGTCCTTCAGCGCCTCGAGCACGGCCGGGGCCGGACGCGGCTCGGCGCCGCCCGCCGCCGCCTCGAACCAGACCGCGAGCGCCTTCTCGGCGTCCTGCAGGGACTTCAGGTTCCAGTTGATCGGCTGGCGGTAGTGCGTGCCGAGCATGGCGAGGCGGATGACGTCGCCCGGCCAGTCGTTCAGAAGGTCGCGGATCGTGATGAAGTTGCCGAGCGATTTCGACATCTTCTCGCCCTCGACCTGCAGGAAGCCGTTGTGCAGCCAGACATTGGCCATCACGTCGTGATGGAAGGCGCAGCAGGTCTGGGCGATCTCGTTTTCGTGATGAGGGAAAACGAGATCGATGCCGCCGCCGTGGATGTCGAACACCTCGCCGAGATGCTTCCACGACATGGCCGAGCATTCGATGTGCCAGCCTGGACGGCCCCGGCCCCACGGGCTGTCCCAGCCCGGCAGATCCGGCGCGGACGGCTTCCACAGGACGAAATCCATCGGATCGCGCTTGTAGGGCGCGACCTCGACGCGGGCGCCCGCCTCCATCTCGTCGAGCGTGCGGTTGGACAAACGCCCGTAGGCCGGCATGGACGGCACGTGAAAGAGCACATGCCCTTCGGCCTCATAGGCATGGCCGCCGGCGATGAGCTTCCTGATGAGCGCGATCATCTCCGCGATGTGCTCGGTCGCCCGCGGCTCGACCGTGGGGCGAAGCACGCCGAGCGCGTCGACATCCTCGTGGAAGGCGGCCGCGGTCTCCTCCGTCAGCTGGCGGATCGAGATGCCGCGCTCGGCGGCGCGGGCGTTGATCTTGTCGTCCACGTCCGTGATGTTGCGGACATAGGTGACATGGTCCGCGCCATAGAGATGGCGCAGCAGACGGAACAGCACGTCGAAGACGATGATCGGCCGCGCATTGCCGATGTGGGCGCGGTCGTAGACCGTCGGGCCGCAGACATAGAGGCGCACATTCCTCGCGTCGATGGGCACGAAGGGCGCCTTCGCGCGGGTCAGGGTATTGTGCAGGACGAGCGACATGATGATCCGTGCCTTGTGCCGGCCCCGGCAGTCGCGTCTCTCTCGATCAGGTCAGACAGATACGGCCACGGCCAGCTTTGGAGCTAACCGCAAATAATGATGATCCGGCTAATGGCGGATGCGTGGGCCGACATGGCGCCGACATAGGTGGAAGGCCGGCCTTGCGTCAAGTGCGTTCCTTCCCCATCCCGTTTTTCATCCCCTCGCCGGGCCCCTTTCCCCCGGTGCCGGAGCGTGCTTCACACTTGCGCCCGATTTGGGCGGTCTACGGGGTTCCGACGCCCGGCTGACGCGCGATAGATTGGTTTTATGCTGAAAAAGATTCTGGTTCCCGCGCTCGGCGCATTCTTCCTCGGCGCCGCAACGAATTCCCCCCTGGCCCAGCAGGGGCCGACCTATGCGCCGCCCGCGCCGCAATACCAGCAGCCGCAATATCAGCAGCAGCCCCAGTATCAGCAGCGGCAGGCGCAGGCCAATCCGGCCTGCGTGCGGCTCGAAAGCCAGCTCGCCGCCCTCGACGCCCAAGGCGGGGCCGACCCGCAGAGGCAGCAGCTGGAAGCGGCCTACAACCAGCAGCGCGGCCAGATGGACGCCATGATCCAGCGTTCGCGCAGCATGGGCTGTGGGCGCAATTTCCTCTTCGGCCCGCGCCCGCCGGCCGAATGCCGCGGACTCGAAGCCCAGATCGACCGGGTGCGCGACCAGGTCGAACGGCTGGAGGACCAGCTGCGCCGCGGCAACAACGCCAGCGTGCGCGAGGCGCGCCGCCGCGACCTCATCGCCGCGCTCGCCCAATATCAGTGCGGCCCGCAATACCAGGCGGCCGCCCCCCAGCAGCCGCGCGGCGCGGGCGGCCTGTTCGGCCTGTTGTTCGGCAATCGCGGCGGCGGCTACCAGCCAAGCGCCCCGCAGGACTACCAGCCGGTGCCCCAGACCTCGACCTACCGGACGGTCTGCGTGCGCACCTGCGACGGCTTCTTCTTCCCCATCAGCTTCTCGACCGTGCCCTCGCGCTTCCCGCAGGACGAGAATATGTGCCGCCGCACCTGCCCGGGAGCCGAGGCGATGATGTTCGCCTATCCCAATCCGGGCGGCTCGCTCGAACAGGCGACCTCGCCCTCGGGCCAGAACTACCGCGATCTGCCGAACGCCTTCCGCTATCAGACGGAATTCGTGAAGGACTGCTCCTGCAAGCCGGCCGGCATGAGCTGGGAGCAGGCGCTCGCGGGCGCCGAGGACGACACCGTGCAGCGCGGCGACATCATCGTCGACGAGGAACGCGCCCGCGCCATGTCCCAGCCGGGAGATGTGGTCGTGACCCCGGACGAGGCCGCACGCGCCGCGCAGGACAGCGCGGAGGCCGTCGTCAACGAAGGCGTGACCGAGGCTCCCGCGAACACCGACCCGCCGCCCGGCCTCGAAGACTACGCCACGCAGCCGACCGAGCGGACGGCCGTGCCCTATTACGTGCCCCCGCCGCGCCGCGAGCAGCCGCAATACATCCATCCGAACTTCCGGTAGGGACGCCGAGCTTTCGAGCAGATGCGAATCGCACCATCATTGCCGGGCTTGTCCCGGCAATCCAGATGTTTTCGGGCTTGGGGCTCTGGATGCCCGGCATAAAGCCGGGCATGACGGACGCAGATGTCGAGTTCTTGACGATCCTTCGACACGAACCTTCGGTTCGGCTCAGGATGAGGCTGAGGCGCGGCTTCGCCGCACGTTGCCCCGAGGTCCCGGATCTGCGCCGTGCCACGCACAGCCTGTCCGGGACAGGTGTCAGCCCTGATCGCGGAAGCGGTTGGTAATCGGATAGCGGCGGTCGCGACCGAAATTCCTGCGCGTCACCTTGACGCCGGGAGCGGCCTGCCGGCGCTTGTATTCGGCGAGATAAAGCAGGCGCTCCACCTTCCGCACCGTCTCGATGTCGTGACCTTCGGCCACGATCTGCGCGACGCTCTTCTCGTTCTCGACGAGGCCTTCGAGAATGGCGTCGAGCACGTCATAGGGCGGCAGCGAATCCTGATCCTTCTGGTTTTCGCGCAGTTCTGCCGTCGGCGCCTTGGTGATGATGTTCTTCGGAATCACCTCTCCGTCGGGGCCGAGCGCGCCCGGCGGCTTCCAGCGGTTGCGCAGCTCCGCGAGGCGGTAGACCTGCGTCTTGTAAATATCCTTGATCGGATTGTAGCCGCCGTTCATGTCGCCATACAGGGTCGCGTAGCCGACCGACATTTCTGACTTGTTGCCGGTCGTCACCACCATCGGGCCGAACTTGTTGGACACCGACATCAGGATCGTGCCGCGCACGCGTGACTGGAGATTTTCTTCGGTGACGCCGCGATTTGTGCCCTCGAACAGCGGCTTCAGCGCGGATTCGAAGCCTTCCACCGGCTCCTTGATCGGCACGACATCGTAACGCACGCCGAGCGCCCTGGCGCAGGCTTCCGCATCGCCCAGACTCTCCCGCGAGGTGAAGCGGTAGGGCAACATGATGCAATGCACCTTGTCCGCACCGAGCGCATCGACCGCCATCGCCGCGCAGAGCGCCGAGTCGATGCCGCCCGACAGGCCGAGCACGACGCCGGGAAAACCGTTCTTCGTCACATAGTCCCGCAGGCCGAGCACGCAGGCCGCGTAATCGGCTTCATCGTCCTCCAGAAGGATCGCTTTGGGCCCCTCGCAACGGAAGGTTTTTCCCGCGCGTTCCCAATGGGTCACGACGATCTGTTCGGAAAAGGTCGGAAGCTGGAAGGCGAGCGAGGAATCCGCATTGAGGGCAAATGAGCCGCCGTCGAAGATGAGATCGTCCTGTCCGCACATCTGGTTCGTGTAGATGAGCGCAATCCCCGACTCGACCACGCGGGCGGCGGCAACCTGGATGCGCTCATCCGGCTTGCCGCGCCAGTACGGCGAGCCGTTCGGCACGATGAGAAGCTCGGCGCCGGTCTCGGCCAGAGTCTCGACAACCTCCTCCGTCCATATGTCCTCGCAGATCGGCACGCCGATATGGACGCCGCGGAAATCGAGCGGCCCCGTCAGCGGTCCGGGCACGAAGACGCGCTTTTCGTCGAAGACCCCGTAATTGGGCAGATCGACCTTGAAGCGCAGTCCCGCCAGCCTGCCGGCATCGAGCAGCGCGGCGGCATTGTGCACGCCGGCCTTGCCCTTCCACGGCGTCCCGATCAGGACGCCCGGACCGCCATCGGCCGTGTCCTTCGCCAGTTCCTCGACCGCCGCCTGGCAGGCCGCGACGAAGCTCGGCTTCAGGATCAGGTCTTCCGGCGGATAGCCGCCGATGAAGATCTCGGTGAAGGCGATGAGATCCGCCCCCTGCCCCGCCGCCTCGGCGCGGGCCGCGCGCGCTTTCGTCAGATTGCCGGCGATGTCGCCGACGACGGGATTGAGCTGGGCAATGGCGATGGAAATCTGCTGGGGCGGAGTCATGAGGCGCATTTAACGCCCCGGCCCGGTCCCGGCAATGAACAAAGACCGATCAGCCGAAAGGCCGCGCCGATCACGCGGCGGGCTGCGCCGCCGCCGGACGGGACGCCACGCGATCGAGATAATCCGCGCCCCAGTCCCGCAGGGCAGCGATGACCGGCGCGAGCGAGCGCCCGAGTTCGGTGAGTTCGTAATCGACGCGCGGCGGCACGGACGGGGTGACGAGACGCGCGACAAGGCCCGCCTTTTCGAGCTCGCGGAGCTGGCGCGTCAGCACACGCTGGGTGGCCCCGGGAATGCGGCGGCGCAATTCGTTGAAGCGAACCGGCCCCTCCATGAGATTGTAGAGGACCATGCCCTTCCAGCGCCCGCCGATCAGATCGAGCACCGCCTCGACCGGGCAGCCTGCGTGACAGTCATAATTCCGCGCCTTCATCGACCCGCGCTCCGGACCAAAAGGATACCACCCGACCGTTTTGTGCCTTCTTGAGCCTTTGTCCGCCGCCTCCCACGTCTTGGGCGCGAGGCCGGACCCGGCCGTTCGAGGATATGAGGACATAGAACATGAAGGCCGTTGGCTATTACAACCCGCTCCCCGCCACCGATCCGAAGGCGCTGGAGGATCTCGACCTCCCGGCCCCGCGCCCCGGACCGCGCGACCTGCTCGTCGAGGTGAAGGCCGTTTCGGTCAACCCGGTCGACACCAAGGTCCGCCGCAGCCGCGCGGCAGCCGGAGGAGCGCCGGTCGTGCTTGGCTGGGACGCGGCGGGCGTGGTGCGGGAGGTCGGACCGGAGGTGAGCCTGTTCAAGCCCGGCGACGAGGTTTTCTATGCGGGCGATCTCACCCGGCCGGGAACCAATGCCGAACTCCACCTCGTCGACGAACGGATCGCCGGCCGCAAACCTTCCGCGCTCGATTTCGCGCAGGCCGCCGCCCTGCCCCTCACCGCGCTGACGGCCTGGGAGATGCTGTTCGACCGGATGAAGATCCCGCCCGGCGGCGGCTCCGGCGAGGCCATCCTCATCATGGCGGGCGCGGGCGGCGTCGGCTCGATCGCGGTGCAACTGGCGCGCCGGCTGACCCGTCTCACCGTGATCGCCTCGGCTTCACGGCCGCAGACCGCGGACTTCGCGAAGGCCATGGGCGCGCATCACGTGATCGACCATACGAAGCTGCTCGCCGACCAGTTCGGGGCGCAGCGCCTGCCCGCGCCGCTCTATGTCTTCTCGACATCCTCGACTGCGCGCGATCTTCCGCAGTTCGTGGAAATCGCCAGGCCGCAGGGCGTGATCGGCGCTATCGACGACGACGAGGTCGTCAATGTCGCGCCGTTGAAGCGCAAGGCTCTCGGCTTCGTCTGGGAGTTGATGTTCACCCGCTCGCTGTACGGCACGGACGATCTCATCGAGCAGCACCGCATCCTGAACGAGGTGTCGTCGCTTGTGGATGCCGGCCTCATCACGACGACCATGACCGAGCGCATCCGGGGCATCAATGCCGCGAACCTGCTCCGCGTCCATACGAAACTCGAAAGTGGAAAGGCGATCGGAAAGACGGTGCTCGAGGGATTCTGAGCGCGCCTACGAAGGCGAGCGGTTGAGGAGGCGCAGCTTCTGGAGCGTCAGCACCGCTTCCTCGCGCATCTTCTTCTCGGTGATGAAGAACTCCGGATCGGCCGCAAGCACGGCACGGTCGGTCGTGAAGCTGTCGAGCACCGCGAACATGTGATGGACGATGCGCCCCAGCTCCTCCTCCAGATCCGGGCGCTCCGGATCGTGGAGGTAGAGCTGGCGGTAGCGCGTCCTGAGTTCCTCCGCGCCGATCTCGCCCATCACATAGGCCGACAGGAGCCGCAGATAGCGGTCTCCGCGCATGAACGGCATGCGCGCGCCCTCTCCGACCCGGCCGAAGGGACGATCGAGCCTCATTCGGCGGCGATGATCGGTCGCTCCCGGCCCTGACGTTCCTTCTTGAGCTGCTCGGCCAGGAGGAAGGCAAGCTCGATCGCTTGCTCCGCGTTGAGGCGCGGGTCGCAGAAGGTGTGGTAGCGGGCCGACAGGTCGGTGTCCGAAATCGCGCGGGCGCCGCCGGTGCATTCGGTCACGTTCTGGCCGGTCATCTCGATATGGATGCCGCCCGCATAGGTGCCTTCCGCCCGGTGCACGGCGAAGAAGTCGGTGACCTCTTTCAGGATGCGGTCGAACGGACGGGTCTTGTAGCCGGCCGCGGTGATCGTGTTGCCGTGCATGGGGTCGGACGACCATACGACATTGCGGCCCTCGCGCTGCACCGCGCGGATGAGGCCCGGCAGGACCTCGCCGACCTTGTCGGCGCCCGCGCGCACAATGAGCGTGAGACGGCCCGGCTCGTTCTCCGGGTTCAGGATGTCGATCAGCTCCAGAAGATTGTCGGGCTTCAGCGAGGGGCCGCATTTGAGGCCGATCGGATTCTTCACGCCGCGCGCGAACTCGACATGGGCGTGATCCTTCTGGCGCGTGCGGTCGCCGATCCAGAGCATGTGGCCCGAGGTCGCGTACCAGTCGCCGGAGGTGGAATCGACGCGCGTCAGCGCCTGCTCGTAGCCGAGCAGCAGCGCCTCGTGCGAGGTGTAGAAATCGGTCGTGCGCAGCTCCGGATGCACTTCCGGATCGATGCCGCAGGCGCGCATGAAATCGAGCGTCTCGGTGATGCGGTCGGCCAGTTCCTGATAGCGGCCCGACTGGGGGCTGTCCTTGATGAAGCCGAGCATCCATTGATGCGCGTTGTCGAGATTGGCGTAGCCGCCGGTCGCGAAGGCGCGGATCAGGTTGAGGGTCGCCGCCGACTGCCGGTAGGCCTTCAGCAGGCGGCCCGGATCGGGAATGCGCGCCTCCGGCGTGAAGGCGGAATCGTTGATGATGTCGCCGCGATAGCTCGGCAGCGTCACGCCATCCTTGGTCTCGGTGTCGGAGGAGCGCGGCTTGGCGAACTGGCCGGCGACACGGCCGACCTTCACCACCGGCGAGGAGGCCGCGAAGGTCAGCACCACCGCCATCTGCAGGACGACGCGGAAGAAGTCGCGGATATTGTCGGCGCGGTGCTCGGCGAAGCTTTCGGCGCAGTCCCCGCCCTGGAGCAGAAAAGCCTGCCCGGCGGCGACTTTCGCCAGTTCCTTCTTGAGCTTGCGGGCCTCGCCGGCGAAGACGAGCGGAGGAAAGGTCGCAAGCTGCTCCTCGACAGCCTTCAGGGCGGCCTCATCCGGATAGCCCGGAACCTGGACAATCGGCTTCGATCTCCAGCTGTCGGGCGTCCAACGCTCAGTCATTTCTCGGCACTCCGTTGGGGCCGGCAGGTCCCGGCCCAAGGCGCGCTATATAGCCCCGGGGTGCCGGGAGTGCAAAGCATGGC
>Ga0164243_10009207_pt1 | contig 14415 bp, 10 predicted proteins | sample OricompcompostOP_FD_108781 | JGI IMG/M metagenome (GOLD analysis project Ga0164243, IMG submission 108781) | Organic Plus compost microbial communities from Emeryville, California, USA - Original compost - Organic plus compost (OP) | ecosystem: Engineered > Solid waste > Mixed feedstock >... | reverse complement strand
TGCTCGTCGAAGACAATCCGGTCAATCAGAAGGTCGCGGTGCGCTTCCTCGAGCGCATGGGCTGCCGCGTGCGCGTCGCGGACAACGGCGCGGAAGGCGTGCGCGCGTATCAGAGTGCGCGCTTCGACCTCGTCCTCATGGACCTGCAGATGCCCGTGATGGACGGCCTCACGGCGACGCAGCGGATTCGGGAGATCGAGGCAGGCGGACGCCGCACGCCGATCGTTGCGCTCACGGCCAATGCGATGTCAGGGCAATTGGAGCGTTGCATGGAAGCGGGCATGGACGGCTTCTTGACCAAGCCGATCGAGATCGCGCGTCTGCACGAGACGCTCGAGCTGTACGGCCTGGCGGCATCCACGAACGACAACGGCGCCGCGACGGCGACGACCATGAACACGCCCATCGACCTGGCGCGGCTCAACGAAATCACCGACGGCGATCCGGAGTTCGCACACGAGCTCGCGGCGACGTTCATCGACAGCGGCGAGCAGGTGTTCGCCGAAATCAACGCCGCGCTCGATGCGCTGGACCGCAGCGCGCTCAGCCGTGCGGCGCACAAGTTGAAGGGCGCGAGCGCGAACATTCATGCGGATACGCTGCGCGATCTCGCGTACACGCTGGAGCGTCAGGCACCTAGCCTCGATCAACCGCGCCTGAAGGACCTGGTGCGCGAGGTGCGCGCTGCGTTCGACGTGGCGACGGAGTTCTTGAAACAGCAGATGCCGCCGCCCGCCGCGAAGGCGGGGTAGAGATCGTCGGCGCTCCACTCGAAGACGCCTCTCCCGAAGGGAGAGGGACAGGGTGAGGGAATGCGCGCGCGAACGCGCGCAGCACAGGCGCGCTCCGCGCGCGTTCCCCCCTCACCCGCGCTGCGCGCGACCTCTCCCTGCGGGAGAGGTGGGGAGCTGCAGCGCGCTTCTTTCGCAATCGGTGTGAACGGGGCGAGTGGATTGGCGCAACTGCGGTGGTGGTGGGAAAAGCTCATTCGAAGCTGCCATCCCGTCATCAGGATGGCACGTCGGTGATGCGGTGAAGCTCCCGCCGATAACCGGCGCACTCAATCCATGTTCTCCGTCGTCACCCGATTCCGCCCCGCCGCCTTGCTCGCATACACCGCCGCGTCGCACTTCCCCATCAGCGCATCGAGCGTCGCGCCGCCCGGCACCACGTCCTTCCAACCCGAAGCCCCGAAGCTCGCCGTCACCGCAAAGCTCGTCGCGCCCGCGACGAACGGCTCCGCCGCGATCTGCGCCCGCAGATGCTCGGCGGCGACGGATCCATTCGCGACGTTCGTCTCCGGCAGAACGACCACGAATTCCTCGCCGCCATAGCGCGCGACCCAATCCGACGCACGCACCGTCTTGTTCAAATTGCCGACGAACCATTTCAGCACTTCATCGCCGATCTGATGGCCGTGCGTGTCGTTGATCTTCTTGAAATGATCGACGTCGCACATGATGACCGCGAGCTGCCGGCCATAGCGCCAGGCGCGATCGATCTCGCGGGGCAGCTGCTCCATCAGATACCGACGGTTGTAGGCGCCGGTGAGCGGATCGGTGATCGACAGGCGCCGGTTCTCGTCGTTCGCGGCCCTGAGCGAGCGCTCGAGCGTCACGATGCGCTTGCCCGTATTGAGCCGCGCCATGAGCTCGGGCTCGATCACGGGCTTCGTCAGATAATCGTCCGCACCGGCCTGTAAACCCGTCACGACGTGCTCGATCGCATCGCGAGCCGTCAACAGAATGATGTAGACATAGGCCTTGTTCTGCAGAGCACGGACGGCGCTGCACAGGGCGATGCCGTCCATCTCGGGCATCTCCCAGTCGGTGATCATCAATTGGAAATCGCCGGTGTCGAGCTTCGCGAGCGCTTCGCGCCCATTGCCCGCAGTTTCGACCTCGTAGCCGGCGCGCTTCAGCAATCGCGCCATGATGAGCCGCTGCGTCGGCTCGTCGTCGACCAACAGAATCCGCCAGGGGCCGGATGTTGTCGAAGCAACGTTTACAGGCGTCGGGTCTGTCATGCCGGAAGATCCTAACCTTCCGACGTAAGGGGCGCTAGGCGCGCCCCCGAGCCTTCAGCGCCCGCAGAGATCGACCCCGCCGTTCAGCGTCTTGATCCGCACCCGCGCGCTGCCGGATCCGCGGGTGAAATTGAGATCACGGCCCGGGCCGCGCTCGCGGCTGCGCACGGCCTCATCGCCGTAGCAGCTTTCGATCTCGCCGTTGAAGGTGTGCACGTCGAACTCGGCGTCCACCGTGCCCAGCACCTTGAGCCGCACGTCGCCGTTGATCGTTTCGGCATCGAGCCGCGCGCCGTTCGCGAGCTTCGTCAGGATCTCCATGTCGCCGTTCGTCGTTCGCACGCGGGCGCGGGTCAGCTCGTTGGCTTCGATCGTCATGTCGCCGCTCACGGTTTCGACATCGAGCTCACCGCCGATCTTCGCCATCGTGATGTCGCCGCTCACCGTCGTGACGGTATAGACCGCGGGCTTCGCGTTGTTCGCGGCCGAAATGAGAACATCGCCGCTGATCGTCTTCGCCTGCAAGTCCTCGCCGCTCGCTTCGGTATGAATGAGGCCGCTCACCGCTTGCAGGCGCTGAACGCCGCGCACGCCGTCGATCTCCTGATCGGCGCTCACCGTGTTGACGGTGAGCGTGCTCATCTCGGGAATGCGGATGACGAGATCCGAGCCCTCCGAGCTGCCGCGATTGCGCGGCAGGACGACGCGAATCGTCGTGCGATTGCCTTCGGTCGAGAAATCCAGGCGCTCGGCGCGATCGTCGAGCTCGCCGCGCACTTCGATTTCCGGGCGATTCCAGCCCGTGACGCGCACGCTGCCGGCGACGTTGACGATTTGCACCTCGCCGCGCGGATCGGCCGGCGCGCGCTTTTCGATGGCCTCGCCGAAGGCGGCGGTGGCGCACAGCCCCAAGAGAGCGGCCACGGTCACGCGCAACAGCGCTTGCGAAGATCGAGCATTCATAGATCGGTTCCTGCTGCGGTCGACGCAGCCATCGAGTTCACTTCGGACAACAATTGGATTTCGCGCTGATAGGTCGACACGAGCAGGTCCTGCAGCAGCGGATCCGACGGATACTGCGCGAGCGTCGCGGAAATCTCGCGCGCCGAGCGCCGCACGTCGGCAATGTCGCGCTCGACCTTCGCCCGCACGATCGGCGGCAGGTTCTGGATGCGCTTCGCGTATTCGGCGTCGAGCTGGGCGCGCGCTTCCTCGTAGCTCTTGCCGAGCCCTTCGTGGCCGTCGAAGCGCACCGGCATCGTCGGCAGCACCGGCTGCATCTGCTGGCTCATTTCCCGGCGCGCGTCCGCGACCTGTTGCTGCATCGAGTGCTGCAGGACGAAGAACGTGATGACCGACGAGGCGACGACGAGCACGACGGCCGCCGCGAGCTGAAACCAGCGCTGCGCATGCAACGGCGTGCGCGCCTGCTGCGTATCCGCCGCGATCTGCGCCTTGATCTCCGGCCACAAATCGCGTGACGGCTCCAGCTGCCGCGGCAGCTCCGCGAGCAAGGTATCGAGGGGATCGCGTGATTGGTTCATGACTCGAGCTCCGGCAGCCCCAGACGCTCGCGCAGCAGCTTGCGGCCGCGATGCAGCTGCGCTTTGCAGGTGCCGACCGCAATGCCGAGCATCTCGGCGACTTCTTCATGGCTGTAGCCATACACGGCCTGCAGGACGACGACGTGCCGCGAGCCCGTCGGGAGACTCGCGAGCGCCTTCTCCATGTCCATCACCTCGGCGCTATCGGCCGCGGCCGTGCCGTCGCCGATGTTGTCGAATGCATCCTCGTCATCGTCGCGGGCGGGCAGCGGGCTGCCTTCGGTGCGCGTGCCGCGGTTGCGCGCGTTCGTGAGCACTTCGTTGACGGCGATCCGGTGCAGCCAGGTGCCGAAGGCGCTGCGTCCTTCGAAGGCCGCGAGGTTTCGCCATGCTCGTACGAACGTCTGTTGCACGCAGTCCTCCGCTATCTCTCGCTGTCGCGTCATCCGCAGGCACAACCCGAGCACCTTGCCGCTGTGCAGCCGGTACAGGCGCTCGAAGGCCCGCATGTCCCCGCGGCGCGCAGCCTCGACGAGCACGGCGTCGGAGATCGACGCCGGCTCCGCCGATCGGGCGGCGTCCGAGGCTTGCGAATGCAGGTTCATTGGCAGATTGGATGCACTGCGGCGGCCGGGGGTTTAAGGCAGGCGGCCGCCGCGCGGTGGGAGTTTACGCGCAGGAAATGTGGGGAAACGTCGGCGTCGCCGTCGTCCCGACGCACGTCGGGACCGCAAAATGGCAGGAGTGCCGGAGGCGATCCCGACGTTCGTCGGGATGACGGAGAAGGGTTGGTGCCGCAGGCGATCCCGGCTTTCGTCGGGATGACGGAGAAGGAGCGGTGCCGGGGCGATCCCGACGTGCGTCGGGATGACGGGTGCGCTTCGCTGACCCGTCACTTGCGTCGGGATGACGGGGGTCACGCTTGCTTCGCGTTCCACTCCCGGACGGTGGTTTCGAGGCTTTCGCCGACCATCGGACGGCCGATGAAATACCCCTGGGCGCGGTCGCAGTCGACGCTGTCGAGGAAGTCGAGGACCTCCTGCGATTCGACGCCTTCCGCGCACGCGGTCAGGCGCAGCTTGTGCGCGAGCAGCACCATCGTCTCGACCATCGTGCGCGCATCCTCGTGCGCGAAGATGTCGCGGACGAAGGACGTGTCGATCTTGAGCTCGCTGAACGGCATCAGATACAGCTGCTTCAGCGACGAATACCCGGTGCCGAAATCATCGATCGACAGCCCGAAGTTCTTCACGCGCATGCGGGTGAGGACGTCCATCGTCGTGCCCGGATCGAACATCGCCGCGCTCTCGGTCACCTCGAACACGATGCGCCGCGCGTCCGCGCCGATTTGGGCCGCGAGCCGCGCAACGTGATCCGGGAACGACAAGTCGTTCAACAGCTGCGGCGAGAGATTCACGGCCACCGACAACGACAGGCCGGCCGTGTCCCACGCCCGACACTGCGCCAGCGCGGTTTCCAGCACCTGCTCGGTCAGGCGGCGGATCAAGCCGTGCTTTTCCGCGAGCGGAATGAAGCGCACCGGCGAGATGAAGCCAAGCGCCGGATGCTGCCAACGCGCGAGCGCTTCGACGCCCTCGACGATCCAGCGGCCCGGCGCGACGCGCGTGGCCTTCGGCTGGTAATGAACGTGAATCTCGCGCCTGTCGAGCGCCGCCGTGAGCGCCTCGGGCGTGATGGGTGCATCGCCGCGCATGCAGCGCCGCAGCGTCGCTTCGAGGTCCACGAGCAGGATCGGCTTCTGGAGCGCGCCGAGCATGTTCAAGCCTTGCGCACGCCCGATCTGTTCCGCCGTCGACAGCACGCGTTGATCCATGCCGCTCGCGACGAGCACTTGCGCCTTGCTGCCGCGCTCGCCGAGGTAGCGCAAGAGCTCGATCCCGTCGGCGCCCGGCATCTGCAGATCGAGCACCACGACCGTCGGTTGAAACTCCTGCACGGCGCGCCGGAAGGCATCCGGCTCCGTGACCGCCTGCGTTTCGTAGCCGAGCACGGCGGCGGCTTCCGAAATGAACTCGCACAGATCGGCCTGATCGTCGATCACGAGCAGTCTGTTCGCCTCCTCAAGCAACGCGCGCCTCCTGATCCAGTACGTAGCGGATTCGCAGCGCCAATTCCTCGTTGCGATACGGCTTGTGGATGATGTCGTTGGCCGACAAGCCTGTCGTGCCGCTCAAGGCGCTGGTATCCACATAGCCTGTCGTGAACAGCACCTCGATGTCCGGACGTAGTTCACGGGCCCGCTTTGCGAGCGTGGGCCCGAGCACCCCGCCGGGCATCATGACGTCCGTAAACAACAGGTCGATGCGCTCCGAGCCCGACAGGATCCGCAGCGCGGTTTCGGCATTCGGCGCGGCCAGCGCGCGATAGCCCAGCTGTCCCAGCGCGGTCACGACGGTTTCGCGCAGGTCCGCATCGTCCTCGACGACGAGGATCGTCTCGTTACCGCCCGGTGCGACCTTCGTCACGATCGTGTCTTCGCGGTCGGTCTGCTCCTCGCGGCAGCGGGGCAGGTAGATCTTCACCGTCGTGCCGCGGCCCTTCTGGCTCTCGATCGTCGCAACGCCGCCCGATTGCTCCGCAAAGCTGTGCACCATCGCAAGGCCAAGCCCGCTGCCCTTGCCCGACTCCTTGGTCGTGAAGAACGGCTCGAACACGCGCTTCAGCACGTCGGGCTCGATGCCCGTCCCGGTGTCGCTGACGGCGATCGAGACATACTCGCCCGGCTCGAGCTGTGCGTGGTCGCGACAGAACGCGGCATCGAGCACGACGTTCTGCGAGCGCACCGTGAGGCGCCCGCCCTGGGGCATCGCGTCGCGCGCATTGATCGCGAGATTGAGCACCGCGTTCTCGAACTGTCCCGCATCGACGCGCACGTGCCAGATGTCCGGCGACTGCACCATGCGCACTTCGATCGAATCGCCGAGCGTCCGCTGCAACAGATCGTTGAAGGCCGTGAGCTGCCGGTTCAGATCGACGACCGTCGGATCGAGAATCTGGCGGCGTGCAAACGTGAGCAGGCGCCGCGTCAGATCCGCGCCGCGCACCGCTGCGCGCATCGCGGTGTGCACCTTGCGCGAGAGGCTCGGCGTTTCGGCGACGCTGCGCTCGAGCAGCTGCAGATTGCCGAGCACGACGCCGAGCAGATTGTTGAAGTCGTGCGCGATGCCGCCGGTCAACTGGCCGATCGCTTCCATCTTCTGAGCCTGCAACAGCCGCGCTTCCAGGCGCTTGAGCTCGGTGAGGTCGTACACGATCGTGAAGAATCCGCGCACATCGCCGTCGGCGCCGAAGCGGGGCACGAAGTGCGTCTGCCAGTCGCGCGTCTTGCCGTTGCGCGAGCCGCTGTGGGTCAGGCTCGTGACCTCGCCGCGCAGCGCGGCCGCGACGTGCGCATTGATTTCCTCGAGGCCGTCTGCAGCGAGGACCTCGCGCAAACGCTTGCCGAGCAGCGCCTCGCGCGGCGTGCCGAACCAATCGACCGTCGCCTGATTCACGTAGGTGAGGCGCAGGTCCTTGTCGATGTACGCGACCATCGTCGGCATCGCATCGAGCGTGAGCTCGTAGAAGTCACGCGTCTCGAGAACCTGAAGTTCCGTGTGAATGCGTTCGGTGACGTCCTGATACGTGCCGTGCAGGCGCGTCGTTTTACCTTCGCGGCGCTCGGCCTTGAGAATCACGCGCAGCCACAGCTGCCGGCCGCGCGCGCTCGTGATGCGCAACTGCAGATCGGCCGTCTTGCCGCGGCCGATCGCGGCGTCCGTCGCCGCCATGAGCTTCGTCCAGTCTTCGGGATGAAAGTAGTTGCGATTGTCCTCGAGCGACAGCGGATGACCGACCGGCAGTTCGAAAATCGCATACACGGCGTCGGTCCAATGCGTGCGCTTCGTCTCGACGTCGTATTCCCAGCCGCCGATCTTCGCGGTCGTCTGCATGTCCTTGAGCAGAAGATCGAGGCGCTCGCGTTCGCTGACATCGCGAAACGTGAGCACGGTGCCGACCGTCGCGCCGTCGTCGGTGATGGGCACGATGCGGTATTCGACCGGGCGGCGCTGGCCGTCCTTTCGACGCAGCAAGGCGCCGACGCCGCGCATGATGTCCGTCGTGTAGCGTACGCGACGGACCATGTCCGTCGAGGAGCTCACGTCATCGTCGGTGTTGATGAACTGGCGATAGTCGTGGCCGACCAGCTCATCGAGGTCGTAGCCGAGGTGCTTGGCCGCTGCGGGATTCGCGTAGCGAACGATGCCTTCGCTCGACAGCTCGAGCACGCCCTCGCCCGAGGCCTCGACGATCGCGCGATTGCGGCGATAGGTTTCCGCCTGAGTGCGCTGGCGCGCCGACAGGCGCGAGCCGCGCCGCCACAGCCACACGACCGCGATCGCGGCGGGGACGCCCATGAGCACGAAACCGGCGATGACCGCATCGCGCGTTGCCGGCTCGAGCAGGGCCTCGAATGACATCATCCCCAATGCACGTGGCGATCAACCCTTGAGCGCAGGGTCTCGACCAGGCTCCCGTCCCGCGTACCAATTGACGGCGTACTGCATGAGCTGCGCCGACGTACGCAGGGACAACTTGCGTTTGATTCGCTGGCGATGCGATTCCACGGTCTTGACGCTCAGGTTCAGCGCCTCCGCCGTTTGTCGCGTCGACAGGCCCTTGCCGATCATGTGCAGCACCTGCAGCTCGCGGTTCGTGAGGCTGTCGATGGGGTTCGCCGAGATGTACGCGCCGCCGGACGCGAACTTCTCGATCATGCTGTTGCCGACCGCCTCGCTCACGTAGATGCCGCCTTCGAGCACGCGGCGCAGGGCGACCAGGAATTGATCGGACGCCGCCTGCTTCATGATGTAGCCGTTCGCGCCCGCGGACAGCATGCGCTCCGCGTAGATCGCCTCGTCGTGCATCGAGAGCACGAGCAGCGGCAGCGACGGATAGTGCGCGCGCGCGTCTTTCACGAGCTCGAGGCCGTCGCCCTGCTTCAAGGAGACATCGACGATGACCGCATCGGGCTCGAGCTCGCGGATGAGCGACTTCGCTTCGCGCGCCGTCTCCGCCTCGCCGCACACTTCCAGATCGGCTTCCGCCTCGATGAGGCGCCGCAAGCCCTGCCGCACGATGGGGTGATCGTCGACGATCAAAACACGCCGCTTACGATCCTTCGGCGTCGCCGTCACCGGCTTGTGCGGTGTTTTGAACATCGATGAGCCAATCGTCATTACGTTCTCTCCTCACAGTGGCCGCGACATGTGCGGCGCTTGGTCGAATCTTGCTCGCGTCCTGCCATGCACGTCCGATCCGCCATGATCGAGCGTTACCGAACTCCAAGAAATGACCGGGCGCACGTTTTGCGTTTCTCTACGCACTAGTCACTACTTCGTTACCCGTTACTTGGCGCTGCCGGCGGTTTTCGTCTTGGCGGTGCGGCCCGCCGCTTTGGGCCGGGCGCCCTTCGCTGCACGCTCGATCGGACACTCGCAGAGCACGCGTGTTCCCGTTGGCTCCACTCGCTCGAAATGCACCTCTCCGCCGAGCATCCGCGCGCGATAGCGCATGATCTTCAAACCCATCCCGGTCGCGTCCATCGCCTGCTCCGGTAAACCGATGCCGTCGTCGGTGATTGCAAGGCTAACCTTAGCGCGGGCAACCGCTAAATGCAGTCGTATAGTCCGAGCCTGACCGTGGCGCACCGCGTTGCGCACGGCTTCCTGCGCGATCCGATAAAGATGATTCGCGAGCTCCGCGCCGAGCGGCTTCGCGCCCTGCAGGCGATGAGAGAAGACGACCTGCACGCCATACAGCTCCATCGCATTCATCGCGAGGCCCTCGAGCGCATCCTGCAGACCGCCGCGCTCGAGATTGACGGGCGACAAGCCGCGCGCGAGCGCGCGCGTGTTCTCGATCGCGTTGCTCACGAGACGCGTGATGCTCTCCACCTCCGGCAGGATCGCCGGATACTCGGTCGTCAAACGGCCGGCCACGCCGCGCAGCATCAGCGCGATGCCGGTGAGCTCCTGACCGAGGCCGTCGTGCAGATCGTTGCCGATGCGGTACTGCTCGCGATTCACGGCGAGCAGGATCGCCCGCTCGAGCTGCTTGCGCTCGCTCACGTCCTGCAGCACGACCAGGCTGTGATTGCGGCCCGCGACTTCGAACCGCGACAGCACGCCGGCCGCCGCGAAGTAGCTGCCGTCGCGCCGCTGCGCCTCGAATTCAAGACTTTGCGAGCTTGTGTCGCTTTTCAGCGGCGCGCGCCGACGCTGTGCGAACACGCCGTTCGTCAGCTCGGCCATCTCGCGCCCGATCAGATCGCCGCGGCGATAGCCGAACATGCGATCGAAGGCGGGATTCGTGATCTCGATGACCCCTTGCTCGTTGACGACGGCGACGCCTTCCAGCATCGACTCGATCATGCGCGCCTGCGTCGCGATCGCGCGCTCGGCGCGCACCTGCTCCGTCGTTTCGGTCGCAACCAGCGTGAGCGCGACGACCTTGCCGTCGCTGCGCACGGGCGACACGCTGACATCGAAATGACGCGGCTGCGCGTCGACCGCATCCAGCTCCGCCGAAAAGCCGTCGAGCTGCCCCGTCGCGAGCGCGCGATGCAGGGTCGTGAGCGCGACCGGATGCAGCTTCGGCGGGAACACGTCGGTGATGTGCAGCCCTTCGAGCTCCTCGGGACGCCGGGCGCCGACGGCACGGTTCGCGAACGTGACCTTCATTTCGCGATCGAGCACGAAGACGTGATTCGGCAGCGAGCCGAGCACCTGTCGCAGCGCGTCCGCCATGCCCGGCTTGCCGCGGTCCTCGCCCGTCATCGTGAGATCGCCGACACTCATGCACAGCCCGCTCAGGGTGCCGCGCGCGTCCTGGATCGGCCGCACCTGCACCTCGACGTCGCGCACCGAGCTGTCCGGCATCGCCGAGGTGCGCAGCACGAGCCGCATTGCCTCGCCTTGGAGCGCACGCCGGAGCTCAGGCGCATGCGCGCTGAGATCGAAGAACTCCGCGACCGGGCGGCCGGCCGCTTCCGCTGCCGCCACGCGCCGAGCTGCCGCGAAACCCTCGCTCACCCAGCGCACGACGAGCTGCCGATCGACCACGACGAGCCGCACGGGCGCCGCATTCAGCAGCTGCGCGGCGAGCGAGGACGAGTCCTGCAGGTCGCGAATCGCGGCCCGCAGGCTGTCTTCAGGCAGCCCGCCCGGCTTGCCGGCGGAGATCTCGAAAGTTTTTGAGGCGGCAGTCACGTCGACATCAACTTGAGAAACGGTGCGAAGCACCCGTGCCCAGCTCGATGCCGGCCCCCCACGCTGCCGCGCAAGGCATGAAGACATCGCACTGATCAAAATGCGACGGGGATCTTCTGGTACGCGGCGTGTAGGGGATATCAGCCCTTCCCTTAATGTCGTTAGCGTTCGCCGCGCCTTTGGCTATCAGCCCGTCCTCAAGCCCTTATGCAATATGGACGTTGCCGTTCAACGGTTTACCGCAATTGCGCACGTGCGGAGGCCGCTTCAGGGGCGGGCATTCGCCGTGTTCTCGCCCGGCGAGCGATCGGAAACCCATTGCGTCGCGTAGCGGATCAGCTCGCTCGTCGAGCGCAGATTCAGCTTCTCCCGCATGTGCCTGCGGTGGGCGTCGACGGTCTTCATCGACAAGTCCAGGCGCTGGGAAATCTCGCGGGTGCTGATGCCTTCACCGATGAGCCGGAACACCTCGAGCTCGCGCTCGGTGAGCGCCGAAACCGGGTCCTCATCGGCGCCGGGCGCCCGCCCGCGGGCCACCTGACTCAGCAAGCGCTCGCCCATGGCGGCGCTGACGTGCTTCTGACCTCGCGCGACCTTGCGCAAGGCACCCAGGAAATCGGTGCCCGCGACGTTTTTCATGACATAGCCGCTGACGCCGAGCCGGAGTAGGCGCTCCGCGTACAAGGCCTCGTCCTGCATGGAGAGCACGAGGACGCGGACATCGGGGTGGTTCTGACGGATCCAGCGGACGAGCTCGACCCCGTCGTCCGCGCCGAGCGCGAGATCGACGACGGCGACATCGGGCTCGGCGCCCTCGATGGCCGCTTGAGCGTCATTCACGGAGGAGGCCTCGCCGGCCAGTTGGAATTCGCTTTGCCCTGCCAGGAGCTGTTTCAGTCCTTCGCGCACGAACGGGTGATCGTCGACGATGACAATCCTGGTCTGATCTGGCATTGGGCACCTTCGTAGTAATGCGACATGGCTGTGCAGCGCGGCCGCTTGTATCACCCAAGTTTGCGGGGGTACAAGCAGACGGCAATCCACATTTTCCACAGTCAACGGTTAGGTGATAGCTTTGCGGCCACCGTTGGTTCCAATCATGAGAGATACGACACGGATATGAGAAAGGAGCCGGAGGCGCCTTTGCGGTTCGTTTTGCTCGAGGACGATGCGCATGACGCAGAGTTGGTCGAGCTCGAGCTTGCGCGCAACGGCATCAACGTCGAATGGCGCCTCGTCGCCGGCGAGGCGGACTTCAAAGCGGCGCTGCAGCCCGACCCCCCGGATCTCGTGCTGGCCGATTACACGCTGCCGGGCTTCGACGGGCTCGCCGCCTTGAAGATCGTGCAACGGACGTGTCCGGATGTGCCCTTCATTTTCGTCTCGGGCTCGCTCGGCGAGGAGCGCGCAATCGAAGCGCTGAAGAGCGGCGCCACAGATTATGTATTGAAGGATCGGCTGCAGCGCTTGCCCGCCGTCGTGCGGCGCGCCTTGAGCGAAGCGCGGGATCGACGCGAGCGCCGCAGCGCCGAAGTCGCGCTCGAAGAACAGCGCCTGCTGTTGAGCACGCTGATCGAAAGCCTCCCTGAGATGGTCTACGCCGTCGACACCGAAGGCCGGCTCACCGTCGTGAACCGCGCGCTGCTCGATACGCTCGGCAAGAAACGCGAGGAGGTGCTGGGGCAGCGCTTGTCGGACGTGTGGCGCGATGAGCTGGTGCTCGATGTCGAGTCGCAGGCTGCGTCGATCCTGCGCAACGGCCGTTCGCTGACCGATCAAGAGCGCGCGTGGATTTCCGCCGACGGCACGATTCGCTGGTTCACGTTCACGATGGTGCCGCTGCGCGATCACGGCACGATCGCCGGGCTCGTGGTCACCGTGCGCGAGGTGACGGCGCAGAAGGCGCTCGAGCAGGAGATTCTCGAGATCTCGAATCGCGAGCAGCGCCGCCTCGGCAGCGATCTGCACGACGGCCTCGGCCAGGAGCTCACGGGATTGTCGCTGCTCTTGAAGGGGCTCGAAGTGCAGCTCTCGCGCGAGGCGGATCAGTATCTGTCACAGGTCACGAAGATCAGCGATCTGCTGGCGCGCGCGATTCAGAGCACGCGCTCGCTTGCCCGCGGCCTTGCGCCGGTGAATCTCGAGCGCGGCGGCTTGTCCGAGGCGCTGAAGCACCTCGCCGCGCGCTGCACGGACATGTACAGCCTCGAATGCACGTTCACGATCGGCGAACAGAAGCTGCCCGATCTCGAAGAAGGCGCGGCCACTCATCTATATCGCGTGGCGCAGGAGGCGACGACGAACGCCGCACGCTATGCGCGCGCCACGACGATCGTGATCGACCTGCGCGCGGTCGGACGCAAGCTGCAGCTGTCGATCACGGACAACGGCATCGGCTTGTCCGCGGGGCTTGCGCAGGGCCGTCCGGGCATGGGACTCAAGATCATGGAATACCGTGCCCGCATGCTCGGCGGCACGGTGAATTTCGAAGAGCCCGGCAAGGGCACGCGCATCGTGCTGACGGCGCCGCTGCACGTGCTCAGGCAATCGAAGGAAAAAATGAAGCGGGCGATCTAGGAAGCGGCAGGCGGTAGTGGCGGAACGAGCTGAAGGGCTGCTGGGCGCTGGGCCGCTGGCCAGAGGAAGAGAAGCGGCGGGATCATTCATTCCTCTTTTTCTGGCCAGCAGCCCAGCGCCCGGCAACCCTTCAGTTTAATTACGCTACTTCCGTACGACGGGTACTAACGTGTGATCCGACCCGTTCCACACATCGACAAACGTCTCGATCTCGCCCGCCGGCATCGACGCGGCGATGAAATCGCCCTGCAGCGCATCGCAGCCGATCTGCTCCAGGAACTCGAACGCAGGTGACGTTTCCACGCCTTCCGCGCAGACGCTCAACGACAATGCATGAGCGAGCTCGACGATCGCGCGGACGACCGTCGTCGCCGCCTTCGAGGTCGCCATCTCGCTCACGAGGATGCGATCGATCTTCACCTCGTTGAACGGCATCTTGTAGAGCTGCGTCAGCGACGACATGCCGACGCCGAAATCGTCGAGCGACAGGCCGACGCCCTTGACGCGCAGGCGCGTGAAGATGTCCATCACCAGCTCGGGATCGTGGAGCGAGGCCGCCTCCGTGACTTCGAGCGTCAGCTGCTCGGCGGTCACGTCGAACTCCTTGAGCACGCGGCCGAGTCGATCGGGGAATTCGAGGTCCTGCACGAGACGCGGCGAGAGATTGACCGCGGCCGTGAGATGCAGCCCGCGCTGGCGCCAGTGGCCGATCTGGCGGATCGCGTCGGTCAGCACGAAGTCCGTGATGCCGAGAATCAAGCCGGACTGCTCGGCGAGCGGCAGGAACTCCCCCGGATACAACAGGCCGAGCCGCGGATGACGCCAGCGCACGAGCGCCTCGGCGGCGCGCACCTGCCAATCGTTCGCGGCGCGCACGACCTTCGGCTGGTAGTGCACGACGAGCTCGTGCTCGTCGATCGCCGTCTGTAGCTCCTCGACCGAGAGCCGCTCGCTCGGTTGAATGTGGCGCGCGAGCAGCGCTTCGATGTCTTCGAGC
>Ga0164243_10009206_pt1 | contig 14416 bp, 12 predicted proteins | sample OricompcompostOP_FD_108781 | JGI IMG/M metagenome (GOLD analysis project Ga0164243, IMG submission 108781) | Organic Plus compost microbial communities from Emeryville, California, USA - Original compost - Organic plus compost (OP) | ecosystem: Engineered > Solid waste > Mixed feedstock >... | reverse complement strand
GAGGTGAACACGAAGCGGGCGGAGCCGCTCTCCAGCACGTACGAGGCGGTCTCGCGGCTGCCGTTCTCCGGTCCGGAGTAGGCGACCAGCTGCATGCCGAAGGCGGTGGAGTAGTAGTGCGCCGCCTGCTTGGCGTTGCCCACGGCGAAGACGACCGCGTCCATTCCCTTGACCGGGAAGGGGTCGGCCTGCCGTGCGGTGTCGGGAGTGTGGTGTGTGGTCTGCGTCATAGGCGCAGCCTCGCCCGGCACGGCAAGGTGCGCAATAGTTTCGTTCTCCGCTGGGCATTCTGCATAGCACCAGGGCGGTCCACGCGGACTTTCTGTACAGGATGACCACCCCGGGAGGGGGCCGTATGGGGATCGACCGGCTGGACGGGCGGATCATCGCGCTGCTGGCGCGCGAGCCGCGGATCGGGGTGCTGGAGATGTCCCGGCGGCTGGGGGTGGCGCGCGGGACCGCGCAGGCGCGGCTGGACCGCCTTCAGTCGAACGGAGTCATCCGCGGGTTCGGGCCGGAGGTCGATCCGGCGGCCCTCGGCTACCCCGTCACGGCGTTCGCCACGCTGCAGATCCGGCAGGGCCAAGGCGCCGACGTGCGGGCGCACTTGGCGTCGGTGCCGGAGGTGCTGGAGCTGCACACGACCACCGGCACCGGGGACATGCTGTGCCGTCTCGTGGCGCGCTCGAACGCCGATCTTCAGCGTGTGATCGACCGGGTCGTCGGCTTCGATGGGATCGTCCGGGCCTCCACCGCGATCGTCATGGAGAACCCCGTTCCGCTGCGGGTCATCCCGCTGGTGGAGCAGGCGGCGGAGGACCGGGAGCACAGCTAGCGTCCCGATCGGCCGGGGGTGAGCCTCGTGAACTTCTGGGAGTACCTGGGCAGCCGCCACCAGCAGCTGTTCGCCGACGCCCTTCAGCACGCGAGCGCGGTCCTGCAGTGCATGGTGGTGGCGACCCTCATCGGGGTGCTGATCGGGGTGCTGACGTACCGCAGCGAGTGGGCCGGGAACCTGGCCACCCTGACCACCTCGGGCATCCTTACCATCCCGTCGCTCGCCATGATCGGCCTGCTGATCCCGATCGTGGGGCTGGGCGTGGCGCCGACGGTGATCGCGCTGACGCTGTACGGGCTGCTGCCGATCGTGCGCAACTGCATCGTCGGCCTGCGCGGCGTCGACCCCTCCCTGGTGGACGCGGCCCGCGGGATCGGCATGTCCCGGCTCGCGCGGCTGCTGCGCGTGGAGCTGCCGCTGGCCTGGCCGCCGATCCTGACCGGCATCCTGGTCGCCACGCAGATGCTGATGGGCATCGCCGCGATCGCCGCGTACGCCTCTGGGCCCGGCCTCGGCAATGTGATCTTCCGGGGGCTCGCCTCGCTGGGCAGCGCCAACGCGCTCAACCAGGTGCTCGCCGGCACCATCGGGATCATCATCCTCGCGCTGCTGTTCGACGCCGCGTACGTCGTCCTCGGACGGCTGACCATCCCCAGGGGGATCCGTGTCTGAGAGCGAGCACCACGGTGCCTCCATCGAGCTGGAGAACCTGACCAAGCGCTACCCGGGCAGCCCCCAGCCGGCCGTCGACAACGTGAACATGGAGATCAAGGCGGGCGAGGTGGTGATCTTCGTCGGGCCGTCGGGGTGCGGGAAGTCCACGACGCTGAAGATGATCAACCGGCTGATCGAGCCGACCGGCGGCCGGATCCGCATCGACGGCGAGGACGTCACCGACATGGACCCGGTGAAGCTGCGCCGCCGCCTCGGCTACGCCATCCAGTCCGCCGGGCTGTTCCCGCACATGACCGTCGCCCAGAACATCGGCCTCGTACCGAAGATGATCGGCTGGTCCAAGGCCCGGATCGCCTCCCGCGTGGAGGAACTGCTCGACCTGGTGGGCCTGGACCCCGGCGAGTTCCACGGCCGCTACCCCCGCCAGCTCTCCGGCGGGCAGCAGCAGCGGGTCGGCGTGGCGCGGGCGCTGGCCGCCGACCCGCCCGTGCTGCTGATGGACGAGCCGTTCGGCGCGGTCGACCCGATCACCCGGGACCACCTCCAGGACGAGCTGATCCGGCTCCAGCACGAACTGCACAAGACCATCGTGTTCGTCACCCACGACTTCGACGAGGCCATCAAGATCGGCGACCGGATCGCGGTGCTGCGCGAACGCTCCCACATCGCCCAGTTCGACACCCCGGAGGCCATCCTCACCAACCCGGCCGACGACTTCGTCTCCGGGTTCGTCGGCGCGGGCGCGGCCCTGAAGCGGCTCAACCTGACCCGGGTGCGGGACGTGGAGATCACCGACTACCCGACGGTGACCGTCGACGACCCCCTCCAGGAGATCTTCAACCGGCTGCGCTCCAGCGGCACCAACGAGATCCTGCTGCTCGACAAGCGGCGCCGCCCCTACAAGTGGGTGCGGCGCGGCGACCTGATGCGGGCCCGCGGTTCGCTGGCCCGCGCCGGGACGCTGGTCAGCGACACCGTGACCCGGGACGCCACCCTGCGGGACGCCCTGGAGGCGGTCCTCACCGACAACGCGGGACGGGTCGCGGTGACCGGGCGGCGCGGCGAGTACACGGGCGTCGTCGACATGGAGACGCTGATCAACTCCGTGCACGAACTGCTGGAGGCCGACCGGCTGGAGGCGCTGGAGGCGCAGCACGAACTGGAGGGCCAGCGCAGCGGGGTCACCCACGCCGAGCAGGAGGGCGGCACGGAAGGGCGGCAGGCGTGAGCACGTCCCATGCCCCCGGCGCGCCGGCACGGGAGGAACCCCCCGTCCCCGAGGACGACGAGGCACCCCCTCCCCCGCCCGCGAAACGGCCGCCGCGCAAGCTGAGCTGGCAGAAGCTGACCGTCGTCCCGGCGATGCTGGTGGTGCTGCTGCTCGCGACCTGGCTGTGGTTCCGGCAGGCCGACCTCGACCCGGTCTCCGAGAACGCGCTGTCGAACGGGCAGGTGTCGCAGGCCCTGTGGGAGCACATCGAACTGACCGTGATCTCCACGTTCTTCGTGCTGATCATCGCGATCCCGCTGGGCATCCTGCTGACCCGGCGGGCCTTCCGCAAGGCCACACCGGTGGCGCTGGCGTTCGCCAACATGGGCCAGGCAACCCCGGCGATCGGGCTGCTCGCCCTGCTGGTGATCTGGCTGGGCATCGGCCGCAGGGCCGCGCTGATCGGCATCATCATCTACGCCGTCCTGCCCGTGCTGTCGAACACGATCGCCGGTCTGAAGGCGAACGACCCGACGCTGCTGGAGGCGGCGCGCGGCATCGGGATGTCCCCGGCGGGCGTGCTGACCCGGGTCGAACTGCCGCTGGCGGTGCCGCTGATCCTGGCGGGCGTGCGCACGGCCCTCGTCCTCAACGTCGGTACGGCGACCCTCGCCGTGTTCGGCGGGGGCGGCGGACTGGGCGTGCTGATCACGGCCGGCATCACCAACCAGCGGATGCCGGTGCTGGTGCTGGGCTCGATCCTCACCGTGTCGCTGGCGCTGCTGGTGGACTGGCTGGCCTCGCTGGCCGAGGTGCTGCTGCGGCCGAGGGGGCTGGACCTGTGAGGCGGGTGGGAGGTGCTGTGGGCCGGAGCGGACCGGTGAGGCGGCCGGCCGTCCTGCTGGCGGCGGGGCTGCTGATGACGGCGGCGGCCTGCGGGCTGACCAGCGGGTCCCCCATGGTCGACGACGTGGAGCCCGGCTCGATCGGGCGGGGCGAACCGCTGAAGGGCGCCAAGCTGACGGTGACGTCGAAGTCGTTCACCGAGCAGCTGATCCTCGGCGCGATCATGGGCATCGCCTTCGAGGCGGCCGGTGCCGAGGTGGTGGACCGCACCGGGATCCAGGGCTCCATCGGCAGCCGGGAGGCCGTGGTCAAGGGGGAGGCGGACGCCGGGTACGAGTACACGGGCACGGCCTGGATCACCTACCTCGGGCACAGCGATCCGATCACCGACCCGCACGAGCAGTGGGAGGCGGTGAAGAAGGAGGACGCGGGCAACGGGGTGACCTGGCTGGCGCCGTCGCGGCTGGACAACACCTACGCGCTGGCCATGAACCAGGCCAACCATCGCAAGTACCGCACGAACACCCTCTCCGAGGTGGCCGCCCTGTCGAAGTCGGACCCGTCAGCGGTCACGCTGTGCGTGGAGGTCGAGTTCGCCAACCGGGCCGACGGGCTGCGGGGCATGGAGAAGACGTACGGCATGGACGTGCCGTCGCGGAACATCACGCAGATGGACACCGGGATCATCTACACCCAGACGGCGAAGGGGAGTTGCACCTACGGCGAGGTCTTCACCACCGACGGCCGGATCAAGTCGATGAACCTGGTCGTGATGGACGACGACAAGCACTTCTTCCCGAACTACAACGCCGCCCCGATGATCAACACCAAGACCCTGAAGAAGTGGCCGGCCATCCCGGACGTCCTGGACCCGATCACGAGGAAGCTGGACAACGCGGTGGCGCAGGAGCTGAACGCGAAGGTGGACGTCGACGGGGAGGACCCGCACCAGGTGGCGCTGGACTGGCTGAAGCAGGAGGGCTTCGTGAAGTAGCGCCCCCGCGTCCCCCGGTCAGCAGGCGGGAACCGTGCCCTTGCCCGTCCGGAGCGCGTCGAGCGCGCCGATCGCGCCCTTGAGGGTGGTGACGGGAATCAGGCGGAGCCCCTTGGGGAGCTCCGCCTTCGCGTCGCCGCACTCGTCCTTCGGCACCAGGAACACCGTCGCGCCGTCCCGGCGGGCGGCCTGCGTCTTCAGGGAGACCCCGCCGACCGCGCCGACCTTGCCGTCCGGGTCGATCGTGCCGGTGCCGGCGATGACGCGGCCGCCCGTGAGGTCGCCGCCGCCGCCGTCGCCGTCGAGCTTGTCGACGATGCCGAGCGAGAAGAGCAGACCGGCGCTCGGGCCGCCGACGTCCGCGAGCTCGAGGGTGACCTCGACGTCCTTGCCGTCGAGGTCGAGGTAGTTCAGGGCGGCCTCGGTGGCGTCGTCCTGGGACTCCTTCATCTGCCGGGTGTTGAACCGCTCGATCTCCCGGGTGCTCTGTCCGCTGGGGTAGACCGAGTCGCGCGGCATGACCGCCTGGTCGGTGCTGAACCAGGCGTCGATCACGTCACCGAGCCGCACCGTGGTGTCGGGCGACGTGGCCTCGATCGTCGTCATGCGCAGCTCGCCGCTGGTGTGCCGGGTCGGCGCCCCGGAGATCGTGATGACCGGCTCGCCCCGGTTGTCGCCGAGCACGTTCGCCGTCAGACCGGGCTGCGTCAGCGAGAACGGCAGGGGCGCGAAGGCCGCGGTGGCGAGCAGGGCCACCACCGGCAGGGCACAGACGGCGAGGGCCCGGGGGCGCGTGAGGCGTGAGAGCACGGACCAAATCTAACGTGGCGGCCTGGGGACCCGGACCGGGGCCGGGGCGGGGTGGGGACGGGGGAGCCCCTCGGGCGGCGGTCGGCGTTTTCAGGCGCGGTACAGGTCCCGGCGGGCCGTGGTGAAGCGCCGTAGGGCCTCCGGCAGCGGACGGACGCCGATGCCGGGGCCGCGGGGCACCGGCAGATGCCCGTCCGTGAGGACGAAGGGTTCCGTGATGTCCTCGGCGAAGTAGCGGGCGGACGCCGACGTGTCGCCCGGCAGGGTGCAGCCGGGGAGGGCGGCCAGCGCCAGGTTGGCCGCGCGGCCGATGCCGGTCTCCAGCATGCCGCCGCACCACACCGGCACCCCGTGCGCGTGCGCCACGTCGTGGACGCGCCGCGCCTCCAGGTAGCCGCCGACCCGGGCCGGTTTCACGTTCACCGCCCGGCAGGCGTCCAGCGCGATCGCGGACGCGGTGCCGCGGGCGTCGTGCAGCGACTCGTCCAGGCAGACCGGGGTCGCGAGGCGCTGCTGGAGCCGGGCGTGGGCGTACAGGTCGCCGCCCGCGAGGGGCTCCTCGACCAGCAGCAGCCCGAACGCGTCGAGCCGCCGCAGATGCTCGGCGTCCGCGAGCGTGTAGGCGGCGTTGGCGTCGACCTGGAGCGGTACCGCGTCACCGAAGCGCTCCCGTACGGCCCGGACCGGCTCCAGGTCCCAGCCGGGCTCGATCTTCAGCTTGATCCGCACGTACCCCTCGGCGAGGTACCCCTCGACGTCGTCCAGCAGCTCCCCGACGGTCGGCCGGATCCCCACCGACACCCCGGCGGGCACCCGCTCGCGCACCGCCCCGAGATACGTGGCCAGGGACATGCCGTACGACCGCAGCTCGGCGTCGAGCACCGCCGTCTCCAGGGCCGCCTTCGCCAGCTCGTGCCCCTTGACGCCGCCCAGCGCCGGGCCGAGGGCGGGGGCGGTGAGCGCGGGCAGGGCGGCGGCCCGGGGCAGCAGGACGTCCCGCAGCACGATCTCGGCACCGGCCACGAACTCCGCGCAGTACAGCGGCTCGGGGTCGCCGGCGAACTCCGACCAGCCCTCGCCGGTGTCGGTGACGACCCGCAGCAGGAAGGTGTCCTTCGTCGTCATCGTGCCGAAGGACGTACGGAACGGGGTCACGAGGGGGATGGCGACCCGGACCAGTTCGACGCGTTCCAGTTTCACAGGGTGTCCTCCTCCATGGGGGCGTCCTCCCGGCGGGTGAGCGTGTACCAGCCGTCGCGGGACATGCCGGTCGCGGTGAACCCCTCGGCGAACGCCTTGGTGAACACCTCGCGCACGGCCCGCCGCCAGCCGAGGGCCCGCTCGGCGTCCGTGGCCCGTAACGCCACGATGTCCTCCGGCACCCGGCACCACACGTACCGGTCCCCGGGGTCGCGGCGGGCGAGCGGCCCGCCGTCCGGCGCCGGGTGGGTGACGGGGGCGGCCTCCCGGGCGGCGGTCGTGCCGGCGGTCCCGTCGGCGGACGTCCCGGTGGACCGGCCGCGGGCGGCGGTCAGGTCCCAGGTGACCTCCAGCCGGTCGCTCTCGTCGCCGCCGTTCACGCCGTCGGCCATCGGCCCGTAGAAGTCGACCAGGTAGCCGGTGCCCTCGGCGCCGAGCTTGACGAGGTTGAAGCGGGCGTTGCGGCCGACCAGCGGGTCGAAGGTCCAGCGCATGGTGCGCGCCCCGAGCCCCACCGCCCACGCCCGCTGGGCCTCCTTCAGCCGTGGCCCGAGCCCCCGCTCGGCGGCGGCGAGCAGCGAGTACGCCTCTCGGGCCGCCGGCGGCCCGAACACGGCGACGCAGCCGCCGACGACGCGTTCCGCGTCGTACGCGGCGTGCACCGCACCGCCCGCGTGGGCGAGGCTGTTCAGCGTCTCGGGCAGCAGCGGCGGCGCACTGCGCGGGGTCTGCCACACGTCGCTGAAGTAGTCGGCGACGGCGGCGAACCCGGCGGTGTCGTGGACGGTGCGGATGCTCACTGAGGTCATGACACGAGTGTCGGAGGTGGCGCGGGGGCTGCCTAGGGGGCCGCACGCCGGGCCGGGGCATCCGCCGGGCGCGGGCATCCGCCGGGCCGGGGCATCCGACAGGCGCGGGCATCCGCCGGGCCGCGGCATCCCCCAGGCACGGGCATCCACCGGGCCGGGGCCTCCGCCGGGCGCGTCAGCGGAGGGCTTCGGCGACCTCCCGGGCCGCGTCCACGACCCGCTGCCCGACCCGCTCCGGTACGGCGTCGGCCAGCATCACGACGCCCACACTGCCCTCGACGCCGGTGACGCCGATCAGCGGGGCGGCGGCCCCGCTCGCCCCGGCCTCCAGCTCGCCGTGGGTCAGGGTGTAGCCGGGGCCCTCGGGGGGCTGCTTGCGGGCGGCGAGGATGGCGCGGCCCGCAGCCCCGCGGTCCAGGGGGTGCCGGAAGCCCGCCCGGTAGGCCACGTGGTAGTCGGTCCAGGTCGGCTCCACCACGGCGACGGCCAGCGCCTCGGAGCCGTCCACGAGCGTCAGGTGGGCCGTCGCGCCTATGTCCTCGGCCAGGGAGCGCAGCGCGGGCAGCGCGGCCTCGCGCACCAGCGGATGCACCTGGCGGCCGAGCCGCAGCACGCCGAGCCCGACCCGGGCGCGGCCCCCGAGGTCGCGCCGGACGAGGGCGTGCTGTTCGAGCGTGGCGAGGAGCCGGTACACGACGGTCCGGTTCACGCCCAGCTTGGTGGATAGCTCGGTGACGGTCAGTCCGTGGTCCGTATCGGCCAGCAGCTTGAGGACGCGCAGTCCCCTGTCGAGCGTCTGAGAGGTCTCCGCGGTCACGACGCCCACTCCTTAGTGGTGAGGTCGACGGCCTCGTCACGGCGGGCGTCACCGAGTCCCGTCGGTCACGCGCTTCAGAGGCCGCCGATCGGCCGGCGGTCCGGCCTTCCGGACCGCGTCGCTTCACGGCTGCGCTCCGCGGCGGCGCTGCCACGGGGCGTGTGCGTAGGCGGACATTAGCGAAGCCGGTTCGCTGAGCGGAAGGCTCCGTCCAGAATCCGGGCGCGCGCTGGTACGGACCGCACGGGTTCGCCCGTATATGTACGGTGCAGCGAGTTGCGGGAGGGGCGTGGGGTGTCCGCTGGGGCGCGTAGGTGTTCTGCGGGGCGCCAGGGCCCCCCGGGCGCGAGGCGGAACCTTCGCGCGCCGGGGACGCCGGCGGGTCACCGCATCCGGGTGGCCCACTCCTGCACCTTGGCGATCCGCTGGCGCAGCTGCCCGGCCGTCGCCTCGGCGCTCGGCGGTCCCCCGCACACGCGCCGCAGCTCCGTGTGGATGACGCCGTGCGGCTTGCCGCTCTGGTGGACGTAGGCGGAGACCATCGTGTTGAGCTGCTTGCGCAGCTCCATCATCTCCTTGTGCGAGACGACGGGGCGCCGCTCGGCGGGCAGCTCGAGCAGGTCGGCCTCGGCGTCCGGCTTCTTGCGGCTGTGCGCGATCTGCCGGGCCTGCCGCTTCTGGAGCAGCAGCTGCACCTGGTCCGGCTCCAGCAGCCCGGGGATGCCGAGGTAGTCCTGCTCCTCCTCGCTCCCGGGGTGGGCCTGCATACCGAACTCGGCGCCGTCGTACAGCACCCGGTCGAAGACAGCCTCGGACTCCAGCGCCTCGAAGGAGAACTGCTCCTGCTCGCCGGTGTCCTCGTCCTGCTCCTTGTTCGCCTCCTCCATCTCCTTCTCGGACTCGGCGTACGGGTCCTCCTCGCCCTCCTTCTTCGGCTTGTCGAGGGCGTGGTCCCGCTCCACCTCCATCTCGTTGGCGAAGGTCAGCAGGTCGGGCACGGTCGGCAGGAAGACGGAGGCCGTCTCGCCGCGCCGCCTGGACCGTACGAAACGGCCGACGGCCTGCGCGAAGAAGAGCGGCGTGGAGATGGTGGTGGCGTAGACGCCGACGGCGAGGCGGGGGACGTCGACGCCCTCGGACACCATGCGGACGGCGACCATCCAGCGGTCGTCGCTGCCGCTGAAGTCGTCGATCCGCTTCGAGGCGCCGGCGTCGTCGGACAGCACGAGGGTCGCCTTGTGCCCGGTGATCTCGCGGATCAGCTTGGCGTAGGCGCGGGCGGAGTCCTGGTCGGAGGCGATCACGAGGGCGCCCGCGTCCGGGATGCCCTTCCTGACCTCGGTCAGCCGCTGGTCGGCGGCGCGCAGCACGCTGGGCATCCACTCGCCGCGCGGGTCCAGGGCCGTGCGCCACGCCTGGCTGATCGCGTCCTTCGTCATGGGCTCGCCGAGCCGTGCGGCGATCTCGTCGCCCGCCTTGGTCCGCCAGCGCATGTTGCCGCTGTAGGAGAGGAAGATGACGGGCCGGACGACGTGGTCGGTGAGGGCGTTGCCGTAGCCGTAGGTGTAGTCGGCGGCGGACCGCCGGATGCCGTCGTTCCCCTCCTCGTACGTGACGAAGGGGATCGGGTTGGTGTCGGACCGGAACGGCGTACCGGTGAGCGCCAGCCGGCGGGTGGCCGGCTCGAACGCCTCCAGGCACGCCTCGCCCCAGGACTTCGAGTCACCGGCGTGGTGGATCTCGTCGAGGATGACGAGGGTCTTGCGCTGCTCGACGCGGTTGCGGTGCAGCATGGGGCGCACGCCGACGCCCGCGTACGTCACGGCGACGCCGTGGTAGTCCTTGCCGAGCGGGCCGGCGCTGTACTCGGGGTCCAGCTTGATGCCTATCCGCGCCGCCGCTTCCGCCCACTGCTTCTTCAGGTGCTCGGTCGGCGCGACCACCGTGACCTGCTGCACGACGTGGTGGTGCAGCAGCCAGGAGGCGAGGGTGAGGGCGAAGGTCGTCTTTCCGGCGCCGGGCGTGGCGACCGCGAGGAAGTCACGCGGCTGCTCCTGGATGTACTTCTCCATCGCACCCTGCTGCCAGGCGCGCAGCTTGCTCGCGGTGCCCCAGGGGGCCCGTCCGGGGAAGGCGGGGGAAAGGTGGTGGGAGGAGGCGGCGGTGGTAGTCACGGTCTCCGTACGGGGGTCGGTTCAGGGGCCTCGCCGGTCCGCGGGGCGGGCGGCTGGGCCTGCGTATGACAACCGGGCCACCCTACCGGCGGCCCGGCACCGCCCCGGCTCGGACGGGGCCGGGTCACACGCGGGTGGGACTGACGTCACAGCGGGCACGGTCCGCCGGGAGGGCCAGGGGGCTCAGTGCTCCCGGAGCCGGGTGGTCACCCAGGCGCCCACCAGGGCGACCGCCGCCATCGGCAGGAAGACCGCCGCGAACGCCGCCGGGTGCTGCGAACCGGCGGCGGAGGCGTCGAGCGGGGCGTGGCTCAGCGCGCCGCCGCCCAGCGCGGCGAACGCGGCGCCGCCCGCCGCCAGCAGGACGACGTTCGACAGGGCGTCGGAGATCTGGAGGGCGGCGGAGTTGGTGCCGGCCTCCTCGGGGGCGGAGAGCTTGAGCAGCAGCACGCTGGTGGAGGAGATCACCAGGCCCATCCCGAAGCAGCCGAAGGCCCAGGCGACTGCGAGCGTCCAGGCGGGCACGGACTGGATCAGCACGCTCGGCGCCGCCGCGACGGCCGCGGCGACCAGCACCATCCCGGCGGTCGTCAGCCGCTCCCGGTACGGCTCCACGCGCGGCCGGGACTGCACCCAGGAGCCCAGCGCCCAGGTGACCCCGCCGGCCGCGAGCGAGAACCCGGCGAGCGTCGGCGACAGGCCCCGCTGGGTGACCAGCATCAACGGCACGAAGGACTCCGCCGCGATGAAGGACCCGGCGGCCACGCCGCGCAGCAGGACCACGGAGGGCAGGCCCCGCGCGGCGCGGTAGGTGCCGCGCGGGAGCAGCCCGAGCGCGGCCGGCACGAGGAGCGCGGCGCCCAGGGCGCCGGGGACGAGGGAGATCCAGCTGAGGTCCTGGGCGGCGTACTGGAGCAGCCCGGCGCCGAAGGAGATCGCGAGGGCGAGCCGGATGCGGCGCCGGTCGAAGGAGGCGTCGGCCCCGGCGCCCGGCACGGGTCCGGCGGCGCGGCGGCGTATCTGGGGCAGGGCGAGGCCGAGCGGCAGGAGCACCAGCACGGGAATCCCGACGAACACCCACCGCCAGCCCAGATGCTCGGTCACGGCACCGGAGGCCAACGGCCCCACGATGGACGGCACGACCCAGCTCGCGGCGAACGCCGCCATGATCGCCGGGCGCAGCCGCTCGGGGTAGGCGCGGCCGACGACGACGTACAGGGCGACGATGACGAGTCCGCCGCCGAGCCCCTGGACGGCCCGCCCGAGGATGAACAGCCACATGGCGCCGGCGGTGCCGGACAGCAGGAGCCCCGCCCCGAAGGCGGCGATGCCGGTCGTGAGCGGCGCGAGCGGCCCCCGCCTGTCGGACCACTGTCCCGACAGGACCATGCCGAAGAGGCTGGTGGTGAAGTACCCGGAGAACGCGAAGGCGTACAGCGACACCCCGTCCAGCTCGCGCGCGGCGACCGGCATCGCGGTCCCGACGGCGGTCGCCTCGAAGGCGATGAGCAGCACGACGGAGACGATCCCGATGCTCAGGGCCCGGTACGACCGCCCCAGCACGGTCTCCTCCGGTACGGCGGCGGAGGGGACGGCGGACGTCTTGGCGACATCGGCGTCGCGTGGCTCGAGGGCAGTCATGGTCGCCAGAGTAAGGGCCGTGACCGACATTGACCCCTGTCGGGGGCCTCACCGCCCCTGAGACCTTGGTCGTACGACCGCCGCGCCCCTCTCCCCCTTCATGAACGCGGCATGGCAATCACATTGCACCCCACCCGCTCCCCTTGAGCCCCTCAGCACCCCGCCCGTACGGTCGAACCACCAACCAGGCCAGGCTGACGGACCTGCGAACGGCCGTGTGCCCGAGTGGCTCAGGGACTCGCCTGCAAAGCGAGTTACGCGGGTTCGATTCCCGCCACGGCCTCCAGAGGATGACCAGGTGAGACATGGGGCGGCACCCCTGAGGTGCCGCCCCATCTCGCGTCCCCGTTCCGTCCCGCCCCACAACTCCTCCCCCGTCCCTCCCCAAACAGGAGCACAACCCTCCGCCACCGCGGGGGGTCCTCTTGGTGTCGGGGTTCTGGCCTCGGCCGGCCGTGCTTTCTGTTCATCGAGGAGATCCACCCGTGCGCCAGCGCATCCGCACCTCGCACCTTCGTACCTCGGCCGCCCTCGTGGCCGCCGCCGCGATCGCCGCCGCCGTTCCCGTGCTCGCCGCTCCCTCGGCGTACGCGGAGGAGGGCGCGGCCGACCTGGTGATATCGGAACTGCCCGAGACGTCTCCCAAGCCGGGCGAGGTGTACGACGAGAACGTCGTCGTCACCAACAAGGGCACCGCCGCCGCGGACGGACTCACCTTCCGGGTCCGGCTCACCCGCGGGCTGGACTTCCCGTCACAGGTGCCGGGCTGCACCTACTCGACCGTCGCGGACCAGGTCCGCCAGGCGCTGTGCGAGATCGACGAGGTCGTCGAACCGGGCGCCTCCATCGAGACGCCCGTGCGGTTCAAGGCGCTGCCCAACGCCCTGATGGAGGCCGTCGAGTACGGCACCTCCGCCACCGGCGAGGCCCCGGGCGAGGGCTACGACGACAGCTACCGGCGCCTCACGCTGACGGCGGACAGCTCGGCCGACCTTGCGGCCGTCGGGGAGGACACCGAGGCCCTGGCCGGCGACCGGCAGTCGATCACCGTGCGGCTGCGCAACGACGGGCCCGGGTGGATCCAGAACCAGGAGAGCGACGACCAGACCGCGCTCATGGTCCGCATCCCGAAGGGCACCACAGCCTCCGAGGTGCCGAAGACGTGTTCGCCGTTCGGCATCGACGGTCCGAGCGGGCCGGGCGGGACGCCGGGCAAGTCGACGTACGTCTGCACGCCGGACGACAACACGCTCGACGTCGGCGAGGAGGCGCTGTTCACGTTCATGCTGGAGATCGGCAAGGACACCAGGACGACGACCGGTGAGGTGAAGGCGACGTCGGTGTACGACATCCACCCCGCCTTCGACAAGAACCCCGCCAACGACAAGGACGTCATCCGCGTCGCCATCCCGACCGACAACGAGCCCGAGCCCACGCCCTCCGGCTCGTCCTCGACCGGGGGTGGCTCGGCCAGCGGTGGCTCCACCGGTGGCGGCAACGACCCGTCCGGGCAGACCACCGGTGGGTCCGGCGGTACCGGGGGATCCTCCACCGGCGGCTCAGGCACCGGGTCCGTCGACGGGAACCTCGCGAGCACCGGCTCGGACGGCACCCCGCTGATCGCGGGCGCCGCCGCTGCCGCCGCGGCCCTGGGCGCCGGCCTCTTCCTGGCCGTGCGCCGCCGCCGCGCCACGGGAGCCGACGCCCGCTGACGGGGCTCCCGCTCCCGGGGCTGACGGTCCCGGGAGCGCCCCGCGTCGGTCAGCCGGGGCTCAGGGCTCCGGCACGCCGTCGGCCTCGCCGACCCGACCTGGGGGCTCTTCCTGGCCTGGCCTCGGCGCCGCGCCGCCGGCTGACGGACACCACCCCCTCCTGGGGCCGCCGGTCCCAGGAGCACCCCCGCCGGGGTCAATGGCCGCAGGACTCCAGTACGCCGACCGTCTCGTCCTGGAACGCCTCGGTCCAGTAGTGGCGGGCCGTGCCGTCCGTCGCGGTGCCCGTCGGGTCGACCGTGGACAGGACCTGGAGCATCGTCATCGCCAGCTGGTCGTAGGTGGCGGTCGTGAGTTCGTGGCCCGACGCCGCGTCGATCGCCCGCTCGCGGTGCAGCAGCCAGAGGGTGAAGGCGAGCGTCGAGACGTCCGTGTTCAGCGGGTACAGGCGCCCCTCGCGCTCGCTCCAGTGCAGGACGGCGCCCGTCATGCCGTCGAGGACGAGGCTGCCGTCCTCCGCGAGGTCGCCGAGGCGGATCAAGGACGCGGCGGACAACGGCAGTTCGGCCGGGGCGCCGCACTCGGTCTCGTACTCGTCCAGGGCGGCCAGCGGCGCGTCCGTGTCCAGGGTGAACAGGAACCCGCCCTCGGGCAGGCCCACTTCGCGCAGGAAGCGGCGGGTCGGCTCGT
>Ga0164243_10009203_pt1 | contig 14418 bp, 12 predicted proteins | sample OricompcompostOP_FD_108781 | JGI IMG/M metagenome (GOLD analysis project Ga0164243, IMG submission 108781) | Organic Plus compost microbial communities from Emeryville, California, USA - Original compost - Organic plus compost (OP) | ecosystem: Engineered > Solid waste > Mixed feedstock >... | reverse complement strand
CGTCCGTCCACCACGGCGAGGAACATCGTGCTCCCGCCGTCCGCGAAGGCCACACCCGTGCGCGGCTCGACCGAGGTGTCGCCGCTCTTCACCACGGCGCCCGCCGTGAGCAGGCGCTGATTGCCGCCGATCGCCGCCACGACGTTCGACGCGTTCTCGCTCAGTCCGTAGCTGACCGTCGCCCGATCGCCGACGGCGAGCGATGCGAGAGTGGTAGCTGCGTCCCCTCCGCGCGCGACGAGGATCTGCGTGTTGGCCGGGATCGGCCCGGATCCGACCTCATCGGTGACCTTGGTCACCGTGCCGTCCGTCACCCAGACCTCGACGCCCGCTTCTCCGCGAAGAGCTCGGCCACGGCTCCCCTCGCCCCAGAGTGAGTTGAAGAGCGCGACGTGACCGGATCCGAGCACCGCGGTGTTCACACCGGCGATGGGAAGGGAACCGACCTCGCCGAGGTCGACCGAGCCTTCGAGCATGAGCTGCGCGAACGCCCCGAGCCCGTCGTCGCCGAAGACGACGGGCTGGCCGCCCTCGGCGCTTCCGTCCGGCGCCGTGACGACGCCGTCGGTCGACGAGACGCCGATGCCGTTCGGCGCGTTGGTGTTGTTGATGTCGAAGAAGCTGCCGTTGACGCCCGCGACCGCTCCCTGACGATCGAGCAGGTCGGCGACCGTCTGTGCCGACGACACGGCTCCGGGGTAGAGGTAGTCGGCGTGCACCGGCGAGTCGCCGCCGAGCTTCGCGACGAGAACCTCGATGTGCAGCGGCCCGGCGGCCGAGATGCGCCGAAGGCTCAGGCGGTCGAGACCGGGCGCGATCACGGTGTGCTCGGCGTCCGTGACGATGGCCGCACCGTTGTCGTCGAGCACCATGCCCGACAGGAAGTCGTCGGCGGGCACCGCGGCGAACACCGGGGCGGATGCCCCGATCGCGGAACCGGCGACGAATGCGGCGGCGACGAGCGATGCAGCCCATCTCCGCCGGGATGTGCCCTCTCGGGCGCTCCTTGACAACACAGATGTCCCTTCAGAGTTCAGGTGATCGTCATGACCGCTCGGGATGCCTCGTGACCGGCGAAGCGCGCTCGCGCGCGTGCTCACCTCACGAGGTCCGCAGGACGCGGTGTCACAATGCGGATCGCCGCCGATCCCGCGGGAACGCGGTGTCGGCGGCGACAGGTCATGACCTCGTCACGGTAGGTCCGCTCCGTGAACGAGCGCTGGTTCGTCGATGAACGAGCGGGGGCTCGGTCGTGAACGCCGCACGAACGACGCGGACGGATCACGCCGGCAGGCGCTCGGCGCGCCTGGACGATCGGCCACCCGATGTGGACACCTGACCGATGTGCGACGCGCGCCCCCTTCGCCACGCTGGGGACATGGTGTCGCATACCGCTCCCTCTTCTGAACCGCAGTTCGCCTTCGAGCTCGACGGCCTTCGGCGCGAGTTCTCCGGAAAGGTCGCCGTCGACGACGTGTCGCTCCGGGTGCCGCACGGATCGTTCTATGGCCTCGTGGGCCCGAACGGGGCCGGCAAGACGACCGCGCTGTCGATGGCGGTCGGTCTCCTCCGCCCCAGCGCGGGCACCGCCTACGTGCAGGGCATCGACGTCTGGCGGGACCCGATCGGTGCCAAGAGGCGGCTCGGCGTCCTCCCGGACGGCCTGGCGCTCCCGGAACGGCTGACCGGAGGCGAGCTCCTGACCTACTGGGGCCGGTTCCGGGGGCTCGACGCGAGCGCCGTCGCCAGCCGGACGGAAGAGCTGCTCAGGGTGCTCGAGCTCGACGAGGCCGAGCGGCTGGGCACTCTCGTCGGCGAGTACTCCACAGGCATGCGGAAGAAGATCGGCCTTGCCACGGCTCTCCTCCATTCCCCGTCGGTCCTGGTGCTCGACGAGCCGTACGAAGCAGTGGACCCGGTGTCAGCCCGGGTGCTCACGAGCATCCTGCGTCGCTTCACCGCGACGGGCGGTTCCATCGTGATCTCCAGCCACGTGATGAGCCTCGTCGAGACGCTGTGCGATCGCGTGGCGATCATCGCGGCGGGCTCCGTGCTCGCAGACGGCACCCTCGACGAGGTCCGCGCCGGCGGCACCCTCGAGGACCGCTTCGTCGAGCTCGTCGGCTCGACCGATCTGAGCGATGAGGAGCTCTCGTGGATCGGCAGCTGATCTCCCTCAAGTTCGCCATGCTGCGGCACACCTCCGCGGGCATGCGGCCCTTCGGCTGGGCGGTCGGGGGCGTCCTCGTGGCGGCGACCTGGGCGGCCGTCGTCTTCGCGGCGGGGGACGAGGTGCGCTCGGAGGTGACGATGCTCCTCCTCGCCGCCTGGGGTGTCGGCGCCGCCCTCGGCCCGGTGCTCACGAGCGGCAGCGGAGTCCTCAAGCCCGACTACTTCGCTCTGCTCCCGATCGAGCGGCGCGTCATCGGCCGCGGGCTTCTGGTCAGCGCGTTCGTCGGCGTCGCGTCGGGCTACGTGCTGCTCGCCACGCTCGCGACCGCGGTCCACGCGGTCTGGCTGTCGCCGGCGACGCTCCTCGTCGCCGCCGTCGGTGCCCCGCTCACGTGGGTGCTCGTCATCACGGCCTCCCGCCTGGTCTACGGGCTGCTCGGCGCAGCCATGCGATCCCGTTTCGGCGTCGAGATCGCGGCGATCCAGTTCGGCCTGATGTTCGCCGTGATGTTCACCGGGTGGATGGTGGTGCAGGTGGCCGTGCAGTCCGTTCCGGCCCTCCTCGGCAGCGGGCTCCCCAACGGGCCGATCACCGCCGTGCTCGGTGCGTTCCCGACCTCATGGCCCGTTCTGGCGATCGAGAGCGCAGCGGCCGGAGAGTGGGGTGTCGCCGCCCTGCTGCTGCTCGCGCTGGCCGCGGTGGACGCCGTCGTCGTGATATCGGGCATCGCGCTCCTCTCTCCGCGCGCGACCACTCCGTCGCGCGGCGGACGCGGCCGAGCGCGATCCGCCGGCCTGGTCGCCGGCGGAGGCATCCTGCCGCGGACGCAGCTCGGCGCGGTCATCGGCAAGGAGATGCGTCAGTGGACCCGCGACCCGTGGCGTTCGCTGGAGATCCGCTCGGGGGTGTGGACCGGCATCGCGATCGGTTTCTTCGCCTGGGTGAGCGGCATCTACGCCGGCATCTCCGCGTTCGCCGGGCTGATCGTCGCGTTCATGCTGGGCCTCGCGGCATGCAACCTGTACGGCCAGGACGGCACGGCGGTCTGGCAGAACGTCGTGGGGCAGGACAAGACCTCCGTCCGGTCCGACGTGCGCGGACGGCAGTGGGCCACGATCCTGGTCTTCGTTCCGCAGGCGATCCTGATCTCGGCGATCTTCCTGCTTCTGAGCCAGCAGTTCTGGGCATTGCCGACCGTGCTCGCCGCGATGCCCGCCGTCTTCGGCGCTGCGTCGGGTGCCGCCGTCCTGGTGTCCGCCCTCGGCGTGTCCCCCGGGGTGGATCCGCGCATGCGGGTGGGCCCGAACGACGCGAACGGCAACATCTCGCTCCACGTGTGGGTGGTCATGGTCCTCATCGCCGTCGGGGTCGCGCCGACCGGCGCCGCGATCGTGCTGAGCTTCGCGAGCGGCCTTCCCTGGATCGTCACCGTTCTCGTCGGCTTCGCGAACGGCTGGCTCGCCGCATGGCTCCTCGGGAGAGTGACGATCGCCTGGCTCACCGACCGGATGCCCGACGTCTACAGCCGTATCCGGTACGGCCGCATCTTCCGCGCGGGCGACCAGCGCGGCATCCTCGCCTGGATCGAGCGAACGACCCTGCGCGGCGAGCAGCGGATGCAGGAGCAGCGACAGAAGGCTCGGGAGGAGCGGGTGAAGGCGACCTCCTGAGCTGGTATCGACTCAGCCGCGCGCGCGGGGGTGAGCGGTCGTGTACATGTCGCGGAGCGTGTCGGCGGTGAGGTGGGTGTAGATCTGCGTCGTCGCGACCGACGCGTGCCCCAGCAGCTCCTGCACGACCCGCACGTCGGCCCCTCCCTGCAGCAGGTGGGTGGCGAACGAGTGGCGCAGGGTGTGTGGTGAGACGTGCGCGGCCAGTCCGGCGCGCTCAGCGGTGCCCTGCAGGATGAGCCACGCGTTCTGGCGCGACACCCTCTGCCCCCTCAGGCCGAGAAACAGGGCGGGCGTCGCCCGGCCTCTGGCCGAGAGCAGGGGCCGGGCCCGCACGAGATAGGCGTCGATCGCGTCGCGCGCGAAACTGCCGACGGGCACGATCCGCTCCTTGTCGCCCTTCCCGCGCAGGCGCACCACATCGGTGTCGACGATGTCGTCGACGTTCAAGGCGACGGCCTCGCTGACCCGGGCACCAGTCGCGTAGAGGAGCTCGAGAAGCGCACGGTCCCGCAGACGCTGCGGAGTGTCGCCGGCCGCCGCCGCGAGCAGTGCCTCCACCTGCTCGATCGTCAGGGCCTTCGGTAGCGTGGCGGGCAGTTTCGGCGGCTTGACATCGCGGGCGACGTCGACGTGCACGCGTCCCTCTTCGACGAGAAAGCGGTGGAAGCCGCGGATCGACGACAGCACGCGAGCGAGCGACGACGCCGTCAAGGGCGCGTCCTCGCGAGCGCCGAGCTCCCGGAGGAACTCGATGATGTGCGCCTGCGCGACATCCGGCGCCTCCGTGACCTGGTTCGCTTCGAGCCACGCGGCGTATCCCTCGAGGTCGCGCCGGTACGCCGCGACGGTGTTGGCCGAGAGACCGCGCTCGATCGAGACATGCCTGAGGTATGAGTCGACGTCGCGCGCCAGGCTCATGCCCCGACCCGGTCCCCGAGCTTCGGATGCCGGGGCCACGGCTCGTCTGGCGGCCCCAGCGTCGCCCACGATCGGCCCCGTGCGGCCTGGGCGGCCAACGCCGCGATCACGAGCGACGGGTTCTGCACGGTCCGGGCGAGCACGGCGTCGACGAGGTCGTCGAGCTCCACCCAGCGCAGCTCCATGTCTGCTTCCTCCGCCTCGCGCGCGAAGGCATGCGGTGCCGCTGACAGGCCGCGTGCGAGGTAGACGCGGATGGCCTCGTCGCTCCCTCCTGGCGATGTGTAGAACTCGGCGAGCACGTTCCACTGCTCCGCCAGGAGGTCGGCTTCTTCCGCCAACTCGCGCTTCGCAGCGGCAAGGGGGTCTTCGGCGTCGATGTCGAGCAGCCCGGCGGGAATCTCCCAATCCCGGGTGCGAACCGGGTGGCGGTACTGCTTGATGAGGAGCACGCGTCCGTCGTCGTCCATCGCCAGGATCGCGACGGCACCGGTGTGATCGACGTACTCGCGCCGGATCACGTCCCCGTTGAAACGGAACTCGTCGCGCCTGACGTTCCAGACGGCTCCTTCGAAGGCGCGCTCCGATGAGACGATCTCGACGTCTGCCGGATCGTCGGCAAGCCGGATGCCTGCCGGCTCGGCGCCCCCTCGTTTCCGCTTCGTCATGTCAAGCGCCGTGGGAGGTCAGGCCGGAAGGACGACGTCGGCGGCCTCGGGCTCGTCGCCGCTCACGTCGAACAGCTGGCTCGCGCGGCGACGCTCGAGCGCGGCGCCGATCAGCCCGCGGAACAGCGGGTGCGCGTTGGTGGGACGTGACCGCAGCTCCGGGTGGGCCTGCGTGGCGACGTAGAAGGGATGCTGCTCTCTGGGCAGCTCCACGAACTCCACGAGATGACCGTCCGGGCTCGTGCCGGAGAAGACGAGACCCGCGTCGGCGATCTGCTGACGGTATGCGTTGTTGACCTCGTAACGGTGCCGGTGACGCTCGGAGATCTCGGTCTCCCCGTAGAGCTCAGCCACGACGGAGCCCTCGGTGAGGACCGCCGGGTACAAACCGAGGCGCATCGTGCCCCCGAGGTCGCCTCCCGCGATGATCTCGACCTGCTCGGCCATCGTCGCGATCACCGGGAACGCCGTGTCGGGGTCGAACTCCGACGAGCTGGCACCCTCGAGCCCGACCTCGTTCCGTGCGTACTCGATCACCATGCACTGGAGACCCAGGCAGAGGCCCAGGGTGGGGATCTGGTTCTTGCGGGCGAAGGTCAGCGCGCTCACCTTGCCCTCGATGCCGCGGATGCCGAAGCCGCCCGGCACGCAGATGCCGTCGACGTCGGCGAGCGCCCTGGCGGCGCCCTCCGGCGTCTCGCACTCGTCCGAGGGGATCCACTTGAGCGTCACGCGGGTGTTCTGTGCGAATCCGCCCGCTTTGAGCGCCTCGGTGACGGAGAGGTAGGCATCCGGAAGATCGATGTACTTTCCGACCATCCCGATCGTGACATCGTGCTTCGGCTCATGGACGGCCTTCAGCAGGCCCTCCCAGCGCGACCAGTCGACGTCGTCGGCTTCGAGCCCGAGATGGTCGATGATGTAGCCGTCGAGGCCCTGTTCGTGCAGCATGGTCGGGATGTCGTAGATCGACGGCACGTCGACCGCGTTCACGACGCCTGCCTCGTCGACGTCGCACATGAGGGCGATCTTGCGCTTGTTCGCATCGGTCACCGGACGGTCGCTGCGCAGGACGAGCGCGTCTGGCTGGATGCCGATCGACCGCAGGGCCGCGACGGAGTGCTGGGTCGGCTTCGTCTTCTGCTCGCCTGACGCGCCCATGAACGGCACGAGCGAGACGTGCACGAAGAACACGTTCGAGCGGCCGAGCTCGTGACGCACCTGGCGCGCGGACTCGATGAACGGCTGCGACTCGATGTCTCCAACGGTCCCGCCGATCTCGGTGATGATCACATCGGGACGGGGGGTCTCAGATGCCTGCAGGCGCATCCGGCGCTTGATCTCGTCGGTGATGTGGGGAATGACCTGCACGGTGTCGCCCAGGTACTCTCCTCTGCGCTCCTTCGCGATGACGTGGGAGTAGATCTGGCCGGTGGTGACGTTGGCCGACTGGCTGAGGTTGACGTCGAGGAAGCGCTCGTAGTGCCCGATGTCGAGGTCCGTCTCGGCTCCGTCGTCGGTGACGAAGACCTCGCCGTGCTGGAACGGGTTCATCGTCCCGGGGTCGACGTTGAGGTAGGGGTCGAGCTTCTGCATCACGACGCGAAGCCCTCGTGCGGTGAGCAGGTTGCCCAGGCTGGAGGCGGTGAGCCCTTTCCCCAATGAAGAAACGACACCACCCGTCACAAAAATGTGCTTGGTCGTGTCGTTGTACCCGCCCGTGTCTGTATTGTTCACCACGGGCTTCTATCCTATCACCCGCGGACCCGCGGTGTCCTGAGCCTGTCGAGGGGCGGTGTCCTGAGCCTGTCGAGGGGCGGTGTCCTGAGCCTGTCGAGGGGCGCCGTCCTGAGCCTGTCGAGGGGCCGCGAGCGTGAGCAGCTCCCGCGCGTGCTCGAGCCCGGACTCGCTCTCAGAGAGACCGGAGAGCAGTCTCGCCATCTCCTCCACCCTTTCGTCCGGGGTCAGTTGCCGCACGCTCGACGCCGTCACCGTGCCGTCCGTCCCCTTCACGACGGCCAGGTGGTTCGTCGCAAACGCCGCCACCTGTGCGAGATGCGTGACGACGATCACCTGCGAGGTCTCGGCCAGGCGCGCCAGCCGTCGTCCGATCTCGATGGCTGCGGCGCCCCCGACGCCGGCGTCGACCTCATCGAACACGAAGGTCGGCACAGGGTCGGTGCCGGCGATCACGACCTCGAGGGCGAGCATGACACGCGACAGCTCGCCGCCTGATGCACCGCGGGCAAGCGGCCGTGGCTGAGCACCGGGATGCGGCTGGAGGAGGAAGGAGACCCCGTCGCGCCCGTGCTCGGCCAGGTCGTCCTGCACCGTCACCTCGACGGTCAGGACCGCGTCGGGCATCGCGAGGGCCGTCAACTCCTCCGAGACCGCCGCGCCCAGGCGGGCCGCAGCATCCCGGCGCACCGCGGTCAGGGCATCCGCCGCCTGCTCGACCAGGACCGCATCGCGCTCCACCGCTGCTTCCAGCTCCAGGATGCGCTCGGAGTCGCCCTCGAGCTCGAACAGTCGTGAACTGCCCGTCTGCAGGGTGGCGATGACATCCTCGAGGGTCGGGCCATAGCTGCGGATGAGCCGGGCGAGCTCTGCGCGCCTGGCCTGGACGATCTCGAGCTCTCTGGCGCCATCGGCGTCCAGGCCGGCGAGATATCCGGAGAGATCGGCCGAGATGTCAGCGACCAGATAGGCGGCGTTCTGCAGCTGCTCCACGATGCCGGGGAGTGCGGGATCGTGGGCGGCGACCCGTTCCAGCTGCCGGCGCGCCGTCTCGATGAGACCGACGACGTCCGTGCCGTCGATCTCTTCGCTCGACACGGCCTCACGTGCGGCGGTCGCGGCGAGCCGGAGCTCCTCGAGGTTGGTGAGCCGCTCGGCTCTGGCCGCCAGCTCGTCATCCTCACCCGGTTCGGGTGCCACGGCTTCGATATCCGCCATCGCCTGCCGCAGCTCTTCCGCCTCGGCCTGTCGCTGGTCTCGTTGATCCACGAGCCTCGCGAGCTCCGATCGCTCCGCCGTGTACCGGTGATAGATGTCGCGGTAGGCGGCAAGCGCTGTGACGAGATCCTCGCCGGCGTAGCGGTCGAGGGCATCGCGCTGGGCGACGGCCGAGCGCAGTCGAACCTGATCGGACTGGCCGTGGACGACCACGAGGTGCTCGCCCAGCTCGGCGAGGACACCCACGGGCGCCGAACGTCCGCCGACCTGCGCGCGGCTGCGCCCGTCGGCGGTCACCGTGCGTCCCAGGGTGAGCTCGGCCCATCCCTCGTCACCGAAGGGGTCGACGTCTCCCCCGGCCTCTCGCACCCGCTCGGCGACGACGCCGTCGGAGCGCACGAGCCAACGGCCGTCGACGCTCGTGTTCGCCGCGCCCTGGCGGATCGCCCCGCTGTCGCCGCGGCCGCCCAGCAGCAGGGCGAGCGCGGTGACGACCATCGTCTTGCCTGCACCTGTCTCGCCGGTGATGGCGGTGAAGCCGCTGCCGAGAGGCAGCGAGGCCGCCTCGATCACACCGAGGTCCCTGATGTTGATCTCGTCGATCACGACTGCGCCGGTCCCCTCCACCCCGAGACCGGGAGCTGGAACTTGCGGACGAGCCGGTCCGTGAACGGCCCAGGGTGGAGCCGGGCCAACCGGACCGGGATGGACGACCGACGCACCACGACGCGCGCACCCGTCTCGAGCTCGTGCATCCGCCGCCCGTCGCACCAGAGCACCGCCGTGCCGTCGGTGCGGTCGAGCACATCGATCGCGAGCGGTGACTCGGGTCCCACCACGATGGGCCGCGCGAACAGGGCGTGGGCGCTGAGCGGCACGAGGGTGATCGCCTCGACGCTCGGCCAGATCACGGGGCCGCCGGCCGAGAACGCGTACGCGGTGGAGCCCGTCGGTGTCGAGATGACGATGCCGTCGCATCCGAACGACGACAGCGGTCGCCCGTCGACCTCGATGACGACCTCGAGCATCCGCTCCCTGCTCGCCTTCTCGATCGTCGCCTCGTTGAGCGCCCAGGTCTCGTAGACGACTTCGCCCTCCACCTTCACCCTCACCGAGAGGGTCATGCGTTCTTCCACCAGGTAGTCCCGCTGGATCACACGTCGCACCGCCTCCGCCAGGTCGTCGCGTTCGCTCTCGGCGAGGAATCCGACGTGGCCGAGGTTCACTCCGAGGAGAGGAGCCGTGTACCCGCGGACCATCTCAGCGGCACGCAGAATGGTGCCGTCGCCGCCGAGGACGATGACGAGCTCGAGCTCGGCCCGTGCGATGTCCTCGTCCAGGATCGCGAGCGCTCCCTCGCGCCGATCGGTTCCCGCCAAAGGGTCGACACCCGTGGCCACGATGTCCTCGTACTGCTCCCGGCTGAGCACCGGGGTCGCGCCGTCGAGCCGCAGCTGCTGCATCACCTGCACGGCAGCGTCGATTGCATCTGCACGGCCGGTGTGCGAGACGACGAGGATATGACGTGCCTCTGGGGTCATCGCTGTCACGCTCCAGCCATCTCGGTGATCTGCTCCAACCATTCTGTCGGATTGCCCCCGTCGTCGCTGGAGTTCAGCCACACCAGGTACTCGTGGTTGCCCCGGCCTCCGGCGATGGGCGAGGGGATGAGTCCGCGCGTGCGGAGCCCGGCGTCCCATGCCGCCCAGAGCACGCTCTCGATCGCTTCCGCGCGGAGGCGGGCATCCTTGACGATGCCCTCGCGGATGCCCGTGCGTCCCACCTCGAACTGGGGCTTGATGAGGAGCACCATGTCGGCGCCGGGCGCGGTGGCCGCGAGCGGTCCGAGCACGAGCGTCAGGGAGATGAACGACAGGTCACCGACGACGAGCCCGGGCGTGCCGGTCTCGCCGGACGCTCCCGTGAGCGAGTCCACGGTGAGGTCGCGTACATTGAAACCCTCCACCACGCTCACACGCTCGTCGGATCGGAGAAGCGGCGCGAGCTGGCCGTGGCCGACATCGAGCGCGATCACCTTCAGCGCACCGCGCTCGAGGAGCACCTGGGTGAAGCCACCGGTGGAGGCGCCGACATCGAGTGCCAGGATCCCGCGCGGATCGATTCCGAAGGCGTCCAGCGCGCCGATCAGCTTGTGGGCGCCCCTGCTCACGTAGTGGTCGGGCTGCGAGACCACGATGACGTCCGACTCCTCGACCGAAGCGGACGGCTTCACCACCGGACGACCGTCGACGCTGACGCGGCCCTCGGTGACGAGGCGCACCGCTGCCGAGCGCGAGCGAGCGAGCCCTCGCGCCGTCATGGCGGCATCGAGTCGCGTCGCCATCCTCAGTGTTTCGCCTGGTCGGTTCCCGCGCCGGTGCCGTGTGCTCTGCGCTCGGACGGGTCCGCGCCCTCGAGCCGGCTTCGCAGCTCGTCGTGAAGGGCAGCGTACGCGTCCGCACGGTTCTCGAGCGGCTGATCCTCGATCAGGCGCAGCCGAGGCAGAAGCGCGTCGTCCGAGCCGATCCCAGCGGGGGAATCGGCGCTCGTGTCTCGATGTTCTGAGCCTGTCGAAAGGGGGATGCTCTCTTCGCTCATCTCCTCAGCGTACCCGCGTCCTCCGCGTACAACCGCTCCGGCACCCGGAACCCGAAGATCGCCCGACCGGACGCCCAGATCGCGGCCGCCGCGGCGCGCAGCAGATCGATCCTCCGGTCGCCTTCTCGTGCGATGACCACATCGACACCAGAGATCCGCACCACCGCGTTCCCCACGCGCGCCTCTGAGCCGTCCTTCGACATCCGCGTCTCCGGGTAGGGCTCGTGGAGCTGTCGCAGATCGTCGAGGATATAGCGCGGGCGGTAGTCCTTCTCCGCGGCGAGCACGTGCTTCGCGCGATCGATGCCGGTGAGGACGAGCGCAGACGGGATGCCCGCACGGTTCGCCCCGAGGATGTCGGTGTCGAGCCGGTCGCCGATGAACAGAGGGGTCGACGCGCCGAAACGCGCGACGGCCTCCTCGAAGATCGGCACCTCGGGTTTTCCCGCCACCATCGCCAGCCGGCCGACTGCTGTGTGCACCGCCGAGACGAGCGTGCCGTTGCCAGGCGCGATGCCTCGCGCCTGGGGGATCGTCCAGTCCGTGTTGGTTGCGATCCACGGCAACTCCACCCCGTCTTCACGGGGCTGCAGGGCGAACGACGCCTCCGCGAGCTGCGACCAGCCCACCTCGGGCGCGAAGCCCTGGACCACAGCGGACGGCGAGTCCTCGGCGGAGCGGGTGACGACGAAACCGGCCTTCTCCACCTCGTCGACAAGGCCCTCGCCCCCGACGACGAGAACGGAGGAGCCGACGGGCACGTGCTTCGCCAGCAGCCGAACCGCTGCCTGCGGGCTCGTGACGACGTCCCGAGGCTCCGCATGCAGGCCGAGCTCGACGAGATGCGCGGCGACGGCGACGTCCGTACGCGACGCGTTGTTCGTGATGTACCCGAGCCGACGGGTCTGCCCGGCGCGGTTCAGACTCTCGACGGCGTGCGGAATGGCGTTCGGACCCGCGTAGATCACTCCGTCCAGATCGGCGAGGACCACGTCCACGCCATCGAGCGGCGTCGGGCCGTCAGTCTTCCGTCCGAGCAGCGCCATCCGCGTGTCCTTCCTCAGGGTCGTTCATCGTCTGCCGGGACGCGCTCGCGTCGCCCGGCGCCTCCGGCTCATCGACGCTCGGCGACTGCGCCGGTTCCGCCGGCTCGGCCGCATCGTCCGTCGTCGTTGGCGGTCCGTCCTCGGCCGCGTCCTCGTCAGGGGCGGCCACCTGTCCGTCGTCGTCGGCCGCGGCGTCGTCGGCTCCCTGTCCGCTCACGAGGTCCTCTTCGATCACGACGACCGTCTCGTTGACGCTCTCGTGTTCCTCGAGCGCCGTGCGCGCGAGCTCGGCGCGAGCACGCCAGACGGATGCCTCGTCCGCCTGGCCGAGCTCGTCGAGCACCTCCCCGTACGCGGAGAACAGCGCCGGACTCCACTCGTACGCGTGGTCCGGGTCCAGCTCGGGTATCTCCAGCTCTGCGAGAGCGAGCTCCGGCTGGCCGAGATCGAGCCGGGCGCCCGACATCGCGATGGCGAGGGCGACGCGCACCGGGACCGGGAGCTCGTTCCTGTCGACGGATCGGCCCAGCTCGAGCGCACGTGCCGGTCGGCCGACGCCGCGCTCACTGTCGACCATCAGGGGCAGTTGCGCGTTCGATCCGGTGATCCGCCGGAAGGTGCGCAACTCGCGCAGGGCGAGTGCGTAGTCGCCGGTCTCATATGCGGTGATCGCCAATGTCTCGCGCACCACACCGATGCGACCGGCGCGGCGAGCGGCTGAGAGTGCGTGCTGGTGCGCCGCTGTCGGATCGTCCTCGATGAGCCGTGCGGCCATGACGAGGTGCCTCGCCACCCAGTCGGCGTTCTCCGTCGTGAGCGTCTTCAGCTCGTTGAGGGCCACGCGATCGAGGTCCTTCGCCCTGACGTCGGCCGGGATGTCGGGATCGTCATGCCGAGGGCGGACGGAACGGAGCTCTCGGGCACGACGCTGCTCCTCGGTGAGCTCGTCCTCCCAGTGCTTCGCGTCTCGATCTCCCCGGGCGGGACGACCGTCCTTCGTCCACAGACCTTCCCGGCGCGATCCTCCTGAGCGCCCGCGGCCGTCGCCACCGCGCTCCGACCGGCGCGAGTCCCTCGGCGCACCCGCACTCCCGCCCCGGGTCCCACGCGCTCCTCGGTCGTCGTACGAGCCTCGCCTCTCTGCGCCGCGGCCGCGGCGCTCGGGCGCCGAGCCTGATCCGCCGTCCTGACGGTCGCCGGTGCGGCGCTCGCGCGACCACGCTCCGCGCTCACCGGAGCGAGCGCTGTCGCGATCGTCCGAGCGGCGACTGCGACGTTCTCCGGAGCCGGCCGCGGACGCGCGGTGATCGTCGCGCGCTCGGCTGGGGCCGTCGCTCTTCCGACCGGCACGCCTGTCCGAGCCATCGCGCCACTGTCCGCCGCGGTCCCGCCCATCGCGGGTCTGGCCATCACGGGTCTGGCCATCACGGGTCTGGCCATCACGGGTGCGGCGGTCACGGCTCTGACGCTGGCCCTCGCGCCTGTCACCGGTCTGTCCGTCCCGTTCCCAGCGGTCCCGGGATGCACCACTGCGCGCACCAGAAGAGCGGCCACCGTCTTTGCGGCGCCCTCCGCCGTCACGAGCCCGATCACCGCGGGATGAGCGTTCGGCCCTGCGGGACTCGCGGTCCAGCCGGCCGGACCGGCCTTCTGATCCTGCGCCGCCGCGAGAACCGTCCCCGGCCTTCGGGCTCTCGGGTTCCGTGTTGTCGGCGTCAGACATGTTCTCCACCTTTGTCCGTGAACGATCCCTGCGGCACCGTTCGGTGCGCCGCTGGTGCGCTGTTGTGTTGTGATCGCAGGCGCCGCCCATGGCGGGCCGATACGCACTGCTTGTTAGGTTAACGCGAAATGGCCACCTCGTGAGGTGGCCATTTCGGTAAGTAAGTCCGGCGGTGTCCTACTCTCCCACACGGTCGCCCGTGCAGTACCATCGGCGCTGAGAGTCTTAGCTTCCGGGTTCGGAATGTGACCGGGCGTTTCCCTCTCGCTATGGCCGCCGAAACACTCTCGACACAACCCCGCAGGTGGGGGGTTGGGAACGGGTCGTGTGACGGTTGTCAAACGTATGTGATTGTGTTGTTCCCGGTTGTGTGTCGGGAACCACAAAGTGGACGCGAACATCAGGCCTCACACACCAGCCTTACAACATGTGTGTGAGTAGTGATTGTCAAGTTATCGGCTTATTAGTACCAGTCAGCTGCACACGTTACCGTGCTTCCACATCTGGCCTATCAACCCAGTCGTCTGGCTGGGAGCCTCTCCCCCAAACGGGGATGGAAATCTCATCTCGAGGCCGGCTTCCCGCTTAGATGCTTTCAGCGGTTATCCATCCCGAACGTAGCTAATCAGCGGTGCTCCTGGCGGAACAACTGACACACCAGAGG
>Ga0164243_10009202_pt1 | contig 14419 bp, 11 predicted proteins | sample OricompcompostOP_FD_108781 | JGI IMG/M metagenome (GOLD analysis project Ga0164243, IMG submission 108781) | Organic Plus compost microbial communities from Emeryville, California, USA - Original compost - Organic plus compost (OP) | ecosystem: Engineered > Solid waste > Mixed feedstock >... | reverse complement strand
CCCGGGGCAGCCCGGCCACCCCGGCGGTCAGCAGGGCTTCCCCGGCTGGACCGGCTTCCCCGGCGCGCCCGGGCAACCGCAGGGCCAGGGAGGCCAGCCGCAGGGAGGCCAGCAGGGCGGCCAGCCACAGCCCGGGCCCGGCGCGTTCCCGGGGCAGCCGGGCGCCTTCCCGGGACAGCCCGGCCCACAGAACCAGCCGGCTCCCCAGAACCAGCCCGGCCCGCAGGGCCAGCCGGGTCCCCAGGGTCAGCCGGGTCCGCAGGGCCAGCCGGGCCCCCAGGGTCAGCCGGGCCCCCAGGGTCAGCCGGGTCCGCAGAACCAGCCCGGCACCCCCGACGAGTCCACCCGCCGCGTCCAGCCCGCCCAGCAGCCCGGCCCCGGTGAGGAATCCACCCGCCGCGTCCAGACCGGCCCCGGCCAGGGATTCCCCGGCCAGGGCGGCGGATTCCCGCCCAACCCGCCGGCCGCCCCCGGCTACCCGCACCCGCCGGAGCAGCCGCTGCCCGGCTACCCGCCGCAGCCCGGGCAGCGCCCGCTGTCGGTCGTCGTCGCCGGCGGCGGCACCGCGGGCCACGTCGAGCCCGCCCTCGCCCTGGCCGACGCGGTGCGCCGCATCCGCCCGGACGCGCGCATCACCGCGCTCGGCACCGAACGCGGCCTGGAGAACCGGCTCGTCCCGGCCCGCGGCTACCCGCTGGAGCTGGTGCCGCCGGTGCCGATGCCGCGCAAGCCCAGCACCGAGCTGCTCAAGCTGCCGATGAAGGTGCGCGAATCGGTGCGCCAGACCAAGGAGATCCTCGACCGGGTGCAGGCCGACGTGGTCGTCGGCTTCGGCGGCTACGTCTCGCTGCCTGCCTACCTGGCCGCCCGCGGCAAGGTGCCGATCGTCGTGCACGAGGCCAACGCCCGCGCCGGCATGGCCAACAAGGTCGGCGCCCGCTTCGCCGAGCGCGTGCTCACCGCCACCCCGGACAGCGGGCTGGCGATGGGCCGCCCGATCGGCATCCCGTTGCGCGAGTCGATCACCGGGCTGGACCGGATGTCGCTGCGCGCGCAGGCCCGCAAGTTCTTCGGGCTGCACCCGCACGCCCCGACGATCCTCGTGTTCGGCGGCTCGCAGGGCGCGCAGACGCTGAACACCGCGTTCTCCGGTGCCGCGCAGGCCCTCGGCCGCGCCGGGGTGGGGGTGCTGCACGCGCACGGCCCGAAGAACACCCTCGCGGTGCAGCAGGTGCCGGGCGCGCCGAGCTACGTCGCGGTGCCGTACCTGGAGCGGATGGACCTCGCCTACGCGGCCGCCGACCTGGTGGTGTGCCGGTCCGGGGCGATGACGGTCGCGGAGGTCTCCGCGGTCGGGCTCCCGGCGGTGTTCGTGCCGCTGCCGCACGGCAACGGCGAGCAGGCGCTGAACGCGCAGCCGGTCGTCTCGGCCGGTGGCGCGGTGCTCGTCTCGGACGAGGCGATGACCCCGGAGAAGGTCGCCGAGGAGATCCTGCCGCTGTCCCGCGACCCCCAGCGGCTGCAGATGATGAGCCGTGCCACTCTGGGCAGCGGTCACCGCGAGGCCGACCAGGTCCTCGCCCGGATCGTGCTGGAGGTGGCCGGCCAGTGACCGCGCCCGACAACGACGAACTGCTGGCGAAGGTGCACCTGGTGGGCATCGGCGGCGCCGGCATGAGCGGCATCGCGCGCATCCTGCTCGCGCGCGGCCGCGAGGTGTCCGGTTCCGACGCCCGCGACTCGCGCACCGTGCTCGCGCTGCGCGCCCAGGGCGCCCAGGTCGCGCTCGGGCACCGGGCGGAGAACCTGGACCAGCTCGACGGCGACCCGACCGCGATCGTGGTCTCCACCGCGATCCGCCCGGACAACCCGGAGCTGCTGGAGGCGCAGCGCCGCGGGGTGGCGGTGCTGCGCCGCGCGGAGGCGCTGGCGGCGCTGATGGCCGACCACCGGGTGGCCTGCGTGGCCGGCACGCACGGCAAGACCTCGACGACCTCGATGCTCACGGTGGCGCTGCAGCACTGCCGCCTGGACCCGTCGTTCGCGATCGGCGGCGACCTCAACGACTCCGGCGCCAACGCCCACCACGGCGAGGGCGGGGTGTTCGTCGCCGAGGCCGACGAGAGCGACGGCTCGTTCCTGGTGTTCGCCCCGTCGGTCGCGGTGGTCACCAACGTCGAGCCGGACCACCTGGACCACCACGGCAGCGCCGAGGCCTACACCGCGGTGTTCGACGAGTTCGTGCGCCGCATCGAGCCGGGCGGGGTGCTCATCGCCGACGCCGACGACCCCGGCGCGGCCCGGATCGCCGAGCTCGGCGAGTCCGAGGGGCTGCGGGTGCGCCGCTACGGCCGGGAGGTCACCGGCGACGGCGACGCGCGCATCGTCGGCTACCGCCCGGAGCACGGCGCGGGCATCGCCACCGTCGAGCTGCAGGGCGCGGAGGCGCGGCGGGTCGACGTGCAGGTCTCGGTGCCGGGCGAGCACATGGCCGCCAACGCGGTCGCGGCGCTGCTGGCGGGGCTGGAGCTCGGCGCCTCGCTCGAGGGCCTGCTGGACGGGCTCGCCGCGTTCGGCGGGGTGCGGCGGCGCTTCGAGTTCAAGGGCGCCGCCGGCGGCGTGCAGGTCTTCGACGACTACGCCCACCACCCGACCGAGGTGGAGGCGCAGCTGCGCGCGGCCCGCCCGGTCGCCGCCGACGGCCGGCTGGTCGTGGTGTTCCAGCCGCACCTGTTCTCCCGCACCGCCGCGTTCGCCGGCGAGTTCGCCAAGGCCCTCGGCCTGGCCGACGAGGTCGTGGTGCTCGACGTCTACGGCGCGCGGGAGGACCCGCAGCCGGGCGTGACCGGTGCGCTCATCGCCGACGCGGTCCCGGCCGCGGCCGAGCGGGTGCACTACGAGCCTTCGCTGACCGCGGCCGCGCCGCTGGTGGCGGGCCTGGTGCGGCCGGGCGACCTGGTGCTGACCATGGGCGCCGGGGACGTGACCATGCTCGGCCCGGAGATCCTGGAAGAGCTGGAGCGCGACGGCGCCGCCGCGGAGGCCGCGGAATGAGCCCGGCCGAGCGCAGCACTCGCCCCGGGGTGCGCAGCACCCGCGGCCGCCCGGCGCGCGCGGAACCCCCGCGCCCGTCGTCCCGGTGGGTGCTGCTGCTCGGCATGTCGCTGATCACCGCGCTGGTGCTGGTGCTGTACTTCACGCCGGTGCTGGGGGTGCGCTCGGTGCGGGTGCAGGGCCTGCGGGACACCCCGGAGCAGGAGGTGCTGGCCGCGGCCGCGGTCGAGCTCGGCCAGCCGATGCTGCGGGTGGACGACGCGGCGATCCGGCAGCGGCTGGCCGCGGTGCCCGCGCTGGCCGGCAGCGAGGTCCGGCTGCGCTGGCCGTCCACAGTGGAGCTCGTGGTGACCGAGCGGGATCCGGTCGCGTTCCTCACCGGCCCCGGCGGGGCGCAGCTGGTGGACGCCTCCGGCGTGGTGTTCCGGACGGTGCCGAAGCCGCCGCCGGGCTTGGCGCAGCTGCGCCCGGGCCGGGACCGGGATGCGAGCGCGCGCGCCGCGGCCGAGGTGCTGGCCGCGCTGCCGCCGCAGCTGCGCGCGCAGGTCACGGCGGTGTCCGCGGAGCAGCCGGACGACCTGCGGCTGCAGCTGACCGGCAACCGGCAGGTGCAGTGGGGCGACGCGGACGAGTCCCAGCGCAAGGCGGCGATCCTGCCGCCGCTGCTGACCCGCGAGGGCCGGGTCTACGACGTCACCAGCCCCACCCTGCCCACCGTCGCCTGACCCCCGCTGTCGCCCCGCGCCCGTAATCTCGGGCCCGCACACCGGCGGGAGGAGAACCAGTGCGAGCCGCGAGACTGATCTCACTGGTGCTGCTGTTGCAGCGGCGCGGCATGACCGGCGCGGAGCTGGCCGCCGAGCTGGAGGTCTCCGAGCGCACGGTCGCCCGCGACGTGCTCGCCCTGTCCGAGGCCGGGGTGCCGGTCTACGCCGAGCGCGGCCGCACCGGCGGTTACCGGCTGCTGGATGGCTACCGCACCCGGCTGACCGGGTTGCACCGCGCTGAGGCCGAGGCGCTGCTGCTGGCCGGGATCCCCGGCCCGGCCGCCGAGCTCGGGCTGGGAGCGGAGGTCGGCAGCGCCCGCCGCAAGCTCTCCGCCGCCCTCGCCCCCGGCCTGCAGGACGTGCCGGAGCGGGTCGCGCACCGGTTCCACCTGGACGCCCCCGGATGGTTCCACCGGCCCGAAGCGCCGTCCGCGCTGCCGGTGCTGGCCGCGGCGGTGTGGCAGGACCAGCGGGTGCGCGCGACCTACCGCCGCCGCGACGGGCAGGTGCAGCGCGAGCTGGATCCGCACGGTCTCGTGCTCAAGGCCGGTTCCTGGTACCTGGCCGCGCGGGTCGGGCCGCAGCGCCGCGTGTACAAAGTGGACAGGTTCGGGGCGGTGCAGCCGGTCGGGACCTTCCGCCGCGACGAGTCCTTCGACCTCGCCGAGTTCTGGCGGCGGCACGGCCTCGAGTTCGCCGGCGACCTGCTGCGCGCCGAGATCACCGTGCGCCTGACGCCCGCCGGTGCGCGCAAGGTCCCGGTGCACCTGAGCCCCGCGGCCGCCGACCGGCTCGCCACCGGCGCGGTCGACGAGCGGGGGAGGATCACCGCGACCCTGCCCGTCGAGTCCCTCGACGTCGCCGCCGACCAGCTGCTCGCTTTCGGCCCGGATGCCGAGGTCCTCGACCCGCCGGAGCTGCGGGAACGCCTCGTCCGCACGCTCCGCGAGTGGGCCGGGTGCTACGCCGGTCACCGGTAGCCGGTGACGTCCTCCGGTTTGCCCGCCTCGGCGACCTCGACCATGTAGCGCCAGGCGTCCGGCTGCGACCCGTCGAGGTCGGTGAACCCGTACACCTGCGCCAGGTACCCGCTGGACAGCGTCCGCCCGCCCCAGCGCGCCACGTCCGGGTCCGCGGCCAGCGCCGCCACCGCGCGCCCGACGTAGTGCGGCGACTCGGAGATGCCGAAGTGCGGCTCGGTCGCCTCCCACCAGTTCGCCTCGGTCACCCCGAACGCGTCCAGCATCAGCTCCGAGCGCAGGAACCCGGGCGTGACCGCCACCGCCGTCCCGCCGTGCGGCCGCAGCTCCTCGGCCAGCCCGAACGCCATCCGGCTCGCCGAGACCTTCGCCAGGTCGAAGAACGCGCCGCACTCCCCGCGGTAGCGCCGGTTGTACTCGACCGTGCCGTCGGTGACCTCCACGACGAGCCCGCCCGGGGTGCGCGAGAGCAGGTCGAGCGCGAAGTGGCTGGTGATCAGGTGGGCCTCGACCCCGGTGCGGATGCGCCGCAGCCCGAGGTCCAGCGAATGCCGCCAGATCGGCTGGTGCCAGTCCATCAGGTGCTCCCCGCCGAGGTCGTTGACCAGCACGTCCAGCCGCCCGCGCTCCCGCTCGACCTGCTCGACGACCGCGCGCACCTCGGCGGGCTGCAGGTGGTCGGCGCGCACCGCCACCCCCTCGCCGCCGCCGGCGGTGACCAGCTCGGCGGTGTCCTCGATGGTCTCCGGCCGGTCGTAGTCGGAGCGCTGCTGCCGCGTGCTGCGCCCGGTGCCGTACACCACCGCCCCGGCGGCTCCCAGCTGCACCGCGATCCCGCGGCCCGCGCCGCGCGTCGCGCCCGCGACCAACGCGACCTTCCCGCTCAGGTCTGCCATGACGTCCCTCCGAACTCCGGGAAATCCGCTGCGCCGCCGAGGCTTCCGTCCTATTCGGACAACCCCTGGCGGGATTTCCGACCGAGCGGTTTCGGACTACCCCGCCCGGCTCGCCCGAACGCGCGGTACGGTGGGCGGTGGTGATCGCGTTGGCGCACGGGTCACCGTGCAGGCGAGAACGACGGTCTGGGCGGAGCTGGGACGTGGGTGGCAGGACACACCTGGGAGATCTCCCGGCGTGGCTGCTGGACGCGGCCGCACGGGCTTGCCTACCGTTCGCGCCGGGTACGGGGTTGACCGCGTTTCGATCTTGTGCTCGCACGGGATCAACCCGGCGCAGACCGGTGCCCGTGCCGGAGTCGGGCGGCGGCCCGATTCCCCCGGTGACCGCCCGCGCGGCGGTCCGAGCAACGCAGAGCGCTCAGCCACGATCAGGAAGGCGGACCCGATGACGCCCCCGCACAACTACCTCGCGGTGATCAAGGTCGTCGGCATCGGTGGCGGTGGCGTCAACGCCGTCAACCGCATGATCGAGGTCGGGCTCAAAGGCGTCGAGTTCATCGCGGTGAACACCGACGCCCAGGCCCTGCTGATGTCCGACGCAGACGTCAAGCTCGACATCGGCCGCGAGCTGACCCGCGGCCTCGGCGCGGGCGCCGCCCCCGAGGTCGGGCACAAGGCGGCCGAGGACCACAAGGAAGAGATCGAAGAGGTCCTCAAGGGCGCCGACATGGTGTTCGTGACCGCCGGCGAAGGCGGCGGCACCGGCACCGGCGGCGCGCCGGTGATCGCCGACGTGGCCCGCAAGCTCGGCGCGCTGACCATCGGCGTGGTCACCCGCCCGTTCTCGTTCGAGGGCAAGCGGCGCGCCAACCAGGCCGAGCAGGGCATCAAGGAGCTGCGCGACTGCTGCGACACGCTCATCGTGATCCCGAACGACCGGCTGCTGCAGCTCGGCGACATCGGCGTGAGCCTCATGGACGCGTTCCGCTCCGCCGACGAGGTCCTGCTGTCCGGTGTGCAGGGCATCACCGACCTGATCACCACGCCCGGTCTGATCAACCTGGACTTCGCCGACGTCAAGAGCGTCATGTCCGGCGCGGGCAGCGCGCTGATGGGCATCGGCTCGGCCAGAGGTGAGGGCAGAGCCGTGCAGGCCGCGCAGAAGGCGATCAACTCGCCGCTGCTGGAGGCCTCGATGGAGGGCGCGCACGGCGTGCTGCTGGCCATCGCGGGCGGCTCCGACCTCGGCCTGTTCGAGATCAACGAGTCCGCCTCGCTGGTGCAGGAGTCCGCGCACCCGGAGGCCAACATCATCTTCGGTACGGTCATCGACGACTCCCTCGGCGACGAGGTCCGGGTCACGGTGATCGCCGCCGGGTTCGACGCGGGCGCGCCCACGCACAAGAAGCTGGATCCGCAGCGGGTCGGCGGCAAGGACGGCGACGGCCAGGTCGTCGACGGGGAGAAGGCGGAACCGGCCGGGGAGACCGCGGCCCCGGAGCGCTCCGAGCAGCCGGCCCCGGCCCAGCAGCCGCAGCAGTCCGCGCCGCAGGTCTCGGCTCCCCAGCAGTCGGCACCGCAGCAGTCGGCACCGCAGCAGTCGGCGCCCCAGCAGGCGGCTCCGCAGGCAGCCCCGCAGCCGTCCGCTCCCCAGCAGCCGGCGCAGCCCCAGCCGTCCGCGGTCCCGCAGCCGGAGCCGCAGACCCGCCCGGAGCCGCAGCCGTCCCAGCAGCAGGAGCCGCCGCGGCCGTCCTACGACCCGCCGCGGCCGTCCTACGGCGAGGGCGACACTCCCGGGGTGTCGGTGCCCACCCGCTCCAGCGGCGGCTACCCGACGCACACCGGCACCAACACCGGCGGCGGCACCCAGAGCTCCAGCGGCTCGCTGCCGCAGCGGCCGATGCCGGTCACCGACGACAACGACGACGACGTCGACATCCCGCCGTTCATGCGGCGCTAGCCGCCGAACGGCCATGACCGAGAATCGGCACCGGGACCACGTGGTCCCGGTGCCGATTTCACGTGGGCGCCCCGCAGCGCCCGGCGAGTGGGGAGGGACAGGGTGCGCATCCGGCGCGTGATCACCACGCGGGAGGGCGGCAGCTCGAAGCCGCCGTTCGACTCGTTCAACCTGGGCGGCAAGGTCGGCGACGACCCGGCGGCGCTGGCGGCCAACGAGCGCAAGCTCGCCGAGGGCATCGGCCTGACCCAGGACCGCCTGGTGTGGATGGAGCAGATCCACGGCCGCAACGCGGAGCTGGTCGACGGCCCGCGCGAGGAGCCGGTGGAGGCGACCGACGCGCTGGTGACCGCGCAGCCGAACCTCGCGCTGGCGGCGCTGACCGCCGACTGCGTGCCGGTGCTGCTCGGTGACCCGGTGACGGGCGTGGTCTCGGCGGTGCACGCGGGCCGGGTGGGCGCCCGGATCGGTGTGCTGGTCTCGGCGCTGAAGACGATGCAGCAGGCCGGCGCCCGCATCGACCGGGTCGAGGCGCTGCTGGGCCCGGCCGCCTGCGGCGAGTGCTACGAGGTCCCGGCGCAGATGCGCGACGACGTCGAGGAGCACCTGCCCGGCAGCGCCTGCCGCACCCGCAAGGGCACCCCCGGCCTGGACCTGCGCGCCGGGCTGTTCGAGCAGCTCGCCGCCGCCGGCATCGCCCGGATCGGGGTTGATCCGCGCTGCACGATGGAGACCCGCGAGCTGTTCAGCCACCGCCGCGACGGGCCGCGCACCGGCCGGTTCGCCGCCGTGGTGTGGGCCGAGCCGGAGGAGGAGGCGTGACCGGCGACGACGAGCGCCGCGCGGAGCTGGCCGAGTCGCTGCGCGAGGTCCGCGAGCGGGTCGACGCCGCCTGCCGCGCCGCCGGCCGCGCCCCCGGTGAGGTGGAGCTGCTGGCGGTGACCAAGACCTTCCCGGCCCGCGACGCGGCGCTGCTGGCCGACCTGGGCCAGACCTCGTTCGCGGAGAACCGCGAGCAGGAGGCGCGCGGCAAGGTCGCCGAGTTCACTGAGCTGCGCCCGGCCGCGCCGCGGCGCTGGCACATGGTCGGGCAGCTGCAGCGGAACAAAGCGCGCTCGGTGGTGCGCTGGGCGGACGTGGTGGAGTCGGTGGACAGCCCGCGGCTGGTGGAGGCGCTGGCGAAGGCGACCGGCAACGCGCTGGAGGCCGGGGAGCGCGAACACCCCCTCGATGTCCTCGTTCAGGTGAATTTGGACGAAGCGCCCGGCCGCGGCGGCTGCGCGCCCTCCGACGTGATGACACTCGCTCAAGCGATCACGACCACGCGTGAGCTCCGGTTGCGGGGAGTGATGGCCGTGGCTCCGCAGCACACCCGTCCGGATGTGTCATTCCGCACACTTTTCGAGATCGCTACGCGGCTGCGCCAAGATTGGCCGGAGGCTTCGGAGATCTCGGCGGGCATGAGCGGTGACCTGGAGAGTGCGGTGGCGCACGGCTCCACCCGCGTGCGTGTCGGAACAGCGTTGCTGGGAGGACGACGACTAATCTCGCCGTAGCCAGGGCGGGGGGTCGAAGGCCGGTCGTACCGCGCTCGGCTCGGAGGAGTCGCGGAGGAAGGGCATGCCATGAGCGCTCTGCACAAGCTGAAGGCCTATTTCGGCATGGTCCCGGCCGACGAGATCGAGGACTACGAGGACGAGGTCTACGACGACCGCTCCTACGACCGCTACGCCGGCGACAGCGGCTACGAGGCGCCCGCCGACCGCGTCGGCGGCCGCCGCCGGGTCGGCGTTCGCGGTGGCTACCAAGCGGAATCCGTCGACGAGTCCTATGAGGACATCCCCCGCGCCGAGGAGCACCGGGAGGTCAAGCCCCCGGTCCGCAGGCAGTGGTCCGCGGACGTCCCGGCGCGCCCGGCCGCTTCCGAGCGCGAATCGGTGTCGCGGCTTCGCGCGGTCACCGACACCGGAAGCATGTTCAACTTGAGCAAGATCACAACGCTGCACCCGCGCAGCTACAGCGAAGCCCGCACGATCGGCGAGCAGTACCGGGACGGCACCCCGGTGATCATGAACCTGACGGAGATGGACGAAGCGGACGCCAAGCGCCTGGTCGACTTCGCCGCAGGTCTCGCCTTCGCGCTGCGCGGCTCGATCGAGAAGGTCACCAACCGCGTGTTCTTGCTCTCACCGCCGAACGTCGACGTCGCGGCCGAGGACAAGCGGCGGCTCGCCGAGGGTGCCTTTTTCAACTACGGGTGACCGGTGGCAGAGTTGAGCTGTGGAACTGGTCCTGATCATCCTTTACTACGCGGTCTTCTTCTTCTGGCTGCTGCTCACGGCCCGTATCGTGATCGAGCTCGTCCGTGTCTTCGCGCGCGATTGGCGCCCCGCTGGGGGGGTTGCAATCGCGTTGGAGAGCATCTACACAGTGACCGACCCGCCCGTCCGGCTGCTGCGTCGGGTGATCCCGACGGTGAGGATCGGCGGAGTAGGGCTAGACCTATCCATTATGGTGCTGCTGCTGATTGTGTACATCGTGATGCAGCTGTTGCTGAGGCCGCTGCTGGCACAGTGAGCGAAGTCCGGGTAACGGGGAACCCGGGTGATCCGCAGCCGAAGAGTGCGTGAGGTGATCTTGTGGGCCTGACCCCCGCCGACGTGCATAACGTCGCGTTCAGTAAACCGCCGATCGGGAAGCGCGGTTACAACGAGGACGAGGTGGACGCGTTCCTCGACCTCGTCGAAGCCGAGCTGGCCCGGCTGGTGGAGGAGAACAACGACCTGCGCAGCCAGGTGGAGCAGCTGGAGAGCCAGCTGCAGAGCGCCCAGGTCGACCTGGACGACGCCCGCAGCCAGGCGGCCTCCGCCGCCTCCGCGGCATCCGCGGTCCCCGCCGCCCCCGCTCCGGTGGAGGAACCGCGTCGGCTCGCGCCGGTCCCGGCCCCGACCGCCGCCGAGCAGACCTCCCCCGGCGGGGATCACCACGTGCAGGCCGCCAAGGTGCTCGGCCTGGCCCAGGAGATGGCCGACCGGCTCACCGGCGAGGCCAAGGCCGAGGCCGACGGGATGCTCTCCGAGGCGCGGACCAAGTCCGAGCAGCTGCTCTCGGACGCGCGCGCCAAGTCCGACAGCATGGTCAACGAGGCCCGCACCCGGGCCGAGACGATGCTCAACGACGCGCGCACGCGCGCGGAGACGCTGGAGCGGCAGGCCCGCGAGAAGGCCGCCGGACTGGAGCGCGACGCCCAGCGCAAGCACGCCGAGGTGATGGGCAACATCACCCAGGAGAAGAACGCGCTGGAGAAGAAGATCGACACCTTGCGCACCTTCGAGCGCGAGTACCGGACCCGACTGCAGACCTACCTGGAGTCCCAGCTGCGCGAGCTGCAGGACCGCGGCTCCGCCGCGCCGGCCGAGAGCAGCAGCGGCGGCGGCAGCCGGTCCTCGCAGCAGAACACCTACAGCTTCGGGGCGCGCGCAGCCGAGGCGGGCTGATCCACCGTCGCCGACGCCGCCGAAATCGCACGGGGGCGTGACGATGGCGTCGCGGGCGGCGGTTCGGCGAGTGGGAGTCCGACGTGCTGTTGGTGGTGTTGACCCTGGTCGTGCTGGCCGGGGGAGTGCTGGTGACCTCGGTGCTGGCCGATCGGCCGGAGTGGTCGTGGCTGTCAGTGCTGTTGAGCGCCTTGGGCGCGTTGTTGCTCGTGCTGGAGCGGCTCCGGCGGCGGCGGGAAGCGAGCTCGCCGCCGCCGGAGACCGGTTCCGGGCGGCACCGCGCCGCGCAGGGGAGTGCGGAATCCGGGCCGCAGGCCGGGCCCGGATCGACCGCGGTGCGCACCGGCGGGGCTGAGTCCGCCGGGGGCACCGCCGAGATCGCTGCGCAGTCCGCGGAGGTCGACGAGGACCCGGACGAGCCCGGGGCGGAAGAGCCCGCCGAGGCCGACGCGCAGCTGGTGTCCGCTTCGGACGAAGAGGTCGTGGTGGTCGACGAGCGGCCCCGCTACCACCTGGTCGGCTGCCGGTGGCTCGGTTCGCACGAGCTGCTGGGGCTGCCGGTGAAGGAGGCGCGGTCGCTCGGGTTCACCCCGTGCGCCCGGTGCACGCCGGACTCGGTGCTGGCCGAGCAGCTGCGCGCGCACCGGCGCTGATCGCCCCCGCGCCGGAAATCCGGTGGCGGGGTGGCGCTATGCTGGGAAACGCAGGTCGGTCGCGGACGGCGACCGGGTGCGCACAGGCGATGATCCGGCCATCACCGGGGAGCCTCCGGAAGAACGGGACGCCGCGGCGTCCTCAGTAGAACCGGACGGGTCGGCCCGTCACAGCCGGAATCGAGCGGCCACCGCGATCGGCGGTGGCAAGCGGGGTGGTACCGCGGGACGCGGGCGGCAGCGGCCGCTCGTCGTGTCGTCCCCGCAGGGGCAGGCGACGCCCGTGCGGCAGACGACGACACACCGCGAGGAGTGCACACCGCGATGGCATACCCGAAGGTCCGGTTCGGCGGCGCGACCGCCGGGGATTCCGCGCCGGAGCGCGGGGTCGCCGCGCAGCCGTCGTTCCCGCAGGTCGAACGGGACGTGCTGGACTTCTGGTCCGGCGACAAGACCTTCCAGGACAGCGTGCAGGCCCGGGAGGCCGGGGCCGACGGCGGGAACGAGTTCGTCTTCTACGACGGGCCGCCGTTCGCGAACGGGCTGCCGCACTACGGGCACCTGCTCACCGGCTACGTCAAGGACGCGGTGCCGCGCTACCAGACGATGCGCGGGCGCCGGGTGGAGCGCCGGTTCGGCTGGGACTGCCACGGGCTGCCGGCCGAGGTGGAGGCCGAGAAGCAGCTCGGGATCACCTCGAAGTCCGAGATCGAGGCGATGGGCGTGGCCGAGTTCAACGACGCCTGCCGCCGCTCGGTGCTGCGCTACACCGACGAGTGGGAGGACTACGTCACCCGCCAGGCCCGCTGGGTCGACTTCGACAACGACTACAAGACGCTCGACCTGGACTACATGGAAAGCGTCATGTGGGCGTTCAAGACCCTGTGGGACAAGGGTCTGGTCTACGAGGGCTTCCGCGTCCTCTGGTACTGCTGGCGCTGCGAGACGCCGCTGTCGAACACCGAGACGCGCATGGACGACGTCTACCGGCAGCGGCAGGACCCGGCGGTGACCGTGGGGCTGCGGCTGGCCGCGCCCGGCAGGCAGTACGACGGCGCGCTGGCGCTGGTGTGGACGACGACCCCGTGGACCCTGCCGTCGAACCTGGCGGCCGCGGTGCACCCGGAGGTCGACTACGTGCTGGTCGACCCGAGCCACGGCGGCGAGCGGTACGTGCTGGCCGAGGCGCGGCTGAGCGCGTACGCGCGGGAGCTCGGCGAGGACGTCGCCGACCGGGTCGTGGCCCGGTTCGCGGGCTCCGAGCTGGTGGGCGCCGCCTACCGGCCGCCGTTCGACTTCTTCGCCGGCCGGGCCAACGCGCACCAGATCGTCGAGGCCGACTACGTCACCACCGACGACGGCACCGGCATCGTGCACATGGCCCCCGCCTTCGGCGAGGAGGACAAGGCGGTCACCGACCAGTACGGCATCGAGCCGGTGGTGCCGGTGGACGCGCACGGCAAGTTCACCGCCGAGGTCCCGCCGTACCAGGGCCTGCAGGTCTTCGAGGCGAACAAGCAGATCGCCCGCGACCTCAAGGAAGCCGGGCTGCTGCTGCGGCACGAGACCTACGACCACCCCTACCCGCACTGCTGGCGCTGCGACAACGCGCTGATCCAGCGGGCGGTGTCGTCCTGGTTCGTGGCGGTCAGCCGGTTCCGGGAGCGGATGGTCGAGCTCAACCAGCGCATCAAGTGGGTGCCCGAGCACATCCGGGACGGCCAGTTCGGCAAGTGGCTGGAGAACGCCCGCGACTGGAACATCTCGCGGAACCGGTACTGGGGCTCGCCGATCCCGGTGTGGGTCTCCGACGACCCGAACCACCCGCGCACCGACGTGTACGGCTCGCTGGAGGAGCTGGAGCGGGACTTCGGGGTGCGCCCGAGCGACCTGCACCGGCCGAACATCGACGAGCTCACCCGGCCCAACCCGGACGACCCGACCGGGCGGTCGACCATGCGGCGGGTGCCGGAGGTGCTGGACTGCTGGTTCGAGTCCGGCTCGATGCCGTTCGCGCAGGTGCACTACCCGTTCGAGAACGCCGAGTGGTTCGAGCACCACTACCCGGGCGACTTCATCGTCGAGTACAACGGCCAGACCCGCGGCTGGTTCTACACGCTGCACGTGCTGGCCACCGCGCTGTTCGACCGGCCCGCGTTCTCCAACGTGGTCGCGCACGGCATCGTGCTCGGCGCCGACGGCATGAAGATGTCGAAGTCGAAGGGCAACTACCCGGACGTCAACGAGGTCTTCGACCGCGACGGCTCGGACGCGATGCGCTGGTTCCTCATGGCCAGCCCGATCCTGCGCGGCGGCGACCTGGTGGTCACCGAGCGCGGCATCCGCGACGCGGTGCGGCAGGCGGTGCTGCCGCTGTGGAACTCCTGGTACTTCCTGGCGCTGTACGCCAACGCCGAGGGCGCCGAGGGCCGCTCCCGCACCGACAGCGAGCACGTGCTGGACCGCTACGTGCTGGCCAAGACGCACGAGCTGGTCAGCGACGTGCAGGCGGCGATGGACGCGTTCGACCTGGCCGGGGCGTGCGCCTCGGTGCGGGACTTCCTGGAGGTGCTGACCAACTGGTACGTGCGCCGCTCCCGGGACCGGTT
>Ga0164243_10009201_pt1 | contig 14419 bp, 14 predicted proteins | sample OricompcompostOP_FD_108781 | JGI IMG/M metagenome (GOLD analysis project Ga0164243, IMG submission 108781) | Organic Plus compost microbial communities from Emeryville, California, USA - Original compost - Organic plus compost (OP) | ecosystem: Engineered > Solid waste > Mixed feedstock >... | reverse complement strand
TTCGAAGCTGACCTTGCGGGGGGCGCCGAACTGGTCGCGGCGGAAGCGGTAGTGTTCGGCCGCGAAGCCATGGGCGAAACCGTGAGGACCGGGCTGTTCCACGACCGCTGGCGTATCCGCCGGGACGGGCGACTGCTTTTTGCCGACGATCTGCGGTTCGACGGCGAGATTGCGGCGATGGCGCAGCACCCGGCCACGCTTGGCGGAAAGCGCGCAATGGCCACCATTCTGCTTGTTTCGTCTGAAGGCGACCGGCTGCTCGCACCGCTACGCGAGGCGATCGGCGAGGCCGGCGGTGCAAGCGCCTGGGACGGCAAGCTTCTTGCCCGTATCGCCGCTGCTGACAGTCTTTCTCTTCGCCGTTCACTCATCCCGGCGCTGACGATCCTTCTGGATGGAAGAGCCCTACCGAAAGTCTGGCAGATCTGAGCTTCGCATGAACCTTACCCCACGAGAGAAAGACAAGCTTCTTATAGCGATGGCCGCCCTGGTCGCCCGGCGAAGGCTCGAGCGCGGCGTCAAGCTGAACCATCCCGAGGCGATCGCGCTGATAAGCGACTTTGTCGTGGAAGGCGCACGCGACGGTCGCTCCGTTGCCGAGCTCATGGAAGAAGGCGCCCATGTCCTGACCCGCGACCAGGTGATGGAAGGCGTGGCGGAAATGATCCATGACGTGCAGGTCGAAGCCACTTTTCCCGACGGGGTCAAGCTGGTGACCGTCCATCAGCCCATTCGTTAACACAGATGAAAAGCCTGAACGGAAAAACCATGAAGCGCATTGCATTTGCCCTGGGAATCATCGCCGCGACCTGCAGCCCCGCTCTCGCCCATCTCGATCCCGGACAGCATGGATCCTTCGCGGCCGGCTTTTCGCACCCGCTTTTCGGCGCCGACCACATCCTTGCCATGGTGGCGGTCGGGCTGTGGGCGTCCATGCTCGGCGGCCGCGCCATGTGGCTGGTTCCGGCAGCGTTCGTCACAACCATGGCGGTGGGTTTTGCGGCGGCCCTGATGGCTCTGCCGCTGCCTTTCGTCGAACCGGTCATCCTCGCCTCCGTGATCGTCACAGGCCTGCTGGCGGCGACTGCCCTGCGGGTGCGGGTTGGGGCAGGCATGGCGATGGTGGGTTTCTTCGCCTTCTTCCACGGCCACGCCCATGGCGGGGAGTTGGGGGCGGCCGGTGCCTTGTCCTTCGGTGTGGGGTTCGCTATCGCCACGGCGCTGCTTCACGCAGCGGGCATAGGCCTGGGGGTCTGGCTCGGGAAAAGCACGGGAGCCGCATCCGGGCACATCATCACACGGCTTGCCGGTGCGGCAACTGCGCTCGCCGGCGTCTGGCTGGCAATCGGGGCATGACGATGATTCCCGGTGAGATCATTCCCGCTGCCGGTGAGATCGTCCTTAATGAGGGCGCGGAGGCGATAACCTTGCGGGTCGCCAATCGCGGCGACCGGCCCGTGCAGGTCGGCTCCCACTACCATTTTTTCGAAACCAACGACGCGCTCGATTTCGACCGTGCCGCGGCGCGCGGCATGCGCCTCGATATCGCCGCCGGAACGGCCATACGCTTCGAGCCCGGGCAGGCGCGTGAGGTGCGGCTGGTGCCTTTCGGCGGGCAGCGGCGGATTTTCGGCTTCAATGGTCGAGTGACAGGAAAGCTCTGATGCCAGCAAGGATTTCCCGGACGGCCTATGCCGACATGTATGGCCCGACGGTCGGCGACCGCGTCCGTCTGGCCGATACCGATCTCGTCATCGAGGTGGAGAAGGATTTCACGACCTATGGCGAAGAGGTGAAATTCGGCGGCGGCAAGGTGATCCGCGACGGGATGGGCCAGAGCCAGGTCCCGCGCGCCGAGGGCGCGGTGGACACGGTGATCACGAATGCGCTGATCGTCGACCATTGGGGCATAGTGAAGGCGGATGTCGGCCTGAAGGACGGGCGCATCGTCGCGATCGGCAAAGCCGGCAATCCCGACACCCAGCCCGGCATCGACATCGTGATCGGTCCGGGCACCGAGGCGATCGCGGGCGAGGGCCGCATCCTCACGGCCGGCGGAATGGATGCGCATATTCACTTCATCTGCCCGCAGCAGATCGAGGAAGCGCTGATGTCCGGCATCACCACCATGCTTGGCGGCGGCACCGGTCCGGCTCACGGAACATTGGCCACGACCTGCACTCCCGGCCCCTGGCATCTCGGACGCATGATCCAGTCTTTCGACGCGTTCCCCATGAATCTCGGCCTTTCCGGCAAGGGGAACGCTTCGCGCCCAGAGGCCCTGGTGGAAATGATCGAAGGCGGGGCCTGTGCGCTCAAGCTCCACGAGGACTGGGGCACCACTCCGGCCGCGATCGATTGCTGTCTGTCGGTGGCGGACGATTACGACATTCAGGTGATGATCCATACCGACACGCTGAACGAGAGCGGCTTCGTCGAGAACACGATCGCCGCCTTCAAGGGCCGCACCATCCACGCTTTCCACACCGAGGGCGCGGGTGGCGGCCATGCGCCGGACATCATCAAGGTGTGCGGTCTGCCGAACGTCATACCCTCCTCGACGAATCCCACCCGGCCATACACGCAGAATACGATCGCCGAGCATCTCGACATGCTGATGGTCTGCCATCACCTGTCGCCTTCCATACCGGAGGATATTGCCTTCGCCGAAAGCCGCATCCGCAAGGAGACGATCGCGGCGGAAGACATCCTGCACGACATCGGCGCCTTCTCCATCATCTCCTCCGACAGCCAGGCCATGGGCCGCGTCGGCGAGGTCCTCATCCGCACCTGGCAGACCGCGCATAAGATGAAAGTCCAGCGCGGTCGCCTGCCCGAGGAAACGGGTGACAACGACAATTTCCGTGTCCGCCGCTATATCGCCAAATACACGATCAATCCGGCCATCGCGCATGGCATTTCGGCCCATATCGGCTCGGTCGAGGTCGGCAAGCGTGCTGATCTCGTGCTCTGGAATCCGGCCTTCTTCGGCGTGAAACCGGACATGGTTCTGATCGGCGGCACGATCGCCGCCGCCCCCATGGGCGATCCGAATGCGTCGATCCCGACGCCGCAGCCGGTTCACTACCGGCCAATGTTCGGCGGTTTCGGCCGATCACCGGCGGCGTCCTCCGTTACTTTCACAAGCAAGGCCGCGCTCGACCTCGGCCTGCGCGAGGAGCTTGGCGTGGCAAAAGAGATGCTGGCCGTGGAAAACACGCGCGGCGGTATCTCCAAGAGCTCGATGCTGCTCAACGATGCCATGCCGAATATCGAGGTCGATCCCGAGACCTACGAGGTGCGCGCTGACGGCGAATTGCTGATCTGCGAGCCGGCAACCGTGCTGCCCATGGCGCAGCGCTATTTCCTGTTCTGAAGCGAGAAGACATGCATCGCGCCATATCCCATGTCCGCCGCGGCGAGGATGCCCGGCCGTCCTCCGACACCGTTCTCCTGGCGCAGGACAAACGCCATCTGCGCCGCAAGCGTCTCAGGCTGGGCGGCGGAGAGGAGGTGTTGGTCGATCTCCCCGAACCGGTCATGCTTGCGCATGGCGACCGCCTCGTGCTGGAGGACGGCAGGCTGGTCGAGATCATTGCCGAAGAGGAGGAGCTTTACGAGGTCGTTCCGCGCGATGCGCTGCACCTTGCCGAGATAGCCTGGCATCTGGGCAATCGCCATTTTCAGGCACAGATTGAGCCGGAGCGCATCCTGATCAGGCGCGATCATGTCATCCGCACCATGCTTGAAGGCCTTGGCGCGACCGTGCGGGAAGCGGTAGAGCCATTCCAGCCCGTGCATGGCGCCTATCATGCTCACGGGCATGCGCATGATGGACATGGCGGCCATGACCATGACTGAAGGGACCCTTCCTGCGCTTCTTCGGCTGATGACATGGCTCTCGCCGGCCTTTCCGGTGGGCTCGTTCTCCTACAGCCACGGGCTGGAACGGGCGATCCTGGAGGGGCTGGTACGCGACCGCGACACGCTTGTTGCATGGCTTCGCGCGCTGATCGAACATGGCTCGGCCTGGAACGACTCGGTGCTGCTGGCGCAGGCCTGGCGCGAGACCGCCGCCGCACGAAGCTGCATGGAAGCAGCTGAGCTCGCGGAGGCCATGGCCGGCTCGCGCGAACGGCAGATGGAAACCATGCTGCAGGGGGAGGCCTTTGTTGCAGGTATCTCAGCCTGGTCGGACAAGTCCCGGCCGCAGGAGACGGGAATGGCCTATCCCGTCGCGGTCGGACAGGCGGCTGCCAGTCACGCCATCGATCTTCATGAGGTCCTTGCCGCCTATCTCCACGCTTTTGCCTCCAATCTCGTCCAGGCTGCGATCCGTCTCGTTCCGCTGGGGCAGCGCGACGGGGTGAAAGCCGTGGCATCGCTCGAGGTCACGATCCGGGAGACGGCTGCCCGCGCCTGCCGTTCCACTCTGGACGATCTCGGTTCCTCCACATTCCTGTCCGATGTCATGGCGATGCGGCACGAAGTTCAATATTCCAGGGTATTCCGATCATGAGTTCACCGAACGGGCCGTTGCGTGTGGGGATCGGCGGGCCGGTGGGAGCCGGCAAGACCACGCTCACCGAGATGCTTTGCAAGGCGATGCGCGACCGCTATGCGGTCGCCGTTGTCACCAACGATATCTTCACCAAGGAAGACGCACTGATCTTGAACCGGCTCCAGGCGCTCCCCGAGGAACGCATAATCGGCGTGGAGACCGGCGGTTGTCCGCATACGGCGATCCGCGAGGATGCCTCGATCAATCTCGCCGCAATCGCCGACATGCGACGACGCTTTCCCGATCTCGACGTGGTGTTCATCGAATCCGGCGGAGACAATCTCGCGGCGACCTTTTCGCCGGATCTTGCCGACCTGACGATTTATGTCATCGATGTTGCGGCCGGGGAGAAGATTCCACGCAAGGGCGGTCCCGGCATCACCCGATCCGACCTGCTCGTCATCAACAAGATGGACCTCGCCCCCTTCGTCGGCGCCGACCTCGACATCATGAGAGCCGATGCGCGGCGGCAAAGAGGCGAAGCCCCCTTCATCTTCACCGACCTGCGCCGCCGTCACGGAGTTCCGGAGATCGTGTCTTTTCTGGAGGTAAATGGCGGCTTGGCCGGTTAGAGCGAGACGATCCCATCTGTTCATTTCACTCTAATCCGGCGGCGGCCGCTTCCTTGCGGCGCTGGCTGTTTTCCTATACACGACTTCACGAGTAGACAATTGTGCCGGATCGGTGCCAAGGCAACGAAAATGATCTCACAAAAGGCAAAATATGCTCTGAAAGCGCTGATCGTGCTTGCCAAGAGCGAGCCGGACAGCGTCCAGATGATTTCCGAGATAGCCGAAGTCCAGCGTATCCCGAAGAAATTCCTCGAGCAGATCCTTCTCGACCTCAAACATCAGGGGATCGTTATCAGCAGGCGCGGCAAGGCAGGCGGTTACCTGCTATTGAAGAAGCCGGAACAGATCACTTTCGGCGAGATTCTGCGCATCATAGACGGTCCGGTCGCGCCGCTGCCCTGTCTCAGCCGGATCGCCTATCGTCGCTGCGTGGATTGCGTCAGCGAGGAAGGTTGCGAAGTCCGCAGGGTGTTCGCGAAAGTGGCGGAGGCGACCCGGGACATTCTCGACAGGACGACTTTGGCCGATTGCCTCGATGCAACCGTAGAGAAAATGGTTTCTTCGATTACGGCATAATCGTCATAGATTTCCAATAACTTATATAAATTAGAATGTTTTTGCGCATTTAAACTCTATCTTTCCGATAGAGTTATTCCAGTTTCGCAGGAGGCAGACATGACCCATTCTCGTTACTCGCGACTGCTCGGAATGCTTGTAGCCGGTTCCGTCCAATTCGGCGCGCTCGGCGTTGCCTTTGCCGATACGACCCTTCTCAACGTGTCCTATGACCCCACCCGCGAGCTCTACAAGGAGTTCAACACCGCCTTTGCCGCAAAGTGGAAGGAGGAGACGGGCGAGACGGTGACCATCCAGACCTCGCATGGCGGATCGGGAAAGCAGGCCCGCGCCGTGATCGACGGACTGGAGGCCGATGTCGTCACGCTTGCCCTGGAGGCGGATATCAATGCAATTGTGGAGAATACGGGAAAGATCCCCGAAAACTGGCGCAGCCTGCTTCCGAACAACAGCGCGCCCTATACCTCCACCATCGTGTTTCTCGTGCGCAAGGACAACCCGAAGAACCTCAAGGACTGGGGCGACCTGGTGCAGGAGGGCGTGGAAGTCATCACACCCAACCCCAAGACATCCGGCGGCGCACGCTGGAACTTCCTCGCCGCCTGGGCCTGGGCTCTCGATGAATATGGAGGAGACGAGGACAAGGCACTTGAATATGTCGCCCAACTCTACAGCCAGGTTCCGGTGCTCGACACCGGCGCGCGCGGATCGACCACCACATTCGTGCAGCGCGGCATAGGCGACGTGCTGCTGGCATGGGAGAACGAGGCATTCCTGTCGCTGGAGGAACTCGGACCCGATCAGTTCGAGATCGTCGTTCCGTCGCTCTCGATCAAGGCCGAGCCGCCGGTTGCCCTTGTCGACGGCAATGTCGATGCCAAGGGCACGCGCAAGGCGGCGGAGGCCTATCTGGAATATCTTTATTCCGATGTGGGCCAGCAATTGGCGGCTAAGCATTTCTACCGTCCGGCCAATCCCGAAAAGGCGGATCCGGAAGACATGAAACGCTTCCCCGATCTCAAGCTGGCGACGATCGACGATTTCGGCGGCTGGAAGGAGGCGCAGCCGCGCTTCTTCGGTGACGGTGGCATCTTCGACCAGATCTACAAGCCAGCCGGTCGCAACTGAGGAACATCATGACGACCACCACCGCTGAGACGGGGTGGCATTTCAGAAGACCGAGCGTCATTCCCGGTTTCGGGCTGACGCTCGGTTTCACGATTGCCTACCTGACTCTGATCATCCTGATACCGCTCTCCGGTGTCGTGTGGCGCTCGGCATCCCTTGGCTGGGCTGATTTTTGGACCATCGCCACCGACGAACGCACGCTGCAGGCGCTGAAGATCAGCTTCGGCGCCTCGCTGATCGCGGCCCTGGTCAATGTCGCCTTCGGCGTGCTCGTCGCCTGGGTACTGGTGCGTTACAGCTTTCCTGGCCGCCGGATCGTCGACGCTGTGGTCGACCTGCCTTTCGCGCTGCCGACCGCGGTTGCCGGCATCGCGCTCACGGCGATCTACTCGCCCAACGGATGGATCGGTAGTCTGCTGGCTCCCTTGGACATCAAGGTAGCCTTCACCCCGCTGGGCATCGTCATCGCGCTGATCTTCATCGGTCTGCCTTTCGTGGTGCGCACCGTCCAGCCGGTCATGGAGGAGATCGACAGGGAGGTGGAGGAGGCAGCGGCCACGTTGGGCGCTCACCGGTTGCAGACCGTATCGCGCGTCATCCTGCCCAGTCTCGCGCCCGCCATCTTCACGGGCTTCGCGCTCGCCTTCGCCCGTGCCGTCGGCGAATACGGCTCCGTCATCTTCATCGCTGGCAATATTCCTTACGTGTCGGAAATCGCGCCGCTGCTGATCGTCATCCGGCTGGAGGAATTCGATTACGCTGCCGCCACTGCAATCGCGGCCGTCATGCTGGCGATCTCCTTCGCAATGCTGCTCGTCATCAACCTCATACAGGCCTGGAGCCGCAGGAGGTATGGCTATGGCTCTTGACCATGTCCTCGGCCGTAGCCCAGCGGTAAGCGCGGTCACCGAAACCAGAGGTGCGCGCCTGCTGCTTGTCGCCGTGGCCATGGCCTTCCTGGCGCTCTTCCTGTTCCTGCCGCTGGTCGCCGTCTTCATCGAGGCTTTCCGCAGAGGGACCGGCACTTATCTTGCTGCCCTGGCCGAGCCGGAAACCCTGGCAGCCATCAGGCTGACGCTGACGGTGGCGGCCATTGCCGTGCCGCTTAACCTGGTCTTCGGCGTGTGCGCGGCATGGGCGATCGCCAAATTCGAATTCAAGGGCAAGGCCTTCCTGACCACGCTGATCGACCTTCCCTTCTCGGTCTCGCCGGTGATCTCAGGCCTTGTCTATGTGCTTCTCTTCGGCGCCAACAGCGTGCTTGGACCGTGGCTGAAATCTTATGGAATAGAGATACTGTTCGCGGTGCCCGGCATCGTTCTCGCCACCATTTTCGTCACCTTCCCCTTCGTGGCGCGAGAGCTGATCCCGCTCATGCAGGAGCAGGGGACGGGCGACGAGGAGGCCGCGCTTTCGCTCGGCGCGAGCGGCTGGCAGACTTTCTGGCGCGTGACCCTGCCCAACATCAAATGGGGCCTGCTTTATGGTGTCCTGCTCTGCAATGCGCGCGCCATGGGCGAGTTCGGCGCCGTCTCGGTGGTCTCCGGCCATGTCCGGGGGCTCACAAATACGATGCCGCTGCAGGTCGAGATCCTCTACAACGAATATAATTTCGTGGCGGCCTTCGCCGTGGCCTCGCTTCTGGCGTTGCTGGCGCTTGTGACGCTCGTGCTGAAATCCATCCTGGAATACCGCTTCGGCGACGCGATTGCCGCCTCCAACGGACATTAAGGAAGATCGCAATGGAAGTTCAGGTGAAGAACCTGCGCAAGGAATTCGACCGCTTCCCGGCGCTCGACGACGTTTCCCTCGGCATCCGGTCCGGCGAACTCATCGCCCTTCTCGGGCCCTCCGGTTCCGGCAAGACGACGCTCCTGCGGCTGATCGCGGGCCTTGAGACGCCCACCGAAGGGGCTATCTTCTTCGGTGACGAGGATGCCTCGCGCAAGACGGTCCAGGAGCGCAATGTCGGTTTTGTCTTCCAGCATTACGCCTTGTTCCGTCACATGACGGTGCTGGAAAATGTCTCTTTCGGCCTCAAGGTGCGCCCCAGTGCGACGCGGCCCTCACGTCAGGCCATTCGGGAAAGAGCGCTCGAGTTGCTTGATCTTGTCCAGCTCTCGGGGCTCGAAAAGCGCTATCCTGCCCAGCTTTCCGGCGGCCAGCGTCAGCGCGTCGCGCTTGCCAGGGCAATGGCGATCGAGCCGAAAGTGCTGCTCCTTGACGAACCGTTCGGCGCGCTGGATGCACAGGTGCGCCGCGACCTGCGGCGCTGGCTTCGAGCTATCCACGACACCACCGGTCACACCACCGTTTTCGTCACGCATGATCAGGAAGAGGCTCTGGAACTGGCCGACCGCGTCGTGGTGATGAACAAAGGCAGGATCGAGCAGATCGGCACGGCAGATGAAGTCTATGATGCCCCCGGCTCACCCTTCGTCTATGGCTTCATTGGTGAATCCAGCTCGCTTCCCGTGACGGTCGAGGGCGGCCAGGTGCTGATCGCCGACCGCCCGATCGGATTGACGGCGACTGACGTGCCGGATGGCAAGGCGCTGCTTTATTACCGGCCGCATGACATAGAGCTTCTGGACGGCTGCGGCGGCTGCATTGCGGGAACCGTCGCGGCAAGCCGCCGCGTGGCCGGTACGCGCCGCGTCGAGCTGGAGGTCGGCGGCGCCCGGGAACGCGTGGAAGTGGAGCTGCCCATTGACCATCCGGCGGCACAGAAGAGCCGTATCGCTTTCCGGCCGACGCGCTGGAAACTGTTCCCGATGGGTGAAGGCAGGCCGGAGGAGAAGATGTCGGTTTCCCGCTCCCAGCCTCTACAACGCGAGCTGGCTCCCGCGGAGTTTTGAAAAGAGCCTATTCACGCGAATTTGCGGGTTGCCTGTCTTCGCATCGAAATTTCCGTTGCGCTTGGCCTGTCCTTCCGATTGAAGATGAACGGCTGCCCGTTGCCGGCTGGGAAGGCGATCCGCAGAGGGAAGGCTGATGACTTTTGATCAGGCTCTGATCGTCATCCTGCTTGTGTGCATGCTCGTCATATTCGCGCTGGACCGATTCCGCATCGAACTGGTGGCACTGACGGGACTGGCGGCCGGACTTGTCTTCGGGCTGGTGCCGATGTCGGAGGTCTTTTCCGGTTTCGCCAATCCGGCCGTTGTGACCGTCATCGAAATCCTGCTCATCGTGCAGGTTCTCGGCCGCGCCAACCTGCTCGACCGCGTCGCGGCAAGAATTTCGTCCGGCGTGCGCGGCGATCGCGGTGTTTTGCTCGTGCTATGCGGCCTCACCGGGGCCCTTTCTGTTTTCATGAACAATATCGGCGCATTGGCGCTGATGCTGCCGGTCGTACTCAGCACCTGCCGCATGACCGGCATGAAGCCGCGATCGGCGCTGATGCCGGTCTCGTTCGCCGCACTGCTCGGCGGCCTGTGCTCGTTGATCGGCACGCCCGCGAACCTGCTTGTCAGCCAGGCCTTGCAGGCCGAGACGGGGAGGGGTTTCGCCTTCTTCGATTTCGCCTATGCCGGCGTGCCGGTGGCCATTATCTCGATTCTGGCTATCGTGGCCTGGATTCCCCTGATCTTCGCTTCAGGCCGCAAAACCGAAGCGGGTGAGGAACCTGCTTCGGGACGCGTCGTTGCCGAAGCACTCATTCCGGCGGAATCGCGCATTGCGGGCGCGGCGATTGCCGATGTTCCGAATCTCACCGGCGGGATGCTTCATGCGGCCATACGGGACGGCAAGCATCTTTTTCTGAAAAGACGTTCGACCAAGCTGATGGCCGGCGACACCCTGCTGCTCGAACTCGACCTGGGCGCATTTGAAAGGGCCATCGCCGCGGGCGATCTGGCCCTGCCATCGCAGACACGGCTCGAACGGGCGGACCGCGCCGAAGCGGTCATCATGCCGGAAAGCACGCTGGTCGGCTCGAGAATCGCCACGCTGGAACTTTTCCACGCACGGGATATTCGCGTGGTTGCGGTCGCCTCGCAGTCGCATCGTATCGAGGGCCGCTTGAACGATCTGCAATTGGGAATAGGAGACATCCTTTTCCTGGCCGGCGACAAGGATGCCATCGCCGAAGCACTCGAAGAAGCGGGGCTGATGCTCCTGTCGCCCCTCCGGCGGCTTGAAACCGCTGCGCCGGCCTATTTTCCGTTGGCGGTTTTTGCCGGCGGCATCGGCCTTACCGCTTTAGGGGCTATTCCGCCGGAAATCGCCTTCGGTCTTGTGGTGCTCGTGCTGGCGGCGACGGGCCGGCTCAATCTGCGCACCGGACTTGCCGAGCTGAACTGGCCGATCCTGATCATGCTCGCGGCCATGATCCCGCTCGGACTCGCAATGGACACGACGGGCGCGGCGCAGGTCATGGCCGAAAGCCTGCTTGCCGCCGTCCCCTCGCACGAGCCGGTCTCCCTGATAGCAATGGTGCTCGTACTGGCGCTGATCATCACGCCCTTCGCCAACAATGCCTCGACAGCCGTCGTCCTGGCGCCGATTGCCATCGAGATCGCCCGCTCGGCTTCGCTTCCCCCGGAGCTTTTCCTGATCGCTCTCGCGCTGGGGATATCGATCGATTTCCTGACGCCCTTCGGGCATCACAACAATACGATCGTCATGAGCGTCGGCAATTACAGTTTCATTGACTTTCTGAAGGCGGGCTTCCCGATCACGATCGTTGCGGTCCTTGCCGCGATCGCGGCCGTGATGGCGGCGTGGCTGTAAGGCCAAGGGAATGCTTCTTCCTGTCCGATTCCGCATTGCCCGCATGTTCCCCATGGTCATCAGCCGCGCTGGCGGATCTCCATCAGCCCCCGCACATAACCGATGGCGCGCGCAGCGCAAGCCAAACCATCGGGTTCATAGACGAAAGGTTCTATGCCGATCGCTCCGCGATAGCCGAATTCCTGCAGCACATCGATGATGGGGCCGAAAGCAAGTTCTCCCTCGCCGGGGCCGCGCCGGTTGGGATCGTTGAAATGCACATGCCCAACTGTCTCCTGCGGTAGCCAGCGGCGCAGCAATGCTGCGACGTCCTCGCCGTTGCTTGCTGCCGCATAGCAGTCGATCATGGTGCCAAGAGCCGGGGAGCCGATCGCTGTCATGACTTCAGCCGCCTCGTCGACCGTGTTGACGAAGGCAGTGTCGGTGCGTGCCAGCGGCTCGATGAAATAGGTCACCCCCGCTGTTTCGGCTGCATCCGCCATGGCGGTGAAATAGGCAATGCCCTGCTGCCGTCCTTCCGCCTCGCGGGCCGGCTCGAGCTGCCGCTGTGCCGGCGAGCCATGCACAAGGTAGCTGCCGCCGAGTTCCGCGCAGAGGGCAACCAGCCTGCGGCCGACCTCGACTGTCTTGCGGTGGATCGCCTCATCCGCGCTCGTGATCGACAGCCCGTCCGGCGAGGCGAGCAGCCAGTGCAGCCCGGCGATCGTCATGCCTTCGCCATCGGCGATCGAGCGGAACTCCCGGATCGCCGCTGGACCGAGTTCGTGCGGCGCATTGCCGAGTGTGAACGGCGCCACCTCCAGCCCGTCATAGCCGACAGCGCGCGCGAACCGGCACTGGCTGCGGAAATCCAGCTCCCGGACCACTTCGCTGCAGAGATTGATCGCGATGGCCATCCCGTCCCACCTTGCTTTTCTAGGAGGCTGTTTCATAACCGATTGGACGGAGCGGACAAAGCGGAGTGTCGATCGGCACGGCTCAGCGGCAATGCACCCATCCTCTCGCCACGATTGGTGAAGGATCGTCCCGGCCGCCGCATCCGGAAAATGTGTAAGCCACATTACGCGAAGGTACTTCCAGCCCTGGAAAATAAGGCATATAGCTCCTTACGATTCTTGATTTTGCCGATTCGACCGGTCTGCCGGCATCATTGATCTTTCCGAAGGAGGGTACTGGACGTGGCGCGCGACAAGGGACAATCCCGCCTCTCATCCTGGCTGCTCATCGCTCTGGCCCTGCTGATAATTCTCGGCGGCGCCGTTCTGCTTGGCGGCGGCATTCGTCTGATCACGCTCGGCGGATCGTGGTATTTCGCGCCGGCGGGCCTCGGCCTCGTCATCTCCGGCGCTCTGATCGGCCTACGGCGCCCGCTCGGCCTCTGGCTGTTCATCCTCGTGCTTCTCGCCACGGTTGCCTGGGCCTTGTGGGAAGTCGGGCTGCAGTTCTGGCCGCTGGTCTCGCGCCTGTTCGCTCCCGGTGTGCTGGCGGTTCTCGTATTCCTTGCCGCTCCGGCGCTCACCCGCGGCCGCACGCTTGGTCGGGCCCCATCCTGTCTGCTTGCGTTACTGGTTGTTGCAGCCCTTGCGGCGACAACCTATCACGCCTTCTATCCCAGCCCGATCATCGCGGCCGATGCGGAACCGGGCGAGGTTGCCTCTCCGGCTCGTGTCGAACCGGCCGATTGGATTTTCTATGGCCGCACGCCGGCCGGCACGCGCTACGCGCCCTTCGACCAGATCACGAAGGAAAATGTCGACCAGCTCGAGGTCGCATGGACATTCCGCACAGGCGACGTGCCGCTCAGCCCGACCGGCAGCGGGGCGGAAGACCAGAATACACCGATCCAGATCGGCGATACCGTCTATGTCTGCACCGTCACCAACATCGTCTATGCGCTTGATGCCGAAACGGGCGAGCAGCGCTGGCGGTTCGACCCCGAAGCTTCATCGCCCTTCTGGCAACGTTGCCGCGGCGTCGGCTATTACGAATCGACGGGCGGGCCCGCCGCGGCCGCAGCTCCCGAGCCCGCACCAGCCGAGCCGGCAGCCCCTGACGCACCGCTGACCACTGTGCCGGAAGAGCCCGATGCGCCGGCTGCGCCCCAATCTATACAAACGGCTGATGCTGAAGCCGTCTGCACCCGCCGGATCGTTCTTTCGACGATCGACGCGCGGCTGATCGAACTCGACGCGGAGACCGGCCTGCCCTGTCCCTCCTTCGGCGAGAATGGCACCGTGGATCTCAAGGTCGGCATGGGAGAGGTGAAAGAAGGGTTTTACTTCCAGACCTCCGCCCCGACGGTCGTCAACGGCATGATCATCATCGGCGGCTGGGTTGTCGACAATGTCATGGTAGGCGAGCCGTCAGGCGTCGTGCGCGCCTTCAGCGCCGAAACGGGCGAGCTTATCTGGGCCTGGGATCTTGGTAACCCGTCCATCACGAAGCTGCCGCCCGAAGGCGAGACATATACGCGCGGCACGCCGAATGTCTGGTCCACGCCGGCCTTCGATCCGGATCTGAATCTCATCTATCTGCCGACAGGCAATTCGACACCGGATTTCTTCGGCGGTCACCGGTCCCAGGCGTCGGAGGAATATTCCTCCTCGATCGTCGCTCTCGACATTTCGACGGGGCGCGAGCGCTGGAAGTTCCAGACAGTCCATCACGATATCTGGGACTATGACGTGCCCGCGCAGCCCGCGCTCTACGATGTGCCAGACGGCAAGGGCGGAATTGTCCCGGCACTGATACAGGTCACCAAGCGCGGCCAGATATTCGTCCTCGACCGCCGCACCGGCGAGCCGCTCACGGAGGTGGTTGAGCGGGAGGTGCCGCAAGGAGCTGTCGA
>Ga0164243_10009200_pt1 | contig 14419 bp, 17 predicted proteins | sample OricompcompostOP_FD_108781 | JGI IMG/M metagenome (GOLD analysis project Ga0164243, IMG submission 108781) | Organic Plus compost microbial communities from Emeryville, California, USA - Original compost - Organic plus compost (OP) | ecosystem: Engineered > Solid waste > Mixed feedstock >... | reverse complement strand
GGCATCCTGCAGGCCGCGGGCGTATCGATGACGTTGTTTCATCTGATCGCCTTGATCCTGGCCGCGGGCCTCGGCCTCGACTACGCGCTGTTCTTCGAGCACGCAGCGGATGACCCGATGGAGCAGCGACGCACGCTGCACGCCTTGCTGGTCTGCTCGATTTCGACGCTGATGGTCTTTGCGCTGCTGGCCTGCTCGACGCTGCCGGTGCTGCGAGCGCTCGGCTTGACGGTATCGATCGGCGTTGTTTCTAATTTCGTGCTCGCGCTCCTGCTGACCCGACCGGCTGCTCCCGCCCATGGCACGTGAAGACATCGCTGCGCTGATTCCGCACCAGGGCGGCATGTGCCTGTGGGAGCACGTCGTCGAGTGGGATGACACGCGGATCGTTCTCGAAACCCACAGCCATCGATCGCCGGACAATCCATTGCGCGTGAATGGCAGGCTGCGCGCAGTTCATCTGTGTGAGTACGGCGCTCAGGCCATGGCGGTTCACGGAGCGCTCCGGGCAGCGCCCCGGCAGGCCAAAGCCGGCATGCTGGTCTCCCTGCGATCGGTCACGTTTGCCCGCGACTACATCGAGGATCTGACGGGGGCACTGCGTGTCGAAGCGATCTGCTTGCAGTCTGCGGAGTCGAGTCAGCAGTACAGCTTCAGAATCACTCACGCAGGTGAAGTGGCGGCGGAAGGTCGCGCCGCCGTGCTGCTCAAGCTGCCTTCGTAAACAGCAGAGATTCCGACTTCGTCGGCGCGACTGCGCTCAACAACTTCCGCACCTCCGTCGCATCCAGTGAGGGATGCTCACCGCAAGCGCGCTCGATGATTTCCATCGCAAGCGCATTCAGCAGACCGGTGTACTCGATCATGCGGGCGCGAAACGCCTCCTCGTCGAGCTCATCGCGCAGGCCGCGATTCAACTCGGCGAACCAGGGCAGCGACGCCTGATCCAGCAACACCGCGTCATTGCGCCGGGCGCTGAGCTTCGACCATGCACGCATGAAGTCCTGCATCGCCACGTTCAAGGCGCGCGAATGATTCAGGTGATCCGACAGCCGACTCAGATTGGCGAGATCGGTGAGCCGCCGCTGGAAGAACAGCTGACACAGCACTCCCCAGTAGTAGGTGTAGTCCCAGATCACCTTCACCGGCATGACCTCGGGATCGCCGAACATGGCGTACTGGTTGGTGTACAGCGACAGCGTGCTTTCGTAGAACGAGAAATAGATCTGCTGATATACGTGCGCGCGGCCGTTGATCAGCTCGCCTTGCAGATCGCGCGCGATCAGGTCGGCGATGTAGCTGTTGCCGATGCCGATGAAGTCGCTGCCGGGCGAATAGAACGGATCGAGGAATACGCCGGCCTCGCCGGTCAGGGCCCAGCGGTCGCCCGAGAACACCTGCTTGCAGCCATAGGAGAAATTGCGCAGGAAGCAGAAATCCTGCAGCAGGTGCTGCTTGCCTTCGAGCTCGCGCGCCAGCCGCGGCTGATGGACTCGGAACCACGCGAGCGCCTTCTCGAAGGTGTTCATGGTCTCGAGCGGATGAGTGACGGCGTCGCAGACGATGCCGACGGAATGCGAGCCCGAGGCCAGCGGGATCAACCACGCCCAATAGCCTTCACCGCACAAATGATTGGTGGACAGCCAGCGGTACGGCGGATCGCAACGATTCAGCCACGCGGCATCCGACGACCACTCGTCGACGTCGATCCTGGCGCCGATGCGGAACCACACCGCGTTGGCATTGTGAGCATTGTCCTGATGCAGATCGAGCTTGCGCTTGATCAGCCCGGCGCGCCCCGAGGCATCGATCAGCCAGCGCGAGCGAACTTCGTGCTGCATGCCGCCGGCTTCGTAGCGCACGGCATGTTCGGCGCCCTGAGTGCCGATATCGAAACTGCGCACCACCGCGCCGTCGATGAACTCGACGCCCAGCTCGCGCACCTGCTCACCCAGGAAATTTTCGAACAGGCCGCGGTCGAGCTGATAACTGGGCGTCGAGAGATAGCGGCTCGCGCCCAGCTCGGTGACGTTGTCCAGGTCCTCGCGCCCTTCGGAGAAGAAAAAGCGGAAGCCGAACTTCTTCAGCTGCTTGCTGTTCAAGTGCTCCCGGAGGCCGAGCACCGTGTCGAAATAGTGCGCACCGATCTCCACCGAGGACTCGCCGACCTTGTGCGCAGCCAGCGGCACCGGATGGCGACGACGCTCGATGATGCGTATCGACAGCGACGGAAACTGCCGCCGCAATTGAATGGCGAGCGTCAGCCCTGCCAGCCCGCCGCCCAGGATGGTTACGCCCACCCTGGCGACTTCGCTCGGTGCATTCATGGTCAGTTCACTTGAACGTTCAGGGCCATCTGCCGCCCGAGCGCCAGGGACAGCGTGCGCGGCTGGCTGCTCGCCAGCGCTTCGAAAAACGGCAGGCAGGGTGCCAGCGCATTGTCAGCGACCAGCGGAGCCGCTGCGGACCGCGCGGGCGTCGGATGACATTCGCCGACCGATTCGGTCGTAAGCATCAAGCTGCGGTGCTGCCGAGCTTGACTCACCGGCGCCAGCACCAGAGCCGCTCCCAACAAGCCACGACTCGACGCCATCGTCGCGAGCGCACCCTTCGCTTCGATGTCGAAGGCGACGTACAACACCGGCCGCTGCTCGCAAACAACCTGCGTTGCGCCTTCGACCAGGCCCTCGGCGAACGTGTACAGGTAAGAGCTGATCGCCGTGTATGGCGCGAGGCTGCCGGTACCGATGCTCCAGTAACCCGCGGCCGCGTTGTGAACGGAATTGTGAAACTTGATCGGCGAAATCAACGCCGGCGTGGTGGCCAGCGTCGAGCACATGTAATCGCTGATCGCCAGATCGCCGTGCGTCGATGCGAACACCGATGGCAAATCCGACGGCTTGCGTCCTGCCGCTTCACACGCCCGCGCGGCAACTTCGAGTGCGACTGCAACCGTATCCGGAGCACGCCGACGCTCGGTCGGTGCAAGCAAGGTCGGAGACGGTCGTGTGCTCGCCGCTTCGGGCGGCGGTTGTTCGCCAGTGATGACGGCGCGCGCGGTCTCCCATCCCGGCAGACGCGAGGCCCAGAAGGACACGCCTTCGATCGCGACCCGCAGCGTCATCGATCTCTCCCGAACACCAGCACGCAGTTGCTGCCGCCAAAGCCGAACGAGAAACTCAATGCGTGACTCGCCTCGCGCTGAACGTTGTCGCGCTGGATCTGCGGACCGCAGGCGAGATCCGGCACGCGTAGATTCAATGTGCCCGGCAAGAGCTGATGCTCCAGCGCGATCAGACTGATGGCGGCTTCGACGATGCCCGCGGCGCCCAAGGTGTGTCCGGTCCAGCCTTTGGTGGAGCTGGCGCACGTGGTCGCAGGAAACAGATCGGCGACCAGCTTCGCTTCGACCTCGTCGTTCTTCTGGCTCGCCGTGCCATGCAGATTGATGTAATCGATGTCCGCGGGCTGCAACCCGGCGCGCGCCAGCGCATCACTCAGGGCCAGTCGCGCACCGACCCCTTCAGGATGCGGCGTCGACATGTGATGGGCATCGTTGGACTCGCCATAGCCCAGCAGCCACTCGCCGCGCGGCGCCTGCTTTTCCAACAGCGCAAAGCCGGCCGCCTCGCCCAGATTGATGCCCCGACGCTCGACATCGAACGGCCGGCATGGCTCGGGCGAGACCAGCTCGAGCGAATTGAAACCAAACAACACGCTGCCGCACAGTGAATCGACGCCACCGACCACGGCGGCGTCGGCGAGGCCGGTGCGAATCAAACGTTCCGCCTGCGCGAACACTTTGGCGCTGGAGGAGCACGCCGTTGCGACAGTCACGCTCAGGCCGGTCAGGCCGAGCGCGTACTGCACGAAGTCGCCCAGGGAGTGCGGTGTATGAATGATCGGACGACGCAGATCGGCGGGATACCGGCCGTCGGCATCGAGCCGCGCATAGGCTTCTTCGCTGGCGCCGATGCTCGACGTTGACGTGCCCATCACGACCGCCACCCGGTGGGCACCATAGCGGTCGCGAGCTGCGCGGGCCGCGTCGATGAAGCGATCGGTGGTCAGCCCGCGCCACGCGAGCCGGTTGTTACGACAATCCCAGTTGGCGAATTCCGCCGGCAGCGGCTGCGTTTCGAGCCCCGCCACCCGCCCGATCCAGGTTGAGATGGGCGAGGCACCGAAATCATTCCTGGTCAGACCGGTGCGGCGCTCGCGCAATGCCGCCAACGTTGCCGCCCGTCCATCCCCGGCCGCGGAGCACAGTGTGTAGGCAGTGATTCTCAGAGGCCGGGTTTGCATCGGTCCGCGCGGGTCGGTGTCAGGCGGTTACGCGGTTCTGCTCGATATGCGCCGCGAGCGAACGCAGTGAGCTGAATATGCGCACATTGTTTTCATCATCGGAGCGCAGCTGGAAGCCGTAGCGCTTGGAGATTTCCAGCGCCAGCTCGAGCGCGTCGATGGAGTCCAGGCCCAACCCGGTCTTGAACAGCGGCGCCTCCGGATCGATGTCCGCGGGCGCCACGCCCTCCAGGTTGAGCGCGGTGACGATGAGTTCGGCGAGCTCGCGCTCACCGGCTGATTGGGTTGCTGACATGAACGAAACAGGCCCTGTACTAAAGGCTGATTTGAGACGCTGGAGCGGCGAACCGCAGGGCGCGGAGTGTATCATCCGCCCCGCGCGCGCTTCGAACGCCGCGCACGTTTTCCAACCTCGAGCCAACCACTGATTTCCACGACGTGATGCGCAGCAGTTCCGGCGAGCAGCCAGCCCAGTCCCTTCCGGCCGCCCTCCGCGTTGCCTATCACCGGTCCGACCGCGTCGGCGAGCCGCCGGCAGGGGTGCTGGCCGCCATCCGTTTCGGGACGGCGACGAGTCCGCCCGCGGCGTTGACCATCGATGTGGGACTGGAGCCGTTGCAGGCACCGGGAGCTGCTGCGACACCCGGCTCGGAATTATGGTTTGCGAACGGACCGGTCCACACTGGTCAATGGTCCGATGAGGGCACCCGTGCCCAGGTCCGCTTTGCGCACGACGGACATTATCTGTTCGCGGTGATCGAGCTGGACGAGCGCGACCATGGCGGAATTCTGCTGACAGCCGAACATGCCTACGCCGCCGTCCGGCAGTTCCAGCGCCAGTCGGGCTTTCCCCACCTGCTGCGCATGTGGAATTACATGGATGCGATCAATGAAGGCGCGGGCGACCTGGAGCGCTATCGACAGTTCAACGTCGGGCGCGGCCGCGGCTTGGGCGAAGTGTGTGAGAGCTATCCTTCGGCAACGGCCATCGGCCGGCAGGTGCCCAACCACATCCTGCAGGTGTTCTGGCTGGCCGGTAAGGTGCCGGGCCAATCCCTGGAGAATCCGCGACAGGTCAGCGCCTACAACTACCCGCGCGTGCACGGGCCAGTGAGCCCGGTCTTCGCGCGCGCGTTGATCGCACCGGACCATACATTGCTGATCTCGGGCACGGCGAGCATCGTCGGCCATCATTCCCAGCATCACGACGACGCGATGGAACAGCTGGAAGAAACAGTCCGGAATCTGAGCTCGTTCGCTCCGCATGTCCGGCGTCCCCGCAGCGGCGCGCCAGGGGATTTGCTGAAGGTTTATGTGCGCGAGCCGGAGCTGACTCCGCGCATTGCCGAGCGTCTGCGGCAGCTCTATCCGACCAGCGACGTGCTGTTCGTGGCGGCCGATGTCTGTCGTCGCGAGCTGCTGCTCGAGATCGAAGCGATCTCACTCGCGTCGTAGCGCTTTCAGCAGATTCTCTCGCGGCAGCTTGCCGAGCTCGTTGCGAGGCAACTGATCCACGATCAGCAGCGGCCGAGGCAGGAAGGCGCTGTCGACGCCGCTGGCCAGCCGATCCAGCACTTCGCGGGCCGTGAGATTCGGCGCCACGACCAGCGCGGCGACCCGGCGGATGGTGCCCACCGCATCGGGATCGGGCTGAAATACCGCCGCTTCCTGCACGCCGGGGATGGCCAGCAATCGTTTGGTGAGATCGGTCAGCGAAGCGCGCTTGCCGGCCACTTCGATCATGTCGGAGCTGCGTCCGCGCACCACGAAGCGATTGTCCGGCTGCAGCTCGACCAGGTCCTGCAGCAGGACCGGCTCGACGAACCAGGGCGCGTGCACGAGCGTGCCATCGTCGCGCGGCTCCAGCCGCACGCCATCGTACAGCCGCCACTGCTCTTCCCTGGCGGTGAGCCGGCTGGCGAAGACGCAAGTTTCAGTCGATCCGAACATTTCAACCATTTCACCGCCGAGCTTGGCGGTCATGGCCGCGGCCAGCGGTTGATCCAACGGCGCAGTGGCACTGACGATCACATCGACCTCCGGGAACTGCTGGTCGGAAGCCACGATGGCGCGCATATGCACGGGCGTAGTGACGAGCACACGCGGCCGCGGCAGCTCGGCGAGCGCGGCGGCGATATCGGCTGGAAACAAAGGCCGCCCGGCGTGCACCGCCATGTCGCCCGCCAAGGGCAACAGCACACTCATCTCCATGCCATACATGTGCTGCGGCGGGACGGTCGCAAGCACCCACACGGTCGATGCTTTATCGGCCATCGCCGCGCGAATCGACTGAGCATTGCGAGCATTGCTGCCGCCGACAGTGCGCCAGAGCTTGGGAAATGTTTTGGGCTGACCGGTGCTGCCCGAGGTATGACCGATCATGACCGTCATGTCGGCGGGGATGCGCTCGTTGATCGCTTCACTCGAAGGCTGCGCCAGCGCCGCGTCGACCGCTGCGTCGTCGATGCGATAACTGCCCGCGTTGGCGCGGGCCACATCAGCGACGACCTGCTCTGCCCGCGACGATGGCAGCAGCACGGTGTGCCCGACGCTCAGTGCCGCCGCGTAGGCGACCAGGAATTTGTATCGGTCGTCGCACAGATTGATCATCGACGCCGGCGCGGACTGCTTTGGCAATCGCGCGACCACCGCGGCAACGTGTGTCCGAAGCTCTGAAAGCAGTACGGGGGCGCCATGACGCCAGGCGATCGGTCGCTGCGCGTCGGCCGAAACGAACAGCGGCAGGGTCTGCGGCCCGGGGACACTCACGGGCGAGCTCACCGCCAGCGCTTGAACACCATCGAGGTGTTCACGCCACCGAACGCGAAATTGTTGTTCATCACGTATTCGGTGCTGATCGCGCGGCCTTCACCGGTGATGTAGTCGAGCTCGCCGCAGCGGGGATCGATGTTGTCCAGATTCAGCGTCGGCGCGAACCAGCCGGCCTTCATCATTTCGATGCTGAACCAGGCTTCCAGCGCGCCGCAGGCGCCGAGCGTGTGACCGAGATAACTCTTCTGCGAGCTGAGCGGCATACGCGTGCCGAACAGCGCGGAAGTGGCGCGCGTTTCGGCGATATCGCCATGCTCCGTCGCTGTGCCGTGGCCGTTCACGTAGCCGATGACATCGGGTGAGATTCCGGCATCCTGCAGCGCCAGCTCCATCACCACGCGCATCGTTTTTTCTTCCGGCTTCGTCACGTGCACGCCGTCGGAGTTGCTCGCAAAGCCGACCAGTTCCGCGTGAATGCGGGCACCGCGCCGTTGCGCGTGCTCCAGCTCCTCGAGGATCAACATCGCGCCACCTTCGCCGACCACCAGGCCATCCCGATCCCGGTCATAAGGACGGGGCGTCCTGTGCGGCTGATCGTTCAGACGGCTGGTGGCATAGAGCGTGTCGAAAGCCATGGCCTCGGTGGGACACAGCTCTTCGGCGCCGCCGGCAATCATCACGTCCTGGCGGCCGAACTTGATGGCTTCGTAGGCATAGCCGATGCCCTGGCTGCCGGAGGTGCAGGCGCTCGAGGTCGGAATGATGCGGCCCTTGGCGCCGAAAAAGATGCCGATGTTGGCCGCTGTGGTGTGCGGCATCATGCGCACGTACGAATTCGCATTCAGTCCGCTCGCATCGCCGTTGATGACCATCGCGGCGAAATCCTTGATGTCGGGGGTGCTGCCGGTCGATGACCCCGACGCCACCCCCGTTGCGCCGCTGGCAATGGCAGGATCGCCGGTCAGTCCGGCGTCCGCGACCGCCAACTCGGCGGCGCGCACCGCGAGCTGTGACACGCGGCCCATGCTGCGCAGCTGTTTGCGAGTCCAATGCGCCGGCGGCGTGAATTCGATCGGCCCGGCGAGCCGCGTATTCATGTCGGTGAATCGATCCCACTCGTGCATGGTGCGGATGGCGTTGCGACGCGCGCGCAAGCCGGCGAGGATTTCGGGCCAGCTGGCGCCGAGACCGCACACTCCGCCCATGCCGGTGACCACCACGCGACGCATCAGCACAGTCCTCCGTTGACCGAGAGAACCTGGCGAGTGATGTAGGAAGCATCGCGCGACAGAAGAAACGTCACTGCCGCGGCGACCTCTTCGGCGGTGCCGGCCCGCTGCGCGGGGATCGCTTTGAGGATTTCTTCTGTCGGGACGTTCTGGTCGACCATTTCGGTGCCGATCAGTCCCGGCGCGACGCAATTGACCGTGATATTTCGTTTCGCCAGCTCCACCGCCAGCGCCTTGGTCGCACCGATGATGCCGGCTTTCGCCGCGCTGTAATTCACCTGGCCGCGATTGCCGACCACCCCCGAAACCGAAGCCAGCGTGACGATGCGACCCGGCGCGCGCCGGCGCACCATCGGCATGATCAAGGGCTGCAGCACGTTGTAGAAGGCGTCGAGATTGGTTCGAATCACGCCGTCCCACTGCTCTTCGGTCATCGCCGGAAAGGCGGCATCGGAATGGATGCCCGCATTACACACGACACCGTAGTAGGCGCCGTGTGCGCCGATGTCAGCAGCTAGCGCCGCCGCACAGGCGGAGCGATCGGAAACATCGAACTGCAACACCCGCGACTGCCGGCCAAGCGCGCTGATCTCGCGTGCGACCGTCTCGGCTTCATCACGACGTGAGCGGCAATGCACGACAACATCGAAGCCCTCCGCCGCTGCACGAAGCGCAATGGCGCGGCCGATGCCGCGACTGGAACCGGTGACGAGAATCGTGTCGCTCATGCGGCGCAGAGCTTAGCAACCATGTCGAGACGCCGCTCGGGTTCGGCGACGAAGGGATTGGATTCATCCCACGCGTAGCCCGCGAGAATGGCGCAGATCATGCCGCGGATGCCGGCCGGCTGATTCTTCGCGAACATGATGTCCTGGAAGCGGCCGTCGTACCACGCCTTCACGTAAGCGCGGAACGTGTCCACGCCCTTGCGCAGCGGGACTTCGAACTCGTTGGTCCAGTCGACCGTCTCACCCCGCAGCTGACGATCGAGCACGCGCACCGCCATACTGGACGAGCGCATCGCGATGGTGATGCCGGAAGAAAAAATCGGATCGAGAAACTCCGCCGCGTTGCCCAGCAGCGCGAAGTCCTTGCCGTGCATCGACTTCACGTTCGCCGAGTAACCCGACATGCCGCGCACCGGCGTGTCCCAAGTGGCGTTCGCGAGCACGCGCGTGAGGAACGGCTCTTCGCTCGTCAACTGCTTCAGACGCTCATCCAGCTGCTCCGGATACGCGGAAAAGAATTCCGGCGTGGCCGCGCAGCCGATCGAGCAACGGCCATTGTTGAACGGGATCAACCAGTACCAGACATCGCGATGCTGGGGATGCACGATGATCTGCACCTTGTTGCGATCGAACGCGTCGGGTGCGGAACCATCCGCGACCTGCGTGAACACGGCATTACGCGGGGCGAAAGGCGAGGGAGTTTCGAGATCGAGCAGCTTGGGCAGCACGCGAGCAAAGCCGCTTGCGTCGAGCAGGAACCGGCCTTCGACGTCGTACTGCTTGCCCTCGACGTCGACCGCACGCACGCGCGGCTTGTCGCCGCTGACATCGACGGCGGTGACGCGGGTTTCATAGCGAATCTCGGCGCCCTGCTTCTCCGCTTCGTCCGCCAGCACCTTGTCGAAGGTGGCGCGAGTCACCTGGAAGGTCGAGTCTCGACCGTCGCCGAACTTCTGGCTGAAATCGAAATCGCCGTAGGCGTCGCCGCGCACGAATGCCGCGCCGTTCTTGAACTGGAAGCCGACGCGCTCCACAGCCTCGAGCATGCCCGCCTCCGCGACGAAATCCATGCAATGTGGCAACAGGCTTTCGCCAATGGAAAAGCGCGGGAAGCGCTGGCCTTCGAGCACGAGCACATCCCAGCCGCGCTGCCTGAGCAACGCGGCAGCGACCGAGCCCGAGGGGCCCGCGCCGATGACGATCACATCACGTCGTTCCAAGATCTTTCCTCGTCAGTGCCTGGCGCACCCGGGCCAGCAACGGCTCCGGAGTGACGAACTGCAAAGCATGGGTTCTGGCATCCACCGCCACCTGCACGCTCCTGGCTCGCGCCAGGCGCTCCTGATCGGCGCTGCGCGTCACCAGATAATTCATCGTGATCCGGTTTTCCCACTCGATCAGCGAGGCACGCACGTTCAGGCGATCGCCCATGCGCGCCGCGTGCAGATATTTCACATGCATTTCCACGATCGGCCACGCATAGCCGGACTCGACCATGGTCTGGTAACCGAAGTCGAGCCGCTCCATCAGCGCCCAGCGCGCGGTCTCCAGGTATTTCAGATAATGGCCGTGCCACATGACACCGATGATGTCGATGTCGTGGAAGGCCACGGTCACGTCGATGCTCGCGCTGATCGCGCCCTCTTTTCGTACTTCAGGGCGCATGTGCGTCAAGCATTCGCATCGCGCTCCCGCACGTCGGCGGCGGGCTTGGTCCGCACGATCTTCCGCCACACCAGCACGGGCAAGCGGATCAGCATGCCGAGGGTGAGCCGGATGTGCAGCGTGGTCATGCGCACGTTGTCCAGGAACATGCGGAAGTGCGACACACCGTCGATCGGATAGGACACGCGCGTGTCCAGCCAGCGCATCGGCACCTGGCGCCAGTGCAGCCGGACGATGATCTCCGAATCGAAGTCCATGCGTGGGCCGATGTGCTGCTGATCGGCCAGCTCGAGCGTGGTTTCGAGCGGATACAGACGGAAGCCGCACATCGAATCGATGATGTCGAACGACAGCGTCTCCAGCCACACCATGGCGTGCGTGAGATAGCGACCGTAGTAGCGCGCCTTCGGAATGCTGGCATCGAACACCGGGCGGCCGCAGATCACCGCATCGGGCGTTTCTCGCGCGGCTTCGACGAAGCGACGCGCGTCGGTCAACGTATGCTGACCGTCGGCATCGACCTGAATGGCGTGCGTGAATCCGAGCTTGGCCGCGCCCCGGAAGCCGGTGATCACAGCTACACCCTTGCCGCGATTGACGTCGTGACGTAACAGCGTGACTTCCGGCAGCTCGCCAAGGCGATCCAGCACTGCCGCGCACGCGGGGCTGCAGCCATCGTCGACCAGAATCACGGGCAATCCCTGCGCGCGCAGGCTGTTCACCACCGTGCCGATCGCATGCTCGTGGTTGTACACGGGCACGACCACACAGACAGCAAACTTGGCGTTGAACTTGGCCGGGAGCATGACTGTCGATCTCAACCGTGGCGCGCGTCAGGCATGCAACAGCCGCTGCACGACTGTCGCCAGATCGTTGACGGTACGCACGGAACGGAAGTCCTCGGGCGTGACCTTGCGGCCGGTGTGCTTCTGCACTTCATCCATCAGATCAACCACGTCGATACTGTCGATCTCCAGATCTTCATACAGACGCGCTTCCGGCGTGATCCGCGCCGGCTCGAGCTCGAACAGCTCGACCAGCGTCAGGCGGATGCGTTCGAGGATTTCATCTTGCGACTGCATGAACTGCTCTGTTGGGGATCGGTGGCCTGGCGACGCGGCGTCTCGAGACCGCTTGGCGACTACCGCCAGGAGTTAAGCACGTCTGCGCGCGCTGCACCGGTCCGCGAACTTGGCGCGCAGTTTAATTCGGGGCGCACACACCGTACAGCCGCGCCGGCCGTCGGAGGGGATTACGCCGCTTGCGCGCCGCGCCCCGCCAATACCTGCTGAAAGTGCCGATGCATGGCTTCGTTCAAGGCCCGTGATGCTAGCGGTAACGGCGTATTGCGGTAGGGACTTAAGTCCAGGTCGTCGCCCACGACCAGGCTGAAATGGGGGCGCCGGGCGGGAATCCGGTACCAGGGCTCGGATTTGGTCAGGGTGGTGGGCTGGCAGCGGATGTACACGGGCGTCAGCTCGGTCGCGGCCCGCAAGGCCACGTTGGCCGCTCCGCGGTGGAACACCATGGGCTGATTCGGGCGCGTGCGTGTCCCTTCAGGAAAGATGATCAGCGACTGGCGTTCCCGCAGGGCCGTCGCCGCGCCTTCGATCATGGTCGCCGTCTGATCGTTGGGGATGAACTCCGCCAGCGTTACTGCCCAGCGCGTCAACGGGTTGCGCCACAAGCCCTGCTTGACCACGCAACTCGCGGTCGGAATGAATGCCAGCAGAAAGACCACATCGATCAGCGTTGGATGATTCGCCACGATCAGCTGTCCATAGCGGCCCAGGCGCTCACGACCGTGGAATTCGTAGGTGAGCACCCCGCCCCGATGCATCACGCCGATGAACATCCGCAATGCCGCGCTCATCACGGCGCGGGCCCGATCGCGCTTCACGTCGCGTGACGCCGGAATGAGCTTGACGATGGGCAGCAGGACCGCGCCGACGATCAGCGCGCCGATGCCGAACAGGGAAAAGCTGAACCCCGTCATGAATAGCCGCCAGTACCAGTAGTCCCGACGCTCGGCGCTGTCGGCGGCTGGCTGGGCGAGTTGGGGTTCGGCGTTCATGGGGAGGAATTATGATGCGGTTGTCATGCACGGCAACCCACATGCGTCAGCGGCCCGGCCGTTCAGCCCGAATGGCCAATCGGCGGACACTCGTCCGACGCTGTGGCTGGCGTTTCCAACCGCGCGCGAGCATTTCGATGCCGCCACATTGTCCGCCATTGACCGCGCCCGCCTGAACGACTATCGCAGCTCACGTCGGCGCGCGGATTTCGAAATCAGTCGAGCGTTACTCGCGACCGCCAACGTCGGCGCACGGGCACACAGCATGAGCCACAGTTGCGAGCACGCGGCGTTGTTGACGGCCCCGGACGGATGGCGAATCGGAGTCGATCTGGAAATCAATCGAGCTCGCGACGTGCTCAAACTCGCGCGATTTGGTTTCCATGAAGACGAGGTGCGAGCGCTCGAGTCCGCGGCTCCCGAAGCTCGGCAGGCGCTGTTCTATACCCTGTGGACGTTGAAGGAATCGTTCGCGAAGGCCCTGCAGATGGAGCTGGTCGACGCGCTTCGCCAATGCGTGTTCTGGAAAGACGGCAAGGCGTGGCAAGGGCGCGTGCCAACGAGCACGCCTTGGGCGGCAGCGGTTTTTCAGCCGCGATCGGACCTCTTCCTGGCTGCCGCGTGGCTTGGGGATGCGACGGTCGCGGCGCTGGAGCTGTGGGAATGGCCGCCAAAAGTGCGCGGCGAGTGGCCGCTCATTGCTGCTTGCGCAAGCGCTCCCTCAACAGCTGACGCTGCTCCGGCGTGAGTTGCTGGAATTGGCGGCGGAGCTGCTGCCGTTGTTCCGGCGGGAGCTCCTGGAAGCGGCGATAGTTGTCGCGAATCCGCGTTTGCTGCTCGGGCGGCAGCTGCTTGAACTCCCTGAACATGCGGCGGATCTCGCGCCGTTGCTCCACATCCAGCGAGCGCCAGCGCTGAAACCGCTGCTTCGCCTGCTGGCGCTGTTCCGGCGTCATGCTCAGCCAGCGCTGCGAGCCGTTGGCCAGCAACTCCTGGCGGGCGGCCGGCAAATCGGCCCAGCGCGACTCGAATGTGGCCAACAATTGCTGCTGCTCGGGGGAGAGCTCTTGCCAGCCCACCCCAGTGCCAGCCGCCTGCGCACCCGCGGGCGAGCCCATCAGCAGGAGGGCACTCAAGATCAGGGACAGCAGACAGATCAGCCGAGTGGTCATCGCACTTCCACGGCCGGCTTGGCCGCCTCGCTCCACTTGTCGCCATCTGCCTCCATCTTGGCAATATCTTCGGTCAAATGGCGAGCCAGCGGATGGAACGGGGCGGCCGTGTGGGCATCGACGCCGGTCAGCATCCAACTCGGCAATAGCAGCGCTGTTTTCATCTCTCAGCCCTGTTATTTGTCCGCGCCCGCGCCCTGATCGGCCAGCCAGGCGTAGAACTCAACGTCCCGAATCAGCTCGAAACTGTCGGCATCAGCGACAATTTCGATGTCATCGAGCCATGCGGCGGCATCATCCGGTCTGGATGCCTGCCCGCCGGGACGGATCAGGATCAGTGCAATGAGTGCGGCCACTGCCAGACCGCCGAGCGGAGCAGCGAGCCAAAAACGGCGGCCCGAGCCCTTATTCATTTCAGCCAGCGCACGCTGTCGCGCTTGGTTCAGCCGCGACCGAGTGCGCGCGTCGATGCGC
>Ga0164243_10009199_pt1 | contig 14419 bp, 11 predicted proteins | sample OricompcompostOP_FD_108781 | JGI IMG/M metagenome (GOLD analysis project Ga0164243, IMG submission 108781) | Organic Plus compost microbial communities from Emeryville, California, USA - Original compost - Organic plus compost (OP) | ecosystem: Engineered > Solid waste > Mixed feedstock >... | reverse complement strand
GGCCTGGTGTAGGGCTGCAGCGATCCGGTCTGAGGCTCGTCCCACAGGCGATAACAGACGCCGGGTGACGTGCGTCCGGCGCGGCCGCGCCGCTGATCGGCAGAGGCGCGCGACACGCGCACAGTCTCCAGACGCGTGAGACCCACGTCCGGCTCGTAACGCGGCACGCGGGCGAGCCCGCTATCCACCACAATGCGCACGCCGTCGATGGTGAGCGAGGTTTCCGCAATCGATGTGGCGAGCACGACCTTGCGGCGGCCAGCATGTGCGGGCGCAATGGCGTGGTCCTGCATCGCCGCATCGAGCGCGCCGAACAACGGCACAATATCGACGGCAGGATCGTCGACGCGCTCGCGCAGTCGCGTTTCGCAACGGCGGATTTCGGCGGCGCCCGGCAGAAACACCAGCGCGGACCCTGCCTCGGCGCGAAGCGCACGGACAACGGCTTCCGCCACCTGCGCTTCGATCGGCGCGCGCGCATCGCGCCCCACATAGCGCGTCTCGACCGGGAACGCGCGGCCTTCGCTCTCGACCACCGGCGCATCGCCCAGGATTCTCGACACCCGTGCACCGTCGATCGTGGCCGACATCACGAGAATCTTGAGGTCCTCGCGCAGGCCCTGTTGCGCATCGCGCCCGAGCGCCAGGCCCAGATCCGCATCGAGCGAGCGTTCGTGAAATTCGTCGAACAAAACCGCCGCTACACCGTCAAGCGAGGGATCATCCAGAATGAGATTGGTGAAGATACCTTCGGTCACGACCTCGATACGGGTCTCGCGCGAGACTTTTGAACCGAAGCGCACCCGATAGCCGACATGCCGGCCGACCGGTTCCCTGATCGTGTCCGCCATACGCGCCGCCGCCGCGCGCGCCGCAATGCGCCGCGGTTCGAGCACCAGAATTTTCTTGCCTTTCGCCCAGGCCTCCTCGGCCAGCACCAGCGGTACACGCGTCGTCTTGCCGGCGCCCGGCGGTGCCACCAGTACGGCGGTGTTGTGGCCCGCGAGCGCAGCCGTAAGGCCCGGCAACGCCGCGTCGATGGGAAGGGGTTGGTCGAAGTGCATGGCGACCGTCCTGCCCGCAACTTCTCCCGATGGCAAGGCCGACAACGTTCTCTGTCGTGCCTGCCTTTACCGTCCTGCAAAATCGGGCATCCGGTGAAAACCGGATCGCCAGGCTACGCAAGCGATGACATGTGCCGTCACGCGGCGCGCTTGCCCCACAAATGCTCGCTCGCCATTCGCGCGCCTTCCGCCATCATGCGCAGTTTTGCCCACATGATGCTGGGGTGGACCCGCTGTGCCAGCGGGCTTTGTGCAAAACCGCAATCGCTCGAGGCGTAGACGTTTTCCTTGCCGACGACATCGGCGAAGCGAATGAGCCGGTCGGCGATGAGTTCCGGATGCTCTACGACATGAGTCGCGTGACTGATCACGCCGGGCAGGATTTTCTTGCCCGGCGGCAGCTTCACGTTCCGCCATACCTTCCATTCGTGTTCGTGCCGCACGTTGGCGGCTTCAAAGCTGTAGGCACCGACGTTCACCTGAAGCAGCAGATCAATGAAATCCTTCATCTCGACATCGAACATGTGGGGCCCGCTCCAGCTTCCCCAACAGATGTGATAGCGTGTCTTCTCGATCGGCACGCCGACCAGCGCATGGTTGAGCGCATCGATGCGTAGCTGCGCCCACTGCTTGTATTCGCCAAGCGACATCGGGGGCACGAGCTTCTCCTGCATGAACGGCAGGAACGCATCGTCAATCTGCACGTAAAGTCCGGCGTCGGTAATGGTCTTGTATTCCACTCGCAGGGCTTCCGCGAGCGCGAACAGGTAGCTTTTCTCATCCGGATAATATTCGCTCATTCCACCGGGCATGGCACTCGCCGGCGCAACGACCGGCAGGAACGCGCCTTCGACTTTCACGTTCCCGAGCGCCGCCTTGAGATTGTCGATGTCGCGCTGCAGATCTTTTTGTCCGGTATATTGGATCGGCCCCCCGCGATTGATGAAACGATTGCCGAGCCGTCCCGCAAGGCCCGTCGCCTTGTCAGCTTCCGCATAATATTCCGGAAACGCCTTGCGGTCGCGTCCACCGCCGGCTGTCGCGAGTTCGTCCCCGCCCTCTTCTTCCGTTAGCGGCCGCGTGACGATGTTGGAAAGCCGAGTATGCACATAGAACGCCCAGTTGTATGACTTGCCAAACTCACCGTCGCTGACGATGTCGACGCCTGCTTCCGCCTGTTGACGTACAATCTGGTCGACGGCTTCTCGAAGCGAGTTTTCGTAGGTCCCGGGCGGCAGGGTTTCATTGTTCTCGATCGCTCGCAGCACATCGACGAATTTTTGCGGACGAATCAGACTGCCAACGTGAGTGGTCAGAATACGATCGGTCATGGGCGGCATATCCTCCAGTACAAACTGTTGCAGCTTTTTAGGACGATTTAGCCCCGAGCAGCCGGCGCGGCAACCGATTTTGCGGTGCCACTCTGCATCGCGCACAGTAGCCGTCCGTACCTCCTCTCCATAAGATACGCGCCAAATTTTTTGAGAAGCGCCAAAGGAGAGGGAATGCGCACGCAGGGCTTTGACTACATCATTGTCGGCGCGGGATCGGCGGGCTGCGTATTGGCGAACCGGCTGTCGGAAGATCCTGCCGTGCGCGTGATGCTGCTTGAAGCCGGTGGATGGGATTACGACCCGTTGATTCATATCCCGCTCGGCGTTGGCATGATGCACAAGCACGTCATGCACGACTGGGGTTATTTCTGTGAACCCGATCCCGGCTTGGGCGGCCGCGCGATCGAAGCCATGCGCGGCAAAGTGCTGGGCGGCTCTTCATCGATCAACATCACCGGATATACCCGCGGCGACCGTGCCGACTACGACCGCTGGGCGCAGAAGGGCGCGCTCGGCTGGTCCTATGAAGATGTGCTGCCCTATTTCCGGCGCAGCGAAACCTGGGAAGGCGGCGCCAGCGCGACGCGCGGCGACAGCGGCCCGCTCGGCGTCGAATACTCACGCGTCGCCGACCCGCTCTATGAAGCCTGGGTCGAGGCGGGCCGGGCCGCCGGATATCCGGTCATCAGCGATGCTTCTTCCGGCACGACGGAAGGTTTTGCGCGCAGCCAATACACGATTCGGAACGGCCGCCGCTCGTCCGCGGCTGTCGCCTATCTCAAACCGGTGCTGAAGCGCAAAAACCTCGAGGTCCGCACCAAGGTGTTGACGACGAAAATCCTGCTCGACGGCACGCGCGCAACAGGCGTCGAGATTGTCGAACACGGCCAAGTGACGCGCCTTCATGCCGGCCGCGAAGTCATTCTTTCCGCCGGCACATTCAATTCCCCGCAACTGCTCATGTTGTCAGGCATTGGCCCAGCGGAGCATCTGCACGAGATGGGCATTGCGCCGGTCGTCGATCTCCCTGTCGGCACCAATCTGCAGGACCATCTCACCATACCGATTTTGTTTGAGCGCAAGGAGCCCGGCCTGTTCCATGGCCTCATGCGGTTCGACCGCATGGCGACCGCGATGCTGCAGGCTTATTTCCTCGGCACCGGGCCCGCGACCACGATCCCCAGCGGGGTGCTGGCCTTTCTCAAGACGCGGCCGGAACTCGCGGTGCCTGACATCGAATTCATGTTCCCTGGCTCGCCGCCTTATGCGCACATGTGGTTTCCCGGCATCAAGGCTGCATACCAGGATGCGTTCGGCATGCGCGTGGCAATCATGCATCCGGACAGCCGCGGCAAGGTGTGGCTACGCTCGACCGACCCGCGCGATCCGCCGCGCATTGTCTTCAACTGTTACTCCGCACCGAACGATCTGCCGACGTTGCGCGAAGGATTCCGCCGCGCCCGCGAGGTGGCCAATCAAAAGCCGATGGATGAATTCCGCGGTGCTGAATTGACGCCGGGACCAAAGATTCAATCGGACGCGGATGTCGATGCCTACATCCGCCGCACGACGTTGACTGTGCATCATCCGTGCGGAAGCTGTCCGATGGGCGTCGGCCCCGACACGGTGCTTGATCCGGAGCTCAAAGTGCGCGGCATAGACGGTCTCCGCGTGGTCGACGCGTCGGCGATGCCGGACCTTGTCACCGCGCACATCAACGCCTGTGTGCTGATGATTGCGGAGAAAGCATCCGACATGATTCGCGAACGCGAGAGGCTCGCGGCGTAATGCGCCGAAACCCGGTTCAGCGGAATGTAATACAAAAATACAAATATGTCGGCTTTAAGCTGATGCTCAGAGGGAGCAAGCTCAGACGATCCAAACGAAATCGCAATATTTCGACAATCCAATCTCAACCTTCTACTGGAAAGATCAAGCAGGGGCCCCATCTCTCTTACAAACAGGAGAGTTGCGATGGTACTGCAAACGGCACAGACAGCGCTGCCAACCGCACGGTTTGGCACCACTGATATGACCATCACCCGCGTGGGATTCGGCGCCTGGGCGATCGGCGGCGCCGACTGGGCGGTAGGATGGGGTGCGCAGGACGACTCCGCATCGATCACCGCCATTCGTCATGCGGTATCACGCGGCGTCAACTGGATCGATACAGCCGCCGTCTATGGCCTCGGCCACTCCGAAGAAATCGTCCGCAAGGCGCTGTCGGATATCCCGCGCAGCGAACACCCTTATGTGTTCACGAAGTGCGGCCTCGTGTGGGACGAGAAGAATCGCCACGCCCCTCCCCGACAGGTTGGTGCCCCGGCCAGCATCCGACGTGAGGCCGAAGCGTCGCTGCGCCGGCTGGGCGTCGAGCGTATCGACCTCTACCAGATGCACTGGCCCGCAGAGGACGGCACTCCGCTTGAAGCCTATTGGCAGACGCTGCTCGACCTCAAAAAAGAAGGAAAGGTCTGCGCCGTCGGCCTATCAAACCATACCACAAGTCAGCTTGAAGCCGCCGAACGCATCGGTCATGTCGACACGCTGCAACCGCAGTTCTCGGCCATCCACCGCGATGTCGCGGCAACCGAATTTCCGTGGTGCCTTGCGCACAAGACCGGCGTGATTGTCTACAGCCCGATGGCATCAGGCCTGCTGACAGGCACATTCAACGCGGCGCGTGCCAAGGCTTTGCCGAACGACGACTGGCGTTCGCGGTCCGCGGATTACACCGGGGCTGGACTTGCGCGCAATCTGAAACTCGCCGATGCGATGAGACCCATTGCTGCGCGGCATGGCACCACCGTCGCCAGTATTGCTGTGGCATGGGTGTTGTCGTGGCCCGCCGTGACCGCGGCAATCGTCGGTGCGCGCAGCGCATCACAGGTCGATGGCTGGATCAACGCCACGAGCTTACGCCTCACTGCACGGGATATCGACGACATCGCCGCAGCCATCGAGACAAACCGTGTCGGCAGCGGCCCGTCGCGACCCTAGAAGAGATCGCTCCTACGGCTTCAGCGGCGTTGGATTTCCCGGCGGCGGATCGACGGCAAAAGCGTTGGCCGTCAGGCACGTCGTGATAAAGCTGCCGACGCCAGCAACAAGCGCCACAAGGTCGTTTTCGCCCATCACCCGCAAGGCCGCGGCATAGCTTTCGTCGCTCAACGTCTTCGTCTCCGCAAGCTCCCGGGCGACCGCGTAGCACGTCCGCTCGCGCACCACCGGCAGCAACGGCGTTTCGCGCGCGTTGACCGCTTCGACGACAGCCTGCTCGAACCCCGCATTGAGAGCGGCGCGCGACTGCGCAAACCATGGATATTGCGCATTCATGTAACGCGCGACCGTCAGGTTGACGATCACCTGTTCGCGCCGCGACAGAGGACCTCCGGCGAGGCTTTCGCGAAAAACCTGCGCGCCCTCGAACAATTTCGGCAGCCGGATATAGGCATAGTAAGGTCCACCGGTTGGGCTGTGCTTCGCAGTCGCGGCGTCATAAACGCGCCGCTGTTCGGCACTCATTTCCGCGCGGTCAATGATTGCAATACGTGTCATCGTGTCCCCTCGCTTGCATAAATTCGGCTACGCATGTTCCGCCGCGACTTTTGCGGCCGCATGACGATTGACCGGATAGGGCAGACCAAGATTCTCCCGCAGAGTTGCCCCTTCGTATTCCCTGCGGAACAGACCGCGGCGCTGCAATTCCGGGATCACTTCGCTGCAAAAATCGTCGAGGTCGCGGGGGAATGTCGGCGGCAGCACGTTGAAGCCGTCGCATGCATCTCCGGCGAACCATTCCTCCATCGCATCGGCGATATCTTTCGCGGTCCCAATCTGTACGCGATGCGCGCGCTGACCGATGATGCGCTGATATAATTTGCGGATCGACAGATTTTCCCGCTGCGCGAGATCATAGATCAGCTTGATGCGGCCCTGCTCGGCATTCGAGGCCTTCGGCTCGGGCACCGGCCCATCGATCGGATACTGAGACAGGTCGAAGCCGAAATAGCTTGAAAGCTGACGCACGCCGATTTCCGGCTGGATCAGGTTCTGCAACTCCTCATACTTGGCTTCCGCCTCCGCCCTGGTCTTGCCGACAACCGGCATCAGCCCAGGCAAAATCTTGATCGCGTCCGGACCGCGGCCATAGCGTGCGGCGCGCTGCTTGAGATCCTTATAAAACTCCCGTGCCGCCTGAAGCTGTTGCTGCACCGTAAACACCACTTCGGCGGTTTCCGCTGCAAGGTCGCGGCCATCTTCCGAGCCGCCGGCCTGCACGACGACGGGGCGGCCCTGCGGCGAGCGCTGCACCATCAACGGCCCGCGCACGGAAAAATGTTTGCCCGTGTGATTAAGGAAGTGAAGTTTTTCCGGGTTCATGTAGATGCCGGCCGCCTTGTCATAGACCATGGCGTCGTCCTCCCACGTGTCCCACAGCCCAAGCACCACATGCGCGAATTCCCGCGCGCGATCGTAGCGTTCGGCGTGGCCCAGGTGCGCATCCCGGCCGAAATTCCTCGCTTCCGCATCCGTCAACGATGTGACGAGATTCCAGCCGGCGCGCCCATGGCTGATCTGATCGAGCGATGCAAAGACACGCGCGACTGTGAATGGCTCCGAATAGGTGGTCGACATGGTCGCCACCAGTCCGATGTTGTTCGTCACCGCTGACAATGCGGCAAGCATCGTCAGAGGTTCGAGTCGGGAGGCTGCGCTGCTGCGCTTCCAGTACTCGACATCATCGGCACCGAAGGAAGCGTTGGTGTCCGCCGTGAACACCATGTCGAACTTGGCGCGCTCGGCTGTCCGCGCCGCATCCATGAACCGCTCGATATTGATGCGGCCGTTGGAGGCGACATCCGGATGGCGCCATGCGGCCATGTGGTGTCCGCCGCCTTCGATGAACAAGCCGAGTTTCATCATGATTGAAATACCGTTGCCATTGTCCGCGCAATGCGCACGAATCCCCGTGCTCCGCCACGCGCGACATCATGCCCGGACGCGACGTGTCCTACCGCGTCGCGATACAGTTTCTTGCACGAGATGGGAAACATCCGGCGATCACGCCTCTTAATTTAGGGACGGTCGCTTTTGATGACACATTTCATCTCCTTTCCAACTCCTCCACACCTCATACGAGCCTTGCGAAAAAACGTTAGCCTCGCTGACCTATCAATAAAGGCTCCTTCGACCTGTGATGTTCGCCCGCTCAACGGCCCGAACAGCGCCACCAATTTTAATCGAAACGATTCGCTTTTCATAACCGATCACGGCTCACCCCCGCGCGATGATCCGCGCCGAGAAGAAGAGGCACGACCGCCCTGTTCTCGCACCTGTAACGGGGAGGTTTACTATTTAACGGAGGAATAAGATGACTATCTTGAAAGGCGTATCGGTCATTGCGTTCGCGGCCGGACTTGCATTCGGCGCTCCAACTCCCGTGTTCGCGCAATCCAAGGGTGACGTTATCGGCGAACTTGCCGTCAACGAAGGAATTTTCGTCGATCCCGAAACGTTCAAGATCGCAAAGGGCAAGGCGAAAGGCGATCCAGCGGAAGCGATTCTGAAAGTAAACGCAAAGGAAGTCGGTCCGGGCGCGATTGTTTTTCGCTCCGGCGATAAGCTCTATATCGTTGAGGGTTCGCCACGGGTTCCTCCGCAAGCCATGAAGGATTTCCAGGAGAAGTGGGTGACGAGGATGAAGAACTTCCAGGACAACTGGAAGTCCAACGCCAAGGACCCCAAACATTCGGAAGCCTATCTCGCAGCGATGAAGAATTTTCAGGATAGCTGGGCAAATTACATGAAGGACTTTCAGGATGACTGGAAGTCCAACATGACAATGAAGGATTTCCAGGACAATTGGGCCAACAACATGAAGAACTTCCAGGACGAGTGGAAGTCCAACATGAAGACCGAAGCGTCGGCGCAGGCGATGAAGGATTTTCAGGATGAATGGAAGTCCAACATGAAGAACTTCCAGGACGAATGGAAATCGAACATGAAAGAAACGACGAGCCTGAAGGATTTTCAGGACAACTGGGCGACGTCCTACGTGAAGTAATCATCCGACGCGCATTTTGCACGGAGGTTCGAACGCCTCCGTGCAAGCGTCCACATGGTTCGCGGAGGGCCATCGCATGAAACCGGCATCTGATACCTCGGGTACGGGGAACGTCTGCGGAGCAGACCTCAGCGCTTGCTCCAGCCACCATTCGCAACGAGCATGGTCGCTCGCATTCTCGGCACTGCTGACTTGTCTGATGGGGACCGTAGCAGCGGCACAGGAGAGCCGCCCCGACCGCATCAAGATCGAATATGACCTCCCCAAAAACCCCGCGCATCAGGTGATCTACGACAAGCTGAAGCAGAACAAGGCGCTTGAGAAGCTTCAGGAAATTTTCAGCCCGTTCCGGCTTCCGATCGATATCACGCTCAAAACGATGAGCTGCGACGGCGTCGACAATGCGTGGTATCAGCGGCCCAACCTGACCATCTGCTATGAGTATATCGACGTCGACATCATGCAGAACGTTCCGGAAGAAACGACGTCGAAGGGGATCACACCGACCGATGCGACGGTTGGTCCTTTCTTCTATGTCGTCGGTCACGAGATGGGCCACGCCATGTTCGATCTGCTGGGCGTTCCATTATTCGGGCGTCCTGAAGACGCCGCCGATCAGTTCGCCACCTACATGATGCTGCTGATCGGCAAATCGGAGGCGCGACGTCTCATTGGCGGCACCGCGCACAGCTATCACAAATACATGGAGTCACCGAAGGTCAATGTTAAGGTAACGGCGTTTGCGGACGTCCATAGCGCGCCGGCGCAGCGCTTCTACAACCTGCTCTGCCTCGCCTATGGCGCCGATCGCGAGATGTTTGGCGATCTGGTTGAACGAGGTTTCCTGCCCGCGGACCGTGCGCGAGCTTGCAGAGTTGAATTTCAGGAGGTCAATTTCGCGTTCGAGAAACTGATCTTTCCCTACCTCGACGCGGAGCGCATGAAGCAGGTGCTGGCAAAGGACTGGCTGCCGCCGCCGACCCCGCCCGAGATTTCCTATATGAATTCGCGAAAGCGCGAGAACCAAGCAAAGTAACGAGCGAGCCGCGCTCAACCCGCACCCCCGGCAGGCATTCCCCGCGCGGGTCTCCGCGATTGCCGGGGCGAGCCGGCTAAGACGCATACCCGGGTATCAGAACGGCGGTTCAAAGCCGTCGTTATCGTGCTATAGCCCTGTCCCGCTCCGGACTGTTTCTCCTCATGCGTGTCACCGGACGCGCGCGCTCCATTTTAAAGGTTTCTGCCATGGTCGAGGCGCTTGAGCCGTCACTGCCGCCCCTGTCGTTTCCGCTTCTGCACGGCAAGGCCGCGCTCATCACCGGTGCGGCAGGCGGCATCGGCCGCGTCACTGCCCGCCTGTTCGCTGACCAGGGCGCGCGCGTTGCGGTCGTCGACAATGCGCCGCATACCGAAACCTTCGCAAAGGAACTGGGCGGCACCCATCTCGGCATCCTCGCGGACGTGCGTGAGCGGGCGGCCTGCGACAAAGCCATTACGGCGGCGGTGGAGGCGTTCGGGCAACTGGACATTCTTGTGACGATGGCCGGACCCGTGTTTCCGGGAAAAACAACCGAGATCACCGAGGACGAGTTTAATCTGATGATCGACGCGCACCTGCGCGGCACATTCAACATGTGCCAGATCGCAGTGCCGCAGTTTCGCCGGCAGAACGGCGGGGTCATCGTTTGCATGTCGTCGATTGCGCCACAGCGGGGTGGCGGCTTGCGGGGCGGCGCGCACTATGCGGCCGCGAAGGGCGGCATTCTCGGGCTTGCGCGGGCAATGGCGCGCGAACTTGCACCGGAGAACATCCGCATCAACTCGGTGTGCCCTGGCGCGATCTTTACCGGACAGCGACTTTCGTTTGCGGAAATGAACGCACAGTTCGCCGGTGGAGCGATCCCCATGGGCCGCGTCGGCACCGCCGAGGAAGTGGCGCGGGTGTTTCTGTTTCTTGCTTCCGATATGTCAACCTACATCACCGGCGCGACGATCGACGTCAACGGCGGCCTGCATATTCATTGAGGGTTTGACCGGCTGTTCCGGAGCGCACCATCGCGCGAAGCCGGTCCGCAATGATGGCGGAGGAGCGACTACGCCACTTTCGAGGCGACTGCCGCTACCGGCTTTTCTCCAACGGGACGCCCACTGCCCGCAGCCTCCAGCGGCTTGCGGATGCAGACCCGCTGCATATCGCGCAGGTTAATCGTGAGCTTGGATTTGCCAAGCCCGAGGACGTCGAACAGCTTCTTCGCCAGTTGGCCAAGCCCCGGCGTCTTGCTGACAACACCGAGATTATACGCGAGCCGCTCGAAGGTCAGCGATCGGCCAACATATTCGAGCTTGTGCGTCTCGAACCCGGCGCGCTCATATGCGCGCCGCAGCGATTCCGTCGTGAAAAAGAAAATGTGCCCGTCACAGCTCAGGCTGCGCTCGCGCCGGCCCATGAGCTTGAACATCAACGTGTCGTAACGCGGCGTCTCCATGACAAGATGCCCGCCAGGTTTCAGCACGCGGAAGATTTCCCGCAGCGTCGCAACCGGATCAGGCACGTGTTCGATCACGTGCAGCATCACCACGACGTCGACGGAATTGTCGGGGATGCCGGCATCTTCAAGGAGCGCATTGATCGTTTCGATACCCTGCCGATTCCTGGCATAGCGTACCAGGATGGCATCCGGCTCGACGCCGAGCACCTGCCAGCCATCGTCCCGGAACGTTTTCAGTAGAAAACCGAGGCTGCTGCCGATCTCGAGAATCTTGCCGCGCTGGGGATAAAGTTTGTTCAGCATTGCGCGCGTCTCGGCATAGTCGCGTGTCTGCAACCGCTCCTTGTCGATACGCCCAGGATTCTTTTCGGCAACGTCAAAGTTCGGATCGTCGCCCCACGCCGCGATCTCGACATGATCCGCATCGCGTCGCGGGCTCGCATACATAAGACCGCATTGCTTACACTTCACGACCTGATTGATCTGCGCCTCGCCGGCAGCAAACAGAACGATATTGTCGCGCGATCCACACAGATTGCAGGGGACCGTGACCGGGAGATGATGAAGGGACATTGCCAATCTCTACGCGAATAAGCAGGATTGCGCTTACGAAGCCTGCCGACAAGGACACGAGCCGTTGAAACAGGGCGATACTAGCATCAACCGGCATCGACGCAAAATGCGGCGGAAATCGGGGGCATCCCCGGTTCGGGTTGCCGGCGAAAATCAAAGCCTCGATTTCGCGGCCATTTGCAGAAGGACTGCAGCGGAACGCCGGCCGGTTCCCAAACGCCGTTAGCGTTAATACCGAAGTCTCGTCGCAAAACACAGGCGAACGAGCGAATGGACCGTCACTCCCCGGCCTGCGTCCACGGCCGATTTGAAACGATCAAAAGTAATTCCGTCTAAAGCGTTCCGCCGTGTTCGGTCGAGAACACGTTGGCGTAGAGATTGGCGATCCATAGCTGGCCATCCTGGGTGACCCGCAGATATCTCAGCGCATCGCCGATGAAGGGCCGCACAACGTTCCAGAAGAAATGCGGATAGGCCGCGCGCAAATCGGCGGCGCTCTTGTACTGGAGCTTGTCGGCCATGCCGGTTTCGCGGAATTCATTGAACAGCGCGGAAGTCTTGCGCAGATAGTTGATATCGGCGAGTTGACCGACCAGATCGGCCGCGCGCAGGAGGCCCGGAAAATCGCCGGTCGGCGCGTGTTGCTCGTCCTGCGGCACCGGAAATCGCGTGTGCTCGATATTCGATTCGATCTCGAGCGTATCGAGGTGGCTGAGTGCGACCTTGCCAAAACGCTCGCGTACGAACAACTTCGATCGCGCGACATGATAGGGCGTCATCGCGGCATCGGTGGAGCCGTCGGGAATGCTTACCGTGTCACCCTCGACATTGATGACGTATTTGCCGTTGCCGTCGCCGCGGCAGATGCCGCGCACATAACCGATGTCGTGGCACAACAGCGACACGATGAAATGCAGCCACTCCCGTGGCGTGACGCCGCCGACGCTGATGTGCCGGCCGCGCAGGATTTCCTGGCCGACGAGTGTCACCATGATCGTATGGTTCACGTCGTGATAAGCAGCGTCGCTGTTGGCGATGTTCTCAAGTGCGAGGCGCGCGACAAAACTGATGATCCCGGGATAACTCGGCTCAAGCACACCGTATGTGCGCTCGTACATACCGACAAGTTCGTCGACAAAAGCTTCGATAACAATTTGGGTGGGATTGAACATCGGCTGTCCCCCGGAATTCCCGGCAATTATTTCTGCTGATCAATCGAATATTGTATTTTCGGATGCGAAGGAAAAAAGCACCGTCGTAATGACGACACGTTAAAGCACGATTTGAAAAACGGGGGAACCGATTTGACGTAATGCATTCAGGAAAAACTGATCGCGCTTCATCCCGAATCTGTGCCGCGAGCGAATCCGGAATCCGACTGATTTGCTTTTCGGATTCCGGGCCGCTATCGCCGGCGCGGAATAATGGGGTGCGTTCAGCGCGCGCGTGTGAACGTCTGGCCGCCGCAGACGAGACCGCCCAACGCGCACCCCTGTATGTTCAGCGCGTTCGGTCCACGCATCGACATGGAGGCCGAATAGATTTGACCGCTGCGGACGTCCGTCACCTGTCCGGACCAGCGGTTGCCGCCAGCCGGTCGCATGTAGCGGAGAATCATCTTGCCGGCGTGTGGACCGCCGACAGCGTAACTGCAGATTCTCTTGCCGCACGACTCCACCCGCATCTGACCATCAGACGAACTCCACACGCCGAATGGCGAATTGCCGGCCGGTCTGGGACGCATTTCGGCCTCGTGTTTCGGCGGCAGCGCGGCGATAACCTCGGGCTTCTGCTCCGCCGCCGGCTTCGCTGGCTGGGCGGAAGGCACGGTCGTCGCAGCCTGCTGGACCGGGACGGCTGGCTCGGCGGCCAGCTTGACGGATTCAGCCGGTGTTGCCGGGGCCGGACGCGGAGCGGAGGCCACCGGGGAAGGCTCGGGAGTTTCCGACCGGTGCCTAGGCGACGTGGCGGCTGTTGCCGCGGGACCGGCCGGCTGCGCCGCCTGCGGCACGGCTACGGGCTGCTCCGGTGAGGATGATGCCGCCACCGGCGGGATTATGATTGGCGCTGCCACGGCCGCTTCCGGCCACGGCGCAACACTTGTCGGCATCGCAGCGGGCTGTGGCAATGTGGCAGCGGCATCCCAATTTGCGCCGGGCGCTTGTGCCGCGCGCGGCGCCATGGCATCCGGCTGCCGCTTCGGCATCTGCACGGCGCGAGGCGTCCGGGTTGGGCGCCGCCCCATGTAGGGTATTTCATAATCGGAGTAGTGAGGCCGGCCGTACTGCACGTAGCCCGGCACCGCGACGGAAACGCACTCGGCGCAATAGCCGCGCACATCCACACGGACAGGCTGACCGCCGACATTGAACGAGAACGACTGGGCGTCAGCAGCACCGCCTGCGCTCAGCAAAAAAGCGATCGACAACAAACCGCGCATGAATCGACCCCTTTTGATTGGCATAGGGACAGGCAGGAGTTCACGCCGTAAAAATTTCGATCCGGTTTAGCTTTCCCTACAGTTTAGCTTAATAAGAACCGATGACCCATCACGCTTGGCGAGAGCAGGCGACGGTATGATCGGAAGCCCGGCATGGCTCATTTAGGGTTCTGAACCTCGCCAAACTTGCCGCACAACATCAACTTGCCGCCACTTTGTCCGCCGCGCGAAAAGCCCAGCCACACACGGCATATGCGAGAGCAAGCGGGACCATCAGCGTCCAGAATCCGGTGACCGCATAGCCGACGGCGCCAACGGTCGTGCCGGCGACGAAGCCGGCCATGATCGGCAACAAGGCGGAAATGCGCTCGCGCGCCGCGCCGGTAACTGCCCTGTCTGTCGTGGTCGGCCGCAGTACATGCAGCAGCAAGAGCGTCACATCGACCGACATC
>Ga0164243_10009198_pt1 | contig 14420 bp, 10 predicted proteins | sample OricompcompostOP_FD_108781 | JGI IMG/M metagenome (GOLD analysis project Ga0164243, IMG submission 108781) | Organic Plus compost microbial communities from Emeryville, California, USA - Original compost - Organic plus compost (OP) | ecosystem: Engineered > Solid waste > Mixed feedstock >... | reverse complement strand
ATATTTAATATTATTAATTTAATAATAAAACCAATAAAAGGAGGAACTCCCGATAGAGAGAATATTCTTATAATAATATTGTTTTTGTTTCTTTTATGTAAGTATTTTAACTGAAATAGGTTTATAAGATTATTATGTAACTTATTAATAATAATATATATTATGATTATATAAATAATAATATATAAATAGGAAAAATTTATATTTAAATAAAGTCTTAAAATAATTCATGAAATATGAGAGATAGAAGAAATAATTAAGATTGAACGAAAGTCATTAAAGTATCAAATTAAGATAACTCTTAAGATTGTGTTAATAAAAGCAATAAATAATAATATATTATTATAAAAAAAAGAACAAAGTTGTAAAGGAATAAGTTTTTGAATAGTTCTTAAAAGAAAGAATCTATTTCAGGATAGATTTTTTCCTACTCTTAAGTATCATATGTGAAAGGGAAATAAGCCTATTTTTAAGATAATTATAAAAATAAGACATAAAAATAAGACATAAAAATAAGACATAAAAATAAGACATAAAAATAAGACACAAGATGAAAATCTTTGGATTAAAAAATATTTTATGATTCTGTTTGAAGAGTTTTTATTAAATCTAAAGCAGATTGGTAAAAAAGATAAATTATTTAGTTCTATTATAATTCAGATTCAGAATCAGTTAAGAGAGAAAAAAGAAGTACTAATTCTTCTAATTAGACAGAAAAAGTATCAAAAATCAAAAAAATTAAAGCTTTTTATTTATAAGAGGATATACCATTTTTGGGTTATGAGTCCAATAGCTTAAATTTAGCTTATCTTATATTTAATAAATTAAGTAGTTTAATAAGAATATAGTATTGAAGATACTAAGGAGATTTTTCCTTAATTATTTGTAATTTAATTATAGTTATTTAATTTTTTTTTGTATTATTTTTAATAAAAAATATTTTTTTTTAAAAAATAGAATTAGAAATTAATTATCATTTAATAGTAATACAAAGTTATTTAACTAAAACTGTGCCAGCAGTTGCGGTTATACAGTTAAATTAAAATTATTTACTTATAAATTTAAATAAAATAAAATATTTTAATTTTTCAGTAAAAAAGTAAAATTTTATATTGAAATTAGAAATAAATAATTGAAATTAGAAATTAAAAAATAAACTAGGATTAGATACCCTATTATATAAAATAAATATGAGTAGTAAATGAAATTCACGAAACTCAAATAATTTGGCGGTAATTTAATCTTTTTAGAGGAATTTACCCTGTAAAGGATAATACACCTATTACTTTACTTATATTTGTTAAGCATTTTATGTATGGCTGTTTATACAGAATTTTATTTTTCTTTAGATATTAAAAATAAATTTTTAATAAAATCAGGTCTTTATATAAATTATATATAAGTTTGAGGTGAATTATATTTTCATAAGAATTACAAGAAATTTTAAAAATTTAAAATTTTAAGAAAGATTTAAAAGTAAAGTTATTTAAGTTTAAAATAACTTGAAATAAGCAAGAAATTATGTACAAATCGCCCGTCACTCTCAATAATTAAGAGATAAGTCGTAACAAAGTAAGAGTATCGGAAGATGCACTTAAAGATATAATCTAAATAAGATATCTTATTTACAATAAGAAAATGAATCTCTCTATCTTTAAAGATTGTTAAGATATCTTTTTTTTTGTTTTCAAAACAAATACTTTATATAAGTTAAACAATCTAACTAAAATATCTTATTATAAAGAATATTAAAAAATAAATAAATCTAAAAATTTGTCTAATTAAGACGTAAGGTTCATTAACAGGACATGATCCTAAAAAAGTTAAAAGTAGAAAAGTTACTACTAAGATTCAAAATATAAGTTTATTAACAGGATTCATTCAAAATGGTTTGAATTTATTTTTTATAGAAAAAGGTAAAATTAATAGAATTAAAATTCTACAAAATAAAGCAATTACTCCGCCTAGTTTATTAGGAATTCTTCGAAGAATTGCATAGGCAAATAAAAAATATCATTCTGGTTGGATATGTGGTGGTGTCACTAAGGCATTTGCAGGAATAAAATTTTCTGGGTCTATAAAGAAATAAGGAGATAAGATTCTAAATCTTAGAAATAATAATAATATAATTATAAAACCTAAAATATCTTTAAAAGAAAAGTAAGGATGAAATTGAATTTTGTCAATATTTAAAGAAGATCCTAAAGGATTATTTGATCCTGTTTCATGAAGAAATATAATATGAATCAAAATTATTGCGAGTAGTAAAAAAGGTAATAAAAAGTGTAGTGAAAAAAATCGAGTTAAAGTAATATGATCGACTGAAAAAGATCCTCAAATTCAAAGAGTGATAATTTTTCCAATATAAGGGATTGCTGTTAATAAGTTAGTAATTACTGTTGCACCTCAAAAAGATATTTGTCCTCAAGGTAAGACATACCCAAGAAAGGCAGTCCCTATTAAAATTAATAAAATTAAAACTCCTGAAAATCATACAGGTATAAAAAAGAATCTGGAATAGTAAATTCCTCGTCCAATATGAGGGAAAATTAAGAAAAAAAATAGAGAAGCTCCATTTGCATGAAGTGATCGAATTAATCAACCATTTATTACATCCCGGTTAATATGAGAGATAGAAGAAAAAGCTTCCAATAAGGTATTATTATAATAGATAGCGAGAAAAAAACCTGTTAAAATTTGATTTATTAAACAAATTCCTAATAAGGATCCAAAATTTCATATATAAGAGATATTTGAGGGAGTTGGGAGGTCAATTAATATATTATTAATTAAAGCAATTAATGGATGTGTTTTTCGAAAAATCATAAAAATTTCTCCGAAAAGGAGATTTAATGAAGTTTATTATTTCAATAACAATAAATAAAGAACAAAATAAATAGAATAAAATAAAGAAGTTATTTAATCTTTCTACTCTTATATAGAGTAAGTTAAATTCTTTAAAAGAAAAGTTGTTAAGTTTAAGTTTAGAAAACCTAAAATAAAAAAGATAAAATAAAAAGATTAAATAGTTTAAATTTCATAAAAAGGGTTCATTATCATTTATAGAATTCATATAGATAAATAAAATTATTATTCCTCCTAGAATTAATATGATAATAAGTATCCTTAATCAGGAATTTTTTAGTAAAATTAAAAAATTAAAACCAACAAAAATTGTTCTTAAAATTAATAAAAAAATTATTATAAAAATATTGTTTGTTAAAATAAATAATGTTCTTAAAATTACAATAATTCAAATTCAGAAAATAGTATAAATAAAATATATTGATTTTGGAGATCAAAGCTAAGAAGATTTTTTCTGATTTTTTACTAAAAGATTATATCATCAGAGGTTTACAAGACCACTATTTTTTTTAAACTATTTTAGTTTAATATTGTGCCTGATAAAAAGGATTATCTTGATAGGATAAATAATGAATTTTTCCAATATTATAAAAATAAAGTGACAGATTTAATGTGAAGAATTTAAGATTCTTAAATGTTTTTAACCTTTATTATTAATAGATAAAATTATAATTGAAATACTATAATTGAAATACTATAATTGAAATACTATAATTGAAATACTATAATTGAAATAAGTACTGAAAAGGAATATATTAAATATTAAAAAAGTAATATTATACCTTTTGTATAAGGGTTAATAGAAATAATAAAAAATATTTTATTTCCCGAAATTAAAAGATTTTTATAGAAAAAAGTATTTATATTTATATATGAATATAAAATTCTATAAAGGAATGAAATTTTTTTCAATTTTAATTATATCTGGTTTTATAAATTCTATTTTAGATAGTTCATTTAATTCAAAATAATATTTTATTAAAAATGTTTTCTTTTAAAAAGATAAGTTTTTAAAAATATAAATATAAATATAAATATAAAATTCTATAAAGGAATGAAATTTTCTTGCTATTGTTATAAATAATAGGAAAATTTTAAAGTTAATTTTATAACATTTATAAATATAATAATTTTGTTATATAATAAAAATTATTAAATTAGTATAAAAATAAAATTTTTATAAAAAAAATTCGGCAAATAATTTTTTCATCTGTTTAATAAAAACATTGTTTTTAGTTTTAAATAAAAATAATTTCTGCTCAATGATTATTTAAATTGCCGTAGTAATTTGACTATGCAAAGGTATTGAAATAAGGCTTTAATTGAGTGCTAAGAGAATGGAATAATGAAAAAATACTTTTTTTTATAAACTAATAAAAATTACCTTTTTTTTGAAAAGGAAAAAATAATTTAAAGGGACAAGAAGACCCTATAAATCTTTATTATATATTATCAATTATAATTAAAGATAATTTTATGTTTATAATAGTAATTTAGTTGGGGCGACAGAAAAATATTAAAAAACTTTATTTTGATCCAAAATTTTTGGTTAAATGAAAAAGATACTTTAGGGGTAACAGCGTAATTATTTTGGATAGTTCATATTGATAAAATAGTTTGCGACCTCGATGTTGAATTAATGAACCTTCTTTATGAAGAAATTAAGAAAGGAAGATTGCTCATCTTTTAAATCATTACATGATTTGAGTTTAGACCGGCGTAAGCCAGGTTGGATTCTATCTTTTAAATAAATAGTTTTAATTTAGTACGAAAGGAATAATTAAAATATTATTAAAATAATTTAATTTTTAGTGTATTGGCACATCAAATTTTGAGTTTGAAAGAGGTTTAACCAAAATTATTTCTATAGTATATTAATATTACATAACATTTTCATTGTTAAAAAGATTTTTCTAGAAATTTAGTAAAAGTCAAAGAGAGACATTTTATTGTTAATAAAAGAATTGGTATTTCCTTACTACTATTTAAGCATTTTATGTATTAAATTTAGAATTTAAAGAAGATAGTTTATCAAATAGTGTGAGAGATTAATATAAATTAAAGCTTCTAACTTTAAAAAGGTAAATTTACCTAATCTCTAATTTTATATTAAATTAGAAACGGAGCTTAGTGCTTTCATTACATTTTTTTAAAATTTATTTAAAATAATAAATTTAAAAATTTAATAATTATTAATATAAATATAATTTAAGGTTATTTCACTTTATACTTATTTAAAAGGTAATAAAACAGTAATTTCAATATCGCTTCTGCATATATATAATTAATAAAAATAATTGAAAGAAAAAAAGAAATGTCTGGGGAACCCTACAACCTTAAATAAATAATTTATTATTTAATAATATGTGCCCAGAATTTCAGGGGAATAATAAAAATAATTTTTTAATGTAAAAAAAATAAAAAAGAATTAAAAGTTTAAAGTTAAAACGAATAATATGATAAATATATATTTATATATTCAAATATTAATTTTAGTATTAATTAGAGTAGCATTTATTACTTTAATAGAACGAAAAATTTTAAGATATTCTCAAATCCGAAAAGGACCTAATAAAGTTGGATTTATTGGTTTATTGCAACCAATAGCGGATGCTATTAAATTATTCACAAAGGAGTTAAATTATATATATAATTTTAATAAAATATTATTTTGAATTAGACCAATTATTAGAATTTATTTAATAATAATAATATGATATATTATATTATTTGAAGAAGAAATTTTAATTTCTAATTCTATTTTTTACTTTATAGTAATCTCTTCTTTAGGGATTTATGTAATTATTGGTTGTGGTTGATCTTCAAATTCAAAATATGCAAGTTTAGGTTTATATCGAGGTGTAGCTCAAACTATTTCATATGAAGTATCTTTATCCTTTTTACTTATATCTTTATCCTTTTTACTTATATCTTTATCCTTTAACAATATTTTTATAAATTTATTCTTTATCTTTAATAGAGTAATATTTAGAAGATGGTTAGTAGTTATTTTAGCAGAAACAAATCGAACTCCTTTTGATTTTGCAGAATCTGAATCAGAATTAGTTTCAGGTTTCAATATTGAGTATGGAGGAGGTTTTTTTGCAATATTATTCATTGCTGAATATGGTAATATTTTATTTATAAGTTTATTAACAGGATTCATATTTATTAGATATAATATATATATATATTTAATTAGAATATTATTTTTTTTACATTTCTTTTTTTGGTCTCGAAGTACATTTGTTCGATTCCGATATGATTTTTTAATAATATTAAATTGAAAGGTTATTCTTCCTTTTTCTATTAGCATTTATATGCTTATTATTTTTTTATAATAATAAATGATATTTGAGGTATATTGTTACACATTTATAGTTAGTTTAATTTCTTTTATTAAAGAAAAAAAATATATTATAATAATATTATTAAGTTTAGAAATAATAATATTATCTTTAATAATATTATTATTTTTATCTAAACTAAATTTTAGTTTAATAATAATAATACTTTTTTTTTCAATTATGGTTTCAGAAGCAATACTAGGTTTAGGTTTATTAGTATTAATTGTATTTTTTTATGGTTCTGATTATATAAAGACTAATTCTTTTATTTTATGATAAAAATTGTAACTATAATAATTTTGTTAGGTAGGTGTATAAGAAATTTTGATTTATATTTATATATTTCTGAATATTTTATAGTTGATAATATTTCTTATATAATAGTATTTTTATCTTTTTACATTATAATAATATTATTTTTATTATTTCCCTTAAAAAATTATAGCATATATATAATTATTATAAAAATTATTTTTATAAATTTATTCTTTATCTTTTTGGTTTCTGATTTTATGTATTTTTACATTTCTTTTGAGAGAATTCTATTTCCAACAATTTTATTAATTTATTATTATGGAAATAATCCAGAACGATTACAAGCGGGAATATTTTTGTTACTATATACTATTTTTGGGTCGTTACCTTTATTAATTATGATTTTTTATTTGTCAAAAATTGAAAGATTATCATTTATACTAATTAGTTTTAATAATATTTTTATAAATTTATTCTTTATTTTTTTTATTTTAGGTTTTCTTATTAAGACTCCAATATATTTATTTCATTTATGATTGCCAAAGGCTCATGTTGAGGCACCTGTGTCTGGTTCTATATTACTTGCGGGTATTCTTCTTAAAATAGGGACATATGGATTGTATCGTTCTCTATATTTTATTAATCAAAATGATATTGAAGTTATTATAAATATTTTGATTAGAATTAGAATATTTGGAGCATTATATTCAGCATTAATTTGTTTTCGACAAGTTGATCTTAAGGCTTTAATTGCTTATTCTTCAGTTTGTCATATAGGATTTTTACTATCTGCTATATTCACTTTAAGAAAAATTAGAATATTTGGAGCATTATCAATAATATTAGGTCATGGTTTTTGTTCAAGAGGATTATTTTTTATAGTAAATTTATTTTATGAACGAGTTCATACCCGAAGAATATTATTATTAAAAAATATTTCTTTTTTTTTCTATATAAATAGATTGTTTTGATTTATTCTAAATATAGCAAACATAGGAGTACCTCCTTTTTTAAATTTTTTTAGAGAAATTTGTTTATTAATCAGAGTTTCTAATTATAGAATATTATTAATTTTTATTTTAGTTTTAAATATTTTTTTTTGTAGTCTTTATAGATTATATCTATATAGATTCTTAAGACATGGAAAATTAATAATTAATTATAAGAATCTTTTTCCTATAACAAGAAAGGATTATCATATTATTAGCATTCACTTATTTCCTTTAATTATATTTATTTTTAGTTTTGAAAAATTTTTTTTAATTTAATGTTTATGTAGTTTAATTAAAAAATTTTAAATTGTGGATTTAAAGAAGAAATTTCCATAAACAATTACATATAAAAAATATTTTAAGTTAATATTATTAGCATTATTGCTATTTATTTTTTTATTTATTAACATTTTTTTAAATATAAGAAATATATTATTAAAATGTTTAATTAGAACATTAAAATTAATAATAGATTTTGAATTTATCTTTTATTTGGATAAAATAAGTTATATTTTTATCTTTACGGTAATAATAATTAGAACTTTTGTTATGAAGTATAGAATAGAATATATAGAAATAGATAAAAAATCAGAAAAATTTATATATTTAATTTTATTATTTGTTTTTTCTATATTGTTAATAATTTTAAGACCAAATGCTATTATAATTATATTAGGATGAGATGGATTAGGATTAATTTCTTATTTACTTATTTTGTTTTTTCAAAATGAAAAAAGATACACAAGAGCAATACTAACTGTTCTTAGAAATCGAATTGGGGATATTGGTTTATTAATTAGAATTTTTATATGTGTTTCTATATACTCATGAAGAATTATAGAAATAATAAATATTTCTAATATCTATAATATTATTATTGTATTTGTATTTATAGGAATAATTACAAAAAGAGCTCAATTACCTTTTTCTTCTTGATTGCCTGCTGCAATAGCAGCTCCTACTCCAGTTTCTTCTTTAGTTCATTCTTCAACTTTAGTAACAGCAGGAATTTATTTGGGGATGCGATATTACGTATATTTTGATTGCACATATATGAGAAGTATTCTATTTTATATTTCAGTAATAACAACATTTATTTCTGGGTTAAATGCTATTTGGGAAAATGATATTAAAAAAATTATTGCTTTGTCAACTTTATCACAACTAGGAATAATAATAATATCTTTATCTCTTGGTTCTTATATATATATAGTTGCATTTTTTCATTTAATTAGGCATGCTTTTTTTAAGGCAATTTTATTTTTATGTTCAGGAGTTGTTATTCATAATAGTAATGGAGAACAAGATTTACGAAAAATATTATTATTAAATAATAATATGTATATAGTATACATAATCATAATTTTAGCTAAGCTTTCATTATGTGCTTGACCATTTTTAAGAGGATTTTATAGAAAGGATATAATTCTAGAAAGTATCTATTTTTTTAATAATAGGTATATTAGAATTTTATTAATTTGATTAAGAACTATACTAACAGTATTATATTCTTTACGATTTGTTTATTATTTATTTATTAAAATAAATCATAGTATTAATATTTTTATAAATTTAAAAAATATTAGAAATATAGAAAAATCTATTTTATACCTATCATTTTTTATTATTATTTTTGGAAGAATAATAAGTTGAATATTAAATATTAATGAATATTTTTTATTTATAAGTTTTGGGGTAAAAATTTTTAATCTAATATTAGTAATTATAAGATTGATTTTTTATACATTTATTTTTAATAAAAATTATTCAAATAATAATAATAATATCTTTATAAGTTTATTTCATTTAAATTTAATTTTTTCTATTTGGGATGTTAAAAAAATATCTTTGTACTTAAATGAAATTGATCAGGGTTTCTACCTAGAAATTAGTTCTTCAGGTTTTAATAAAATATTTTATAATAATATTAATTTTTTGAATAAGATTTTATATTCTTTATCTTTTTTTATTTTTATTACTTTTATTAATTTTTATTAATTACAAAAAGGAAAAATCCAAATTTTCAGGTCGAAACTGAATACGTTAAACGTTTTTTTTGTAGATAAGGCAAAAGCAATTTCTAAATGCAAATTAGATTTTATGTATTTAAATACTTATCTATTAAATTTTTCAATTTAAGGATCCTAAAATTCATTCAATAAATAAGGATCTTAAAATTAAAAAAATTATTAAAAAAATAAATAAAGTTATTTTTAATCTATAAATTAGTGGAATAGGTAAAATAATTAAAATTTCAATATCAAAAATCAAAAAAATTAAAGCAATTTTAAAAAAATGTAACGAAAATGGAATTCGAGATCTAAAAAATGTTTCAAATCCACATTCGAATGATGATAATTTATTTAAATTTAAAATATTTATTTTTCTACAAAAAAAGCATAATAATATTAAAATACTTGATAGAAATAAGTTAAAAATAATAATTATTATTTAGTTAATTAATTAACTTTTTAATTGGAAATTAAATGTACTTTTTATACTAACTAAATAAAAAATTCATCAATACATAAATGTATATAAGAATAATCATACAACATCAACAAAGTGTCAGTATCAAGCTGCTGCTTCAAATCTAAAATGATGGTTTACTCTAAAATGGTTTAGTCTTATACGAAATAGATTTACTAATAAAAAGATAGAACCAATAATAACATGAGCTCCATGAAACCCGGTTGCTAAAAAGAAAATAGATCCAAATACTCTATCAGAGATAGTAAATGAGGCTTCAAAGTATTCTAATGCTTGTAAAATAGTAAAGTAAAATCCTAATAAAACAGTAACTAATAAGCTTATAAAAGCTTGATTAAATTTCTTAATTAAAATTCTATGATGACTTCAAGTTAGAGTAATTCCAGAAGATAAAAGAATTACAGTATTTAAAAGGGGAATTTGGAATGGATTAAAAGGAGTAATTCCAGAAGGAGGTCAAGAAATGCCAATTTCAATATCTGGTGCTAATATTATATGGAAATAAGTTCAAAAGAATCTAATAAAAAAGAAAATTTCTCTAACAATAAATAAAATTACCCCCAATTTTAGGCCTTTTTTTACTGTTAAAGTATGAAATCCTTCAAAGGTTGCTTCTCGAGTAATATCTCGTCATCATTGAAATATAATTAATAGTGTTATAATTAAGCCAATTAAAGATAAATAGTCAAAATTATTATGTATTGAAAAGGCAGTCCCTATTATTATGAAAAATAAAGAAAATCCTCTTAAAAATGGTCAAGGACTTTGGGAGACTATGTGATAAGGATGAAATTGAATTGTCATATTTTAAATTTCATTTAAATATAAAGATAATAATGTTATAAAAACATAACTTTGAATAATAGCAACGGCTAACTCTAAAATTCTTAGAATTACTAAAGGAGAGAAACTAATCAAAAAAAATAAAGGAATGAAATTTACTCCTCTTAATAATCTTAAAAGTAAATGTCCTGCAATTATGTTAGCAGCAAGTCGAATACTTAGAGTTAATGGGCGAATGATAATTCTAATTGTTTCAATTAATACTATAAAAAATGATAGTATAAAAGGGGTTCTTATAGGTACAAGATGAGCAAAGCTTATATTAGTGTAGATAATTCATCTATAAAATAAGAATCTGAATCAGAATGGAATTGCTAAAGACATAGTAATTCTTATGTGTCTTCTTGGTGTAAAGTTATAAGGTAATAATCCTCAAAAATTATAATTAAAAATCAAAATAAATAAACTAATAAAAATAATAGTAAATATTAAATTTTTTATTTTAAAATTATTTAATAAATCATTTTTTAGTAAAATTAAAAAATTGAAAAAAGCAAAGTTATGACGAGAAGGGGAAATATAATAAGTTAAAGGTAGAATTCTAAATATAAAAAATATAGAAATTCAATTTCTAATAAAGGATGATGAGGATGGGTCAAAAATTCTGAATAGGTTAGTTATCATTTAAATAAAAAATAATTTTTTTTAGAATTTTCTAAATAATTTTTTTTAGGTATAAAAACTAAAAAAATAAAAAAAATAAAAATTAAAACTATTAATAATAATATATTATTAATCATTATTAAATAAATTCAATTCATAGGATTTGCTTGAGGAATTAAATAGTACTACTAAGAGTAATTTTTAAATGACATTTAAATGTTATTAATTAACTAACTATTTTCATTGAAAGTAGGCGTTCTACTATAATATGGTTTAAGAGACCATTGCTTTCTTTCAGCCATTCAATGAAAAATTTTTTACTCAAAGTTTAAAGTTCTTTAAAGAAGTAGATTCAATAACAATAGGTATAAATCTATGATTTGCTCCACAAATTTCTGAACATTGACCAAAAAATAAACCAGGTCGATATAGAAAAGAAAATATTTGGTTTAGTCGACCTGGAATTGCGTCTATTTTTAAACCAAGAGAAGGAACTGTTCAAGAGTGAATTACATCAGCAGATAAAACTAAGAAACGTGTATTTGTATTAAAAGGTAAGATTAAACGATTATCTACTTCAAGAAGACGAAATGAGTTTATAGAAAGTTCTCTTTCAGGAATTATAAAAGAATCAAAATTAATATTAAATTCAGAATATTCATAAGATCAATATCATTGATGGCCAATAATTTTAATATTTAAATTTGGGAGAAAGTTTTCTTCTATTAAATAGAGAAGACGTAAACTAGGTAAAGCAATAAAAATTAATAAAAATCCAGGTAAAATAGTTCAAATAAATTCAATTTCTTGACCTTCAAGAAGAAAGTGATTAATAAATTTATTATATATAATATTAATTATTATGTAAGAAATGAAACAAGTAATTAATACTAATACAATTATTGAGTGATCATGAAAAAAAATTATTTGTTCTATAATTGGTCTGTTAGCATTTGGTAAATAAATTATATTTCAGGTTGTCATAAAAATATTTTAAATTAAATAAGTTAATTGATTAAAGGTATGATCCATTGGAGGAAAAAATAATTTTCATTCAATTCTTTGAATATTATGTCTATAGATAATTAATCGTTTAGATGAAAATCTTTCTCAAATAATATAAATAAATATAATAATTCTTATTATTGAGATAATAGATCCTAAAGAAGAAATAATATTTCATATAGCAAAAAAATCTGGATAGTCAGAATATCGACGAGGTATACCTCTAAGACCTAAAAAATGTTGTGGAAAAAATGTTAAATTTACACCTAAAAATATCGTAAAAAAATGAATTTTTATTAATTGATTATTCAAAGAAAATCCAAAAAATAAAGGGAATCAATGAGAAATTCCTGCCAAAATTGCAAATACTGCTCCTATTGAAAGCACATAATGAAAGTGTGCAACAACATAGTATGTATCGTGAAGAATGATATCAATTCTTGAATTTGCTAGAATTACACCAGTAATTCCTCCTATAGTAAATAAAAATACAAATCCTAGTCTTCAAAGTATAGGTGCATCATATTTGATATTTGAGCCATGAAAGGTAGCAAGTCAAGAAAAAATTTTAATTCCAGTTGGGATTGCAATAATTATTGTTGCTGCTGTAAAATAAGCTCGAGTATCGACATCTAATCCAACAGTAAATATATGATGTGCTCAAACAATAAAACCTAATAAACCAATTGCTAGCATAGCATAGATTATTCCTAAGGTTCCAAATGGTTCCTTTTTTCCTGTTTGAAATCTAATAATATGAGAAATTATTCCAAATCCAGGTAAAATAAGAATGTAGACTTCAGGATGACCAAAAAATCAAAATAAATGTTGATAAAGAATTGGGTCTCCTCCTCCACTTGGGTCAAAAAAGGAAGTATTAAAGTTTCGATCAAATAATAATATTGTAATTGCTCCGGCAAGAACTGGGAGTCTTAAAAGTAGTAGAATAGTAGTAATAAAAACTCTTCAAACAAATAATGGAATTCGTTCAAGAGTTATTCTATAGGGTCGTATATTTAAAATAGTAGTAATAAAGTTAATAGATCCTAAAATTCTAGAAATTCCTGCCATATGGAGACTAAAAATTGCTAAATCTACAGCAGGTCTTCTATGATTAATATTATTAGCTAAAGGGGGATAAACTGTTCAACCAGTTCCGGCACCAATATCTGTTATTGATCTTAATAAAAGTAATAAAAGTCTGGGAGGTAACAGTCAAAATCTTATGTTATTTATTCGTGGGAATACTATATCTGGACTAGAGATTATTAAAGGGATTAATCAATTCCCAAATCCTCCAATAAGTGCAGGTATTACTATAAAAAAAATTATAATAAAAGCATGGGCGGTTACAATAGAATTATAAATTTGGTCATTTCCAATTAATGAACCTGGTTGACCTAGTTCAGTTCGAATAATTATTCTTAAAGAAGATCCTAATATTCCTGCCCAGGAAGCAAAAATTAGATAAATTATTCCAATATCTTTGTGGTTTGTAGAAAAAAATCAACGTCGCATTAAAAAAAGTAAAGTGGCCGATAAAGGTGAAAAATTGTAAATTTTTTTATGAAATTTTCCTTTACTAATAAATCTTATAAGTTAAGAAAACTATTAAATTGCAAGTTTAAAATTGATTAATCTAAGATTTATTTAACAGAAATATTTTTTACTTTGAAGGTAAATAGTTTTTTTTAACTTAAAATCTTAGAAAATTAAAGCAATTAATGGAATTAATAATATGTTATAAAAATATATGTTTTTATTTTTTTCAGAATAAAAATTATTAATTCTTTTAATAAAAATTATTGGATAAAGAGTTTTTAAGTAATTATATATAAATATAAATCTAGTAAGAATTAATAAAATTCTAAGAAGATAAAGATTATTACACATGAAAATATTTAATATTATTAATTTAATAATAAAACCAATAAAAGGAGGAACTCCCGATAGAGAGAATATTCTTATAATAATATTGTTTTTGTTTCTTTTATGTAAGTATTTTAACTGAAATAGGTTT
>Ga0164243_10009196_pt1 | contig 14420 bp, 17 predicted proteins | sample OricompcompostOP_FD_108781 | JGI IMG/M metagenome (GOLD analysis project Ga0164243, IMG submission 108781) | Organic Plus compost microbial communities from Emeryville, California, USA - Original compost - Organic plus compost (OP) | ecosystem: Engineered > Solid waste > Mixed feedstock >... | reverse complement strand
TTATCAAGCTACTCGATCTGAAACGTCCCGTGTACGAAGCAACGGCACAGTATGGCCATTTCGGCCATGACTTTGCCTGGGATTAAAAGTAAGTTGTCACCAGAAAAATAGTAATAAGCACCGTACCGCCAATTGGCAGGTTAACTTTGGCGACGGCTGGGATGGATAATGCCGAGGTTGGCGCAGTAGGCAGGGTAGCCAAGAACAGGCTCATTGCGAAAAGGCAAACGGCAATACAGGATGCTCTTGCTGTAATCCCTATTGCTGATCTCTTCATAGGCAGCACCTTATTCCCCTTTATCCCATTTTACCAAAAGCACCACACCTGTAACAATTTTCACATTCAAAACGCGAGATGGTCGGTATAGTAAGAGCTGTCATTACTAAACAAGGAGGAAGTATGGTAATCGATGTGGTGTTATGGATAGTATTCGGTGCGCTGGCCGGATGGATTGCGTCAATGATCATGGGCACAGATGCACAGCAAGGAGCACTTGCTAACATCATTGTCGGCATTGTCGGCGCGTTTATCGGCGGATTTGTTGTCCGCATGGTAACGGGCATGGAAGTCGAAGGCTTCACAATCGGCAGCCTCCTCGTTGCCATTCTCGGTGCGGTAATCCTGCTTGCAATTGTCCGCATGCTACGCGGTGGCAGCAGGCACCACGCCTGATCATCCAGAAGTCAAAAAGGCCGTCACATACAGGCGGCCTTTTTAGGTCCAGTTTGACCGGTCATTCCACCGGCCGTATAGTTAAGTACAGGAGTAATTCCGTGTGAAGCGTCCGCACCCCAACGAAACGATTAAAGAGCTGAAGTCCAGTACGGTCATGCGTTGGCCTAGTCTTTCATATGCGGCATTGCCGCTCATTATTTTGGCTTTAACCGTAGTCGTTGCAATGATTGCGTATAGCTTGGCTACTGTCAACGTGGAAAATACGCGAAGTCGTAGCATAGACCGGACATTGCGTGAAAATGCGCTGCGCGCTGGCCGTGTATTAGATTCGTATGCCTATTTACTGTGGGGAAGTAGTGGTCGACTGCAATCTGCCGATATTGATGAAGCGTCTTGGCGACAATTTATAAGTGTGTTTGATCTGAAAAAGAATTTTACCGGGTTGGAGGCGCTTGGGCTTACAACTGGTACGACGCCCGATAACCAAACGGTTGCATATGTCAGTCCCAAAACGACAATGACCGAACAGGCGGTTGGCGTCAATCTGGGTCAAGTACAGGGATTGTCACAAAAAATGGAACAAGCCGCTCGCTCGTCGCAGACAATTGTCAGTGACCCAATGCCAAATATTTTTTCGACAAAACAAGACATTGTCGATACCAATACTGGCTTTTTGATGTTTGCGCCTTACTATGACCGGACGTTACCTACATCGACACCAGACGAACGTATAGCTGCGCTTCGTGGATATACCGTAGCGTTGTTTCGTGGCGATATCTTTTTCAACGCTGTGTATAAAGATATCGACCTGTCGCACACCCGGATTGACATTTATTTGAATGATCAAAAACCCGAAAACCGAGTGTACAGTGGCGGGACGACAACCAATCATGACACGCGCGTTGGCAGTCAAACTATGACGTATTTTAATCAAGAATTTACGTTCGTTTATACCTTTGATACTGCTCATCTATTGGTGTGGTCGCTCACGTACCAGCCGCAAATCTTGCTTGTCAGTGCACTCGGTATTGGTATGATCTTCGCGGGCATTGCCGGGTATTTGCTGCGGAGCAGGTATATGCGGCTCACCTATGAAAAAGAGCGGGACGTGAACTTTGCCAAGGACGAACTATTGTCCCTAGCTTCGCACCAGCTGCGAACACCAGCAACGGGCGTCAAACAATATCTTGGTATGGTACTACAAGGGTTTGCGGGTGATGTACCAGAAAAACAACGGACATATCTTGAGCGCGCATACGCAAGCAATAATCGCCAGCTCCATGTTATTAACGATATTCTCCACATGGCAAAACTTGAAACAGGCCGGATCACACTGACTGAACGCAAGTTTGATATAGCAAAAATGCTGCGTGATGTCGTAGACGAACAACGCGAAGAGGCTCATAAAGGAGAGGTGACACTACATCTCCATGCGCCGTCGCAAGGATGGATTGTCGCGGATAGTCATATGCTGCGAATGGTATTCGAAAATCTTGTCAGCAATGCAATTAAATACACTCCAGAAAAAGGTGTGGTGACAGTGCGTTTGGTTCGCCGGGCGAATCGTTGGGTACTAACAGTCAAAGACACGGGAGTGGGGATTGATAAAAGTGATTTTCCAAAACTATTCAAACAGTTTAGCCGCATTAATAACTCTCGCAGTGATTTTGTCACCGGCACTGGCGTCGGGTTGTATTTGGCGCATCACCTGACCGTGCTCCACGGCGGAACGATTGGCGTTACGTCGACAAAAGGCAGGGGGTCGACATTCACTATACGGCTACCCCGTAAATTATAGGCACTCACTTCGTAGCGTGACGATATCCATATGGCAAATGTAAGATTTTTCATATATGAACCACTAACTTGCGTTATACTTATACAGTAATATTGATGGGAGTGACGGTGTGACAGGAAGTCGTAGGAAATCAGTCCTCGTTGTCGAAGATGAGCCAGAATTGGCCGAGATTTATCAAACCTTGTTAGAGCAAGCCGAATATGATGTCCGGGTGGCACATAATGGCAAAGACGCTCTAAGACTCGTTGATGAAAAAAAGCCGGTTTTGATCTTGCTCGATCTTCGTATGCCCGTCATGGATGGGGTAGAGTTCCTAGAAAAGCTTGATGTCAAAAATGCTCACCCTGATGTTAAAGTTATTGTCTTTAGTAATTATGATATGCAAGATGAAATCGATGACGCCTATCGCCTTGGCGCCGAGCGTTACGTACTAAAAGCATGGGCATCGCCAAAAGAGCTGCTGCACATCGTCAAAGACGCTATTAATTAGGCGCCTGGTGATTGAAGGTTCAGGCTGCTAAAGCTCTCGTCACCCAGTCGTCGCTCGAGTTCTTGGCGGTAGATAACGAAGCCCTTGCTGTCATAATTGATCACTTTTTTGCGTTTGAGCCGACCAAGCTCCATAGTTGTTGTTTCTCGTGTTAATCCCATCAAGCTGCCAAGCGTCGTATGGGTGAGCCGCAGGTCAACCCGATAAGCTCCAGCCGTTACCCGCTTGCCATAACGAAACATCAGGTAATACATCATGAGCAATAATTTTTCAGCGGCTCGTGATTGTTCAAGCGCAGTGAGTTGCATCAGAAGGCCAGTGTAGCCATTGACCATGTATTGGAATACTTGCTCTTTAATCTCGGGATGGGTATCCAGCAACTCTAACAGTACAGGACGTTCGACGGTCAAGACTTCTGAATCTTCCAGTGCTTCGTAGTAATAGAGCGCGCTGGAGGTTTTGCCAAAAATCCATGTTTCAGGAAACATGTCGCCTTTCGTACGGAACCCAACAACTTGTTCCTCGCCAAAATTACCCAACCGGTACGCCTTAAAGACGCCGGAAAGCACAATGTATGCCTGGCGTGGGACTTCTCCTTGGTAGATCAGGATCGAACGTTTTTTAACAGAACGTTTCGTTGATCTGGCAGGAAGTAATTTGGCTATGTCTTCCACATTACTAATAGTAACATTTTGACTCTCGTGTGAATACGAGTACAAGCACTTTTGCCGTGGTATGTATTGACATACTTTTCATACTTATGATACTATGGAGCTAAAGGAGAACACGCATATGGGTATGCCTGGTAGTAAAAAACTTTACGGGACAGCAACGATTGGTAGTAAAGGTCAAGTCGTTATCCCTGCTGATGCCCGCGAGGAATTGAATATGCAACCAGGAGACCGTTTGTACGTCATTGGCACCATGCATGGGGGCGGCGTCGTCTTGTTGAAAGAAGAGATGCTTGAGCACATGATGGAGCAGATGTCTGAACAAATTGCTGGTTTTCGCGCAATCAAAGAGCAAAAAGACTCCGAGAAATAGTAAAGAACACACCTGAAGGGAAGTGAGACAACAATGCATCATCATTTAGAGCTGCGCACAAAAATCATCATCATGCTGTCCGTTATGGCCAGTCTGTTTTTGGTTGCGCTTGACCAAACTATTATTGCGACCGCACTCGGTAAAATCGTTGAGGAATTCAATGCATTCGATTCGCTCAGCTGGATTGTTACGGTGTACTTGTTGACAACGACGATTACCGTGCCGATTGCCGGTAAACTGTCCGATCTTTTCGGCCGTCGCAGCATCTTGCTCATCGGTGTGGCAATTTTTGCAGTTGGTTCTTTACTGTCGGGCCTCTCGGGTAACGTTGAGCAACTGATTGCCTGGCGGGCGCTTCAGGGCATCGGTGGTGGTATTATCACTGCTAATGCCTTTACGATTATCGGTGACCTGTTTGCTGCTCGTGAACGTGGTCGCTGGCAAGGGCTTTTTGGGGCCGTCTTTGGGCTTTCATCAGTCATCGGGCCCCTACTTGGCGGCTGGCTCACTGATGGTCAAGCGATCTTTGGGCTGACAACCGATTGGCGCTGGACGTTTTTCATCAACGTACCGGTTGGTATCGCTGCTTTTATTCTGATTGCAATTTTCTGTCCAGCACTGCGTCATGATAAAAAACCGGTAGTGGATTACATGGGTGCAGCGTTGCTCACTGTTGCGCTTGGTGTACTGGTCCTTGCGGTCGACAATACAGAAACGATCTTTGCCGATCTTATGGATGCAACAGGACTTAATCTTGTCGGTTTGCGAATAATTATGTTCAGTATTGTCGCGATTGCTGCTGCGACTTTTGTCTGGGTGGAGCGTCGTGCCAAAGAGCCGATTATTCCTCTAGCCTTCTTCCGCAACCGTAACTACGTGCTGATTATGGGTATTGCAACACTGTTTGGCGCAGCATTTATGGGATCAATCCTATATCTGACGCAGTTTAACCAGCAAGTCTTTCAGGCAACCCCAACTGAATCTGGTTTGATGCTTCTGCCGATGATCGTAGGCCTCATGGCAACCTCAATCAGTTCAGGCCAAATCATCTCGCGTACTGGCCGCTACAAGATCTTTATGCAGGCTGGTATTGTTCTTGCAACAATTATGGTCTTTGCACTTTCGACACTGACTCCAGATAGCTCATATATGTACGAGGCAGTGATCATGGTTCTGCTCGGTGCCGGTCTGGGTGTGGTCATGCCTGTTATGAACCTTGCCGTTCAGAACGAATTCAAACAACATGAACTTGGTGCTGCAACCAGCTCGAGCCAGTTGTTCCGTAGTCTTGGATCAACGATCGGTATTGCCGTTTTTGGTGCCATGCTCACCGCTGGCCTGACCAATGGCCTGACAAATATCCAAAGCGATGCGTATTTGCAACTGCTCAAGCAAAACCCCGAAGCAAGTAAAATCGGTGATTTCAACGATTCCAATACACTGCTGAACCTTAATATGCCGGATACTCGTGGCAAAATTACCGACGGCTTTAACCAATCAGTTGAAAAACTGCCAGCACCAATCCGTGAACAGGTAACGAAGCACTTTACTGATGAACAAAACGAGTATTCGCACAAAATCACTCAAGCATTTAGCGACAGCTTGCAGCGTATCTTCATTACTTCATCGGTCCTGATGCTCTTTGCAGCGGTCCTGGTATTTAGTATCAAAGAACGCCCACTGGCTCACGCCAACCCTGATCAGACCCCTGGCATAGCATAGTCGCCGCAAACGCGCTATACTGCTTATGAATAATGCTGAAATACTACGTTCGAAACACAAATGACGAAACGTTCCGGCAGCTTCCTGGGTATAGTGACCAAAGCGGCCTATGGGTGTATGGCGAGCAGCCCCAGTCTGGCGAACTCGATATATTGAGTGAGCAATTTGATCTCGATCGTAATATCCTCCGCGACGTGATGGACAAAGACGAGTTGCCGCGCTTGGAGGTGAGCGATGGGGGGCTGTACGTGTTTTTCCGCTCAGTGCTGCGGAACAAGCATGGTGAGATTGAATCGGCACCAGTACTTGTCGTTTTGACACCCCGGGTATTTGTGTCGTTGTCATTAACGAATGCAATTAGCGATCAAAAGATTGCTGCTGCGGCACATATGACCTCGACTGAAGATCAGGGGGGCTTGTTGCTCGCGACATTTACGGCACTTGTCACCGACTATGAGTCGAGCATTCAGCGGACAGGTCGCTACATTAAAGATATTGGACATCGCTTGAAGACGCACGAAGTTAACAACAGTGATTTCATTCACTTTGTGACAGTAGAGGATAACCTGGGCATTTACTCACTCAACCTCACGAGTATGCTGACAGTTGCCGAGCGGCTACGTGACAACAAATCGAATCATCTGTCGGACGAACACATTGAATCAACAGATGACATCATTCTTCATCTACGCCAACTGCTGGTAAGCGTGCAAACGCTCACGCAAACAGTGACCAGCATCCGCAACGCCTACAGTACGATCGCCAATAACAACCTGAACATTCGCATGAAGAAACTGACAGTGTTAACAGTACTGATTGCACTACCAAATGTTTTTTATGGCATGTATGGCATGAACGTAGCCTTACCGTTCCAGGATAGTCCCGGTGCATATGCTTTTATTGTTGGATTTACAGTAATATTGATTTTGCTCGTGTTTGTACTTGCAAAACGATTTCGCTTGTTCTAATATAAGGGTAACAACACCATGACATGGTGTAAATCTTGACGTAGCGTGTCAAAATTGCTACTATAATTCCTGTGCCTCGCGCCAAAATGAACGTAATTGATATGGTCGATCATGCGCGAGTACAGGTGATTTAGTAATTTAAGGAGTGTAACAAAACCTCATGCCAATAGCCATCGAGTTTGTGCCTTCCCGGCGCAAAAAGATAGCAGTGGATGTGGTGCCTGCCTCTTGGCAACAATATATCGCTCAATAGATGGAAGGAGGGGCTCGCCCCTCCAGTCCTTTGTCGAAGTGAATCCGACAAAGGACTTCCTCCCCCTGAAGGCTCGGCTTTGCCGAGCTGGATACGAAAACCGCTCCATGGCACCGGAGCGGTTTTTGCATTTTATGAGAGGAAGGGCTCGCCCTTCCAATCCTCCATCGAAGTGAATTCGATAGAGGATTTCCATCCCCTAAAGGCCGAACTCTCGTTCGGCTATGCTTTACTTCAGGGCGTCTTCGATTTCGGCTTTGAATTTGGCTTTGTCGGCCCATACGTCCGATTCAATCTTTTTACCATTGAGGAGCAGTGTTGGCGTTGCAGAGGCACCAATCTTTTTGGCAAGCGCCATGTCGAAATTAATCTTGTCGTTAACATTTTTGTTACTCATATCAGCCTTGAACTTTGCAATGTCTTTTACGCCAACAGCTCGAGCATACCCTTCGAAAATTGATGTTCGCTGATCGGTTGCGCTATTGCTCCAATCATTTTGGTTTTCGTACAGTTTGTCGTGCATTTCCCAATATTTACCCTGCAAACCAGCAGCTTCGGCAGCCGCAGCACCGGCACGAGCATTTGGATGGATACTGGTCAAGGGAAGGTTGCGAAACACAAATGTCAATTTATCTTTAAACTCAGTTGTTAGCTCTTTGAGGTTTGGATAAGCGCTCCCACAAGCAGGACATTGGAAATCACCGTATTCGATCAGCATTGTTTTGCCACTTGTCGGACCATATACATGATCGGCAATATTACCATTTGCCGTACTGGCCGCGATGATTTTTGCATCGTCCACACTACTGACATCAACTTGATTGTTTCGTGACAAAAATACCAGTCCAGCAAGAACAAAGACCGTCACTGCTGCAAAAATAATCCAAGCTTTTTTACTCACATTTTTCCTCCGTTAATCTCAAATAATTATACACTATCAAGCGCATACGCGCTCGGCTCCCTCATGGTGTATAGTAATCCTATGACAACGCTTCTGGTAATACTGTGGGTGGTGCTGGTCGCTTTACTGATTCTATTGGTCACCATTCATCCCGAAAGGTCTCGTCACAGCTGGTTTGAACTTAAAAGGCGGGGTGATGAATCAGCCTTGCGTCGTGAACGGTTACTTGGGGGAGTGATCGCCATAAAGTGGCTGCTTTTGCTGCTCGTTGTTGCTTTTGTCGCACAACTCTCGATTGTTATTTGGGATGGGTGGGGAGTCGCTGTTGCCATCGCTGTCATCTTGCTGAGCGCTCCGATTGCGCGAATCGGTATGATCAAGCGATTTTCGCAGGGGACGTACGTCAAATATGAAGCAAGGCTATTAGATTATGTTGAAAAATTAGCAATCGTGAGATGGTTGAGTGACGAAACGCGCTTTTCACCCCATGACCCCAAGCTGGAATCAACCGAACAGCTTTTGCACCTGGTTGAATCATCGGGGCACGTGTTGAGCGAAGACCAACAGCGCATTATTCGGCACGGACTAGATTGGCATACAACGGCCGTTGAAACGGTTATGACACCGCGCAGTGATATCGTCGCGATCAAGTACACTGAAATGCTCGGTCCGTTAGTACTTGATGACCTGCACCGCAGCGGGCATAATCGTTTTCCAGTGATCAAAGGCTCGCTTGATACAGTGATCGGGGTGCTGGATATCACAGAATTTCTGGAAGTAAGTGCAGATAAAAAATCACGCACCGCCGAAAAATCAATGTCTTCACAGCTGCTGCGAATTGAATCGGACGAACCATTACCGAATGCTTTGGCGCTGCTGCAAAAAAGCCGCCAACACCTGTTGATTGTCATCGACAAAGAGGGTAAAACCGTTGGCCTGGTGACGCTTGCCGATATTACTGGGTCGCTCCTTGGCAAAAACAGGGGTAAGGTGGTAGAATAACAGATATGACACGCACACTTGCAACTGAAACGACCGGTAAAATCGGACAGACGGTCACACTATCAGGATGGGTCAACAGTCGCCGTGACCATGGTGGGCTGATTTTCATTGACCTTCGCGACCATACGGGTGTTGCTCAGTTGGTCATCAATCCCGAATCGGCCGATGCGTTTTCATTGGCTGAAAGCCTGCGTGATGAATATGTTGTTTCTGCAACTGGCACGGTCAAAGAGCGTGACGAAAACCTCAAGAATCCGAATATTCCAACGGGTACTATCGAACTCGTTGTCGATCAACTGACGCTTTTGAATAAGTCTGATCCACTCCCCGTCAATGTGCATGACGATGGGCAGCAATCGGGCGAAGAACTACGCTTGAAATATCGTTATCTCGATTTACGTCGTCCTAAAATGCAGCAACGGCTGCGTCAACGAGCAGCGATGTACCGACATATTCACCAGTACATGGACGAGCGTGATTTTGTTGAGGTGACCACTCCGATTTTGGCGAACTCAAGCCCCGAAGGCGCTCGTGATTTTTTGGTACCGGCACGTTTGCACCCCGGCAAATTTTACGCATTGCCACAGGCACCGCAGCAGTTCAAACAACTATTGATGGTCGGTGGAGTGCCACGTTACTATCAAATTGCTGCCGCATTTCGTGATGAGGATGCCCGCGCCGATCGGTTGTATGGTGAATTCTACCAGCTGGATCTGGAAATGGCGTTTGTTGATGATGGTGAGACCGTACGTCAAACGGTTGAGCCGCTTATCAAGGAACTCGTCAGTGATTTTGCTGGCAAGCATCTTCTTGCCGAAGAAGTGCCACGTATCCCATACCGACAGGCCATGGAAGAATACGGATCAGACAAACCCGACCTGCGTTTTGACATGAAGCTGGTTGAACTGAGCGAAGAGCTAGCAAATACCGAGTTTGGTGTATTCAAAAACACACTCGCAAATGGCGGGGTAGTTAAAGCGATTCGTGTAGAGGGTGGTGCTGGACTTAGCCGTTCACAAATCGATGGCTTTACCGAAATCGCGAAATCAGAAGGTGCTGGCGGACTAGCATACCTGACTTACGAAAACGGCGAGGTAAAATCGCCGATCGCCAAATTCCTAAGTTCAGACGAACTGCGCGCTATTCAAGAAAAAACCGGTGCAGCCGATGGCGATGCTGTGTTCTTCGGTGCTGATAAACGTGAAGTTGTCAACAAAGTGCTTGGTCGGTTGCGCAGCGAATTTGCCGATCACTTTAACCTCAAAGATCCAAATGTCATTGCGCTTGCCTGGATTGTTGATTTTCCGTTCTATGAACAAGACGACAAAACTGGCAAACTCGATTTTGGTCACAACCCATTCAGTATGCCGCGCGGCGGAGCTGAAGCAATTGATAGTACAGAAAACAAGCTTGAAATTTTGGCCGATCAATATGATATGGTGATGAATGGCTATGAAATTTGCTCTGGCGGTGTGCGTAACCACAATCCCGAAACACTGTACAAAGTATTTAGTGTGCTTGGTTATGACGAAACCTACGTCAACGAAAAGTTTGGTGCGATGATCAACGCCTTTAAATACGGTGCTCCACCACATGCCGGTTGTGCGTTTGGTATTGACCGTATGTTTATGGAACTCGTCGGTGAAGACAATATCCGCGAAGTTGTCGCGTTTCCAAAAAATGGTTCAGGTGTCGATGCAATGATGGCATCACCAAGCACTGTTGACGATACACAACTGAAAGATCTATCAATAGCACTTGATAGTGAAGACTAGTGTTGCAAATATAACATTGATTGATGTTATATTAACGATGACACGGCACAAAAATCGGACTATAATAAAAGTATGAGTGATAGCGCAACAATCATTGTTTTACTCACGATCACCGTTATCATACTTTCGGTTGTTATTGTTGTATTGTTGGGTGCAGTAACGGTACTGTTGCTGCGTCTGAACAAGATTGCGAAAAATATCGAATCGATCAGCAATAATGTGGCCGAAGCTACAAGCTGGTTTAGTCCGACTAAATTAATTTCGACGATTGTCAGCGCATTTCGTAACTAAAGGAGGTACCACCATGTCAAAGTTATTTAAACTTATTATCGCAGCTGCCGGCGGATTTGTTGCTGGAATTTTACTTGCTCCAAAAAGTGGCAAAGAAACTCGTGATGATCTAAAAGCAAAGGCAGAAGAAGCCAAAGCCAAGGCAAAAGTAAAAGCTGATCAATTGAAAGATGTTGCCAATGACAGCAAGCAAACGTTGAAGAAGAGCACCGACACGGCAAGCAAAGAAGCCGTTGCATTTGGTCGTAGCGCCAAAGCTACTGCTGAAAAGATCGCTGCCGAAGCAGCTGAACTAGGTGGTGAAGCTCGAACGCGTGCGAGCCGTGTTGCTGCAGACGCAAAGAAAACAGCTACAACAATCCAGAAAGATGCCGAAAAGCGACTTCGCTAAAGACAGTTAAACTGACACTTCCAGCGGTTCAATGAGCCGCTGGTATTTTGTTCCCACCTGCTCAGCAATGCTAGGCAGCATGCCATCGGGTAACCCTTTGCCAACATCCGATAGGATGGCATCGTGTGTAGGGAATGCAATTTTTGGTTTAACCTGCTGCAAAAACGCCATGGTTTCACTGATTTTTAGCCAAGGTGCAGCGACAGGGAGTGCAAGTACTTCGACAGCTCGATCCGGCGCTGCGAATGAATCACCTGGATAATATATCTGACCGTTGATCAGCACACCAAGGTTTGGAACCGCCTGCCAGTCGGGATTAATAACCGCATGCTCACCACCATAGAATTCAAGTTCAAAACCGCCAAGTTTGATACCTTCGTTTGCCATAACTGGTTGAGTTTTAAATCCATCCAGCTGCGAGGTGATTGATTCGTGTGCCACGATGGTGACGTCTGGATTTTTGTCTTTGATTGCTTGCAAGTGGTTTTTGTTCAAATGATCAGCGTGTTCGTGAGTGATGACAACAGCTACCACATTGTCTGGAATAGCAAGGTCTGTTGTATAACCGCCCGGGTCAACAATTAATGACTGGCCGTTTTGTTCGACGACAAAACACGCATGTTCGAATTTCGTCAGTTTCATACTTCTCTCTCCTTGAACCACTGTTTATAGGCACTTCTCGCTTTGGCAATTTTTGGCTCGATGACAATCGAACAGTAACCATTACCCGGGTTCTTATTAAAGTAATCCTGGTGATAATCCTCAGCTGGGTAGAACGTCTCAAGTGGTTTTAGTTCGGTGACAATTTTGTCGCCCCAATGTTCCATGGCTCGTTCGAGTGCTGCTTCGAACAGTTCTTTTTGCGCATCATCGACATAAAACATAGCCGAACGATACTGCGTGCCGACATCGTTGCCCTGGCGGTTGAGTGTTGTTGGGTCGTGGATCAAAAAGAACAAATCCAGGATTGTATCGGCTGGGATTACTGATTCGTCAAATGTTACTTCTACCGACTCGGCATGGCCGGTTGTCCCTAGTGATACTTGTTCGTACGTTGGGTAAGGCAGATCACCGCCAGTATAGCCACTGACAACTTTTTCTACTCCTTTGAGTCGTCGATACACGGCATCCAAGCACCAAAAACACCCTCCAGCTAGTACATATGTCGTCATATATTTATATTATACTCGGGTAGATGGATGAAGACGAGTTTCGAAGGTTGTTGAGGCGGCAAGGCGAAGAACTATATCGTGATATGCCGTGGCGGCAAGATACGCGGCCGTATTATGTATTGGTCAGCGAGCTAATGCTACAGCAGACGCAGGTTGATCGGGTGACACCAAAGTTCGAGGCGTTTATTGCTGCGTTTCCTGATGAGCGGGCTTTGGCGCGGGCATCACTCGCGGAGGTGCTTCGGCTGTGGCAAGGGTTAGGGTATAACCGCAGGGCAAAGTTTTTGCATGAAGCCGCAAAAAAAATCGTGGAACTTGGCGAATTTCCAAATGATGAGGCGGGTTTGCTGTCGTTGTCTGGTGTTGGCAAAAATACGGCGGGAGCGATTATGGCGTATGCGTTCAACAAGCCAGCGATCTTTATCGAAACCAATGTCCGTGCAGTCTATATTCACCACTTTTTTAATGATCAGGAATTGGTACATGATCGAGAAATTCGTGTACTGTTGGAACAAACGCTCGATCACAAACACCCACGTGAATTTTACTGGGCGTTAATGGACTATGGTAGCTATTTGAAAAAACAAGGAGTCACTCCAAACCGCAGCCGCCATTATAAAAAACAGTCACCGTTAAAAGGCAGTGTTCGTGAAGTCCGCGGCCAAATCGTCGCGTTGCTGACGACTGGCGATATAAGTGAGGCGCAGCTTAAAAAAACACTCAGCGCCGACAGGCGATTTGAACAAGCACTAACAGGCTTGATAAAAGATGGACTGGTGGCATCAACAAATGGCAAACTGCATTTGACCAAATAGGGACCGGGCGGGATAATGGGTAGAAGTGAAAAAACTTATTCTCAGTCTTGGTATTATGATCATCGCCATTGGCGTGTTTGTAAGTTTGCCGGCACGCGCTCAGGATACTGATGTGATGACTGATGAGCACATTGCACGTATCAAATTAAACTGTGCCTCTGCACTTGCGACGCTTGGGCAGATAAAGACAAATGACGCGCTGGTGTATGTAAATCGCAATCAGTCGTATTTTTCGATTAGTGATAAATTGATTGCTCGGCTCAACAGCCGCTTGGCGCTTAATCGGTTTGATACAACGCCACTCGCCAAAATTGCAACCGAGTACAACAGCGCACTCACCGATTTTCGTACTGCCTACAATGATTACAGCCGTGTGATGACAGATCTAGTCAAGATCGATTGCAGTCGCCAGCCTGTTGGATTTTATGACAAAGTGGGCGAAGCACGGGAAATGCGCCAGGACGTCTACGATGCTATCAAAAAACTGCACACTATCATCGATCAGTACCGCCAGGCAGTTGATACATTCAAACAACAGCACCTCACAAAGTTAAAGGCAAATACCAATGAGTGAAGATCATAGTTTGGCAGGCGAACCGAATAAAGCGTGGTATCAGACGCGAATTGTATTATTTATTGGCGGCAGTATTGGTGTGGCACTCCTCTTAGTGCTCATCAGTATGGCGCTGTATGTATCCAGCGGAGCCGCTCAGCTCGACCTGAGCCGTCCGGGCTATCAGTCGGTCCAAAACAAAGTTGACCCGTCGGACAAGTTCAAAAGCTTTCCTGCGAGCGGTACGGTCAACGAAGCGACGATCGATCAATTCCAAAAACTCTACCAAGACCAAGTGAACAAAGTCACGGCTACTGACGCATTCAATCCGGATGTTCTGAGCAATCAGGCGCTTGGGATTGATGCACCGGGTGCAGATCAGTAGTCATTTACGGTGCCAATTTAATGTCTGTTTTTTCCAGCTCTTCTAGTAATCGCCGGCGCATTTCAGCCACAACCGCCCATTGATCAGAGGGCTGTGTTTTGCCGGCAATAATGATTTCGAGTGACGTACCGGTGAATTCACCAACCGATACAAATGCGGGTGGCTCGATGATTTTGTTTTGCCA
>Ga0164243_10009194_pt1 | contig 14422 bp, 12 predicted proteins | sample OricompcompostOP_FD_108781 | JGI IMG/M metagenome (GOLD analysis project Ga0164243, IMG submission 108781) | Organic Plus compost microbial communities from Emeryville, California, USA - Original compost - Organic plus compost (OP) | ecosystem: Engineered > Solid waste > Mixed feedstock >... | reverse complement strand
GCGAAGCCCTCGTCCCAGTCCTGGCGCAGCAGATAGCCGTTGGCGGCGGGCAGGAAGTCGTGCGGGGGCAGGCTGCCGAGCAGGCCGCCGAAGGCGCCGGACAGCAGCAGGGCGCGCGAGCCTGCGTCCATGCCCTTGCCGGAGACGTCGGTGAGGACGACCTCCAGGGTGCGCCCGCCGTTGGTGCGGGCGGCCACCACGAAGTCGCCGGAGAAGGACTGGCCGCCCGCGGGACGCAGCGCCATCTCCCGGTGCCAGCCCGTCGGCAGCTTGGGCAGCTTGCTCTGCACGCGGATGCGCTCGCGCAGGTCGAACAGCATGGTGCCGCCGCGCCGCCAGGGCACGCCGACCCTGCTGCGGAACTGGGCGACGAGCAGCCCGAAGAAGCCGCATGCCGCGACGACCAGGACCACGCCGGGTGTGACGCGGGCCACGCCCTCGGTGTACGGGCCGAGTTGCACGGCCTCCACGATCAGCGCGGTGGCCGCCGCCGCGTACAGCCCGAGCAGGCTGGCCGGGCGCAGCAGGAGGCCGCCCGCGACGATCGGGATGCACAAGGCGGCCGGCGAGCACCACACGGAGTTGGCGAGGGTGCCGGCGGCGATCAGCGGGACGGTGAGGAGCAGTCCGACGAGCGCGATCCAGTCCGAGCCGTCGCCGCGGAAGTAGTCGACGGCGGCCCGGCGCACGCCGACGCGGGCCCGGTGCCACTGCTTCTTCAACCGGGCCGTGAACGTCTCGGCCGCCGCGCGCCGCTCTCGTCCTGCTGCCATCAGTTCGGGACCCTATCCATCCAACCGGCCGCTTGGCACGGGAGGTCCAGCTTGTCCCCCCTGACGGGGACCGGACTCACAGTGAACTTCACCCGGGGCCGTTCCGGGTCCGGGCGGCGGAAATTGCCTCGCCCCGGTTCCGGGGGCCTGGTAGGCATGGCCCCATGGTCGACGATCGGACGGGCCCGGAGCCCGAACTGCGCAGCCTGCGACCCGACGAGTGGGACAGCGCGTACGGGAACCTGCTGCGCGCCTTCGGCGGGCTGCCGGAGGCCGACGAGGAACGTCAACTGTGGCGCTCCATCACCGAGTTCGGCCGTTTCCTGGCCGCCTGGGACGGTGACCGGTGCGTGGCTTCCGGGGGCGCCTTCTCCTTCCGGCTGACGGTGCCCGGCGGGGCGTCGGTGCCGACGGCGGGCGTGACGATGGTGAGCGTGGCCGCCACCCACCGGCGGCGCGGGCTGCTGACCGCCATGATGCGCCGGCAGCTGGACGACATCCGTAGCTGGGGCGAGCCGCTGGCGGTGCTGACGGCGTCGGAGCCGGCGATCTACGGCCGGTTCGGCTACGGAGCGGCCACCTTCCAGCTGGACGCGGAGATCGACACCGTCCGCGCCGGTCTGACGGTGCCGGACGGTACGGACGACGTACGGCTGCGGTACGCGGACCCGGTGGAGGCGCTGGACGTGTGCGAGGCGGTCTACGCACAGCTGGTGCCGGGGCGGCCCGGGATGCCGGCGCGGCGGCCCGGCTGGGAGAAGGTGGGGGTGCTGGACCCGGAGAGCGAGCGGGGCGGGGCGTCGCCGCTGCAGTGCGTGGTCGCCGAGCGCGACGGCGCGACGGTCGGGTACGCGCGGTTCCGGGTGAAGCCGCACTGGGGTCCTGGCGGGCCTGACGGCGAGGTGGTGCTGAGCGCCCTGGACGCGCTGGACCCGGCGGCGGCCGCGGCGCTGTGGCGGTTCCTGTTCGACCTGGACCTGACGTCGTCGCTGCGGGTGCGGGGGCGGCCGGTGGACGACTCCTGGCAGTACCTGGTGCGGGACGTGCGGCGCTGCCGCCCGGCGCTGCGGGACGCGCTGTATCTGCGTCCGGTGGAGGTGGGTGCGGCGCTCGCGGCGCGGACGTACCGGACGCCGGTGGACGTGGTGCTGGAGGTGGAGGACGCCTTCTGCCCGTGGAACACCGGGCGCTGGCGGCTGAGCGGGGACGCCAAGGGGGCCGTGTGCGAGCCCACCCGGGACGCGGCCGACCTCGCCCTGTCGGTGCGGGAGCTGGGCGCCGCCTATCTGGGCGGGGTCAGCCTGACCGCGCTGGCGGCGGCCGGGCGGGTGCGGGAACTGCGGGGCGGGGCGCTGGCCGAGGCGTCCGTGGCGTTCGGCAGCGACCCGGCGCCGTGGCTGCCGCACGGCTTCTGACGGGCGGCGTGCCTCAAGAGCCTGTCTCCGCGCGTCCGAGGTCAGGCCCGCTGGCAGCCCGGGCACCAGAAGAGGTTGCGGGCGGCGAGACCGGCGGTGCGGATCTCGCCGCCGCAGATGTGGCAGGGCAGGTTCGCCCGGCGGTAGACGTACACCTCGCCGCCGTGGTCGTCGACGCGCGGCGGGCGGCCCATGGCCTCGGGGGTGTGTTCGGGGCGGACGGTGTCGATGCGGTTGTTCCGGACGCCCTCGCGCATCAGCGCGACCAGGTCGTCCCAGATCGCGTCCCACTCGGCGCGGGTGAGGTCCTTGCCGGCCCGGTAGGGGTCGATGCCGTGCCGGAACAGCACCTCGGCCCGGTAGACGTTGCCGACGCCCGCGACGACCTTCTGGTCCATGAGCAGCGCCGCGACGGTCGTACGGCTGCGGCTGATCCTGCGCCAGGCGCGCTCGGGGTCGGCGTCGGGCCGGAGCGGGTCCGGGCCGAGCCGGTCGTGTACCGCCCGCTTCTCGGGCTCCGTGATCAGGGCGCAGGTGGTGGGGCCGCGCAGATCGACGTACGCGGTGGAGCCGGTCAGGCGCAGCCGCACGGTGTCCGTGGGCGGCGGCGCCGGGGCGGGTCCGAAGGTGACCTTGCCGAAAAGGCCGAGGTGGATGTGCACCCACTCCGGCCGGCCCCGGTCGCCGAAGCCCAGGAAGAGGTGCTTGCCGTGGGCGTCGGTGGTGCGCAGCGGGGTGCGGTCGAGGAGGGCCGCGGCGTCGCTGAACTTGCCCTGGGGGCTGGTGACGCGCAGGGAGGGGTCCGCCCGGAAGGCCTGGGCGTAGTCCTCGGCCAGCCGGTGGATGGTGTGTCCCTCGGGCACGGTCCCCCTCGCTCGCTCCGCTGTCTGTGTCCGGTGGCCGCGTACGGCCGTTACTGCTGCGGGTGGTGCGCCGGGATCGGCGGGAGGTCGCCGGAGGTCTCGTAGGCGGAGAGCATGTCGATCCGGCGGATGTGGCGCTCGTCACCCGAGAACGGGGTGTTGAGGAAGATCTCGACGAACTTCGTCGCCTCCTCCTGGCTGTGCATGCGCGCGCCGACGGCGACCACGTTGGCGTCGTTGTGCTCGCGGCCCAGCGCGGCGGTCTGCTCGCTCCACGCCAGGGCGGCCCGTACGCCCTCGACCTTGTTGGCGGCGATCTGCTCGCCGTTGCCGGAGCCGCCGATCACGACGCCGAGGGAGCCGGGGTCCGCGGCGGTCCGCTCCGCGGCGCGGAGGCAGAACGGCGGGTAGTCGTCCTGGGCGTCGTAGATGTGCGGGCCGCAGTCGACGGGTTCGTGCCCCGCCTCCTTGAGCCATTCGACGAGGTGGTTCTTCAGTTCGTAGCCCGCATGGTCGGAGCCGAGATACACGCGCATGCGTCGAGTGTGACACGGCCCTTCCGGGGAAGCGGCGCGGGGTGGGCGGTGTGAAAGGTGTGAGCCAATCCACAGGACCTCAGGAAAAGCTCGGGTAAAGATTGGAAATCAAAGGTTCCTGTGAAAGTAGGCCTCCGTTTCACTGGTTCAGCTCGTGCACCGCTCGTACGGGTACCGCTCAACCGGCGCAAAGGAAGACCCCCACATGACTTCGCAGCCGACCCTCACCGAGGCCGGTAACGGCCCCGAGGGCCCCGGAGGCCCGCCCACGGGCTCCGGGCTCCAGGCCGGTCTCAAGAACCGGCACCTGTCGATGATCGCCATCGGCGGTGTCATCGGCGCCGGACTCTTCGTCGGTTCCAGCACCGGCATCGCCACCACCGGCCCCGGCATCCTCCTGTCGTACGCGCTCGTCGGCACGCTCGTGGTGCTGGTGATGCGGATGCTCGGCGAGATGTCCGCGGCCAACCCGACCTCCGGGTCGTTCTCCGCGCACGCCGACCGCGCCCTCGGACCCTGGGCCGGATTCACCATCGGCTGGCTCTACTGGTTCTTCTGGGTCGTGGTGCTCGCCGTGGAGGCCACCGCGGGCGCCGCCATCCTCGAAGGGTGGATACCCGCCGTGCCCCAGTGGGGCTGGGCGCTCATCGTGATGCTGGTGCTGACCGCGACGAACCTCGCGTCGGTCGGCTCCTACGGCGAGTTCGAGTTCTGGTTCGCCGGTATCAAGGTCGTCGCCATCGGCGCGTTCATCGTCGTCGGCGGGCTGGCCGTGTTCGGCCTGCTGCCCGGCGTCGACAGCGAGCAGGCGGGCCTGTCCAACCTGACCGGCCACGGCGGATTCCTGCCGAACGGGGCGGGGGCCGTCCTCACCGGCATCCTGCTCGTGGTGTTCTCCTTCATGGGCAGCGAGATCGCCACCCTGGCGGCCGGCGAGTCGGAAGACCCGCAGCGGGCCGTCACCAAGGCCACCAACAGCATCATCTGGCGGATCGGCGTCTTCTACCTCGGCTCGATCCTCGTCGTGGTCTGTCTGCTCCCCTGGGACAGCAAGGCCATCGCCGAGGACGGCTCGTACGTCGCCGCGCTGGACTCGCTCGGCATCGCGCACGCGGGTCAGATCATGAACTTCATCGTGCTGACGTCGGTGCTGTCCTGCCTCAACTCCGGGCTGTACACGGCCTCCAGGATGGCCTTCTCGCTCGGTGAGCGCGGGGACGCGCCGAAGGCGTTCGCCCGGACCACGGGCCGGGGTGTGCCGCGGGCCGCGATCCTCGTGTCGGTCGTGTTCGGCTTCGTCGCGGTGTTCTTCAACTACAAGTTCCCCGACTCCGTCTTCCTCTTCCTGGTCAACTCCTCCGGCGCGGTCGCGCTGCTGGTGTGGCTGGTGATCTGCTTCTCGCAGCTGCGGATGCGGAAGATCATCCAGGCGGAGGCGCCGGACAAGCTGGTCGTGCGGATGTGGCTGTACCCGTACCTGACCTGGCTGAGCATCGGGTTCATCGCCTTCGTGCTGGTCTACATGCTCACCGACACCGAGCACGACGGCCGGTCCACGGTGCTGCTGACGCTGCTGGTCGCGGCCGTGGTGCTGGCGATCGCCCTGGTCCGGCACCGGCTGGCCGGCCGGCGGGCCGCCGCCGCTGCCCCGGAGCGGGACGAGGTGGGCGTGGGCTGAACCGCCCCCGGACACAGGTGAAGGGCTCGGCGAGCGCTGTGATCAGCGCCCGCCGAGCCCTTCGGCGTATGCGGTGAAGCCGTCAGCGCTTGTCGACGAGCTTCCAGGCGGTGGGCAGCAGGCCCATCGCGAGCGCGGCCTTCAGCGCGTCACCGATGAGGAACGGGGTCAGGCCGGCCGCGATCGCGGCGGAGGCGGACATCCCGGTGGCCAGGGCCAGGTACGGCACGCCGACGGCGTAGATGATCGCCGAGCCGAGCAGCATCGTGCCGGCCGTGCGCCAGGCGGAGCGGTCGGCGCCACGGCGGGCGAGCGCGCCCACGACGACGGACGCCAGCAGCATGCCGAGGATGTAGCCGAACGACGGCATGCCGATGCCGGACGTGCCCTCCGCGAACCACGGCACGCCCGCCATGCCCGCCAGCGCGTACACCGCGAGCGAGGCGAAGCCGCGGCGGGCGCCGAGGGTGGTGCCGACGAGGAGCGCCGCGAAGGTCTGGCCGGTCACCGGCACCGGGGAACCGGGGACGGGCACCGCGATCTGGGCGGCGAGACCGGTGAGCGCGGCGCCGCCGAGCACGAGGGCCGCGTCCCGGACACGGGAGGCGGGGACGAGGTCGGCGAGGACCTGTCCGGGCCGGGCGGAGGTGACGGTGGCGGTGCTCATGGGGACTCCCCGGGGATGAGGGCAAGTGGGAACACGGCGACGCTATACCGGCGCCCCCGTGCCGATCACCAGCAGCGCTCGACAAAGGCTCGATCAGGGAGTTGGTGGGCTCCGGACAAAGAGCGGGGGTCACACCTCACCCGAGGTGACACGGGTCACTGAGGTGACGTGGTGTCGCCGACACGGAGGGGCGTAGGAGCGGCTGTAGGGATCCACCAACGCGGGCCGGCGTGCGCGGGCGTGCCGTCTCGCCCGTCGGTCACGGTCTGGGCAGCGGGCGTGACCGTTTGCTAGCTTCGGGCCATGGTCGCCCAGTCCCGGAACTTCACCTCGCGTCGCCACGTCGATCTGCGACGCGTGGGCGCCACTGCCTGTCGTCTCCTCTGACGAGGCGGACGGAGCGGATCCGGCGCGCCTCGACTCCCGTACGACGGCGCAGTGTCGGACCCGTTCCCGAGGAAGTTCCCCATGCTTCGTACCGTGGCACCCCCGCCCCACCCCCCTGCCCGCCCGGCGCGTGCCGCCGACCCCGACCGGCGGCGCACCAGCGCCCGCACCGTGCTGCGGTGCGTGCTGGAGCGCGGTCCGGTGGCGCGCAGCACGATCGCGCGGCTCACCGGTCTGTCGCCGGCCTCCGTGACCGACCACTGCGCCCGGCTGACGGAACTCGGCCTGCTCCGTGAGGCCACGGCGCCGCGCCGCTCGGGCGGGGTCGGACGTCCGCACCTGCCCCTCGACGTGGACGGGTCGCGGCTGGTGGTCGGCGGGGTCCATGTGGCGGTGCCGTACACGACGGTGGCGCTGCTGGACCTGCGCGGCCGGGTGGTGGCCGAACGGCGGCTGCCGCACCCGGACACCGAGCCGGTGCGGGTGCTGGAGCGGGCCGCGGACGGTCTGGCCGGGCTGCTGGAGCAGGTGCCGGAACGGCGGCCGCTCGGCGTCGGTTTCGCGGCCGGCGGCTGGGTCGACCGTGCGGCCGGCACGGTCGTCGACCATCCGCTGCTGGGCTGGCGGGAGGTCCCGGCGCGTGAGGTGCTGCGCGCCCGTACCGGGCTGCCGGTGCATGTGGACGGGCACGCGCGGGCGTTGGCGGACGCGGAGCGGCTGTTCGGCCGGGCCGCGCGGGGCGGCGGGAGCGCGCTGCACCTGTTCGCCGGGAACATCGTCGACGCGGCCTTCGCCACCCATGACCAGGTGCACCACGGGCCGCGCTCCCAGGCGGGCGCGATCGCCCATCTCCCGCTGGCGGGCGGCACCGAGGCCTGCCCGTGCGGCCGGACCGGCTGCCTCCAGGCCGAGTTGAGTGAGCGCACCCTGTGCCGGCGGGCCCGTGAGGCGGGCGTCTGCGACGGGCGCAACCCGCTGCACGTGGTCGACGCGGCGGCGGCCGGGCATCCTGTGGCGGCGCGGCTGCTGCGGGAGCGGGCCCGGATGGTGGGGCGCGCGGTGGGTCTGCTGACGGACGTCCTCAACCCGGAGAGCGTCATCGTCACCGAGATCGGCGTCATCCACCGCCCCGACTGTCTCGCGGCGCTGCGCGGCGAGCTGGACCCGGCGCGCGCGGAGACGGTGACACCGACGAGTTTCCCGGAATCCGTGCTGGCCGTGGCGGGTGGAGCGGTCGCTCTGGACGTGCTCTACCGGGACCCGCTGAGCGTGTCACCAGAGCGTATTTAATTCAGAAACTCGGAATATTGACAGTCCCCTTCAGGGGCAAGGAACATGCTGGTCATGAGCTGTCGCACCCTCTGTTGCTGACACGTTGACGCGCGATCGTCCGCAGCGTCCCCTCTTTCTCGCGTGCTTTTCCTTCCGGGCTTTTCCCGTCTTTCCCGCCCGGCAATTCAGCCTGCCTTTCCGTCCCCGCGCACACCCCTGTGCGTTTCCCCCATCCCCGGGAGTTCCCTCATGCCCGCACCACCGGTGGCCGGCCTCGACCGGCGTCTCTTCCTCACCTCCCTGCTCGGCGTCACCGCCGCCGCTGCCGGACTGAGCGGCTGCGCCGAGGCCGGGGCGGCGGCCGACGAGGCCGCGCTGAAGTCCCCGCTGGCCGGGAAGGTCCCGCCCGGCACCCGGCTGAAGATCTCCTCGTACGAGAACTTCCAGCAGATCCAGCTGAAGCTCGCCGGCCTCGACGACCTGCCGTTCGAGGTGGCGGAGTGGCTGAACATCGGGGCAGGACCGGACGTCATCAACGCCTTCCGCGCCAAGTCCCTGGACCTCGCCAACAACGCGGGGATCCCGCCCATCCAGGCCTTCTACCAGGGCTTCGACGCGCGAATCGTCGCCATCAACGTCACCCGCAAGCCCAACTACCTGTTCGCCACGAAGCCCGGCAGCGACATCCGCACGGTCGCCGGCTTCAAGGGCAGGCGGCTGGCGTTCTCGCAGGGCCAGGCGCAGGGCGTGGTGCTGCTGCGCGCCCTCAAGGAGGCCGGCCTGGACTACGACGACGCGGAGCTGGTCCCGCTGACCAGCAACCAGTTCCTCACCGCCCTGCAGTCCGGGCAGGTGGACATCGCCCCGCTCGGCATCAGCCAGGCCCCGTCCTACCTCAAGCAGTACGGATCGAAGAGCGCCCGCACCATCCCCACCGACGTGGTGGACCTGCTCAACCTGCTGTGGGCGCCGGCGGAGGTGCTCGCCGACCGGGACAAGGCCGCCGCGGTGGCCGCGTACATCCCGTACTGGGCCAAGGGCGCGGTGTGGCAGTACGAGCACCCGGACGTATGGAACCGGGAGTACTTCGTCAAGACGCAGAACCTCACGCTCGCGCAGGCCGAGTCCATCACGGCTCTCGCCAACAAACCGTACTTCCCGCCCCGTTGGGACGAGGCCATCGCGTGGGAGCAGGAGACCGCCGATCTGCTCGCGGAGGGCGGCTACGTGAAGAAGTTCGACGTCGGCGTGCTCTTCGACCGTCGCTTCGAGTCGCTCGCCGCGCGCGCCGTGCCCGCGGAGTACCGGAGGTGACCGCCGTGACCACGACCACGACCACAGCAGCGACAACGGCCGCTCCCGCCCCGCCCGCCGCCGAGGAGGAGCATCAGGTCGAGCGGCGACGGCGGCTGTCGCCCGGGAAACGGCTGCCCGCCACCCGGATCACCGGCCCGCTGCTGGTGCTGGCGCTGTGGGCCGCCGCCTCCGCCGCCGGACGGCTGGACCCGGGCGCGATCCCCGCGCCCTGGACCGTGGTGGAGACCGGGGTCCGGCTGTGGAACGAGGGCACCCTGACCGACGACGTCCTCACCTCGCTGCAGCGCGCCGGGGCCGGGTTCGCGATCGGCCTGACCGCGGGCATCGTGCTCGCCCTGGCCGCCGGGCTCAGCCGGGTCGGCGAGGCGCTGATCGACGGCAGCGTGCAGCTCAACCGCGCGGTGCCCACGCTCGGTCTGATCCCGTTGTTCATCCTCTGGCTGGGCATCGGCGAGACCTTCAAGATCGCGATCATCGCCATCGTCGTCTACATCCCGATCTACCTGAACACCCACGCCGCGCTGTCGGGCATCGACCACCGGTTCGTGGAGCTCGCGGAGGTGCAGGGCCTGTCCCGGTCCGCCTTCGTCCGGCAGGTCGTCGTGCCGGGCGCGCTGCCCGGCTTCTTCGTCGGACTGCGGCTCGGCGTCACCGGGTCCTGGCTGGGCCTGGTCGTCCTCGAGCAGATCAACGCCACCAGCGGACTCGGCTACATGATGTTCCAGGCGCAGAACTACGGCCAGACGGACGTCATCCTCGTCGGTCTCGTCGTCTACGGCCTCTTCGGCCTGGTCTCCGACACCGCCGTCCGCGCGATCGAACGGAGGGTGCTGTCATGGCGCCGCACACTGAGCAGCTGACCCGGCCGGCCGTACGGCTGCGCGGCCTGACCCGGGCCTTCGAGGGGCGCACGGTCCTCGACGGCCTCGACCTGGACCTTCCGGCGGGGCAGTTCACCGCGCTGCTCGGGCACAGCGGCTCCGGCAAGAGCACCCTGCTGCGGGCGATCGCGGGCATCGACCACGGGGTGGCCGGCAGCGGCACCCTGACCGCGCCCGAGCGGGTGTCGGTGGTCTTCCAGGACTCCCGGCTGCTGCCCTGGCGCCGCATTCTGCCCAACGTGCTGCTGGGCCTGGACGGCAAGGACGCCGGGGAACGCGGCCGGGCCGCGCTCGCCGAGGTCGGTCTCGGCGGGCGGGAACGCGCCTGGCCGAGCGAGTTGTCGGGCGGCGAGCAGCAGCGGGCCGCCCTCGCCAGATCCTTGGTACGGGAGCCCGAACTGCTGCTCGCCGACGAGCCGTTCGGGGCGCTGGACGCGCTGACCCGGATCAAGATGCACGCGCTGCTGCGGCAGCTGTGGGAGCGGCACCGGCCGTCGGTGCTGCTGGTCACGCACGACGTGGACGAGGCGATCGCCCTCGCGGACCGGGTGCTGGTGCTGGAGGACGGCCGGATCGGGCTCGACCTGACGGTCGGCCGCGACGGCCCGCACGCCCACGGCGAGTACCGCACCCGGCTGCTGAAGGCGCTCGGCGTCTCCGACGACGCCCCGTGAGGGTGCCCCGCCCGCACCGCGCCTGACGCGCCCCGCTTCCCTTCCCCGCTCCCCGTCCCCCGTACCGAGAAGGGATCCCGCATGCCCAGACAGCTCCATCTGAACGCCTTCCTCATGAACACCGGTCACCATGAGGCGTCGTGGCGGCTGCCCGAGAGCGATCCGTACGCACACGTCGACCTGGACCACCACATACGGCTGGCCACGACCGCCGAACGGGGCACGTTCGACTCGCTGTTCCTCGCCGACGGCCCCCAGCTGTGGAGTTCCGTGGCGCAGCGTCCCGCCGGGGCGCTGGAGCCGCTCACCCTGCTCACCGCCCTGGCGACCGCGACCGAGCACATCGGGCTGATCGCGACGGCGTCCACGTCGTACAACTCGCCCTACAACCTGGCCCGGAAGTTCGCCTCGCTGGACGTGGTCAGCAAGGGCCGGGCCGGCTGGAACATCGTCACCACCGCCGGCGCGGAGGCGGCCCGCAACTTCGGTCTGGACGCGGAGCCCGCGCACGCCGAACGGTACGCCCGCGCCGCCGAGTTCCTGGACGTCGCCCGGCTGCTGTGGGACAGCTGGGAGGACGACACGATCGTCGCCGACAAGGCGGCCGGGGTGTGGGGCGACGACGCCAGGATCCATCCGCCGCGGCACCGGGGCACGTACTTCCGCGTCGAGGGCGCGCTCAACGTGCCGCGCACCCCGCAGGGTTATCCGCTGCTGGTGCAGGCCGGGTCGTCGGAGGACGGCAAGGCGTTCGCGGCGCGGTACGCGGAGGCCGTGTTCACCGCCCAGCAGACCCTCGCCGACGCGCAGGGCTTCTACGCCGACCTCAAGGCCCGTACGGCGGCGGCCGGGCGCGACCCGGACCACATCAAGGTGCTGCCCGGCATCGTGCCCGTCATCGGCTCCACCGAGGCCGAGGCGCGGCGTCTGGAGGAGACGCTGGAGGAGCACATCGTGCACGAGCACGGGGTGCGCCGCCTCGAGGAGCTGCTGCGTCTCGCCCCGGGCACGCTCGACCTGGACGGCCCGCTGCCCGACGACCTGCCCCCGGAGGACGAGATCGAGGGCGCGAAGAGCCGCTACACGCTGATCGTGGAGCTGGCCCGGCGCGAGCGGCTCACCGTGCGGCAGCTCATCGCCCGGCTCGGGGGCGGGCGCGGGCATCTCACCTTCACCGGCACGCCCGAGCAGGTCGCCGACATTATCGGCCGGTGGTTCGCCGAGGGCGCCGCGGACGGTTTCAACATCATGCCGCCCGTGCTGCCGTCCGGCCTGGAGACCTTCGTCGACGAGGTCGTCCCGATCCTGCGCGCCCGCGGCCTGTTCCGCGCCGAGTACGGCCCCCGGCGCACCCTGCGCGAGCGCTACGGCCTGCCGCGCCCCGCCAACCAGCACGTCACCACGCGCACCCCGGAGCCGGCCCCCGCGGCCGCGCTCGTCTGACACCTCCACCGAAGGGAACGCCCCTATGTCCGACCTCCGGATCACCAAGGTCACCGCGACCATCGGCGCCCGGGTCTCCGGCGTCGACCTCTCCAGGCCGCTGGACGACGCCACCGTCACCGCGCTGCGGGACGCCCTGAACGAGCACAAGACGCTGCTCTTCGACGACGTGCACCTCGACGACGCCGGCCAGCAGGCCTTCGTGCGGCACTTCGGCGAGATCACCGGCGCCCATCCGACCGTGCCGGCCGTCGAGGGCGCGCCCAGCGTGCTGCCCGTCGACAGCGGGCGCGGGCGGGCCGCGAACAACTGGCACACGGACGTCACCTTCGTCCTCAACCCGCCGCAGGCGACCTCCCTGCGCAGCATCACGATCCCGCCGTACGGGGGCGAGACGCTGATCGCGAACTCGGCCGCCGCCTACCGTGACCTGCCGGAACCGCTGCGCCGGCTGGCCGACACCCTGTGGGCCGAGCACACCAACGACTACGACTACGCCGTCCCGGAGGAGGCGATCGACGAGGACGAGGCGGCCCGGCGCGCCCAGTTCACCTCCGTGAAGTACCGCACCGTCCACCCGGTGGTGCGGGTGCATCCGCTCACCGGTGAGCGAGGGCTGTTCATCGGCGGGTTCGCGCAGCGGATCGTGGGACTGTCGAAGAGCGAGTCGCGCAAGGTGCTGGACCTGCTCCAGGCGTACGTCACCCGGCCGGAGAACGTGGTGCGCTGGCGCTGGGAGCCGAACCAGCTGGTGCTGTTCGACAACCGCATCACCCAGCACTACGCGATCGACAACTACGACGGTCTGCCGCGCCGCCTGCACCGTGTCACGGTCGCCGGTGACGTGCCGGTCGGCGTCGACGGCAAGGAGTCGTACGCGATCGAGGGGGACGCCTCGCACTACACGAGCGTGGCGAAGGTGCCGGCCGCCGCGTGACGGGCACCCCGCAGTGAACGGAGGGTAACCCTCCGCTTCAGTGCCGTCCACATACTGGGCGGCCGCGCCGGGACCTCCGGGCGGCCGCCCAGACTGGGGGGCGTTTTTGTCGTCTCCCCCCACATTGGACGAGCCGCGCCCATGCCCCTCACCACGGTCGAGACGCCCGCCGACACCGACGGCGTCTCCCTCTCGCACGGCCTCAAACAGCGCCACCTGTCGATGATCGCCCTCGGCGGGGTGATCGGCGCCGGACTGTTCGTCGGCTCCGGCGCGGGCATCGCCGCCGCGGGCCCCTCCATCGTGATCGCCTACGCCCTCTCCGGCCTGCTGGTCATGCTGGTGATGCGGATGCTGGGCGAGATGTCGGCCGCGTATCCCTCCTCCGGGTCCTTCTCCTCGCACGCCGAGCGGGCCATCGGCCCCTGGGCCGGGTTCACCGCCGGCTGGGCTTTCTGGGTGCTGCTGTGCACCGCGGTCGGCCTGGAGGGCATCGGCGCCGCGCAGATCGTCCACGGCTGGCTGCCGGGCACGCCCGAGTGGGCGTGGGTCGCGCTGTTCATGGTGGTCTTCTGCGGCACCAACCTCGCCGCGGTGAAGAACTTCGGCGAGTTCGAGTTCTGGTTCGCCGCACTGAAGGTCGGCGCGATCACCCTGTTCCTGGTGCTGGGCGTGCTGGCGCTGGCCGGCGTGCTGCCGGGCACCGACTCGCCGGGCGGCTCGAACCTCACCGAACTGCTGCCCAACGGCGGTGAGGGGCTGGTCATCGGCCTGCTCGCGTCCGTCTTCGCCTACGGCGGCCTGGAGACCGTGACCATCGCGGCCGCCGAGTCGCAGGACCCGGTCCGCGGCGTGGCGCGGGCGGTGCGCACCGCGATGTGGCGCATCGCCGTCTTCTACGTCGGCTCGATGGCGGTCATCGTCGCCCTCGTCCCCTGGGACGACCCGCAGGTGGTGGAGTACGGCCCCTACGTCGCCGCCCTCGATCGGCTGGGCATCCCCGGCGCCGGGCAGCTGATGAACGTGGTCGTGCTGGTGGCGCTGCTGTCCGCGATGAACGCCAACGTCTACGGCGCCTCCCGCATCGGCTACTCGCTGGTGGAACGCGGCCAGGGCCCGAAGTGGCTGGGCCGGGTGTCGGGCGGGGTGCCGCGCGTCGCCGTGCTGGCGTCCTCCGTCTTCGGCTTCCTGTGCGTGCTGCTGAGCTACTGGCGTCCGGACGACGTCTTCGCCTGGCTGCTGAACATGATCGGCGCGGTGATCCTGGTCGTCTGGATCTTCATCGCCGTCTCCCAACTGCGGCTGCGCCGCCGCCTGGAGCGCGAGACGCCGGAGCGGCTGGCCGTACGGATGTGGGCGTTCCCGTGGCTGACCTGGGTGGCCCTGGCCGGCATGGCGACGGTCTTCGTCCTCATGGCCCGCGAGCCGGACACGCGGGTGCAGCTGTACTCGACGGGTGCGATGACGCTGGCGCTGGCGGCGGTCGGCTACGCCTGGCAGCGGGCACGCGAGCGCCGCTGACGCCCTTGCCCCACCCGGAAGCCCCCGCGAGGTCCCACTCGCGGGGGCTTCCGGTATG
>Ga0164243_10009192_pt1 | contig 14422 bp, 12 predicted proteins | sample OricompcompostOP_FD_108781 | JGI IMG/M metagenome (GOLD analysis project Ga0164243, IMG submission 108781) | Organic Plus compost microbial communities from Emeryville, California, USA - Original compost - Organic plus compost (OP) | ecosystem: Engineered > Solid waste > Mixed feedstock >... | reverse complement strand
CGCATCCACCCCAACATCAAGGCCAACTTCCTGGCCTCGCCGCCGCTGGTGGTGGCCTACGCGCTGGCCGGCACCGTCACGCGCGACCTGATGACCGAGCCGGTGGGCCGCGGCAAGAACGGCGACGTCTGGCTGGGCGACATCTGGCCGACCACGGAAGAGATCGACGCGCTGCTGAAGTTCGCGCTGAACCCGGACGCCTTCAAGCAGAACTACGGCCAGGTCAAGAGCAACCCGGGCAAGCTGTGGGAGAACATCAAGGGCGTCAAGGGCGACACCTACGACTGGCCCGAATCCACCTACATCGCCGAGCCGCCCTTCTTCCAGGACTTCGGCATGACGCCGGGCGCGCTGCCCATCGTCAAGGGCGCCCGCGCGCTGGGCATCTTCGGCGACTCGGTCACCACCGACCACATCTCGCCGGCCGGCTCCATCAAGGAGACCTCGCCCGCCGGCAAGTGGCTGAAGGAGCACGGCGTGCTGAAGGCCGACTTCAACAGCTACGGGTCGCGCCGCGGCAACCACGAGATCATGATGCGCGGCACCTTCGCCAACGTGCGCATCAAGAACCTGATGATTCCGGCCAAGCCCGACGGCAGCCGCTTCGAGGGCGGCGAGACGCTGTTCCAGCCCGGCGACGAGCAGATGTCGATCTATGACGCGGCCATGAAGTACGTGGCGCAGGGCACGCCCACCGTGGTGTTCGGCGGCGAGGAGTACGGCACGGGCTCGTCGCGCGACTGGGCGGCCAAGGGCACGCAGCTGTTGGGCGTGAAGGCCGTGATCGCGCGCAGCTTCGAGCGCATCCACCGCAGCAACCTGGTCGGCATGGGCGTGCTGCCGCTACAGTTCAAGGGCGGCGACAGCGTCGACAGCCTGGGCATCACCGGCAAGGAGACGTTCGACGTCTCGGGCCTGGAGAACGGCATCAAGCCCATGCAGGACGTGACGCTGACGATCCACCGGCCGGACGGCAGCCGGCAGGACGTGACGGTGCTGCTGCGCATCGATACGCCGATCGAAGTGGACTACTACAAGCACGGCGGCATCCTGCCGTTCGTGCTGCGCCAGCTGCTGGCGGCCTGATCCCCGCCCGCGTGCCCGCCCCCCTCTCGGGGCGGGCCGCGAGGCCGCGCCAGCCTCGTCAGTCGAGGCGGATACCGGCCTTGTCGACCACCGCGGCCCAGCGCTTGCGCTCGGTCTCGAAGAACTTGTCCAGCTCGGCGGTGCGGATGGTGACGACCTCGGCGCCCTGGTCGTAGAACTTCTTCTTGATGTCGGGCTGGTTGACGATCTTGGCCAGTGCGGCGCTGAGGCGCTCGGCCACCGCGTCGGGCATGCTGCGCGGCGCCAGGATGCCCTGCCAGGTGCCCGATTCGAAGCCCGCCACGCCCTGCTCGGCGATGGTGGGAAGATCGGGCAGGATCTCCATGCGCACGCGCTTGGAAATCGCGATGGCCTTGAGCTTGCCGCTCTGCACGTGCGGCAGCGTGGCCAGCAGGCCGTTCATGATGACCTGGGTCTGGCCGCCGACGGTGTCGGTGATGGCCTGCGAGCCGCCCTTGTAGGGCACGTATTCCCATTTGGCATCGGTGGCCTGCTCCACCGCCACGCCGGCCAGGTGCGGCGCGCTGCCCACGGCCGTGACGGCAAAGTTGATGCGCTGGCGGCGCGACAGCTCGACCAGCTCGGGCAGCGTGTTGACCGGCACCGAAGGATGCACCGCCAGCACGTGCGGCGAATAGGCCAGCATGCTGACGCCGCGCAGATCCTTGGACGGATCGAAATTGAGCTTGGTGTAGACCGACGGGCTGATGGCCAGCGCGCCCACGTCGCACAGCAGCAGCGTGTGGCCCTCTTCCGCCGACTGGGCCACCAGGCCGGCGCCCAGATTGCCGTTGGCGCCGGGGCGGTTGTCGACGATGACGGTCTGGCCCAGCGCCGCGGACAGCGGCTGGCTGATGGCGCGGCCGATGATGTCGGACGAGCCGCCGGGCGGGTACGGCACCAGCAGGCGGACATTGCGGGTGGGCCAGTCCTGCGCGCGCGCCGGCGCGGCGGCGGCCAGGGCGGAGGCGCCCAGCAGGGCGAGAAAGTCTCGGCGGGCAAGGCTCATGGATTGTCTCCTTCGTATCCGGGCGTAATGCCGGCTTAGTTGTACGACGTCTTATGAATTGGAATGTAGATGAAAGCCTCCAGAGACGTCAATCGGGTATGCCGCGCAAGCATGTGGAATGGGGCTAGGGGAAACGCACGGCCGGCACGAGCCGGCCGTTGGCGGCGCTGTGCGAGGCGCGCCGGAACGAGACTGCGGGGACAGACATACGATGAGTCGCACCCGGCGCCGGCGGAATGGAGGGCAGCGCGCCGCGGCGCCTGCCCGGCCGGATGGAGCTAGGCGAACGCGTACGCGTCCATCGCCAGCGCGGCGTAGGCAATCTCGTCGTTCAGCCGCGTGCGCGCCGCCCCGCCCGCGCCCAGCGCGACGTAGAACGGCATGAGATGGTCGTCGTGCGGGTGGGCCCGCGCGGCGCCGGGCGCGCGGGCCTGCCAGTCGAGCAGCGCATCGACGTCGCCGGCGGCCGTGCGCTGCGCGAACCAGTCCTGGAAGGCAGGCACGTAGTCGGCCGGCGGCGCGTCGTGCGGCATGCGCACGTCGCGCAGGTTGTGTGTGAGCGAGCCCGAGCCGATAACCAGGATGTCCTCGTCGCGCAGCGGCGCGAGGGCCTGGCCCAGCGCGTACTGCGCCCGCGCGTCGCGGCCGGCGTCCAGCGACAGCTGGACCACCGGCACGCCGGCGTCGGGATACAGGTAGCGCAGCGGCACCCACGCGCCGTGGTCCAGCGGCCGCTGCGGATCGTTGGCGGCCTGGATGCCGGCGGCGGCCAGCACCTGCTGTACGCGCGCGGCCAGCGCGGGCGAGCCCGGCGCGGCGTACTGCAACTGGTACAGCTCGGCCGGGAAGCCGCCGAAATCGTGCCACGCCACCTGCCGGTCGCGCGTGGACACGGCCAGCCCATGGCCCATCCAGTGCGGCGAGACGACCAGCAAGCCGGCCGGCGCGCGGCCCTGCCGGCGGCTCCAGGCGGCCAGCGCGGCGCCGGTGCGGCCGGGCTCGACCGCCATCATCGGCGAACCGTGGGAAATGAACAGGGCGGGCCAGCGCATGGCGGCAACTCCGGACAGTAACGGGACAGCCTGAATGATGGCGCGTTCCCGCCGCGCGATAAACCACCCGGAGCGGCACGCACTGTTGCCGCCATCGCGCCAATAGGGGGACAACCCGGAGCCCGGGGGTACACTATGAGGTTCCCTTTTCAAGCAGTCCTGAAGAATTCATGGCCCGAGCCCGCAGCCGAACCTCTCCCCGCCTGACCCGCGACGCCACGCGACTGGTGGCGCTTTCGCAAGCGCTGAACCGCTCCGGCAGCCGCGTGGAAGACCTCTACTGGGAGGCCCAGCTGGCCGAGGCGGTCCCGAAGATGCTGCGCCAGGGGCAGGACGGCCCGCTGGAGGCCGCGCTGGACCACCTGTCCCAGCAGGACATGGGCGCCTACGAGGTGCTGATCGAGCAGGCCGAGACGCTGTCCGAATCGCTGCAGGTCGAAAAAAACGGCACCACTTACGACGTCCTGCTGGTGGTGGCGCCGATCGCCGCCTGGACCCGCTACACCATTCCCACCGGCCCGGTGCCGGCGCCGGCGCAGCAGGCCCTGCTGGCCCAGCTGCACGGCCACGTCCTGGCCGAGGGCGCCCGCGTGGCGCTGCTGCCGCACCTGGTCAGCATCGACCAGATGCCGCGCACCTTCTCCGAGACCTGGCAATGGCTGCACCGGCTGTCGGCCCGCGCGCTGGGCGCGCAGACCTCGTGGCCGGCGCTGAACACCGAAGTCGAGACGGCCAACATGCTGGCCGACACGCGCTACCTGGTGGCGGCCGTGGCCGTGCCGCGCGGCGCGCCCCTCTTCCGCTGGCAGGAGCATCCCGAAGACCCGGCGTTCAGCCGCGACGCCTGCCTGGAGCAATGGGTGGCGCAGGCCCAACCCACGCTGGCCGGGCTGCTGCCGGGCTGCGGGCTGGAATGCCTGCTGCCCGATGCCTACTATGTCAGCAACCGCGACGCCGACCGGCGGGTGCGGCCGCTGTCGCTGCGCGCCGCCGTCAGCTGGCTGGAAAGCGCGGTAAACCTGCCTCCGGCGCAGCTGCGCGCGGTGGTCGCGGGCTGCGGCGAGGGCCGCATCGATGAATATCGCGTCGGCTTCACCTCGCGCACCAGCAACGACGTGTACTACGGCTGCGTCTGGCCGCTGTACGGGCGCGAGGACGATCCGCCGGCCGACGAGACCCAGCCCGACGCGGTGGACGAGATCGCCGCGCTGCTGAAAGAATACGGCGTGGGCGAAGTGCGCCGCATCCCCGGCGTGCTGCCGCCCGACTACTGCGAGGACTGCGGCGCGCCGCACTTCCCCAACCCGCTGGGCGAGATGGTGCACGCCGAGCTGCCCGAGGACGCCGAGGCGGCCCCGGCGCACTTCCACTGACGCTGGCCATGCGCGCCGACCTGTTCTGCCGCGTGGTCGACAACTACGGCGACATCGGCGTGTGCTGGCGGCTGGCGCGACGGCTGGCGCACGGGCGCGGCTGGCGCCTGCGCCTGTGGGTGGACGACCTGCGCACCTTTGCCCGCATCCAGCCCGGCGTGCGCGCCGACGCGGCGCGCCAGGAGGTGGCCGGCATCGAGGTGCTGCACTGGACGCCCACGCCGGCCGACGTGCCCGAGCCGGGCGACGTGGTCATCGAGGCCTTCGCCTGCGACCCGCCCGAAGCCTTCGTGCAGGCCATGCGCCGCACGCACCCGGTGTGGATCAACCTGGAATACCTCAGCGCCGAGCCGTGGATCGAGACCTGCCACGGCCTGCCCTCGCAGCGGCCCGACGGCCTGGTCAAGCATTTCTTCTTTCCCGGCTTCACGGCGGCCACCGGCGGGCTGCTGCGCGAGCCGGGCCTGGCGGCCGAGCGCGATGCTTTCCAGGCCTCGCGCGAGGCGCAGCTGCAGTTCCTGCAGGGCACGGGCCTGGCGCCGGCGCAGCTTGCGCCGCTGCGCGAGGGCGCGCGGCTGGTCACGCTGTTCTGCTATCCGCACGCGCCGGGGGCCGAGCTGGCGGCGGCGCTGGGCGACGACGCCGCCCCCACCCTGCTGCTGGTGCCCGAGGGCGTGGCGCCGGGCCTGGAGGCGGCCGTGCCGGCCGGCGGGCGGCTGCAGCTGGCGCGCGTGCCCTTCATGACCCAGCCCGGCTTCGACCGGCTGCTGTGGTGCGCCGACCTGAACTTCGTGCGCGGCGAGGACTCTTTCGTCCGGGCGGCCTGGGCGGCGCGGCCGCTGGTGTGGCAGATCTATCCGCAGGACGAGAACGTCCACCTGGAGAAGCTGGCCGCGTGGCAGGCGCGCTACAGCGCCCCCCCCGAGGCCCACGCGCTGATGCGCGCCTGGAACGAGGCGCCGGCGCAGGTGCCCGGCGCGCTGGCCGCGGCCCTGGCCGAGCCGGCCTGGACGGCCTGGCGCCAGGCGGCGCGGGATTGGGACGCGGCATTGTCGGCCCGCCCCGACCTGGCCGACAATCTGGCCGATTTCTGCGCAGAACTGGTCAAGACGCGCTAGAATAGATGGTTTTCTGAGGCGCTTTGCCCCTGGGCCACCAGGCGCGCAGGCCTCAGCATGGACAGCCTCCCGGGGCGCGGAAACATTGCGGCCGGCCAGTTTTTTCTTCCTGGCGACCGACCGCGCAAGCACGGCGAGCGCGCACTATCACCCCCGGAGTTTTTAATCGATGAAAACCGCTCAGGAATTGCGAGTCGGCAACGTGGTCATGGTCGGCAAGGATCCGCTCGTGGTCCAGAAGGCCGAATACAACAAGTCGGGCCGCAACGCGGCCGTGGTCAAGCTGAAGTTCAAGAACCTGCTCAACGGCTCGAACAGCGAATCGGTCTACAAGGCCGACGAAAAATTCGACGTGGTCGTGCTCGAGCGCAAGGAGTGCACGTACTCGTACTTCGGCGACCCGATGTACGTCTTCATGGACGAAGAGTACAACCAGTACGAGATCGAGGCCGAGAGCATGGGCGACGCCCTGAACTACCTCGAGGAAGCCATGCCCGTGGAAGTGGTGTTCTACGAAGGCCGCGCCATCTCGGTCGAGCTGCCCACCATCCTGGTGCGCGAGATCACCTACACCGAGCCCGCCGTGCGCGGCGACACCTCGGGCAAGGTGCTCAAGCCCGCCAAGATCAACACCGGCTACGAACTGCAGGTGCCGCTGTTCTGCGCGATCGGCGACAAGATCGAGATCGACACCCGCACCAACGAATACCGCAGCCGCGTCAACTGATCCGGCGCAATTCGGCAAAAAAATCCCCCGCAGGTTGAACCGCGGGGGATTTTTCATTGGGCAGCCGGCGGCGGCAGGCCTGCGTGCTACTGCAGGCGCTCGTCGTCCAGGAAGGAAGGCAGGGCCATCACGTCGATGCCCTCCTCGGCCAGCGCGGTGCGCTCTTCGGGCGTGGCCACGCCGCGGATGGGGCGGTCGTCGGCCTCGCCCTCGTGGATGCGGCGGGCCTCCTCGGCGAAGCGCGGGCCGACGTTCTCGGCCTTGCGCACCAGTTCGCGCACCTGGCGCAGGACCTGGGCCTGCAGCGCGGCCATGGCCGCCGGCGCGGGCGCCTTGGCGGGCGCCGGCATCGGCGCGGGCTCGTGCAGGTGCGCCACGTTGAGATGGGGCGCGGACAGGCGCTTGACGATGTCCCTGGAATCGCAGACGGGACACGTGACCAGGCCCCGCGCGCGCTGCGCGTCGTAGTCGTCGTGCGAACCGAACCAGCCTTCGAAGACGTGGCCGTGTTCGCACTGCAGATCGAAAACTTTGAGTGCCATGGCGGGTAGATGGAGCCGACCCGCAAGAATACAAGATCGGCCGGCCCCGCGGGCGGGCGCGCGCGGTCCGGACGGGGAAGCGGCCAGCCGCTTCCCGCGGGGCTATTTGGCGGCGGCGCCGGCGCGGCGGGCCGGCGCGGCGGGCTTGCCGGCCTTGGGCTTGGCGATGCGGCTCTGCTCCGCGCGCAACGCGTCGATCTGGCGCTGCAGCTGGCGCAGCTGGGCGCGGGCGTCCTGCTGCTGCTCGTTCAGGCTGGCGGTTTCCTGGCGCAGTTGCTCTTGCCGGGCCGCGACCTGCTGCTCCTGCTGCTGGCGCAGGCTCTGGTCGGCCTGCAGGACATTGAGCTGCGCGGTGCGGGCGGCCAGCTGGCGTTCGGCGTGGGCATATTCGGCCTGCAGGCGGATGCGCTGCAGGTCGACCTCGGCCAGGTCGGCCGACTGGGCGGCGAAGCCGCGATAGGTGGCCTCGGCCTGGCGCTGCGAGACCGTCTTGACGACGCGCCAGAAGTCGCGCTGCTGGAAGAGCGCCACGTAATAGGTAAGGTCGTCGGCCTTGAACAGCAGGCTGGCGCCGTACGAGCCGTTGTAGGTGGTGCGCAGCTCGGCCACCTGGCGGTTCTGGATGAGGCCCTGCAACTCGGCGACCGTGGAGCCGGGCTGCTCGGGCGCCGCGGGCGCGGGAGCCGGGGCGGCCTGGGGCTCGACAGGCGCGGCGGCGGCCGCGGCCTTGTCCGCTTCCACCTGCTGGACCACGGGGCGCGGCGCGCTTTCCGGCTGGGCGATGGCACATGCGGCCAGGCTCGACAGCGCCGCGCCGGCCAGGGCCAGGCGCCAGGAGGAACCGAGTCGTTGAATGTTCATGCCCTTCCTCTTAGCAATATTTTTTTAACTATAGCAACTTATCGCGCCATATCGAATCCGCGAACACCCGGACCCGCCGCCCCGTATTTTCAGAGATCGGCCATGCCGTCGGCGGTCTCGGCCTGGGCTTCGCCCAGCCGCAGCTTGCGCATTTTCTCCCACAGCACCTTGCGGCTGATGCCGAGGTACTGGGCCGTGTCCTGGCGCCGCCAGCCATTGGCTTCCAGCGCGGCGAGTATACGCTGCCGCTCGGCCTTTTCGGCGACGGAAAGGATCGGCGGGGGCTCGGGCTCGGCCGGCGCGGCGCCGGCCAGGCGGTGGCGGTCCAGGATCTGCTCGATGCGGGCCGCGTTCCATTCGCCCAGCTGGCGCCGCACGATGGCCACCCGCTCGGCCAGGTTGGACAGCTCGCGCACGTTGCCGGGAAAGCGCAGCCCCGCGATGCGCTGCAGCAGCCAGTCCGGCGGCGCCTCGTCGCCCGCGCCCTGCCGGGCCAGCAGCGCGGCGAAGATGGCGGTCTTCTCGGCTGGGCCGCGCTCTTCCAGGCAGGGGATGCGCAGTTCGATCACCGCCAGCCGGTAATACAGGTCCGCGCGGAATTCGCCCTGCGCCACCCGCGCGCGCAGGTCCTTGTTGGTGGCGGCCACCAGCCGGAACTCGACCGGGATCTCCACCGTGGCGCCCAGGCGCGTGACAGTGTTCTGCTCCAGCACGCGCAGCAGCTTGACCTGCTGGTAGAGCGGCAGGTCGCCGATCTCGTCCAGGAACAGCGTGCCGCCGCTGGCCTGCTCGAAATACCCCTTGTGCGCGCCCACCGCGCCAGTGAAGGCGCCCTTGGCGTGGCCGAAGAAATGCGCCTCGAACAGGCCCTCGGGGATGGCGCCGCAGTTGACCGCCACAAAGGGGCCGCGCGCCCAGGAGGACTCGTCGTGCAGCAGGCGCGCGATGCGCTCCTTGCCCACGCCGGTCTCGCCGTGGACGAGCACGTTGGCGCGGCAGTCGGCGAACATGCGGGCCTCGGCCAGCAGTTCGCGCATGACGGACGAGACGGCCACCAGCGACGGCGGCGGGCGCTGTTCGGGCGCGCTGGCCGCGCGCGCCACGCCGGCCAGGCGGAACAGCAGGCGGCGCAGCTCGGCGCCGGTGAAGGACAGCGGCAGGGTGTACGAATAGGCGGGCGCGTAGTAGCGCGGATCGGTGTCGCGGTCTTCGCAGGCCACCCAGATCACCGGGATGCCCTGCGTGGCCAGCCAGTCGAAGCCGGCGAAGCGCGCATCGCCCATCACCGAAACGGACACCAGTGCCACGGCGGGGCGCGAGGCGTCGCGGGCCGGCGGCAGCGCGGCGGCCGCGTCCATGTGGATCACGGCCGCGTCGTAGCCGGCCAGGAAGCGCTCGGCGCGCAGGGCGATGTCGGAGCTGCCCTCCCAGACGTAGACGTCGACGGCGTCGCAGGCGGGGGCGTCGGTCATGATTGCGCTCCGACGCGCGGGTCAATAGACAAGCTGGACTCCTTTGCCGTCGCAGTCGAGGGACATGAGGGTGACGTCGGTCTGGCCGACTTGCAGGCCGACGACTTGTTCGATGAGGGGTTTGAGGACTTGCTGGCCGATGAGGTCGTCGAGGACGGGGCGCAGGGTCTCAAGGAGCATGCCGACCAGAGCGAGAACCGCATTGGGCGGTTGCGTCGAGGAAGGCGGCGATGTGTTCTTCAGTGCATTTGCCAGCTCATTGATGCAACCCGTCTCGTTGCCCTGATATCCCCCCAACAGCGACCCTGAGGCACATGCATTCGTCGGAATCAAACTGCCCAGCAGACCGGCCAGAACGTCCCCTACTGCACCCACCAAGTCACCAACCAGATTGCCTACATTTCCAAGCAACCCAAGCACATCCAGCGTCAGCAAATTGTCCAGCAAGTCCAGCGAATTACCCAGGGTGGCACCGAGAAAGCCCTTCAGCCCGGTCGACGAGCGTTCGATTTCAGCCAGCCCGGCCTTCCATCGCGCGTCCCGGCATTGATAGCCCGTCGACCCTGATGCCGATGGGTTGCAAGTATTGAGCGCGGCCGTGTCATTCCATATCTGAGTAGCCAGATCCTGGCGCAGCTTCTGCTGATCGGCTCCATTCATGGTGGTGCCGCCCTTCAGCGTGTTGCCCAGCAACGCGGCCAGCAACGCATCCGTCACGTCCCTCACCGTGGTGCCGACCTCCAGAGGATTCCCGTCCGGCGGCAGTTGCCGGGTCTGCCCCTCGTGGAAATCATCGTCGTCCTCCGCACGCAGCGCATCGACCGTGAGCTTGGTGTTCAGGCTCGCCAAATCGGTGCCCAGCACCTTGACGCGGAACAACTGCTTGTCGGTCAAGCCGTCATCGCAGCTGGCCGACGTCGAGAACGGCCACTGGGCGTCGGCCTCGGCCGGCGGGCCGCCCACGCATATCTTCAGGATGGAAGACTGGGCAGCGATGTGGGCCAACGGGCGCTGCCGGTCGTCGCGCGCGTGGCACATGTCCTGCAGAATGGCCTTGCCGTCCACCGCGTCGACGGTGATGGGCAGGTCCACCGTCACGTCCACCAGGTTCTTCAGCACACCGCCCAGCCCCTTCATCTGCGCCGTCGATATCTGGATAGGCACATACGCGCGGATCTGAGACGTGTAGGCAGTCGCGCCGACGCCGCCGATGGCAATGGAAGGCGGCTCGATGACACTCACGCGCGGCTTCACCTTGATCAATCCCAGCGGGTCCTCCAGATCGAGATCGGCCTGCACGGCATGCTTGCCCGTGCCCACGCCAATGGCCGTCGCCAGCACCTGCAGCGCATCCAGCTGCACGCCCAGCGCCGACTTGGCATCCGGCGCGTCGATGCGCGTGAACAGGCTGGAGGCCCTGCCCTCCTCTTCCGTGCCCAGCCGCACGTTCAGGTCCGATACGCCCAGCTTTGCCTGGATGGCCTGCAGCAGTCCTGCATTGGCCGACAGCAGGTCGTCTCGGCCGCCGGCCTTGACGACGGCGTCCAGCAGTTCGCCCAGCGATACGTCGGTGGACAGCAGTTCGTTCAGGCCGCCGACCGTGATGTCGGCGGGCACGGGAATGCCCAGCGCGTCGAGCAGGCCTCCGGGCGTGATCTTCACGCCGGCCAGGCCGGTGTCGTAGCCGACCAGGCCGGTGCCGTCCAGGTCCAGCCCGACGCCCTTGAGCAGGTTGGTCAGCACGCCGGACGGGGTGGAGGTGGAGGCCAGGCGCGAGCCCACGGAGAAAGCCGCCAGCGGGTCGGCCTTGGCCACCGCCTGCGCCTCGGCGCGCATGGCGGGCAGGAAGGGCAGCAGGCGCGGCAGTTCGGCCGACAGCGCCACGTGCACGGCGTTGTGGCGCTCGTCGTCCTGCGGGTCGCGCAGGTAGGGCGGCGTCTGGCCGGCCAGCGAGGCGTCGGTGGGGTCCCAGCGGCGGCAGGCGTAGGCCGGCGTGTCCAGGTCGCTCAGATTGGCCGACACGGCCGCCGCCGCCGCGGCCAGCGCCGACGCGCAGCCGGCCGCATCGCCGCCGCCCAGCGCCTGGGCGCCCGACAGCGCGGCCAGGTCGGCCGTCTTCTGCAGTTCGCGCTGCAGGTAGTACTTGTAGCCCAGCTGCACGCCGCCCAGCAGCAGCACGCCCACGAACAGCAGGCCGGCGGCCGAGACGAGGATCGAGCCGCGCTGGCGCTGCGGCGCGCGGGGCCGGTCGGGCAAGCGGGGCGAGGAAGGGCGTGCGAGCGGGAGCATGGTCAGGGTCCGGGCGGCGTCGACGGCTTATTGGCCCATGCCCGCGCCGCCCGAGGCGGCCTGCACGCGCTCGCCGAACCACTGCGGGATCTCGTGCTCGAAGCTCTTCATGTAGCGTTTCCAGGCCGCCGTGGCGACGGCGCCCTGCAGCGGCAGGCCGGGGCCGGCGCGCTGGCCGCCCGCCTGCAGGCCGAGCAGGCCGCGCGTGATGTCGCCGAACTGTTCGCGGCGCGGGTCTCGCTCGGCGGCCGGCGCCGGCGCGCCGGCGCCTGACGCCTCGACCTGGCGGACGACCGGCGCGGCGGGTGCTGCGGCGGATGCGTCGGTCGCCGACGGCGCGGACGATGGCGCACTGGCGGCCGGCGCGGGCACGGATGGCGCCGAAGGCGGCGCGCCGGTCAGCGGCGCATTGGACTGCGCCCACGCGGCGGCCGATGCCGCCGCGAGGCCCGCTGCCGCCAGCAGGCGGATTGATCGAATCGCAGACATGCTTGTCTCCTGGTGCCGGGCTGTCATTGCACGACGGGGGGATTGCCGAAACGGTCCATCACCGGGCCCTGCCCCTGCAGGACGGGCATGACCAGGCGGTCGGCGGCCACGGGGCCGCCGGCGTAGGCGGGGGAGGAATATGGCGCGCCCCCGGCAAAAGCCGATGCGGTGGACGGCGAACCCGCGGCACGGACGGGCTCGTCGACCGGCCGCGCCGCCGCGGGGCCCGCAGGCGCGGCGGCCTGCGCATGGATCGTGGCGGCCAGTTGCCGAACCTGTTCGCGCGCCTCGGGGCTGAGTCCGGCACGCGTCATCACCTGCTGCGCCGCGTCGGACTCGCCTTCGGCCAGCAGCAGCACGGCCAGGTTGCCCAGGATGCGCGGGTTGCCCGGATCCAGCTCGGCCGCCTGGCCCAGCGGCACGCGTGCGCCCTGCGGGCTGCCGGCGCGCAACAGCGCATAGCCCAGGTCGCCCAGCACCTGCGGATCGGTGGGTCGCAGGCGCGCGGCGCGGCCCAGGTAGGCGGCCGCCTGGTCGAAGTCGCCGCGCGCGCCGGCCAGCAGGCCCAGCCCATGCCAGGCGCGCGCGGCCTCGGGGCCGGCGGTCAGCTGGCGATAGGCGTCCTCGCTGGCGGCGCCCTGCCCGGTCTTGCGCAGCGCGTCGGCGCGCAGCACGGCCACCTCGGGCGAATCGCCGTAGGCCTGGCGGTAGGCATCCAGATAGGCCAGCGACGCGAAATAACGCCCCTCGTCCTGCGACTTGCGAATGAGCGACAGCGCCACCTGCGGCCGCGACTCGGCGCGGCGGCGGTCGGCGTCGTCCTCTTCCTGGCGCATCAGCGCCTGCTCCTGCTGTTGCTGCTGCATCAGCTGCCAGGCGCTTTCGGCGCGGTTGGCCTGGCAGCCCGACAGCAGCGGCGCGGCCAGCGCCAGCGCCGCCAGCGGCAACCAGGGCCAGGCCGAATGCAGCGCCGCGCCCCGGCGCGCCGGGGTCGGGTCGAACTCGAACGTCTTCATGCTCCTCCTCCCGACACGCGCGCCAGGCTGCGCAGCACGGCCACAAACCCCGATCCGCCCGTGACGATCAGCAGCGCGGGCAGCAGCGTCACCACCATCACGCCCGTCATCTTGACGGTCATGCGCGCCACATGGGCCTTCAGGTCCAGCTTGCGGCGCTCGCGCACCCGCTCGCTGAAGCGCGCCAGCGGCTCCTGGACGGCGCCGCCGTGGCGGTCCACCTGGATGATGAGACGGCAGATGGCGGCCAGGTCGTCGTTGTCGAAGCCCTGCGACAGCCGCGCCAGCGACTGCTCGCGCGTGCGGCCGCGCGCATACAGCTCGATGGCGGTCTTCAGCTCGTGGCTCAGCACGGGCATGACGGCGCCGAAGTCGGTGACCAGCACGTGCAGGCTCTGGTCGATGGACAGGCCCACGCCCTGCAGCAGACGGATCAGGTCGATCAGCAGCGGCAGCTCTTCCTCGGCGCGCGCCTTGCGGCGGGCCACCCGGCGCGCCAGCACCCACTTGGGCAGCATCCAGCCCAGCGCGAAGCCCACGAACAACGCGCACAGATGGAACGAGAACGGCGCCTCGGCGTAATAGGCGTTCAAGCCCAACCAGGCCAGCGCGGGCAGCGCGGCGGCCAGCACGAAGCGGGCCAGCACGAACAGCGCGCGCGCCCGGCCCGCATTGCGAAAGCCGCACAGCTCGATCAGCCGGCGGTCGTCGCCGGCCAGCAGCGACTGGCCCAGGCGGCCGGCGCCCAGCCGCTGCCCGGCGTGCTCGGCCGCGCTGGCCACGGCCTCGACGCGGCCGGTCGGCGCAGGCGCGGCCACGCCGTCGCGGCCGGCCAGCGCGCGGTCCACCACGCGCCGGCTGCGGCCCTGGCGGCCGGCACGCGCCAGCAGCAGCGCGCTGACGGCCAGCATGCCCGCGATCAGGGCCAGCAGGCTGCCCAGCACCAGCATGCGCAGGCGGGGATCGGTCAGCAGCAGGTCCATGCGCCCTCCCCTATACCGCCCGCGCCATGCGGTAGAGCCAGTATGAACCGACCGCCTGCAGCGCAACCGCCGAGACCAGCAGGCGGGCGCCGAGCGGGTCGTGCCACATGCCCATGAACAGGTCGTTGTTGAACATGATGATGAAGAGCGCCAGGCCGATGGGCAGCAGCGCCAGCACCCAGGCCGACAGGCGCACCTCGGCCGACAGCGCCGTCAGCTCGTCGCGCGCGTGCTCCAGGTCGCGCATGAAGGCCGCCATGCGCTCGAGCACCTGGTCGCTGCGGCCGCCGAAGCGCAGCGCCAGCGACACCACCGCCGACACCAGGAACAGCTCGCGCAGGCCGTACTGGCGCGACACCTGCAGCAGCGCGGCGTCCAGTTCCT
>Ga0164243_10009191_pt1 | contig 14424 bp, 10 predicted proteins | sample OricompcompostOP_FD_108781 | JGI IMG/M metagenome (GOLD analysis project Ga0164243, IMG submission 108781) | Organic Plus compost microbial communities from Emeryville, California, USA - Original compost - Organic plus compost (OP) | ecosystem: Engineered > Solid waste > Mixed feedstock >... | reverse complement strand
GTGCAGGGCCGTTGAAACAGTATCCCATTCCCTGCATACGTCCGTCAGAATTGCGTATCTTGCCGTTCTGTAGAATTCAGCACCCGCAGAGGTGTCGTAGCCGACGGACATGAAGAAGTTTACGGAAGTAAAGCGGTTCGACCTCCCGGCCATCGAGGAGAGCATCCTGACCTGGTGGGACGAACAGAACATATTCGAACGGAGCATAACACAGCGGGAGGGAGCTCCCGCGTTTACCTTTTACGAGGGCCCGCCGACGGCCAACGGGCGTCCGGGAATCCACCACGTGATGGCTCGGACCATCAAGGATATCTTCTGCCGATACAAGTCCTTGAAGGGTTACTATGTCATGCGGAAAGCGGGTTGGGATACCCACGGCCTGCCGGTAGAGATCGAGGTGGAAAAGGAACTGGGCCTGGAAGGACGGCACCAGGTCGAGGAATACGGGATCGAGAAGTACAACGCCGCCTGCCGGGAGAGCGTGCTACGGTACAAGTCGCTCTGGGACGATCTCACCGTCCGCATGGGCTACTGGGTCGATCTTGATAACCCGTATGTGACCTTCCACACGTCGTACATCGAGAGCGTCTGGTGGCTCATCAAGCAGATCTACAACAAAGGCCTGCTCTATAAGGGCTATAAGATCCAGTGGTACAGCCCCGGATCGGGGACCGTGCTGTCGTCCCACGAGGTGAGCCTCGGCTACAAGGAGGTCCAGGATCCCAGCGTTTATGTTCGCTTCCCGGTGATCGGAGAGCCGAATACGTACTTCCTGGCCTGGACGACGACGCCCTGGACTCTTATTTCCAACGCAGCCCTCGCCATCGGCCCAAAGATCGAGTATGCCCGGATTCGCCATACGGGTGCAGACGGGCAGGAGGAGTTTCTGATCTTGGCGACGGCGCGCCTCTCGGTCATCAAGGAAGATTATGAGGTGCTGGAGACTTTCCCCGGGCAGGATCTTGTCGGCAAGACCTACCAGCCGCTATTCGACTACTTCACCGGTGAGGTAGAGCCGGGCCGGGCCTGGCGTGTCGTACCGGCAGATTTTGTTTCGACGGAAGACGGTACCGGTATCGTTCACATCGCGCCGGCTTTCGGTGCGGACGACTATGAACTGGGGCGGCGCGAGGGGCTTCCGCTACTGAATCCTGTCACGCCGGACGGCATGTTCAGCGAGAAAGTGGACCTCGTCGCCGGTCTGTGGTTCAAGGATGCGGACAAGGTCATTGCGCGTAATCTCCGTGACCGTGGACTGTTGTACCGGCACGAAACGTACCTCCACAATTATCCACATGACTGGCGGAAGGGCACGCCCCTCATCAGCTACCCCGTAGAGAGCTGGTTCATTCGTACGACCGCCGTCAGAGACAGGCTGATCGAACTTAACGAAACGATCAACTGGCAGCCGAAGTCCATCGGAGAAGGCCGTTTCGGGGAGTGGCTCAAGAACAACGTGGACTGGGCGCTGAGTCGTCGGCGGTACTGGGGAACGCCGCTCCCGATCTGGGTGAGCGATAAACCCGGCTCGACTGAGATGGAGGTCATCGGATCCATCGCAGAACTGCGCGAACGGGTAGGGGATCAGTTGCCTCCGGATGAGGAAATAGATCTGCACCGGCCCTACGTGGACCGGCTCACGTGGCCGGCGAAGGATGGCGGAACGATGCGCCGCGTACCGGACCTCATCGACGTCTGGTTCGATTCAGGCGCAATGCCGTATGCGCAATGGCATTACCCGTTCGAGAACAAGGAACAGTTCAAGCGTAGTTTCCCCGCCGACTTCATCGCGGAAGGGGTTGATCAGACGCGCGGTTGGTTCTATACCCTGCATGCTATCGCGACGCTGGTCATGGATAGCGTAGCGTTCAAGAACGTCGTGTCGAACGGCCTCATCCTCGCCGAGGATGGGGAGAAGATGTCCAAGACCAAGGGCAACGCCGTCGATCCGTTCCAGGTGATCACGACCTACGGTGCGGATGTGGTACGGTGGTACATGATGAACAACAACCCGCCCTGGGAGAATACGAGATTCTCCGAGCGGGGACTCGTCGATACGCTCCGGGGCTTCTTCATCACGCTCCAGAACGTATACTCGTTCTTCGCCACCTACGCCAACGTAGACGGATTCAGCTACGCCGAGACAAGGATCCCCGTCGCCGAGCGTCCCGAGCTGGACCGTTGGATCATGAGTCGCCTCAATACGACCATCCTGGAGGTCGACGAAGCACTGGCGGACTACAACCCGACTCGGGCTACGCGTGCTATCGAGCGGTTCGTCGATGAGTTTTCCAACTGGCACATCCGCCGGTCACGGCGACGCTTCTGGAAAGCCAAAACGGGCGGAAACGGGCTGGATAAGGCGTCATCCTACGTCGATCAGGACAAACTGGCGGCATACCAGACCGTCTTCGAATGCTTGATTGCCGTATCCAAACTCATGAGCCCCATCGCCCCGTTCTTCAGCGAGTGGCTCTACCGCGCGCTCACGGAACCGATAGCGGCTTTGGAGCAGTCCGGTCTAACGGAGGAAATCAGGCAATCCGTTCATCTGGCCGACTTCCCCGCTGTCGAGCAGGACGCCATTGATCGTGAGCTTGAGCATCGGATGGGGCTTGCACAGACGATCTCCTCCATCGTATTGGCGCTTCGTAACCAGAGCGGCATCAACGTGCGGCAGCCTCTTCCGCGCATTCTGGTGGTTACGGGTATAGGTGTACAGCAGGAGGAGGTGGAACGTGTGCGGGATGTCATCTTGGATGAGGTTAATGTTAAGGATATCGAGTATCTTGGCGGGTCCAGTGGTGTCGTCAAACGGACGGCTAAGCCGGACTTCAAGCGCCTGGGCAAACGTCTCGGGAAGTTGATGAAGCCCGTCAATGAGGCCGTTCGCTCATTGTCGGATGAAGAGATCGAGCGCTTCCTGGAAGAGGGGCAGCTGCGTCTCCAGATCGACGGCGAGACTGTTGTGTTGGACCGAGAGGACGTGGAAGTGACGAGCGAAGGCATTGCAGGATGGCTCGTTCAGCAGGAAAACGGGGTAACGGTGGCGCTCGATACGACGATCACGGACGATCTCCTTGCTGAAGGACTCGCCCGAGAATCGGTGAATCGCATTCAGAATCTTCGTAAGACGGCCGATCTTGACGTGACCGATCGTATCCTCGTCACGTACCGGGCGTCGGAGACGTTGACGGAAGCTATTGAGCGCCACGCAGGCTGGATACGGAACGAGACGCTTGCTTTGGAGTTGGAGAAAGCCGAACAGCCGGAAGGTCAGTTTGTTGAGACCTTCGAAATCGGCACTGAGCAATTGACAGTAGCGATTCGCCGGGCTGAGGGATTAGACAGGTCCTGACAGCGTAGGTGAGTCCTTTGTAGATCGGCACCGGATAGCGAGGCGCATAGTCCACGCTCCATACCGGGCTCGTTCTTAGATGATTCAGCCTGGGTGCGCTAGGTGCGTAACCTGTGTGGCGATGCGCTGAAGGCGCCAGGCACCTTTGCGTGGCTGTGTGACGCTCCGCCGGCAACGGCTTAACCCTTTGACTTATACAAGCAGTATGCCCGAGAAGAGACCCCCATCATTCGAGACGGATCTCGCGTCCACCCCGTTTTATGACGAGCCCACGGAAGAGGGCGTAGAAGAGGTTCCCCCTCAGGTGCAGGAAAAGAAGTCTCCGTTCTCCGACGAAGAGCTTGAATACTTCCGTAACCTGATTCTGGATCGCAGGCGTGAAGCCGTCGAAGACATCGACCGGATGCGCGCTCAACTCGAAGATGCGCGCGAGCAGTCCGAGAACGATACGGCCTACAGTTTCCATATGGCGGATGCCGGTACGGACGCCATGGAACGGGAAAAACTGTACCTGATGATTGCACGGCAGCAGAAATATGTCGGCTATCTGGATCGGGCGCTGGAGCGAATCAAGAACAAGACGTATGGCATCTGCAAGGTGACCGGGAAACCGATCTCGAAAGCCCGCCTGGAAGCAGTACCGCATACGGAAATTTCCATCGAAGCCAAGCTGAAGCAGAAAAAGTAGGCAGATCCAGTTCCGCCTGCCCGCAGTGTTTTGGGTGGCAGGGTAACCTTGGTGCGGACGAGTGCTCGGCTGTGCAATGGCGGCTCGCCGGTGATCGAATATCCCCATGCGTATTCTCTGGATAACCGCGGCTATTATCGTCGTAGATCAACTCGCGAAGATTGCGGTTGTCATGAACATGTTTCCCGGCCAGTCGATCCCATTGCTAGGTGATTGGTTGCGGTTAACGTTCACGACCAACCCGGGCATGGCGTTCGGCATTACGTTCGGACCGTCCGGCTTCGTCACCATCTTGTCGCTGCTGGCAACGGGGCTGATCATCGGCTACATGTACACCGTTCGAGGGGGCTATGCACCTTATCGGGCGAGCCTCGGGCTCATTCTCGGTGGCGCCCTCGGCAACATCATCGACCGGGTGTTCTACGGGGTCATCTACGAGAACGGACCGCTCTTCACCGGTGAGGTTGTTGACTTCATTCACTTCAACATCTGGAGAGGCTACCTCCCGGAGCAGATTCCGCTGATCGGTGGGAACTACCTCGCCCTGTTTCCAATCTGGAATATCGCGGACATGGCCATCGTGATAGGCGTGGTAGGCATTCTGCTCTTTCAGAACCGATTTCACGAGCAACGGGCCGGAAACTATGCAGCAGCACTCAGCGAACCGCCTGAGTTCACTGAGCCCGGTGTAGTGGGTGCGGCCGTGCATGCCGGGGGGGCTGAACATTCGGAGGAATACAGTGAGGAGGAGCGTGCTAAATCGGATGTGCAGCCGGTGGTCTACTCGACGCCTTCACAGGAGTCCACGATGGAGAATCGAAATCCGAATGGTTGATGTGCGCAGACCCCTCTTTTGGGGGCGCTTGCGCGTTCATTCAATCCTCGGTCTCATCGGTGTTCCAGGCGTCTCATGGCAAGTGCGCGATGGCGTTGCTGGCGGGCATATTCCTTGCTGCGACGTTGCGAGACACTCTTTCGAGTGAGCGCATGTGTCTCGGTGAATAAGCCTGGGACAACCCTGGAACCATTCAGGCTCTTTGAATCTAAGAACTTAGTGATAAAACCTCGGCGGGCCGGATTGTCGTGCCAGATAGGCAGGATCTGCCCGCCTCGCTTTTTGTTGGCAATTGATGTCGTCCGGGAATCAGAAGCGGATACGCAATTTTTGCATTATTGCTCATATCGATCACGGTAAGAGCACATTGGCAGATCGCCTGCTCGAAGTGACGGGCACGGTCAGCCAGCGCGAGTTACAGGACCAGGTGCTCGATAGCATGGACCTGGAACGGGAGCGTGGCATTACCATCAAGAGCCACGCTATCCGCATGAACTATGTGGCCCAGGATGGGGATGAGTATATCCTTAACCTCATCGATACGCCCGGGCACGTAGACTTCACGTACGAGGTATCCCGTGCGCTTAAGTCATGCGAAGGGGCCATTCTGGTCGTAGATGCGGCGCAGGGTATCGAGGCACAGACGATTTCCAACCTGTACTTGGCGATCAATCATGACCTGGAGATCATCCCGGTCCTCAATAAGGTCGATTTGCCGAATGCCCGTCCGGAAGTCATCGCCCAGAGCATCGAGGATCTGCTCGGTGATCCGGCCGATAGCATCCTCCGGATCAGTGGTAAGACCGGCGAGGGTGTACCCGAACTTCTGGAAAGCATCGTCAAGCGCATCCCCCCACCGAAGGGAGATCCGGAAGCCCCGTTGAAGGCCCTCATTTTCGATTCGGTGTTCAATACTTACCGCGGCTCCATCATCTACGCCCGTATTTTCGACGGGACGCTCCGCAAGGGAGACCGCATGCTGTTCATGTCTAACGGCAAACAGTACGAGGCGGAGGAGATCGGTATACTTCGGCTCGGCATGCAGCCCGTGGAGGCCCTGAATGCGGGCGAGGTGGGTTACATCATCGGATCTGTAAAGGACGTCCAGGACACTAAGGTAGGCGACACGGTCACTCTGGTGCGCAATCCGGCCCCGGAACCGATCTCTGGATTTCGCGAGGTTAAGCCGATGGTGTTCAGCGGTGTCTATCCTACGAACGCCGATCATTTCGAGGATCTGCGCGCCTCATTGGATAAACTGAAACTGAACGATGCATCGCTGACGTATGAGCCAGAGACGTCCGTAGCGCTCGGCTTTGGCTTCCGAGTCGGGTTTCTGGGACTGCTCCATATGGAGATCGTGCAGGAGCGCCTGGACAGGGAGTTCAACCTCGACATTATCACCACGGTCCCGAACGTAAAGTACGAGGTGCTTACGACCAGTGGCGACCTTATTATCGTGGATAACCCCAGCGATCTGCCGGATGCTGGTAAGATCGAAGAGATCCGAGAGCCGTACGTCAAGGCAGAAATCATCACACCGACTGAGTATATCGGCAATTTGATGCAACTCTGCCAGGATCGGCGAGGTACATATATAAACACACAATATCTGGACGCTGAGCGCGTTAATCTACATTATGAGCTGCCGCTCGCCGAGATCGTATTCGACTTCTACGATAGGCTCAAGAGTGCTAGCCGGGGCTACGCGTCCTTCGATTACGAATTTACCGCATTCCGTCCGAGCCATCTCGTCAAGCTGGACGTCATGATCAACGGAGATCCGGTAGATGCGTTTTCGACGATCGTCCACCGAGATAAGGCGTATGAACTGGGGCGCAAACTCACCCGGAAGCTGAAAGATCTGATTCCGAGGCAGATGTTCGAGGTCGCGCTTCAAGCGGCTATTGGAAACCGCGTGATTGCGCGTGAAACGGTTAAGGCGATCCGTAAGGATGTAACCGCGAAGTGCTATGGCGGTGATATCAGCCGTAAGCGGAAGCTGCTCGAAAAACAGAAAGAAGGTAAGAAGCGCATGAAGCAGGTGGGGCGAGTCGAGGTTCCGCAAGAGGCATTCCTCGCCGTTCTCTCAATGGATGATTGAGGTGCTCATTCGCGATCAGGTTGCCGAATTTATCTCTCTACCGTGATGTATCGTCTCCTCATTGTTCTTGGGTTGCTATTTGTTGCGCGCGCACTGGTCGGGTCGGTGCACGCGCAGGACCTGATTGATATGTATCAATCGGCTCGCCTGGAAGCTCAGGCTGCCGAATTAGCCCGCACGTACGGGATGCGGCTCGAACCTCTCGATCCGGTACGTCTACCGGCTCCACACGACTCTCTGTTTGCCGCTGAGGAACCCGTCAAAGAGGTTAAGGTTGTCGAGCAAGTCCAGGAAGTGAACCCCTTTGTCGATGCCGAGTGGGACGTCGTACGGCGTTTTCAGCGGGGGAGCTTCGAGCGGAAATATAGAGATGCACGCTGGGCCTACCTGGGCAGTGCCACCGTGAGCCCGCTGGATACGACTATGACCTCCGAACTTCGGGCCCGCATGCAGGCCGTTTTCGGAAGGCCGACGCGGACCGTCTCGGAACTGATGCGGGATAAAGGCCATCGTATCGACGAATTTCTCCAGTTCGAATACTGGTTCGTCGTGAACGATTCCATTCCCGTTCTCGCGATGGATACGGCGGGTCCGTTCGATCGTGGCCTCGTCCTGGCTACCGATGATCGTTACCGGGCGTCGCTTCAGGATCTTCGTGCTGCACTGGGCGAAATACTGCTCGAAAAAGGTGAGTCCGCCGTATACTCGGACTACTACTACAATCAGGAGCAGCGTAGCTGGTACCTGACTGGTTACGATGGGAGGAAATATTTTACCCAGAAGGTTGCTCAGCCCGAATTCACGCGTCTCAATTCGTCACTTGCTGATCAATAGCACGTAAGCAGTGCAATCGACGACAGTGGCATGTGACGCTACCTTTCTATGAAATTTTTCAACCTGTCACCCGCTTTGCAAGCAACAGCTGAACGAAAGCCCCGCGACGCGAATCGTTCTAGCAGAAGCACCACGGCTTCCGCTCGCTCCGGTCGCTCCTCGGGGGACAAGCAGGAGGCGAAGAAAAAGAGCGCATTTCGTGAGTGGACGGATGCGCTCGTTTTTGCGCTCGTCGTTATGCTCATCGTGCGAACGCTCATCTTCGACCTGTTCCGCATCCCGACGCCCTCCATGGAGAAAACGCTTCTCGTCGGGGATTACCTGTTCGTATCCAAGCTGCATTACGGCACTCGGACGCCAATGACGATTGGCATTCCGTTCACGCAGATTTATCTCAAAGGGATCGATCTGCCGAGTACGCGTCTGCCGGGTTTCACGGAGGTGAAACGGGGCGATGCCATCGTCTTTAACTACCCGCCGGAAGAAAAGCCTATCGACCGCAAGATGCACTACATCAAGCGCGTAGTAGGTTTGCCGGGAGAGACAATCCAGGTGCGTAACAAGACGGTGCTGGCAGACAGCACGGAGTTGCCGCTACTCGAGACGATGCAGCAGATCTACGTGGTCCATAAGAAGGACCGGATGTACAGGCTCTCCGAGGCACGTCTGATGGAACTGGGGGTTTCAGAGATCCAGCCCATGCAGAACGATCCGGCGGCACTGCAGATAGTGGCTACTCCGGGCGCGGCAAAAGAAATCGCATCATGGCCGTGGATCGAACGAGTGGAACCCCACATCGCTCCTCAGAACGCAGGCTATGGGGCGTATCTGTTCCCGGGCGGACGAGACTATACGCCGGACAATTACGGTCCGCTAACGATTCCGAAGAAGGGCATGACGGTCGAGCTTACCGAAGAGTCCTGGCCCGTCTATCGGCCTGTTATCCAGCGATATGAAGGCCACACGGCACGTCAACTTGCCGACGGACGTTTCGAGATTGACGGTGAGATCAGGGATACGTACACGTTCGAGCAGGACTATTACTTCGTTATGGGCGACAACCGGGATAATTCGGAAGATAGCCGGTTCTGGGGCTTCGTCCCAATGGACCATATCGTGGGTAAGGCGCTGCTCGTCTATTTCTCTTGGGGAGCCGAAGGTCCCCGGTTCAGCCGCTTCTTCAGCCTGATACATTGAGGTATACGCTGCGGCGGCGATCAGCCATTGACAGATACAAAGAAAGGGCAGGCGTTCTGACTCGCCTGCCCTTTCTTTGTATCTGTCCCATTCTGGGGCCGACCTATGTTTTTTGCCTAGCGAGAAGCTGCCTGTAGGCGCAGGCGATCGAAGTGCTCCTGCTGAGGCGTACCCGGTGGGACGTCATACGGATGAGCCGGCAGTTCTACCTTGTGCAGGATCGGGTATCGTTTCTTGTATTCGAACGGATGAGGCTTGCCGACGGGGTCCTCGTTGATGACTAACACCGTCGTACCCTGTTTGATGATACGGCCACCCTGGGCTATGCCGGTTCCTTTGCCCGTACGCGTCCACGTATCCGCCCAGTTGTAGATCCACTTCGCATCAGCATCAATCAGGCGAACACAGCCGTGGCTGGTTGGACCGCCCGTCGGGAAGGCGTACTGGTGAATGTGAATACCACGCTGTTCGTGTATGTTGAACACCCAGTACATCTCCCAGGGCTCGCCGGGCGGGCTCAGCGATGAGACCCGGTACGGCTCCTTCCAGTTGAAGTTGTAACGCCCCGCCGGAGTGGGGGACTCCTTCGATCCGGTATTCACCACACCCCAGCGCGCAAGCTGCCCGTATTCGTATGCAGCCCAGGCCTGGATCGACTTATCGATGATGAACAGTTTGTCGAAATCCCGTCCGCCGGAGTAGTAGCGGGGAAACGGCGAATACGCCCGGAAATCCAGTTCATACGTGTCCAGGCTAGCCGGAATGACCAGGGTATCGCCGATTTCTACGTCTTCCATCCGGACCCGGTTAATCATCTCGACGAGACGAGCCCGATCGGTGCCCAGGCGTGCATTGCCTCCTCCGATATACTTGTAGAGGGCATTGCGTGCAAGTACAGTGTTGCTGTCCGGATGCGTAAAGATGTAATACTCGTAGTACACGTCCGGAATTTCCTCGAGCGGCATTTGCTCACGCTCGAGGACCGCCTCCACGGCAGCTTGATCGATGTACTGCGCCGATGCCACCGTCGCCGCACTTAGCGATAAGGCGGCCAGCGCGATGACTCGATAGGAGACAGTCCTGTAAGAGGACGTCCTATTCGAGAATGACTGTAACAACATCATGGGTCTGTATCTGTATGCATATATTAGACTTCGCTAAAGCACACAGTACCACGATAGGGTATTTCCTATGTTTCGGCGCGGCACTGGCTGTACTCCAATGCGGCGACATCTGTAGCCGATCCTTTACGAATGCCACGTAGTGAGTTTAGGCGGCCGCTTCCGGGATCTGGAACGTGCGGCTGTGCCAGGATGCCCCTGCGGGTTTTTCCAGGTTGCCGTTTCGCAACTCCGCAAGCGTGGTAAGGCTCGTATCGAAGACACGCGTATCGGCATCCACGACCCCACGGCGCACTAGATCACGAAATTCGGGTCGAGATACGGCCTGGACGACTCCTGCCTGGTCCCGGTACAACAAGGTGAGGCCGGACATCCACGTAATACCGAGAGCCTGCCCGGCCTCTTCCACCGCATGCGTAGACTTATCGATCCCACATCCGGAAATATCTCCTTCCTCCAGTGTGGCCGCCACTACGAGGAAACGCTCATCCAGGATGAGCGCCTCTCCGATTACCCGCCGTGAGTGCGAAGTCCACTGCGCCAGAAAAGGACGGAGCGACTCCAGCAGACGGTCTTGCTCACTCGCGCTGAGATGCCGGTCGCTGACGTAGATCCAGACCCGCGCGTTATCCGGTAGAGCAGGGAAAAGGGCAGTATAGGTAGACATGTCAGGTAACGAACTGATGAATGATGCCTGATATTACGCGGGACATTGTGGTAAGATCTGCAACCATCCCGTGAGAACCGCTACGACTGATGCTAGATCGCAACAGCCGTAAGACGGTCTCGCTTCATCAGTTCGAGGGCCTGTCGATAGATGGCATCTGGGCCAATGCCGACGTGATCGTGCAACTCGCGCTGGGTGCCGTGCTCGACGAATTCATCCGGTAGCCCGAGTCGGACCAGCTTGGCGGTATAACCGTGGTCTGCCATCCATTCCAGCACTGCGCTTCCCGCTCCGCCCTGTATGGCACCCTCTTCCAGCGTAATCACCTTGTCGAATTGTTCGAATACTTCCTTGAGCAATTGCTCGTCGAGCGGCTTGCAGAAGCGTAGATCATAGTGCGCGGCATCGATACCAGCTTTCAACAGCCGGTCGCAAACTTCGGGCACGTACTGGCCGATAGAGCCATACGAGAGGATAGCCAGATCGCGGCCTGGACGGATTCGGCGGCCCTTGCCAATAGGGATGGTCGTGAATCCCGGACGGAGCGGCATACCGGTCGCTTCACCGCGCGGATACCGGATGGCGAATGGTCCATCGTTATAACGTGAGGCCGTATACATGAGGTCCCGGAGGTCCTGCTCATCCAGCGGAGCGGCGCACACCATATTCGGGATACAGCGCAGATATGCAATATCCAGCGCACCGTGGTGCGTCGGGCCGTCGGAGCCCGCCAGACCTGCACGGTCCATGCAGAAAACGACAGGCAAATTCTGCAAGGCCACGTCATGAATTACGCCATCGTAAGCACGCTGCAAAAACGTAGAATAGATGGCCACGAACGGCTTGAAACCCTGGGTCGCCAGACCTGCGGCAAACACGACGGCATGCATTTCGGCAATGCCGACGTCGAAGGCGCGGTCCGGCATTTCATCCAGGAGAAACTTCAGGCCCGTGCCACTGGGCATGGCAGCGGTAATGCCCACGATCTTCTCATCCTCTTTGGCAAGGTCCACCATGGTTCGTCCGAACACGTCCTGCCACTTGGGAGGCGGGGGGACTGAGGGGACCTTGCTGATCGAGGCACCCGTGTACTTGTCGAAAGGCGAACTCTGGGCGTGCCACTTGACCTGATCTCGTTCCGCGGGCGCAAATCCCTTGCCTTTGACCGTGACGGTATGCAACACGATCGGGCCGGGCAGTTTGCGCAAGTCGCTGAGAATCTCTGCCAGTTTCTCTACATCATGTCCGTCTACCGGGCCGAAATAGCGGAATCCGAGTGCTTCGAAGAGGCCGCCCGGAGTCAGAGTGGCTTTGATTCCTTCCTCGATCTTGGCGGCTAGCCGCTGCATCGTACCACCGCCTACGCCTTTGAGCTTCTCGAAGAGATCCCAGATCTCGTTACGGATGTGATTCCAGGGTTCTCCCGACGTGATGTCCGCAAGGTACTCGTTCAGCGCACCCACATTGGGATCGATGGACATCCGGTTGTCATTCAGAATCACGACGAGATTCGTGCCGCTCGCGCCGGCGTTGTTCAGCCCTTCGAAGGCGAGGCCGCCGGTCAGAGCGCCATCCCCGATAATGGCCACGACCTTGTGGTCTTGCTTGGCGAGGTCGCGCGCTTTGGCCATGCCGAGCGCGGCCGAGATAGACGTCGATGCATGCGCCACCCCGAAAGTGTCATACGGGGATTCGGAACGCTTCGGGAAGCCGGAGAGTCCTCCAAATTTGCGATTCGTCGGAAACTGGTCACGCCTGCCAGTCAGAATCTTGTGACCATAGGCCTGGTGACCAACATCCCACACGAGCAGATCACGTGGCGTATCGTACGCGTAGTGGACCGCAACGGTCAATTCCACGGCGCCCAGCGAGGCACCGAAATGCCCGCCATGTACCGAGACCACGTCGATGATGTAGTCCCGGAGTTCCCGGCATACTTGCGGGAGTTGGCTCTTGGGCAGCTTCCGTAGATCGGCTGGTGAATCTAGACGGGAGAGGAGAGGGCCGGGGGTAAATGTATTCCTTCCTGCAAATTCAGGCATATTGCTGGAGGCTTATCGCCTTTTATTGGGCTGTGGAGGGGTTGCTCGGGCTTATGCCCTACATCCAACGAGGTTTCAATATATTTTGAAAGCTCCGCTCCGCCGGAGGGTATACTGTAGGCTGCGTTCGGACCTACAAGCTCGTCTCAGTTCAATGAACCGGTAACCCGGCGCACATGGCCGGGATCATCTGCTATACAGGGGCATACCCTCTGGCTCAGTAACAACCCTATTGATGTAGATAATGGATAAGAGGATAACAACAGGAGAAGGTAAAATACGAGTCCTATTTGTTTGTCTCGGGAATATCTGTCGTAGCCCACTTGCCGAAGGCGTTTTCCGAAGCCTGGTGCATGAAGCAGGTATGCAGGATCGATTTCTGATTCGTTCGGCTGGTACGGGAGGATGGCATGTAGGCGGTCCCGCAGACGAGCGCATGCGCCAAACGGCTCGGCGCTACGGCGTCTCGCTGGATGAACACTGTGCGGCCCAGATCACGAGGAAGGATCTGGAAACGTTCGACCATGTTCTCGTCATGGATAAACGTAACATGGCTGACGTGCTCGCGCTCGATACCGAGCGACACTACACCGGCAAAATAAAGCTTTTCCGGGAGTTCGACCCGGAACCCGGCGATCGTCAGGTCCCGGATCCCTACTATGGGGGGATGGAGGGGTTCGATGCCGTCTATCAAATCGTCCATCGTACCTCGCGTGCGTTGCTGGAGCATCTCCTGGCGGAGCACAATGTGCCAGCTGACCTTGCTCGAAACTAACAGTCCATTAGGAAAACGCACGATCCGGTACAATGCTTCCAACCGTCCTGGAAGAGGCGCTGGCGCCGTATCTGGATGGACCACTGCGTCGCTGTATGCCGGTGGGAGGGGGGTGTATTGCCCATGCAAGCCGTATAGAAACAGACACATCTCGCTATTTTCTCAAATGGGCTAAGCATCCCATCGGAGATGCCTTTCTGGCGGAGGCAGATGGCCTTGACCTCTTGCGTGCAGCCGGTAGTTCACTCGTTATTCCTCAAGTGCTGGCCGTGAAAGCGCCCGACCCGATCGTGCCGGGTTTCCTGCTCCTGGAGTGGATCGATTCGGGGGGCATGACCGACGCATTTTGGGAGAAACTGGGCGGGGGCCTTGCTGCGCTCCACCGGAATCTCGCTGATTCCTATGGTGCAGATGCGGACAACTTCATAGGACAACTTCCCCAGCATAACACCCGTACCGAACGGTGGCCGGATTTTTTCCGCAACTGCCGTCTGGAGCCGCAAGTAAAACTGGCACGTGAGCGAAATCTCTGGCAGGCATCGTGGGATAAGCCACTCGATATCCTGTACAACCGCCTGGATGACTTGCTGCCGGAGCGTCCGGAAGCATCACTGCTTCATGGAGATCTCTGGAGCGGCAATATTATGGTTACGTCCGCTGGCATGGCGGCTCTCATCGACCCTGCGGCGTATTATGGACATCGCGAGACCGACCTGGCGATGTCCGAATTGTTCGGCGGATTTCAACGCAGGTTCTACAGCGCCTACAATGAAGCATGGCCACTCGACCCGGCTTATTCCGAT
>Ga0164243_10009190_pt1 | contig 14425 bp, 7 predicted proteins | sample OricompcompostOP_FD_108781 | JGI IMG/M metagenome (GOLD analysis project Ga0164243, IMG submission 108781) | Organic Plus compost microbial communities from Emeryville, California, USA - Original compost - Organic plus compost (OP) | ecosystem: Engineered > Solid waste > Mixed feedstock >... | reverse complement strand
GCGGAGACGTCGCTCGTCACGACCGAGGACCTCGAGGCCGTCCTCGACGCCCAGGCCCGCGGCGCGGGCCTCAACCCCACCGCCTGAGGCGGGCTCGCGCACCCCGGCCGCGGACGACGGCGTGGGGTCGCGGGGCATTCGTGCCGTTGCGGTCAGTTCGGTACGCCCGGGAGGCCTCCGCGCGTGGCATTCGTGCCGCTGAGGTCACTTCTGTGCGCCGGGGAGGAGAACGCGGGGCGTTCGTGCCGCGACACTGGGGCGCGGTAGCTCAGCGAGTGGCGTCCGCGGGCATTCGCGCCCTTGTGGTCACTTTGGTACGCCCGGGAGGCCTCCGCGCGGAGCATTCGTGCCGCTGGGGTCACTTCTGTACGCCGGGGAGGCCTCCGCGCGGGGCGTTCGTGCCGTTGCGGTCGCGTCCGCACGCCGGCGACTGGCGCCGACGCGCCGGAACCTTCCACCCCCGGCGCGGTGGTGCTGGGAGTCGTGCGGTGCCTAGCGTCCGAGCCATCGCACGGACCGAGGAGGACGCGATGACCCAGAACTACGACCGCGCCACGTTCTACGGGCTCGACACCACCGAGACCCGCACCCAGGCGCAGCAGATGGACGCCAACGCCGAGAACCTGGGCGCGCTGGTGAACGACATCGGGGCGCTGATGGAGTCGGTGCTGTGGCTGGGCCCGGGCGCCCAGCGCTTCAAGGCCGACTGGGACGGCTCGATGCGGCCCCAGATCCAGGAGGCGTCGGACACGCTGCGCGGCAACGCGGCCGAGATGCGGCGCCGCGCCGACCTGCAGGACCAGGCCTCCGCCTAGCCCGGCCGGCGGAACCTTCCACCCCCGCGGGGCTGGAGCCGCCGGCCGACCCGTCCCTAGCGTCGACGCCACGTCGACCCCGACGGCAGCACGAACAGCACGACCGACACGAGAACGAAGGAGGTGGGGCAGGTGTCGTTCCACGGCGCAGACGTCGACGGCCTCGACAGGACCGCGAACCGGTGCATGGAGGGTGCGGACTTCGCCGACACCGTCGCCCGGGCGCTCGAGGCGCTGGTCGCGGCCCTGGAGGCGATGAGCTGGACCGGGTTCGCCGCAGCGCTCGCGGCGTACCTCAAGGCCGTCGTCATCCCCTGGGTGAAGTACATCGCGAGGTGCCTGCGGATCTTCGGCGGCCTGCTCCAGCTCGCCTCGCGCAAGCAGAAGGACGCGTCCGAGGACGCCCCGCCGGTCTCGATCCCCGCGACGGCGTGGAACCCGCCACCGGCGCCGGCACCCGTGCCGGTGCTGCCGCCCCGGCTCGACTGCCCCGACCCGGCGATCCACCGGACCGACCCGGGCACCGGCGCCGAGGTGGGCGGCGGCAGCGCGACGGCGCCCAGCACGCCGGTCACGCGAACCGAGCCGGGCGGCACCGGCACCGGCGGCGGCACCTCGGTGGCCCCGACGACGCCGATCACCCGCACCGATCCCGGGTCGACGGCGCCGCTCACCGGCGGGGGGACCGTCACCACGGTCACCGGCATCGGGGCGGACGGCCGGCTCTGGACGCGCACCTCGATCGGCGACGCACCCACCGGCGGCGGCACCGCCACGGGCGTGGGCCTCGGCACCGGGGCCCTTGGCTCGAGCGGCGCGACGACGCCGGCGTCCGGCGGCACGCCCGTCGGCGGCACGCCCGTCGGCGGCTCGGGCGGCGGCTCCGGCGGCCCGACCGGCGGCTCTCTCGGCTCCGGCGGCAGTTCTCCCGGCTCGACCGCCGGTACACCCGAGGGCGTTGCGACGTCGTCGCACGGCACGGTGCACAGCTCCCCGCTCGGCTCGCGGCCCGTGTCGTCGCTGCCGACCGGCGGGGTGGGCACCGGCTCGGTGGCAGCCGTCGAGCCCCTGGCGGCCGGCGCCGCCGGCGGTCCCGGCGCGGCGATGCTCGCCGCCCCGCTCGGGCTCGCGGGGGTCGGCACGGCCGCCCTCGCCGCGCTCCGCGCCACGGGCCTGCGGCCCGACGACGAGGAGGAGGTGCCGGACGACGCGCTCTGACCCTCGCCCGGGACCGGCCCGCCGGTCCCGCCCCACGACCCGACAGCACCACCGAACCCCGCTGCACCCGCAGCACCGACCGAGAGGAACGACAACATGACCACCGCGAACGTCTACGGGATGGACATCCAGGCCGGCCGCGACCTCGCTGCCCGCATGGACGGCGACGCCACCGAGATCGAGACCCTCACGACCCGGCTCACCGGGATGCTCGAGAGCACGCCCTGGTACGGCCCGGACGCCACCCGCTTCAAGGGCGACTGGAGCGGCCAGTACGTGCCTGCCCTGCAGTCCGTGGTCGCGGCGCTGCGTGAGAACAGCGTCCAGATCTACGCGCAGGCGCAGTCGCAGGAGGACGCCTCCAGCTGACGCCACCCCGACGCACGGCCCGGCCCTCCCCAGGGTCGGGCCGTTCGTCGTGCCGGCCACCGTCCCGCCGGTCACGCGGCGGAACCTTCCACCCCGCACGCCCTGGCCCGTGCGGCCGCGGCCGCCTAGCGTCGGCAGCACCGACGAGGAGGAGGACCGAGGATGTGGCGACTGAGCGTGCTGCCGACGCCGGAGAGCCGGCTGGCGCCGGTCGACGTCGTCGTCGACGCGGGCGAGGGCTCGACGGTGGCCGACCTCGCCGCCGGTCTCGGTGAGCACCTCGGCGGCCAGGGCCTGCTGCTCGCCCCGACCACCGACGGTCGCAGCTGGCCGGCCGACACCCCGCTCGCCGAGGCGGGCTTGCGCGACGGCGACGTGCTCGAGGTGGCCTCGGTGCCCGCCGACTGGCGCACCCGGCCCGGCCCGCGCCGCCGCCCGCGCGCGACCGTGCACGTCGTCGCTGGCCCCGACGCCGGTGTGGTCGCCGACATCACCGGCGACTCCCTCACGATCGGGCGCGGCCCCACCGCCGGGCTGCGGCTGCGCGACCCGCTGGTCAGCCGCAGCCACGCACGCGTGCTGCTCGCCGAGACGCCGGTCGTGCTCGACGTCGGCTCCGCTCACGGCACCGTGGTCGGCGGCCGCACGATCACCCGCTCGACGCCGGTCGCGTGGGGCGAGCGGATCACGCTCGGCAGCACCGTCGTCGTCCTCCACCCCGGCGACGGCGAGGCGACCCGCGAGCGGGGCGTGCTCCGGCCGCCGCGGTTCGGCGAGGCGGTCGTCGAGGCCGAGCTCGACGTGCCGCAGCCGCCGGGCTCGCCGCGCCCGACCCCGCTGTCGTGGCCGATGATGCTGATGCCGGTGATCATGGGCGGCGCGATGTTCGCGTGGACCCGCAGCCCGCTGTCGCTGGTGTTCATGCTCGGCTTCCCCTCGATGATGCTGCTCACCTGGGTGATGCAGCGGCGCACCGTGCGACGCGACTTCGCCCGCGAGACGGCGATCTGGCGCGAGGACGTCCGCGCGGTGCTCGCGACCCTCGACACCGCCGCGACCCACCAGCGCGCCCACGCCGAGGAGGACGAGCCCGACCTCGACGTCGTGCTCTCGCGCGCGGTCGCGCGCGACCACCGGCTGTGGGTGCGCCGCCCCGACAGCGAGGACTTCCTCGCCGTGCGCGCCGGCCGCGGTCCCCGGCCGGCGCTCGTGACGGCGAAGCCCGTCACGCACGGCGACCGTGCGCTGCGCGCCGAGCTCGCGCGCGCGACCTCCGAGCGTGCGACGCTCGCCGACATGCCGGTGCCGCTGCGGCTCGCGGAGACCGGCCTGGCCGCGGTCACCGGCGACGCCGACGCCGTCGACGCGTGGGTGCGGGCGACCGTGCTGCGGCTCGCCGTCACCCACTCCCCGACCGACCTGCAGCTCGCGGCCGCGCTCGGCCCGGACCGCGCCCACGTCGAGTCCTGGTTGCGGTGGCTGCCGCACGCCACCCCGCGCAACGGCGGCCTCGCCTGCGTCGGCGTCGGGGCCGGCGAGGGTCAGGCCCTGCTGGAGGAGCTCGCGAGCGCCGACGGCGGCACCGCCCACACGCTCGTGCTCGTCGACGAGAGCGCCGGGCTGCCGCGGCGGCTGGTCGAGGCGGTCGCGGCCGACGCCGTCGAGCGTCGGCTGCACCTGCTGTGGATCGGGTCCGACGTCGAGACTGTGCCGTCGGCGACCGTCACCGCCGTCGACCTGCGCGGCGGCGAGATCAAGCACCGCGACCGCGGCGGCGTCGAGGAGCTGACGAGCACCGACGCGCTCGGTCTCACCGAGGTGTGGCGGGCGGCCCGCGCGCTGTCGGGCTACCGCGACGAGGCGGCCGTGCTGGCGGCGGAGTCGATGCTGCCGGGGGTCGTGCGGCTGCCCGGCCTCTCGGGGGACCTGGCCGACCCCGACGACGTCGAGCGCCTGCTCGAGCGGTGGGCGACCTCGACGGGGCTGCGCGCACAGCTGGGCGTCGGCGGCGAGGGCGTCGTGACGATCGACCTGCGCGAGGACGGCCCGCACGGTCTGGTCGCGGGCACCACGGGCGCGGGCAAGTCCGAGCTGCTGCAGTCGCTGCTGTGCTCGCTCGCGACCAACAACCCGCCGTCACGGATCACCTTCCTGCTGGTCGACTACAAGGGTGGGGCCGCGTTCCGCGAGGTCGCGGAGCTGCCGCACGCCGTCGGCCTGATCACCGACCTCACGCCGGCGCTCGTGCAGCGCTGCCTGACCTCGCTGCACGCCGAGCTCACGGCGCGCGAGCACCTGCTGGCCCGGTACGGCGCCAAGGACCTGCTCGCGCTCGAGCGCAGCCACCCGGAGGCGGCGCCGCCGAGCATGCTCATCTGCGTCGACGAGTTCGCCGCGCTGCTGGCCGAGGTGCCGGAGTTCGTCGAGGGCATGGTCTCGATCGCGCAGCGCGGCCGCTCCCTCGGCATGCACATGCTGCTCGCGACGCAGCGTCCCGCGGGTGTCGTGACGCCGCAGATCAAGGCCAACACCGACCTGCGGATCGCGCTGCGGGTCGCCGCCCCGGAGGACTCGGTCGACGTCATCGACGCCCCGGACGCCGCGCACATCTCGCGCCGCACGCCCGGCCGCGCGTGGCTGCGCCGCACCGGGCACGGCACGCGCGAGCTCGTGCAGGTCGCGTGGGTGGGCGCCCACGAGGAGGTCCACGCCGACGGCGGCCGGGTCCGCATCACGCCGTTCACGGCGCGCGAGCTCGCGCACGCCGGGGCCACCGCCCGGGTGCACCCGCGCAGCGACCTCGAACGCATCGTCGACACGGCCTCGACGGCGTTCCTGCGCAGCGGCCGCCCGGCGCCCAGGAAGCCGTGGCTGCCGCCGCTGCCGGACGAGGTCCCGATGGTCTGCGCGGCACCCGGCCGGCTGGTGCTCGGCGAGGGCGCGCGCGACGAGGCGCTCGTGGCGGGCACCCGCTCCGAGTCGCACACGGTCGAGCCCGGCGGCGGCCGGCTCGCGCTGGGGCTCGTGGACCGGCCGGCCGAGCAGAGCCAGCTGCCGTGGGTCGTCGACTACGCCCGCGGCGGGCACCTGCTCGTCTACGGCGCCTCGGGATCGGGCAAGTCGGAGCTGCTGCGGACGGTCGCCGCGGCCGCCACGGCCACCGGTGGCACCGCCGGGGCCGACGTCCCCGACGTGCCCGAGTGCGTCTACGCCATCGACGCTGGCGGCGGTGCGCTGACCGTGCTGGAGCGGATGCCCTCGGTCGGCTCGGTCGTGCCGGAGCAGCAGGAGGAGCGGATGCTCCGGCTGCTGCGGATGCTCGCCCGCGCGGTCGGCGACCGCAACGCGCTGCTCGCCGCCCGCGGCGCCGCCGACGTCGACGCGCTGGCCGCGCTCGGCGTCCCGCTGCAGCGCATCCACCTGCTGATCGACAACCTGCCGGCGGTCCTCGACACCCTCGACGGCGGCGGGCCGGTCCGCCGTCAGCACGCCGAGCACCTCGTGACGATCCTGCAGGAGGGCCGCCGCTGCGGCATCCACGTCACCGCCACGAGCCCGCAGCGCACCGGCATCACGTCGCCGATCCAGGCGACGTTCGGGCAGCGGCTGGTGCTCCGGATGACCGTGCCGGACGACTACGCGATGCTCGGCGTCCCCGCCGTGCTCGACGGCGACACCGTCCCCGGTCGCGGGCTGGTCGGCAAGGACGAGGTGCAGGTCGCGACGGTGGGTGGCGCCGGCACACCGCTGCAGGCGCAACGGCTCGACGAGCTGTGCGCGGTCGTCGCCGACCGCTACGGCGAGCCGGTCGCACCGGTGCCGGCGATGCCGACCCGGGTGCCGCAGCACCTGGCGCCGGCGCCCGAGCGCGACGACGTGTGCGTCGGCGTCGAGGACGGGTACGTCGGCGCGGTGACGCTGTCGCTGCTCGACGGGCCGCTGCTGATCGCCGGCCGCGCCCGCACCGGCCGCACCTCGACGCTGCTCGGGCTGGGCCAGGTCGCCCGTCGCTCCGCCCGCCCGCCCGCGCGGGTGACGCTGGTCGCGCCGCGCGCGGGCGCCGTCGTCGGGCCGGACGGGCTCGTGGAGCCCGAGCAGGTCGCCGACGAGGTCGTCACGGACCCGGCGGCCGCGACCGCCTGGGCGCAGGCGCTCATCCCGCCCGGCGACGAGGACTGGCACCTGGTGCTCGTCGACGACATCCACGAGTGGGAGCGCGCATGGGAGCGCAACGGCGAGGAGCGCGCCGCGATCGAGGCGCTGGCGGCGGCGCTCACCGCGACGCCCCGGGTCGCGGTCGTCGGCGTCACCGACTCCGACGACGCCCGCACCCGGCAGCACGTGCCCGGCCTGACCCAGGCGCTGCGGCGCGGGCGCCGTGTCGCGCTCGTCGCCCCCGAGATGTCGGACGGGTCGCTGGCGTCGGTGACGGTGCCGATGCACTCCGCGGAGCCGTTGACCGGCATGGGCAGAGCTCTCCTCGTGACCGGTGGGGCCACGAACGTCGTCCAACTACTATCGGCGAGTCACGCAGGGGGTGTGCAGTGAGCGCGAAGAGGACGCCGTGGTGGCGCCGCCGGCTGAGCCGCGCGGGCCGCGAGCGCGGCATGGTCGAGGCCGGCGTCGCCGCGGCGGGCGGCCTGCTCGTGGTCGGCGCCGTCGTCGGCAACGGGGTCGCGGCGTCGGTCATGGACATGTCCGACGGGCAGACCTGGCTCCCCGAGAACGACGGCACCGTCGTGCAGATCAACCCCGCGACCGGGCAGCCGGAGGTCCGGCTCGTCGTCGACACCGACGGCGGCCGCACCGAGGTGACGCAGGCCGACGGGTTCCTCGTGGTGACCAACCTCGACACCGGCGTCGTCACACCGATCGACCTCGCGGGCCTGCTAGTGGGGCAGGGCCGCCAGACCCAGGGCGAGACGGTCGTGCTCATCGGCGGCGGGCGGGTGCTGCTCGCCGAGCTCTCGCCTGGCCTGGTGCAGGTCGTCGACCCGCTGACGCTCGCGAGCCTGGGCTCCCCCTACCGGGCGGGCGAGGACCTCAGCGACGTCGTCGTCGACGCCGACGGCACGGTGTGGCTGGTGACGACCTCGGGCACGCTCCGCGAGCTCGACTGGGTCGACGGCGCCGGCGAGTTCTCGGTCTCGCTGGAGCGTCCGATCGCCGCGGCGGGCCCCGGCACCCGGCTGGTGCCGCACCGCAGCGGGGTCACGGTCTTCGCGCCCGACGGCGGAGCGGTGCTCCAGGTCGGCGCGGGCGCCGACGTCGTGCAGCAGGTGCCGGCGCTGCAGGGCCAGGTGATGGCGGCGGCGTCCTCGCCGGCCGACCTCGCGCCGGCGTCGGCGGCCGATCACGGTCTCGTCGTCATGATCAGCGGCCGCGAGCTGCTGACGGTCGACGTCGGCGGGCTGTCGTGCGCCCGCCCGCTGGAGCCCGCGGTGTTCGAGCGGCGCGTCTACGTGCCGTGCGGCGGCGAGGGCCGCGTGCTCGTGCTCGACGAGCGCGGCGCGACGGCGGCGCCCGACATCGTCGTGCCGGGCGGCGGCGACCCGGTGCTCGTGGTCGACGACGGGCGGCTGGTCGTGCACGACCCCGACGACGGCCGGATCGTGCTCGTGCAGCAGGACGGCAGCACGCAGGTGACCGACCTCGGCGGCGCCGAGGTGCCCACCGTCGAGCCGGGCGACGAGCAGCAGCCGCTGCCGCCGATCTCGGTGTCCGGCCCCAGCACACCGGTGACGCCGCCGACGCAGGACCCGATCCAGGTCCAGCAGCCGGACCCGCCGTCGGTCGACCCGGGCGCGACGCCGTCGGGCGGTTCGACCCCCGACGCCACCGACCGGCCCACCGGCGCGGGCGAGCAGCCCGGCGGCGGCGAGCCGACGGCGCCGGCGACCGGGGCGTCCGACGACCCCTCGGGCGGCACCCCGGGCGGTGGCGACACGGCCGACCCGGACCTCGCCCCGACCGTGGTGCGGGCGCAGCTGCAGCAGGACGGCCGTGTCGAGGTGCGCTGGCGGGCTCCCGTGCAGCCCCCGACGGGCTACCTGGTCAGCACCTCCGACGGCGTCGACCAGCGCGTCCCGGCCGACGCCGACCGCGTGACGCTGAGCCTGACCTGCGGCGCGACGGTCACCGTCACCGTCTACGCCGAGCACGACGGCCGCCTGGTCGGCAGCACGGCGACGGTCGACACCGCGGCGTGCGTCGACCCGCCGGCGGCAGAGCAGCTCACCCCCAGCGGCGTCACGGCCGAGCGCGACGGCGACGACGTGGCGGTGGCGTGGACGGCGCCGGAGATCGCCCCGGAGCGCTACGTCGTCACCGGCATGGGCCGCAGCGTCACGCTCGCCGGCTCGGTCACCACCGCGGTGCTGCCCGACGTCGCGTGCGGCGACCCGATCGAGGTCGAGGTGACAGCGGTCCACCCCGACGCGGGTGAGCACACGGCGACGTCGGCGCGGGTGGCGGACGCGTGCCCGACGCCCGACCCGACCACCCCGCCCACGACCACGGACCCGCCGACCACGACCGACCCGACGACGACCACCGCGACGCTGGTCGCGCCGTCGGGCGTCACGGCCACCAAGGTCGACGTCGACACCGTGCGCGTGACCTGGTCCGCCTCGAGCCCCGGCGCGCAGGAGTACGTGGTGATCCCGAGCAGCGGCGGCACGATCTCGGCCGGCACCGCGCTCACCGCGGACATCGACGTCGCTCCCGGCGCGAGCTACACCTTCACCGTCCGGGCGAGCTACCAGGGGCAGACGGCGACGTCCGCTGCCAGCAACAGCGTCGACATGCCCGCGCCGGCGACCGTGCCGAGCGCCCCGGGGAACGTGAGCGGTGACTTCGTCAGCCACTCCGGCACGTCGTCGCTGACGATCCAGGTTCGGTGGTCTGCCCCGAACGACGGCGGCTCGCCGATCACGAGCTACCAGGTCACCGCGGGCGGCACGACCGTGACCGCGACCGGGACCTCGCAGCAGGTCACGATCCCCTGCTCGGGATCGCTGTGCACGACAGGTGGCACCGTGAACGTCAGCGTGGTCGCGGTCAACGGCGTGGGCTCAGGCGCCGCGGGGAGCGGCACCGCCACCATCCCGCGCAACAGCTCGATCCCGCAGGACGGCGATCCGGTGCTCACGTCATCGACCAGCATGAACGAGTCGACCGGCATGATCTCGGCATCGATCGAGTATCAGCCCTCTGCGGCCTGGGCGAACTTCACCGGCACCTGCACGGTGACCACGTCTGACGGCAGCTCGCAGGTGATCTCGTGCTCGAGCCCCACCACCGTCTGGAACGGGTTCGGCCACGCGACAGCCGGTGTGAACGGCGGTGCCACGATCACGGCGACCGGCTCGGGGCACACCGCCTCGTCGTCGGAGAGCGTCTTCGTGGCGGGTCAGTACTGGTGCCCACCCGACGGGGGCCCGTGCCAGACCCCGGTATCGCTCACCGACCCCGAGGTCGACATCGAACCGCTGCCGTGGACGCCGCCGGAGGTCCCGAACCCGCCCGTGCTCGTCGCGGGGGTCGGGATGCTGCTCGGCGCCGGCACGATGCGCGCGCTGCGCGAGCTGCGCCGCCGGGGCGTGCTCGAGACGCCCCGTGACGCCACCGCACCCACCCCGTACGCCACCACCGAGAGGGACGGCCGCCGATGAGCACCCCCACCCCCGAGCAGGTCGCCGAGGTGCGGCTGCTGCACACCGACGTCGTCGACGCCGTCAGCGAGGCGGTCCAGGGCAAGCGCGCGGTCGTCGAGCTGGTGGTCACGTGCCTGCTCGCGGGCGGTCACGTGCTGCTCGAGGACGTGCCCGGGACGGGCAAGACGACGCTGGCCCGCTCGATCGCGGCGGCGGTCGGCGGCAGCTCGCGCCGCATCCAGTTCACGCCCGACCTGCTGCCCGCCGACATCACCGGCACCGCGGTCTTCGAGCCCGCCAGCGGGGAGATCACGTTCCGCCCCGGACCGGTGTTCACGAACGTGCTGCTCGCCGACGAGATCAACCGCGCAGCCGCGAAGACCCAGTCGGCGCTGCTGGAGGTGATGGCGGAGCGCACGGTCACCGTCGACGGCGTCGGTCACGCGGTCCCCGACCCGTTCGTCGTCATCGCGACCCAGAACCCCGTCGACCTCGACGGCACCTACCGGCTCCCGGAGGCTCAGCTCGACCGCTTCCTCATGCGGGTCACGCTCGGCTACCCGGACCCCGAGCACGAGATCGAGGTGCTCCGCCCCGGCAGCGGTGCCGGCGTCGTCGAGAAGGTCCGCGAGGTCACCGACCCCGACCGGGTGGCCGCGGTGCGCTCGGCGCTGCGGCACATCCACGTCGCCGACCCGCTGCTGGGCTACGTCCGCGCGATCGGCGCGGCCACCCGCACCGAGGAGCGGCTGCGGCTCGGCGCCAGCACCCGCGCGCTGCGCGGTCTGGTCGCTGCCGCGCAGGCCTTCGCGGCGGCGCAGGGGCGGCACTACGTGGTGCCGTCGGACGTGCAGCGCCTCGCCGAGCCGGTGCTCGCGCACCGCCTCATCCCCACCCGCGACGCGCTGCTCGCCGGCGAGGACACCGCGCGGATCGTCGCCGACGTCGTCGAGAGCGTCGAGGCGCCCCGCCCGGTCCCGGCATGAGCCGCCGGACGACGGCCGCGGCCGAGGGCTGACCGTGGGTGCGCTCGCCGGGCTGCGGCTGACGCGCCGCGGCGTCGCGGCGCTCGTGTGCGCGGTCGCGCTGCTGGCCCTCGGCGGCTGGGCGTCCTACCCGGGTCTGGTCGGGCTGGGGGTGGCGCTCGCCCTCGCGCTGCTCGCGGCCCTCGTCGGCGTCGCGGTGCCGGTGCCGGTCTCGGTGCGCCGCACCGTGCGGCCGCTGCGGGTGCCGCGGCTCGCGGACTGCTCGGCGACGATCGTCGTCCGCAACACCTCGACCTGGCTGCCGGTCACCGCGGCCGGGCACGACCGGGTCGGCGGCGAGGAGCTGCCCTTCGACCTGCCGCGGCTCGCACCCGGCGCGACCGAGACCACCGATCTGCCGATCCCCACCCAGCGGCGCGGCGAGATCTCGTTCGGGCCGCTGACGCTCCACCGGTTCGCGCTCGCCGACCTCGCCGAGGTGCGCCAGACCTACGGCGACACCACCACCGTGCTGGTCGAGCCCCGCGTGCTCGACGCGCTCGGCCTGCCCGCCGGCACCCGCCGCGGGCACGTCGGCGCCGACGAGCGCATCGCCCACGGTGGCACCGACCTCACCGGGCTGCGCGAGTACCTCCCGGGCGACGACCTGCGCCGGCTGCACTGGGCGACGTCGGCCCGCCGCGGCACCCTCATGGTCCGCGAGGACGCCGACCCCTCCGCGCCGCACCTCACGGTCGTCCTCGACGACCGCGCCGGCTCCTACGACGGCGACGGCTTCGAGGAGGCGGTCGACGTCGCGGCCTCGCTGGTGGCGACGGCTGCCGAGAGCCGCAGCCCCAGCCGCGTCGTGACGACCAGCGGCAGCCTCGACGTCGCGACCGCCGTGCCGGCGACCGCCGTCGTCGGCATCGACCCCGAGCTGCTCGGCCGGCTGGCCCGCACCGAGCCGACCACCGGGCCCGGCACCGGCGCGCACCTGCTCAGCGGGGCGCCCGACATCCTCGTCGTCGTCAGCGGGGCGCGTGCCGCGCTGGCGCCGCTGCTGTCCGACGCCGCGGGCGCGCCGGTCGGGGTCGTCGCGGTCGTCGACCCCGCGCCCGAGCAGCTCGTCGGTGCCTCCCGCGGCGTGACGGTGCTGCGCGGTCCCCGCGCCGAGGACCTCGTGCACGCCTGGCGCTCGGCGGTGGCCCGGTGAGCCGCGCCGCGCGCTCCGTCGCGCCCGTGCTGTGGGCCGCCCTCGTGCTGCTCACCGCGCTGCCGCCGCTGGCGGCCGGCTACGCCGCGGCGTGGGCGCTGCCGGTGCTCGCCGCCTGCGTGGTGCTGCCGTTCGGGCTCGCGGCCCTCGGTGCCGCGGTCCGGGTACCGCGCTGGAGCGTGGCGACGGCGGGGGTCGCCGTGGGCGCCGTGGTCGCGCTGACGTTCGCCGATCGCGTCGACCCGGTGAGCGGCGCGCTGCCCGCGTGGCGCTCGAGCCCGGGTCTGACGCTCCTCGGTCCGCTGGTCGACGCGGTGCCCCGGCTGCTCACCGCGCCGCGCCCGGCGCCCGCCGACCCGTCGCTGCTCGTGCCGGCGGCGCTGCTCGTGTGGCTGGTCGCGCTCGCGGTCGCGGTGGCCGTGACCCGCTCGCCGCGCGCGGGCGTCGCTCCGCTGCTCGGGGCGGTCGTCCTGCACGCCGCGGGCGCGCTGCTGACGGCGGGACGCGGCGACGCCCTCGGGACCGCGGCGGTCGCGACCGCGCTCGCGGTGCTGCTGGGCTGGGTGCTGCTGCCAGCCGGTCGCCCCCGACCGGCGCCCACCACGGGTGCCGCGACCGCCCGGCGCACGCGGTCGTCACGCTCGCGCCGTGGCGTGCTGCTGCCCGCCGTCGCCGCAGCGGTCGTCGCGACGTTCGCGCTCTGCGCGGTGGTGGTGCCGACGGCGCGGTCCTTCGAGCCCCGCACCCTCGTGCCGCCTCCGCAGCTGCCCGCCGACGCCGCCAACCCCGTGCCGCAGGCGGCCGTGTGGGCGCAACGCCCCACCGAGGAGATGATGACCGTGACGGCGGTCGCGGGCGACCTGCCGGAGCGGCTCGCGCTCGCGGTGCTCCCCGACTACACGGGCGTCGCGTGGACGCTCGACGCCGAGCTCCGCCCGGTCGGCGTCGTCGCCACCCCCGACACCCCACCGGCGACCGCGACCCGCACGGCGACCTACGCCGTCACCCCGCACGGCTACGGCGAGGCCTGGCTGCCGGCCGCGGGTGCCGTCACCGCCGTCGAGGGTGCGCAGGCGCTGCTCGACCTCGACAGCGGCACCCTCGTGCTCCCCGCCGGCTGGGCCGGCGCCGACCCCGCCGACCCTCCGACGGTCACGATCACGAGCGCGATCAACGCGGCGTCACCCGAGGCGATCGGGCGGGCGAGCGTGCCCGAGGCGGCCGAGATGGAGCGCTACCTCGCGCTGCCGCGGGTGCACCCGGGCCTGGCCGAGCTGGCGCAGGCGGTGACCGCCGGCGTGTCCAACCGGTGGGAGCAGGTCTCCCGGCTGGCGGACGCGGTGCGCACCGACCAGCAGCGCGTCGGCGCGACGGGCGCCGAGCGCGTGCTCGACCACGGCGCCCGCTCCGGCTCCTCCTCGGCGCGGCTCGTGCAGTTCCTCGCCGCCGACCCCTCCGACGGCGGCCAGGTCGGCACGAGCGAGCAGTTCGCGGCCGCGTTCGCGGTGCTGGCCCGCACCGTCGGCATCCCGACGCGGCTCGTCGTCGGGTTCCAGCTGCCCGACGACGAGGGCACCGGCTCCGTCGTCGTCCACGGCGACGACGCGCGCGTGTGGGCCGAGGTCTACCTGTCGCGGATCGGATGGGTCGCCGTCGACCCCAGCCCGGACGCGGCGACGTCCACCGACCTGCCCACCCCCGAGGCCGGCGGCGAGAACGGCGACGACCCGGAGCCCGACCCCGGCATCGAGGAGGACCGCGAGGTCGTGGAGCCGCAGCAGGAGGCGGCGACCGGGTCACCCGTGCCGGCCGCGTTCGCGTGGGCGCTGCTCGCGCTAGCCGTGCTCGGGGTGGTGGGTCTCGGCGTCGCGCGTGCCGTGCGCGCCGCCCGCTGGCGCGCGGCCGGGCACCCGGGTGCGTGGGCGCACGTCGAGGACGCGATGCGCCTCGCCGGACGACCGCCCGCGCCCGGCCGCACCGCCACCGCGCTCGCCGCGTCGCTGCCCGACGACGTCGCCTCCGCTGCGGTGGCTCTGGCCGAGCGCGCGGAGGCGAGCGCGTTCGCGCCGCCCGGCGCCGCCTCGGACGGCGACGCCCCGTCCGCCTGGGCGAGCGGCCGCTTCGTGGCCGCGGGCCTGCGCCGGCAGGCGCCGCGGGTGCGGCGGCTGCTGTGGTGGGTCTCGCCCG
>Ga0164243_10009189_pt1 | contig 14426 bp, 13 predicted proteins | sample OricompcompostOP_FD_108781 | JGI IMG/M metagenome (GOLD analysis project Ga0164243, IMG submission 108781) | Organic Plus compost microbial communities from Emeryville, California, USA - Original compost - Organic plus compost (OP) | ecosystem: Engineered > Solid waste > Mixed feedstock >... | reverse complement strand
GGGCGCGCTCGGGGATCAAGGACCCCCGCCGCCCGATCGGGTCGTTCATCTTCCTCGGGCCGACCGGAGTCGGCAAGACGGAGCTGGCCAAGACGCTGGCCGAGGCGTTGTTCGACACCGAGGAGAACATGGTCCGCGTCGACATGAGCGAATACCAGGAGCGGCACACCGTCAGCCGCCTCGTCGGCGCCCCGCCCGGGTACGTCGGCTACGAGGAGGGCGGCCAGCTCACCGAGGCCGTGCGGCGCAAGCCCTATTCCGTGGTGCTCTTCGACGAGATCGAGAAGGCGCACACGGACGTGTTCAACACCCTGCTGCAGGTGCTGGACGACGGGCGGCTCACCGATGCCCAGGGGCGTACGGTCGACTTCCGCAACACCGTGATCATCATGACGTCGAACATCGGCTCGCACTACCTCAGTGAGAAGGCGGCGCCGTCGGGCGAGATCGACCCGGAGGTGCGCGAGATGGTCATGGCGGAGCTGCGTGCCCGCTTCCGTCCCGAGTTCCTCAACCGCATCGACGACATCGTGCTGTTCAAGCCGCTCACCGAGGCCGAGATCGAGCAGATCGTCACGCTGATGTTCAACGACATCAGGGCGCGGCTCGCCGAGCGCAGGATGACGCTCGAGATCAGCCCGGAGGCGGTCCGCCACATCGCCGAGCGCGGGTTCGACCCCGTCTACGGAGCCCGTCCGCTGCGCCGCTTCATCGCCCGGGAGGTCGAGACCCGGGTCGCGCGGGCGCTGGTCGCCGGCGACGTCAGGGACGGCGCGACCATCAGGGTGGCCATGTCCGGCGGCGAGCTCGTCGTCACCTACGAGAACCCGGAGGGCTGACCGATGCCGCCGAAGGTCGCGGAATCGAGCGTCGTCCGGTGCCCGCACTGCGGCCGCAACAACCGCGTGCCGCGGGCGGGTGCCGGAGTCCCGCGCTGCGGCGAGTGCCGCGAATCGCTGCCCTGGGTGGTTGACGCGGGGGACGAGGACTTCGCCGAGGTCGCCGAGGCGGCGCCGATTCCGGTCGTCGTCGACTTCTGGGCGTCCTGGTGCGGACCATGCCGCATGGTGAGCCCGGCGCTCCACCAGGTCGCCACCGAGCTGGCCGGGCGGATCAAGCTGGTGAAGGTGAACATCGACGAGGCACCGGAAACCTCGCGGCGCTTCGGCGTGCAGGCCGTCCCGACGCTCGTTGTGATGAAGCAGGGGAAGGTCGTGGCCCGGCGGGCCGGGGCGGCGCCGGCACCCGTGTTGCGGGAGTGGGTCGGCGATGCGCTGGCCGGATGAGCTGGTCGAGACCCCCGACCTGCAGGGGGCCTACCCTCGGCTGAGCGAGGCGCAGATCCAGGCGCTGTCCGCCTGCGGCGAGCGGCGGTCGGCCCGCCGGGAGGACGTTCTGTTCGCGGAGGGCGACCCGTGCGTCGCCTTCTTGGTCGTCCTGGCAGGCAAGGTCGCGGAGGTCAAGGGATACGGATTCGACGATCAGGTGATCGGCATCCACGGGGCCGGCCGGTTCCTGGGCGATCTCAACGTGCTCACCGGCCAGGCCAGCTTCATCACGGCCGTGGTGGCGGAGGACGGTGAGGCGCTCGCCGTGCCCGCCGAGGAGCTCCGCCGGTTGGTCACCGAGGACGAGACGCTGGGCGATCTCGTCCTGCGCGCCTACCTGATTCGCCGCTCGATGCTCATCGGGCTCGGGGCCGGCTTCCGCATCATCGGCTCCCGCTACTCGCCGGACTGCCGGCGGCTGCGTGAGTTCGCGGCCCGCAACCGGCTGCCGCACCGGTGGATCGACCTGGAAGAGGACACCGACGTCGAGAGCCTCCTGCAGCGGATGGGTCTCACTCCGCAGGAGACCCCGTTCGTGATCTGGCGCGGTGAGAAGGTGCTGCGCAATCCGACGAACGCGGAGCTGGCCAAGTTGATCGGCCTGCCGGCGCCCGCGCCGCGGGAGAGCGGCTGGGACCTGCTCGTCGTCGGAGCCGGTCCGGCGGGGCTGGCCGCGGCGGTGTACGGCGCCTCGGAGGGCCTCACGACGATCGTCCTCGACAGCGTGGCGACGGGCGGTCAGGCGGGCACCTCGTCGCGGATCGAGAACTACCTCGGCTTCCCCGCCGGACTCTCCGGCGGCGAGCTGGCCGAGCGGGCGGAGATCCAGGCCCGCAAGTTCGGCGCGCAGTTCTCCATTCCGGCCGAGGCGTGCACGCTCCAAGAGCAGGAAGGCCATCACGTGGTCACCGTGAAGGAAGGGGCGGTGATCCAGACGCGGGCGCTGCTCATAGCGACGGGCGTCCGGTACCGGAAACTCGACGTGCCCGACCTGGAGAGGTTCGAGGCGACCAGCGTCTACTACGCGGCCACCGCGTTCGAGGCACAGATGTGCAGCCGGGACCCGGTCGTCGTCGTGGGCGGGGGCAACTCGGCCGGCCAGGCGGCACTGTTCCTCGCCCAGCACGTCGCCTCCGTCCGCCTGCTCGTACGCGACGACGCGCTGACCAGGAACATGTCCCGCTATCTGGCGGTCGAGATCGAACAACACCCCGGCATTCAGGTGATGCTGAACACCCAGGTCCGGCGGCTGGTCGGGGAGCAGACGCTCGAGGCGGTCGTCGCCGAGGACAACGTGACCGGGGAGCGGTTCACCCTCGAGGCCCGCGCGATGTTCGTCTTCATCGGTGCGGAGCCGTACAGCCGGTGGCTGGCCGACGAGGTCGCGCTCGACTCCCGGGGATACATCCTGACCGGGCTGGACGCCGCTCGCTCCGGCAGGAAGGGCGTACCCGACTCCGCCGGCCGGCCGTTCCCGCTGGAGACCAGCAGAGCGGGTGTGTTCGCGGCCGGCGACGTGCGGAACGGGTCGATCAAACGGGTCGCGTCGGCCGTCGGCGAGGGCGCGATGGCCGTGCGCCTCGTGCACGAACACCTTCAGCTGAGGGGCTGAGGCCCACGCGGGGAGGAAGGGGACTGGCGATGGCAGAAGTGATGGCGGTGCCGAGGTTCGAGCGGTTCTTCAGGAAGGCGGCGGGCCTCGACGTCGACAAGGAGGATCTCCGGCGCTACAGCGACTTCGTGAACCAGAAGCTGTACGACCTGCTGGTGATCGGCGAGGCCCACGCGAAGGCGAACGTCCGGGACATCATCGAGACCTGGGACCTGCCCATCACCAAGGGCCTCCAGGAGAGCATCCACCGGTTCCGCGACCTCGACGAGGACATCGAGCTGAAACCGATCCTGGAGCAGCTCGCGGCGTTGCCCCCGCTCGACCTGTCCATCGGCGAGGAGGTGACGAAAAGGCTGCCCGAGATCGCCGGCGGGCTGTCGCTGGCGCTGGCGCGCACGTTCACCATCCTCGATCCCGGCCTGAAGAATCCGAGGACCGAGCAGTGGGAACGCGTGATCCGCGTTTTCGAGCTGCTTCTCTAGAAGCGAGGACATCATGAAGGCAGTCGTATACGAAGGACCCCGGCAGGTCGGTGTCAAGAACGTGCCGGACGCGCGGATAGAGATGCCCACCGATGTTCTGGTCCGCGTCACCACGAGCAACATCTGCGGGTCGGACCTGCACATGTACGAAGGCCGGACCGACCTGGAGCCGGGCCGTGTCCTCGGCCACGAGAACCTCGGCGAGGTGGTCGAGGTGGGGCCGGGAGTGGTACGCGTCCGCGTCGGCGACATGGTCTGCGTGCCGTTCAACGTCGCGTGCGGCTTCTGCGCCAACTGCGAGAGCGGCCTGACCGCCTTCTGCCTCACCACCAACCCGGAGCCGGGGGTTGACGGGGCCGCTTACGGCTTCGCGGACATGGGCCCGTACAACGGCGGCCAGGCCGAGCTGCTGCGCGTGCCGTTCGGCGACTTCAACTGCCTTGTCCTGCCGGACGACGCGCGGGAGAGGCAGACCGACTACGTCATGCTGGCCGATATCTGGCCCACCGGCTGGCACGCGACCCAGCTCGCCTGTGTGCAGGCCGGCGACTCGGTCGTGATCTACGGGTCGGGGCCGGTCGGCCTGATGGCCGCCTACTCCGCGATGTTCAAGAGCGCGGGCATGGTGATGGTCGTGGACCGCCACCCGGACCGGCTGGCCAAGGCCGAGGAGATCGGGGCGATCCCGATCGACGACTCCAAGGCATCGCCGGTCGACCAGGTCATGGAGCTCACGCACGACAGGGGCGCCGACCGGGGCTGCGAGTGCGTGGGCTACCAGGCGCACGACCCCCAGGGGCACGAGCATCCCAACATGACGCTGAACAACCTCGTCAAGTCGGTGAGGTTCGCCGGGACGATCGGGGTCGTGGGCGTGTACATCCCCACGGATCCCGGCAGCCCCGACGACCTCTACAAGCAGGGCGAGATCGCCTTCGACTACGGGATGTTCTGGTTCAAGGGCCAGACCATGGGCAACGGTCAGTGCAACGTCAAGAACTACAACCGGCAGCTCTGCACCCTCATCCACCAGGGGAAGGCCCGGCCGTCGTGGGTCGTCTCACACGAGCTGAATCTGGACGACGCGCCCGGCGGCTACGAGCACTTCGACCGGAGGGATCCCGGCTGGACCAAGGTCGTCCTGCATCCCGCCGGCATCGGCTGACCCTCCCGTCGCGGCCGCGGGCCTCGCGGTCCGCCATGGCGGTGAGGGGGGACGCGCCATGCGCATGCCGGACGCCCGCTGGCTCAAGCAAAGGCTGCACGACGCCTTCAACAGGCACGATCTGGACGAGGTGATCCAGTGTCACAGTCGGGACGCGGTCCTGGTGACCCCGGCGGGCGTCGCGGAGGGACACGAGCAGATCGCCTCTTACTACGAAGATCTGTTCAGGGGCTTCCCCGACATGCGCATTACGGTCTGGCACACCGTCCTGTGCGCCGATCCGGCGGTGACCGAATGGCTGCTCACCGGCACCCACGCCGGGCCCTTCCTGCTGCCCGGGGGCCAGGTGCTGGAACGAACCGGCCGCCATGTCGCCATCCGGGGCACCAGCACCTGTTCGGTGGGCAACGACAGGATCATCAGTCACCGCATCTACTTCGACCAGCTGGAGCTTTACAGCCAGCTCGGCGGGCGCCTCGTCTTCGACGAGCGGCCGCCGTCGCGTGAGCGGTGGGCGGAGGGGTGAGCGATGCCGGCAGACGACATGGGCGACACGGTGACGGTCGAGCTGTTCTTCCAGTGCAGGCACGACGTCGTCAGCGAGGAGATCCGGGTTCCACGGGCCGACTGGGACAAGATGAGCGCGGGCCAGCGCGACGCGTACCTGGCCGACCGCGTCGACGCGCTCGTGTGCGCGAACTCCAGCGCCGGTTGGAGGGAGATCTAGGAGTGGGGTAGGGCGAGCGTGGGCGGCATGGCGACCAGGACCAGGGACAGGGTCCGTTCCTGGCTCCTGGAGGGGCTTCAGCACGAGGACGTGATGCCCGCCGGGCCCCACGTGATGGAGGCGCCGCACAGGCGGCATGCCTGGTGGCGGGTCATGTGCCTCACCGGTCTCGACTACTTCTCCACCCTCGGCTACCAGCCGGGGATCGCCGCGCTGGCGGTGGGCCTGCTGTCGCCCGTCGCGACGTTGTTCCTCGTCGCGCTGACGCTGTTCGGCGCGCTGCCGGTCTACCGGCGGGTGGCGGTGGAGAGCCCGTACGGCCAGGGCTCGGTCGCCATGCTCGAACGGCTCGCTCCGAGGTGGTGGGGCAAGCTGTTCGTCCTGGTGCTGCTCGGGTTCGCGGCCACCGATTTCGTGATCACGATGACGCTGTCGGCGGCCGACGCGGCAGCGCACATCCTGGAGAACCCCTTCGTGCCGCGTGCCCTCCAAGGGCACCAGATGGCCGTGACGCTCGGCCTGCTGGCGCTGCTCGGCGGCGTGTTCCTGATGGGCTTCAGCGAGGCGATCGGCCTCGCCGTCGTCCTCGTGGGCGTCTACCTGTCGCTCAACGTCGTGGTGGTGACGGCAGCCGTGCTCCATCTCGCCGACCGGCCCGTCCTGTTCGCCGGCTGGAAGCAGGCTCTGCTGTCCTCGCACGGCGGGCCGGCGTCGATGGTGCTGCTGTCCCTGCTCGTCATGCCCAAGCTCGCCCTCGGCCTGTCCGGGTTCGAGACCGGGGTGGCCGTCATGCCGCTGATCAAGGGGGATCTGCCGGGACGGATCAGGGGAGCCAAGAGGCTGCTGACGACGGTGGCCCTGGTCATGAGCGTCTTCCTGATCGCCAGCAGCTTCGTCACGAGCGTGCTGATCCCGTCGCGGGAGTTCCGGGAGGGCGGCAGGGCCGACGGCCGGGCCCTGGCGTACCTGGCTCACGCCTACCTCGGGAACGGGTTCGGCACGCTGTACGACGTGAGCACGATCGCGATCCTGTGGTTCGCCGGCGCCTCCGCGATGGCGGGCCTGCTCAACCTCGTTCCCCGCTACCTTCCCCGGTATGGCATGGCCCCGGACTGGACGCGGGCGGTCCGGCCGCTCGTCCTGGTCTTCACGGCGGTCGCGTTCGCCATCACCGTGATCTTCCAGGCGAGCGTGACGGCGCAGGGCGGGGCGTACGCCACCGGAGTCCTCGTGCTGATCCTCTCGGCGGCCGTCGCGGTCACGGTCTCGGCCCACCGGCGCCGCAGGCGCGCGGCGGCGGCGTACGCGGCCATCACCCTCGTCCTGATCTACACGCTGGTGGCGAACGTGATCGAGCGGCCGGACGGTGTGAAGATCGCGTCGTTCTTCGTCGCGGCCATCGTGGTCACCTCGCTGATCTCCCGGGCGACCCGGTCCACCGAGCTGCGGGTCACCCGCGTGGTCCTCGACCCCCTGGCGGAGCGGTTCCTCCGGGAGGTGCCCGGCAACGAGGTCTACCTGGTCGCCAACGAGCCGCAGCGGCGGGACCGGGCGGAGTACGAGGAGAAGCTGCGCGAGCAGTGGCGCAACCACCGGCTGGATCCGGCCACGCCGGTGCTGTTCGTGGAGGCCGCCGTCCCGGACGCGTCGGAGTTCCTGACCGAGCTGAGCGTCCGGGGCGAGGAGCGGCACGGGCACCGGATCCTCCGGCTGGAGAGCTCCTCGATCCCGAACGCGCTGGCCGCCCTGCTGCTCTACATCCGGAACCGCTTCCTCAAGCTGCCGCACATCTACTTCCACTGGTCCGAGGAGAACCCCGTCGCCGCGATGCTCCGTTATCTGGTGTTCGGTGTGGGCGACGTCCCGGCGATGACCCGCGAGATCCTGCGGGAGGCCGAGCCCGATCCCGAACGCCGTCCCCGGGTGCACGTCGGGTAGGCCGACTGGCCTGCGCGTTTGCGCCACTCGGACGGGGGTATCGGCTGCCCGATGTCGTCGTCCGCGGGCTCTGTCTCCGGCCCGGCACCCATCCGGCAGGTCGCCGAGCACGAGTCCCGCGAGCCGGCGAGGCGGGAGGGCCGGAGCCACCCGCCCGCCGAGGTCCGGGAGACCTGCCCGGTGGCGGTCCGAGACCGGGACGGCAGGGTTCCAGCAGGTTCGCCGTTCGGGGGAGGGATCGTATGGCGGACGCATGGACGTTCGAGGGTCAGCCGGCCGCCCTGGGCGCCGGCACCGTGACGCTTGTCGAGGGGAGCTCGTTCTGCGTCTCCTCCTGGAACGGCGACATCCGGCCCGGCGGGCCGCAGGGCGTCTACCACGCCGACACCCGGCTGCTGTCCCGGTGGGAGCTGCGGGTGGACGACGCGCCGATCGAGCCGCTCCAGGTGCTGGCGGGCGCGCCGTACCACGCCACGTTCCTCGGCCGGACGCAGCCGAGGCCGGGGCGTGCGGAGAGCACCCTGATGGTGGTGCGGGACCGGTACGTCGGGGGCGGCCTGCGGGAGGACCTGCTGCTGCGCAACCTCTCCGACGAGCCGGCCGGCTGCGTGGTGAACGTCCACATCGGCTCCGACGTCGCCGACCTGTTCGAGGTGAAGATCAACCGGGTTCGGCACGTCCCCGACGTCGAGCTGGTGCCCGAGGGGGCGAGCCTGCGGGTCTACTCGCCGAGCCGCGCACGCGGCGCCGTGATCAGGGCCGCCGACGCGCTGGCCGTTCCCGGGCTGCTCGGCTTCCGCGTGGCCGTACCGGCCCGGGGGGAGTGGAGGGCGTCCCTCCAGGTGAATCCGATCATCGACGGCGAGGAGTCGCAGGCGTGGTTCTCCACGCGTCACCCCGTCGAGCACGCCAGGCCCGCCGTGCGCCTGGCGGCCTGGCAGCGGCACGGCCCGTGCGTGGTCACCGACCATCCGGTGCTGGCCATGACGCTCCGGCGGTCGAAGGAGGACCTGGGGTCGCTGCGGCTGTACGAGCCCGGGTCCCCGGACGAGCCGCCCACGATAGCCGCCGGCGCGCCGTGGTTCATGACGCTGTTCGGCCGCGACTCGCTGCTGACCTCGTGGATGGCGCTGCCGCTCGACCAGTCGCCGGCGCTCGGCACGCTGCGCCGCCTGGCCCGGCTCCAGGGCACGAAGATCGACCCGCTGTCGGAGGAGGAGCCCGGGAAGATCCCGCACGAGCTGCGGTTCGGCGCGCGGCAGGGCGTCTCCCCCCACGGCGCCGCCTGCTACTACGGCTCGGTCGACGCCACCCCGCTGTACGTCGTGCTCCTCGGCGAGCTGCACCGCTGGGGCATCCATCGCGAGGCCGTCGAGGAGCTCGTGCCGCACGCCGACGCGGCGCTGTCGTGGATCGAGGAGTACGGCGAGCGCGCGGGCCCGATCGAGGGGTTGCTCTGGTATCGCCGCAAGACCGACAAGGGCCTGGTCAACCAGGGCTGGAAGGACTCCTTCGACGGGGTGAACTTCGCCGACGGCACCCTGGCCCGCGCGCCCATCGCCCTGGCGGAGGCACAGGGCTACGCCTACGCCGCCTACGTCACGCGCAGCCACTTCGCGCACGAGGCGGGCGACCACGAGACCGAGCGCCGCTACCTCGACAAGGCGTCCTCCCTCCGCCGCATGTTCAACGAGCTCTTCTGGCTTCCCGAGCGGGGCTGTTACGCGATCGGGCTGGACCGCGAGGGCAGGCCCATCGACAGCGTGGCCTCCAACATGGGCCACTGCCTGTGGACCGGCATCGTGGACGAGGACAAGGCGGAGTACGTCGCCTGGCACCTGCTGTCGGAGGAGATGTTCACCGGGTTCGGCGTCCGCACGCTCGCGTCGTCGATGGGCGCCTACAACCCGATGAGCTACCACAACGGATCGGTGTGGCCGCACGACAACGCCCTGATCGTGTCGGGCCTGATGCGTTACGGGTTCGTCGCCGAGGCGCAGCGGGTGGCCATGGGCCTGCTGGACGCTGCGGAGGCGTTCGGCGGGCGGCTCCCCGAGCTCTTCTGCGGGTTCGGCAGGAAGGAGTTCCCCGTCCCGGTGCCCTATCCCACGTCGTGCTCCCCCCAGGCGTGGGCGGCGGCGAGCCCCGTCCAGATCATGCGCGCGCTGCTGCGCTTCGACCCCTGGATCCCGCACGGCCGGCTGTGGGTGGCCCCGGTGCTGCCGGAGAAGTTCGGCGAGCTGAGGATCACCGGGCTTCCGCTCGCCGGTGGACGGGTCAACCTCGTGGTGTGGAGCAGTGGCGAGACCAAGGTGAGCGGACTGCCCCCCGAGATCGAGGTGCGCTGCGAGCCCCGCCCATCGGACGGCACGCTCGCCGACCACCACGACCGGTTCACGGGCGAGCCGTGAACGACGGCTCGCCCGCGCGGGACCAGCGGTACGGGGACCACCCCCTGGTCATCCGGGGTGCGCGCACGAAGCTGGACGTGCGGCTGCTGAAGGCGCTGGCCGCGGCCGAACGCGTGATCCTCTATGTGGTGTCGGCGGCGTTGCTGGCGATCGCGGGCGGCATAGTGATCATGTTGTTCGTCATGGTGGTGAGCGGCGGCGAGAGGTGGACGGAGAAGGTCGTCGTCGTCATCGAGGATCTCCTCCTCGTGCTCATCGTCCTGGAGATCTTCGCCACCGTCCTGACCCACCTGGAGGGCGGCCGGCTGCGGCTCGAGCCGTTCATCATCGTCGGCATCATCGCCGTCGTACGGCACATCATGTCGGTGGTCGTGCGGCTCACCGTGTCGATGACGGCGGCCGAGAGCCGGGAGCAGTTCACCGAGATGGCGGTCTACGCGGGGGTGGCCTTCCTGCTCACCGCCGCACTGGCACTGGCGCGGTGGTCACAGTCGAGAATCCAGCGGCGGCCCTGACCCGCGCCCGGTCGCCGAGCGGCCGGCTTGCCGAGAGGATCTGCCGGCCGCGGCTCAGTGATGGTAGGCGTGGACGACGGCGTGTCCCTTGCCCCTGCCGATTATCCACTTGTTGATCGGCGTGGTGACCAGGAAGGCGACGAGCAGGGAGAGCGCCAGGCTGCCCCAGAACAGCGCGGACGTCAAAGTGGCGGCCATGGCGCCCGGGATGGCGATCATGACGCCGTTGTCCACGATCTCCATGACGATGATGGAGACGGTATCGGCCGCCAGCGCCAGCTTGATCGCGCTGCCCCAGCCCACTCCGGCCTTACGGAGGGGCAGCAGGGTCAGCAGATAGCCGAAGAAGAAGGCGAGCACGACGGCCACGGCGACGGACGGGCCGGTGGTCCGGCCGAGCGCGGTGGAAATCACCAAGCCGAGCACTTCGCCGATGGCGCACCCGGTCAGGCAGTGCAGCGTCGCGGACGCGGCCGTCCGCCAGGATGCCTTCGTTCCGGCGCCGTGATGTGAACGGGCCGCATGGTCCATGGTCGGCGGGTGCTCCCCGTGCTCATGCTCCATCTGGTTGTGGTGGTGGTGCTCGCTCATGACGGCTCCGACACATGTAGGTGGACCTCGTTTGCTCGTCCGAAACTAATACCCCCTAGGGGTATCCCGCAAGTGCGGTGCCGAGCGGGCGATGTCCGCCGAAGCGGGCCCGGCCGCCTTCGACGAAACCGGCATGCGCGACCATGAGAACGGTTGCGAACGCCGCGGCGCCGTGGTGTGCCGGGCGGTGGGGCTGAGGTTGTGTTCAGGCGGTGGGGCTGAGGTTGCGTTCGGCCCACTCCTGGAAGCTCGTCACGGGAAGGCCCAGATCGCGGGCGAATTCCGGCCGGGCGGGCTGGGTCCGGACGTTCATGTACGCGTGTGCGATCCCCATGTCCGGCATCCCTGCGGCCTTGGCCTGCTCGAGCGTCATGTCGGGCGCCTCCAGCGGGACGCCCAGCGCGCGCGACAGGACTGCGGCGATCTCCTTCATGGACAGGAAGTCGCCGGCCAGCTCCAGCTCGACCTCGTGGAAGCGGTCGGGGTCGGTGATGGCGGCCGCGGCCGCGACGCCGACGTCCTCGGTGTCGATGAGCGGGACGCGGGTGTCCGGCTTGATCAGGCTGGCCAGGCCGCCCTCGATGCCGCGCGGGAACAGAAAGCGCATGGACGGCAGGAAGTTGATCATGAAGAAGGACGGCTTGAGCAGCGTCCAGCGGGGGAAGCCGGCTGTGCGGAGCCGGTCCTGGATGGCGGTCTTGGCGGTGAGCGGAGGCTCCAGGGCGCTCCAGCGACCTTCGTTCCAGCCGGGGATCTCCTCCTGCCGGCCCGCGCCGCTGACCGAGGTGTGCACGAACTGCGGGACGCCGGCCGCCCTGGCGGCCTCGATGAGGTTGACGCCCATTCTCACCTCGGCGTCGAAGTCGAAGCCGGTCCCGGTGAAGGGCGCCATCTGCACGGAGAAGACGGCGCGGGCGCCCTCGGCGGCGCGGTCCAGGGAGCCGCGGTCGAGCAGGTCGCCGGTGACCAGTTCGGCGCCGGCCGCCTGGATGGCTCTGGCGGGTTCGGAGTCAGGGTTGCGGACGAGGGCGCGGACAGGGACCCCGGCGGCGAGCAGGGCGCGGGCGGTGGCGCCGCCCTGCCTGCCGGTGACGCCGGTGACCAGGACGGGTGCGGTGGATGTGGGCATGACTCTCCTCTGCCGAACGAAAACGGCGGGGTCCGCCGCTTATCTTCGCGGTACGATATGGCGGCCCCCGCCGTTTAGCAAGCCGAAGCGGCGGGGTCCGCCACTTATCGATGGGGTGATGACGCCATGCCCGAGCGCCAGCGCGCGGACGCCCGGCGCAACTACGCGCGCATCCTCGCCGTGGCCGAGCAGGAGGTCGCCGCCCATGGCGCGAACGCCTCGCTGGAGCAGATCGCCCGCGTCGCCGGGGTCGGCTCGGCCACCGTGCGCCGCCACTTCCCGACCCGCCGCGCCCTGCTGGAGGCGGTCTCCCACCAGCGCGTCGACACCCTGTGCGAGCGCGCCGGCGAGCTGGCCGGCACGGACGACGGCCGCGCCGCCCTGCTGGAGTGGCTGGGCGACCTGCTGGCCTACTGCGTGAGCGCCCGCGGGCTCGCCGACGTCCTCACCTACGACGCCGAGGCCGAGGCGGCGCACCAGAACGCCTGCTCGGCCCGCATGGAGGAGGCAGGCGAGCCGCTGCTGCGCCGGGCGGTCCGAGACGGAGCGGTGTCCGGCGAGGTCACCGTCGCCGACCTGGTCACGCTGGTGGTCGGCATCGCGCTGGCCACCGAGCACCACCCCGATCCCAGGGCGGCGGCCGAGCGCCTGTTCACGCTGGCCGTGGCAGGCCTGAGCCCGCAGCGCTGACATCGCGGAACTGACATCCGGAGCGGCGCCGGCGCTCGGGACGTTCCGCGAGTTCGTACGGATCCTGGCCGAGGCCGGCGAGGACGCCGACGTGCACGACGCGTGGGTGACCCGCATGCTGATGATCACGGGGCGTACGGAGAGGCCCCGGTCTTCGCGGGCGCGGCGGACTTCGCTCTGGAGCTGCTGGAGAGCCGGACGCTCGACGGCCGCATCCAGGAGCTCGTCTACCGCCCCACGCTGCACTGACGGGCGGGCTCAGACCAGGCTCTCGCCGCCGTCGACGGTGATGATCTGGCCGGTGACGTAGTTGTCGGCCATGCAGAACAGCGCCGCGGCGGCGCGGCCTCCTCGGCGCCGGCGTGACTGCGCCCGGCGTGGTTCACGCGGATGCCGATACGACCATGTCGGCCGATGACGTCGGCCACTGCCTCGTCATGGCTCGGGCCTGGGGGAGGGCGTCGCTTCCGCGCGGAACACGCCTGCTGCATGCCGGTCCGCTTGAGCACGGGCTGCGGGCCCGGCGCAGCGATCAGTGCACTCGTTCCCGGCCGAGGAAGCACGACAGGAGCCGCCTGAACTCGTGCGGGTGCTCGATCGCGGGCACGTGCCCGCATCGGCCGAACACGTGCAGACGGACGTCGGCCAGGTGTTCGAGCAGGGGCAGGGCCGCCGTTCCGAGCGGGGTGACCCGGTCCTCGGCGCCGTGGACGAGCAGCACGGGCGCGCGGATCCCTGCAAGCGTTGGCGCCGAGAGGGTGAGGTCGTCGGCCCAGCGTGCCCTGGGTGGAGGGAACAGCGACGCGTACGCGGCCGCGCCCTCCAGCATCGCTTCCGCACGGGCGGCGACGGCCGACTCGGTCACGAGCGCCTGGTCGAAGAAGAGACGGCTCAGCATGTCTCGCGCCCCGGCAGGGCCGGCGGGGGCGGCCCAGAGCGCGTCGAGGTCGGGGGACAGCGGCGCCCCGGGGGCGCCCATCGTCGAGACCGCCACGACATGGGTGACCTGCCGGGGACGCGCGGCCGCCAACGCCAGCGCCACGGCACCGCCCATGGAGTGGCCCACCACGGCGTAGTGCTCGACACCGAGAGCGTCCATCAGGCCCGCGGCCTGCTCCGTCCACAGCCGGAGCCCGCCCCGGGAGCCCGGCGGCATCGGTGTGCGGCCGAACCCCGCCTGGTCGGGGGCCACGAGGCGCCAGGACGCGCCCAGCGCCTGTGCCGTCGCCGCCCAGGCCCCGGATCCGGTCGTGCCGGGTCCGGAGCCGTGCAGCATCAGCACCGCGGGACCGGTGCCGGTGTCCATGACGTGGACGGGGGAGCCGCCGACTGTGACGGTCCGAAGTTCCGTCACAGTCGGCACCTCACGTGTGCTCATGCCGACGCGGAGTCGATGGACTTCGAGAAGACCTCCATCATCACCTTGCCGAACTGCGGCATGTCGGGCCAGCCGCGGCAGGAGACGAGGTTGCCGTCCACGACGTCGGGAGCGTCGATGACGGTGGCCCCCGCGTTCTCCATGTCGCCGGTGATGGGCGGGAAGCAGGCGGTCTTCCTTCCCTTCAGCAGACCGTAGACCGCCGGGACCTGGGCCCCGTGGCAGATCAGGGCGATCGGGAGGTCCTTGGCGAAGAAGTGCTCGGTGATGCGCCGGACGTCGGCATCGACCCGGATCCATTCCGGAGCCCGGCCGCCCTGGGCCAATGGCACAAGGTGGAAAAGCACCCAGGCCCCACCCAGCAGGAGACTCGCGCCAAACGCGTTCCATCGTGCCTGGAGCGGATCGAGCGCGTACCCCGACCAGCCCAGTTCTTCCCCTTGGCCAGCGACGAAATACG
>Ga0164243_10009188_pt1 | contig 14427 bp, 14 predicted proteins | sample OricompcompostOP_FD_108781 | JGI IMG/M metagenome (GOLD analysis project Ga0164243, IMG submission 108781) | Organic Plus compost microbial communities from Emeryville, California, USA - Original compost - Organic plus compost (OP) | ecosystem: Engineered > Solid waste > Mixed feedstock >... | reverse complement strand
TTTCTATCCGAAGGACTTCACCTTCGTGTGCCCGACCGAAATCGCCGAATTCGGCCGTCTGTCCAAGGAATTTGCGGACCGCGACGCGGTTGTCCTCGGCGGCTCGACCGACAATGAATTCGTGAAGCTCGCGTGGCGCCGCGATCACAAGGATCTCGCCAAGCTGCCGATCTGGCAGTTCGCCGACACCACCGGCGCACTGGTCGATGGCCTTGGCGTGCGTTCGCCGGACGGCGTCGCCAACCGCTACACCTTCGTTGTCGACCCGCACAACGTGATCCAGCACGTCTACGCGACCGCCATGAGCGTCGGCCGCAATCCGAAGGACACGCTGCGCGTCCTCGACGCCCTGCAGACGGACGAACTGTGCCCGTGCAACCGCGAAGTCGGTGGCGAGACGCTGAAGGCCGCGTAAGCCCAAAAATCCTGCGCGAGCGGATAGCGATCATCCGCTCGCGCGCTTTTCTCCCGGAATTACCTGCTGGAATGAGGAGACGGTCATGCCGCTCGAGGCCCTGAAGAACCGGTTGCCCGCTTTCGCCAAGGACGCAAAACTCAATCTGTCGTCGATGCTGACCGACGAAGCTCTGCCGGTGCAGCAGCGCTACGGCACGTTCCTCGCCTGCGCGATCGCGACCCGCAATGCCGACGTCATCCGCGCCTTTGAAACGCTCGCCCGCCAGCATCTGACGACGCAGGCGCTCGATGCCGCCCGCGCCGCAGCGACGCTGATGGCCATGAACAACGTCTATTACCGCTTCCTGCACCTCGCCTCGAACAAGTCTTACGGGACCAAGCCGGCGCGGCTGCGCATGAACACGATTGCCAATCCGGGCGTCGACAAGGCGGATTTCGAACTGTGGTCGCTGGCGGTGTCCGCCATCAACGGCTGCGGCATGTGCATCGATTCGCACGAGAAAGTGCTGCTTGCGGCCGGTATCACCGAGGATGCGATCCAGACCGCCGTGCGCTATGCGTCGATCATCCAGTCGGTGGCTGTAGCCCTTGAGGCCGCCGACGCCACCGCAGTCTTTGCCGACGCGGCGGAGTAGTTCGCGCAGCTAAGCGCTAAACGACGCGCCGAGATCACGCATCATCGGTGCAAACGTCGGAAAACTCGTTGCGATAAAGCCGGTATCGTCGGCCCGCACCGGCTTGTCGCTTGCGAGGCCCATAATCAGCGCCGACATGGCCATGCGGTGATCCATGTGGGTGGCGACCGTGCCGCCGCCCGGGGCGCGTCCGCGGCCCTCTACGATCAGATCATCGCCGGATATCTCCACTTTGACGCCGTTTACGCGCAGCATGTCGGCGGTTGCGGCGAGCCGGTCGGACTCCTTCACACGCAATTCCTTCAATCCGCGCATCACGGTCGTGCCTTCGGCGAACGCCGCAGCCACCGCAAGGATCGGATATTCGTCGATCATGGTCGGCGCACGCGGCCCGGGAACCTCGACACCCTTGAGTGTACTGGTGCGCACGAGAAGATCCGCGACCTCCTCGCCGCCATCCGTGTTCGACGACAGCACCTCGATCGACGCGCCCATTTCCCGCAGCGTCAGGAACAGGCCGGCGCGCAGCGGATTGGTCATCACGCTCTCGAACACGATTTCGGAACCCGGCACGATCAGCGCGCCGACCAGCGCAAAGGCGGCGGACGACGGATCGGCCGGCACGGCGACATCTGCCGCGACGAGCTCCGGCTGGCCCTTCAGCGTGATCCTGCGGCCGTCGCCAATGACCTCGACCGTCACCTGTGCGCCGAAATGGCGCAGCATGCGCTCGGTGTGGTCGCGGGTCGCTTCCTTCTCGATGACCGTGGTCTCGCCGGGCGCGCCGAGCCCCGCGAGCAGGACGGCGGACTTGAGCTGTGCCGACGCCGCCGGGGGCTCATAGACGATCGGGATCGGGTCGCGCGCGCCGGCGAGCGTCAGCGGCAGCCGTCCGCCCTCGGCGACCGAAAGCGCCTTCGCACCCATGCGCAGCAGCGGATCGAGCACACGCTGCATCGGCCGCTTGCGGAGCGAACCGTCGCCATCGAACGTCGCGGTGATCGGACAGCCGGCGACGGCTCCCATCATGAGACGGCAGCCGGTCCCGGAATTGCCGAAATCGAGCGGATTCGCGGGCGGCGCAAAGCCGGAGACGCCGACGCCATCGACATGCCAGAGCCCCTCGCCCACGCGATCGACGCGGGCGCCCAGCGCGCGCAGCACCTTGGCGGTATTAACGACATCTTCACCCTCAAGAAGGCCGGAAATCCGGCTCCTGCCGACCGTCAGGCCGGCCAGAATCAGGGCCCTGTGGGAAATCGATTTGTCGCCGGGGGCGCGGACGCGGCCTTTCAGGGGGCCGCTGCGGCTGGCAGTCATCGGAACGGGAGCGGAGGCATGCATGGGCGGTGTGCTAACACGCCGCCGCCTGCGCCGTCATCCGAAGAGCGGTGTTTGACTGCGATGTTTCTATTGACAGCCGCCGCTTGAAACGCCAAGGGGAAGGCCCAATTTTGCTACCTATCTCCAGGTAACCCCTTTCAAGGATTGTGTGCGTGGCCACCAAGCCTAATCTCGGAACCAAGCGGATTTGCCCTACAACGGGCCGCAAGTTCTATGATCTCAACAAGGACCCGGTTATTTCGCCATACACAGGCGAGATCGTGCCGGTTGCGCCGCTCGTTGCGACGCGCGGACGTCCGGGCGAAGCGGCGCGCGCTGCGGCTGCCGCCCGCGAGACCGAACTCGAAAAGGCGGAGGCGCCGGAAGACGCCGAACTCGTTTCGCTCGAGGATGCCGACGCCGAGCAGAAGAGCAACAAGAAGGCGGCCGCGACCGATGTCGATGACATCGACGATGTGGACGACGAAACGCTCGATGACGGTGACGAGGACGAGACCTTCATCGAGCAAGAGGAAGAAGAAGATACGGACGTCTCCGAAATCATCGGCGGCGACATCGACAAGGAAGAGGAAAGCTGATTTCTCGGACTGGAAGCGCGCCGCCCAGGCGTCTTTCCCGATAATCTTGCAATAACCGCGCGGCGTCCCAACGCCGCATCGCGGGGCGGGGCCATAGCTCAGTTGGGAGAGCGCGTGAATGGCATTCACGAGGTCGGCGGTTCGATCCCGCCTGGCTCCACCAACCGCAAAACCGCATAAATAAGGGTTTTCGAGGGGTTCTGGGCTTTCCAGACATCGGTTAGTTCGGGCTGCGTTTAGCTCGAATGGAAGCATTTTGGAAAAAACCGCTTCCTCAATACCGTGAAGAAAGCTGCTTAGCGGCAATCAACAGTAGAGAAGTTGAAGACCCACACGTGCGGGCTTTTTTGCACCGGTAGCAATCGGTAGTATCGAAGCATCCTCTTCGAATCTCTCCGGTTGTGTCGCTATGGGCTTTTACGTTGCTGATTGCCGCCGTTGCGGCACAAAAAAGATCTCCTTGGACGTCCGCGGTGTTTCAATAATCGAACACTCAGAGTCCGAATATAGCGACGGGAACATCGTTTATCGACGACTGATCGAAATTGCGTGTCAGTGTCCTCAGTGCGAAAGGACAAGCTTATTAACATTAGCTGCAGTCAACACCCATTCTAGCAGGCTGCCGCCGATGAGTTTTGATGACGGCGAAAGCCCTGCGCAGTTTGGCTACAAATTCGTCCTCTGTGTTCCTCCGGCGGCGGCGCAAAAAGCTCCACTTCATACACCCAGTTTAGTGGCGAACTTCTTTGAACAAGGTACCGCGGCCCTCGCTCAAGGCTTGAGCGACGCAGCGGGTGCAATGTTTCGCAAATCGCTTGAGGCCGCGACTCGATCTGATGAGTTGATGGCAAAGATTTCCGAAGGCGAGCGAGATGGGTACAAGGCGAAATGGCTTAAAGCCCGCCTTACGCGGCTCAAAGAGTTGCACGTCATTCCGCCATCGCTAGCAGAATTGGCCGATGTGATTAAAGATGAGGGTGATACGGCAATTCACGAGAATGAATTGTATGACAAGGACAGCGCCGAGGCCCTGCAAGATTTCGCCGAAACGTTCTTAGAGCAAGTATTCACGCTTCCGGCGCAGATAGAGCAGGTCAAAAAGAAGCGGGCCAACACCCGGGAAACTAAATGAGGATCATCAAGGGAACATTTCGGCTTTCAATCGTCATTGCGGTTCTCGCAGGTATCTACGCTTTCGTCACCGCTCACATGCAAGCGATGGAAGCCGATCAAAGAAACTATGAACTGTGGTTAGTGCTGAGGTGTGGCGAGAAATTTCTGAACCGAGATATGTCCGCTTATACGAATGAGTTTGGGAATATTGACATCGGTAAAGCTGGTTGCGCCAACAGACAGTTTTTTGCACGGTTTGACGAAATTAAAGAAGCTTTGGCGCAGGCCAGACCCAAATCAATATACCGGGACTATGTGTCGGCAACACCCATAATCGTTCAGATGATATTTGCGTTCTTCGTTGTGAATCTACTGGGATTACTGGTGTGGATCAGTGTGAGAGTATTCAAGTGGGTAAGAAATGGTTTTGCCTGATTTCATCCTTGCAACTTCACAGTACCCTTAGGCATCACAAGGCCCTCGACGTGATCAGCCCATTCTTGCAGTATCTCCACCAGCCGGGCCTTTTTCACGCTCTTTATTCCCGTGGTGTCAGCCCGCGGCTCCCACCCCTCGTGCAACAAAGCCAACGGCCAGCGAACAGGAAAGCCGCATGACGTAGCGGCACAACGCCAAACGAAAGGCCCCGCACAGTGCGGGGCTTTTTTGTCAGCAGCTAGGCGTTGCGACGAAGAGGAATTCATTGGCTGACACGTTCGCGGTCATCAACCGACACCGCTTCAGTAGTCGCTTCCGCGAACAGGGCTAAGCTTGGAGAAACAGTTTGAAAGTGCTGTCCACTGACCCCGTTGTTTATAGTAATTATACTTTAGCTTTAGAGTAATTTAAAAATAAAGCCAGTTTTTTACAGTAATTTCAAAGTACTAGAGGCGCAATTACATTGCAAACCCAGTATTACCATTGTTAGCGTGCTCTGGCGGCAATCCTTCATTCACCACAAGGAAGACACGATGAAAAAGAAGCTTCTCGCCGGATGCATCGCGCTAGCGGCCGGCATCGGCGCCGGCCAAGCATCCGCTGCCACCTACGGCGCAACCGCCGATACGGGCGTCTATCAATTTCTTGGCAACATGTACCCGTTCGGAGTGGTCGACACGCTGTTCGCTTTACACAGCGACGCGGGTCACAGCTTTAATACAGTGCTCGACTTCAATACGCTCGACAGCGCTCTGTCCACGCTGACGGCCGGCAACTACACCGCCACGCTGAATCTGTATGTCGTCCCACCCACCGCCGAACTAACCCAGGGTTTTGCGAATGGCATCTCCCCGGTTGATCACCCCATGACCATAGACATTCTCGCGAAGAACGGCGCATGGACTGAAACCGGCGCGATCACATGGGCGAGCACGCTTGGCGGCGCCAACCTGGGCAGCTTTACCGTAGACTCTCTCGGCTGGATCAGCGTCGATATCACGTCGATCGTCGCCGCCTGGGCCACAGCCGGCAGCACCGGGGACGGCATCGTGCTGAACAATACGGATCAAGCGTTCTATCGGGACCCCGACACGGGCCTGCTTCCCATACTGGCATTTAACGCCAAAGAGACCGATTTCTCCCCCTACATCGACATTCAGGCTGTGAACGACGTAAGCGAGACGCCGTTGCCGGCGGCGCTGCCACTATTCGCCACAGGCCTCGGCGCACTCGGCGTAATCGCGCACCGCAGGAAGCGCAAGCAGGCCGCCTGAACGTCAAGGACAGCGCAACACACCAAAGCCCCGGCAAAATACCGGGGCTTTTTTTCATACTCTCCTCTGCCTCTCCTCTGCGCAACCGAGGCGGGCCCGACGCGCTCGTCCCTCTTCGCGCGCGTGCCATCATCGCGCCTGAATTCCGCCGGCAATTAAATGAACTCTCCAGTCAAGCCGCGTTGCTTGCGGCCCATCATGGTTTTTCATTAGTTGCTTCCGGCGGCGTCATGCCCTCTCCGGACAATCGAGGGCACCCATGGGGGCTTTTCGATGTTTCCCTATATTCGTTGCATGCAGGCGCTGGCGCTCGGCGCCCCGCTGGTATTCGGCCTTGCGGGCGCAGCGTCCGCGACCCAGTTTGAATTCGACAATCCCGTCGTCACCGCAAATGCGAATCCCGCCAACGGCGTCGCCTTCTGGGTTACGGACGTGTCAGCGCCGGCCGTCAATCTGGTCCCTCCCGTCTGGGTGCCGGAAGTTCCAGCCGTCACGCAGGACTTCTCATACCCTGATCCAACCACCGGCCATTGGAACACTATCACAGTGGTGGTCACGCCTGCCGTCCCAGCACACTGGGATCATCCCGCCGGCAGTTCCTATCAGATCGATCACTTGTTCATGCTCACCCTGCCGGGGTGCTGCGGTGCACCGGTGTTCACTGGCGGCCCACAGCCGCCGGCCTTCAATCCCGGTCAGACGATCGCCGCGACCTTTCACGTCACCGTACCGGGCGAGTCGGAGGGAACCGCGACGGCGATCGGGCATGTCCAGGCCATCCTGGGCTGGGGCAATGACCCGTCCGGCGGCCGCGTGAGTATTACGTGGGACCCGCTCACTCTCCTCCTGAGTGACGGTTCGGAACTTCTCATCGACCTTTCCACCCCTCTCCTGACCTGCAACGCCCTGAGCAATTGTTATACCGGTGGCGGCCCGGCCAGTCCCTCGCAGTACGTCAGCGCCAAAGTCACGTTCAATACGCTTGGCGATACTTCGGACGGCGATCCTCCCGTGGGAGAAACGCCGCTCCCCGGCGCGGCGATCCTGATGGGCAGCGTTCTGGCGGGCGGCGTCAGTGTCGGCGCGTGGCGCCGCCGCCGACAGAACAGGGCTGCGTAAGGAACCGTCGCGCGAAATACCAATACCGCTGCGCAATGCGAGAAGGCGCAGAGCATCCGAGCCTGCGGCCTTTATTCTGCTTCTTCTGCCGCGCAAAGCGCGAACGTGCCGCCGCCTTGAAGTCGTGCAAGCTGATGTAGCACGGACGTAATCCGCCACCGTCGGCGAAGCCGGCCCCCGGCGTTGGTCCGGCCGGAATAGCTCAAATCGCCCGCACTTTGATTGGCCTCAACGCGGCAAAGCCGCTATTGACGTCAATGGGACCGCTTCGCGAAAATTGCAACTGATTTGACCGCCAAGGCTATTCCGGGGACCGCCATGACAGACCGAACCGCATTGCGTTCGCTCATTGACACTGTTGTTGCCAATATCGCGGCGGCGCGCCGCGACGACGCGCCATTTTATCACCTGGAATTCGGCAAGGTTTTTCCGGACGACATCTACCGGGAGATGGTGAAGGCCCTGCCGGTGTCGGCGGATTATCGGCCGCTGCCGGGGCGCAACGGCGGCAACCTGCGCGACGACGGCACGTCCACTCGCGTGAAGATCGATTTGTTCCCCGAATACATTCGCCACCTGCCGCCCGAGAAGCGTGACGTCTGGGATCTGGTCGGACGCGCGTTGACTTCCGCAGAGGTGCAAAACGCGCTCGTGGAAGCCCTGGCGCCGGGACTTCAGCGCCGCTTCGGCGAAAACTATCGCGAGGTCGGCATGTATCCGATCCCGGTGCTGACGCGCGACATTCCCGGCTATCGCATCACGCCGCATACCGACACGAAGTGGAAGGGCATGACCATCCAGTTCTACCTGCCGAAGGATGACAGCGCGACCCACATCGGCACGATCTTCCATGGCCGCGAAACGGACGGCCAGCTCAACTTCGGCGCCAAAATGAAGTTCGCGCCGAACACCGGCTATGCCTTCGCCGTCGGCGACAACACCTGGCATTCGGCCGATCCGGTCGGCGACGAAGTCGAGACGCGCGACAGCATCCTGCTCACCTATTTCGTCGATTCGGGGCTGCTGCGTTTTCTGCGCAATCGCGGCAAGCGGATGGGGAATTTCATCCTCAACGAAGCGAAGTATCTGACGCGGTAAGTTCGGGGTCGCTGGAACCCACAAACCGACTCCGGGGCTCGCATCTATACCGCCACCGTCGCGAGCCCATATGCTCCTTTAGAGGACTTTAGCGGGAAGCCGGGTTTCGAGCCGGTTTTGCCTGCCGCAAATTTTACCCCCGCGCGCGCTTTACGCTTTGGCCTCAAGGGCTTCTTGAAGATTTAACGGCCCTACCCATATTATAGGCAATCCGGTACGGGAGGGCTTATGCGCCTGTGACGGATTCGGGTGCCCATCCGGGGCCCGGCAAAGTCGCCATCGAGGGCTTTGAACATGTCACGCATACCGTCGCTTTCAAGTCCGTTCCTGCTCGGGTTTGAGGAAATCGAACGCGCGTTGGACCGGGTCGCGAAAGCCTCCGACGGATACCCTCCCTACAACATCGAACGGGTTGCGCGCGGGACGCATAATCCCGAGTGCTTGCGCATTACGCTGGCGGTTGCCGGCTTCACGCGCGAACAGCTCGATGTGACGGTCGAGGAGAACCAGCTCGTCATCCGCGGCCGCCAGCAGGACGACAAAACACGTCACTACCTCCACCGCGGCATTGCCGCGCGTCAGTTCCAGCGCACGTTCGTGCTGGCCGAAGGAATGGAAGTGATGTGCGCCGACCTGAGGAACGGGCTTTTGTCGATTGACTTGGTCCGCCCGGAGCCCGAGCGGATCGCCAAGACGATCGCCATCACGGAACACGATTGAAGGGCTTGAAAAGCTTTCACGCGGTTCCGATGTTGAGTAAGGAGTGACGAACATGACGAACGAAAAACTGATCCCTGAGACCGAACATCCTGCCATCACGCAGGAAGCGTTGGCGCGCCTTGGCGGCGGACGTATCGCCTATGTGCGGCCGATCAAATCGGAAGAGGTACGCGCCCTGTTTCCGCAGGTGAAGGACGAGCTGGCGCCAGGCATGACGCTGTTTGCGCTGTTGTCGGCGGATGGCACGCCGATCATGCTGACCGACTCCCGCGAGGCTGCGGTGGCAAGCGCCTGGAGCAACGAACTCGAGACGATGAGCGTGCACTAATCACCGGCGCATGATCCGATCCGAAAACCGACGTCCACTTTTCGGGATCATGCGCTGACCGGCGCATGATCCGATCCGGAAAACGGTTTCCATTTTTCGGGATCGCGCGCTGCAAAACTGACGAGTTTCACGCCGCCGGAATGGCTTAGGCCGCCGGCGGCGTTTCCTTTGCCAGCACCGCATGAATCTCGTCCGCATCGCGCGCATCGCGAAGCTGATTGGCGAGGCTCTGATCGCGCAGCAGGCGCGCGATCCGCGACAAGGCCTTGAGATGATCGGCGCCGGCGGATTCCGGCGCCAGCAGGACGAACACCAGATCGACCGGTTGCCCGTCCAGCGCTTCGAAATCGATCGGCCGGTCAAGCCGCGCGAAGATGCCGTAAATGCGATCGAGTTTCGCCAGCTTGCCGTGCGGAATGGCAATGCCCGCGCCGAGCGCTGTCGAACCGAGCTTCTCGCGCTGGACCAGCACGTCGAGAATTTCCCGCTCCGGCCGGCCGGTGATCTCCGCCGCCTTGGCGGCAAGATCCTGCAACACCTGCTTCTTGCTATTCGCTTTGAGCGAGGGAATGACCGCTTGGGGAGAAACGAGTTCGGTGAACGACATGACGCGTTCCAGGGCAGTGACTGAGGATTTACGAAACACCGGCGATCCGGAGTGGTTCAACAGCGGTTGTCCATCACCAAAACTGGCTAGCCTTAGGTCCGATCAAAACGCCGCTCAAATCATTGGCCGCACCGGCTTTATCCGGCACGGCGCTATCGACCCGAACATGCGTCCAGAACGCCCCTTCCCACAGGTTACGTTTAGCGTAGTTTCACAGATAGTCCATCCAGACTATCTCGTTGTATTGCCGCAATTATCGGCGGGCTAGCGTCCATCATAGGCAGCAACGGGCCGCGGACCATAGGGATCGCCTTTCCCAGCGTCAATAGGCCGGATAGCCGATTCCCAGCGGTCCCGGTAACCTTGCCGCCATCGTTCCGACCGCAGCGGAAAGCGTCAGTTCGCGTGAACCGAAGTCTTGCGTTCTTGCACGCGCCGCCCGATACGCATTGACGAACGGTGTCTATGCCGCCTTGATACCGTCATCAACCGTTGCGGTATGCCGGCGCGGCCTTAGTTCCTCGATTTCGTCCGACAGATCATTCCCACGTGCGATGGATCCAGCCCTTAAAATCGTGATCGTCGACGAAAACCCGATCCGCGCAGAGATCTTGAAAGACGGTCTGCGCGAGGCCGGATTTACCCAGGTCGTTCATATCAACGAAACCGCCAATCTGCTGGCGAGGATTTATGCGATCGATCCGGAAGTCATTCTGATCGACCTCGAGAACCCGAGCCGCGACGTCCTCGAACAGATGTTCCAGGTCAGCCGGATCGTCAAACGGCCCATCGCCATGTTCGTGGACGAGAGCAGTTCTGCATCGATCGAGGCCTCCGTCGACGCCGGCGTCTCCGCTTACATTGTCGATGGGCTCAAGAAAGAGCGGATGAAATACATCCTCGATCTCTGTATTTCCCGCTTCAACGCTTTTTCCCGACTCCAGTCGGAGCTTGATCGAACCAAGACGGCGCTTGAAGAGCGCAAGGTCATCGACCGCGCGAAGGGCATTCTGATGAAAGCAAAGAATTTGACGGAGGAAGAAGCCTACTCCTTGTTGCGGAAGACGGCGATGAACGAAAACAAGAAGATCGCGGAGATCGCGCAATCGATCATCACCGCAGCGGATCTCCTGAAATGAGCACCGACCGTCTCCGTATCGGCTACATTCCGCTATGCGACGCAGCCGCATTGGTGGTCGCGGTGGACAAGGGGTTTTGCGCGCAGGAAGGCCTCGATATCGAACTGGTGCGCGAAGTCTCGTGGTCGAACGTGCGCGACAAGCTCAACATCGGCCATTTCGACGCCGCGCATCTGCTCGCGCCGGTGGCCATCGCATCGACTCTCGGGCTCGGCCATTTCAAAATTCCGATCATCGCGCCGTTTAATCTGGGTATTAACGGCAATGCCATCACGGTATCGCCGGCGCTTCATCGCGCGCTGGTGGCGGAGGCCGGTGAAGGCGTCGTGAACCCGCTGAAATCCGCCCAGGCGCTGGCGCTCATCGCCAAGCGCCGTCGCGAGAAGGGTGAGGAACCGCTCACTTTCGGCATGACGTTTCCCTATTCCACGCACAACTATCATCTGCGGTTCTGGATGGCGGCCGGCGGCATCGATCCGGATGAAGACGTGCGGCTCGTCGTATTGCCGCCGCCTTACATGGTGGATTCGCTTGCCCGCGGTCATGTCGACGGTTTTTGCGTCGGCGCGCCATGGAACTCCGTCGCCGTCGACCGCGGCATCGGCTATATCCTCCACTTCGTCTCTGACATTCTTTCGTCGGCTGCGGAGAAGGTTCTCGCCATGCGCAAGAGCTGGGCCGACGACAACCGCGATACCGTGGCGAGGCTGGTACGGGCCCATCAACGCGCCGCGGATTTTATCGAGGACGTGGCGAACCGCGACGAAGTGTGCGCGATCCTGGCGGCGCCCCACCGCTTCGACGTGACGTCGGAGGTGGTCCAGCGCACGCTGGACGGACGCCTGAAAGTCGCGCCGGACGGGACGGTGCGGTCGAGCGACCGATACTTGCTCGTCGGACGCGAGGGCGCGGCCCGCCCCAACCCGATCCAGGCCGCATGGCTCTATGCCCAGATGGTGCGTTGGCGGCAGGTGCCGCTTTCAGCCGAGTTATTGGCCGAGGCCAAAGCCGTATTCAGGCCCGACATCTACGACGCCATTCTGGGGCTGCCGGTCGCCGCAGGGAAGAGCGAGCCGGCAGACAGCGTCGGAGGCTTCGCCGGCCCCGCGTTCGACGATTCGGACCTCGCAAAATATCTGGCAGCGTGGGCTCCCAAGCCCACCTGATAAGAAGCAACAAAACGATTGCCTAAATTTTTGCACTGCACACGATTCAGGCAATAAACATCTTCTATTTGCGGATTTGGCAATCAAATAAGGCTGCCAATTTTTCTGGCAAATTACGTATCCATTTGAAGTAATTTACATTTCTGTGCTTATTAGATTTGGCACAAGGCTTGAATAGTTGGCTGGCGGAGTTCCACCGGGAGCTTCGCCGGTCCAACGAAGGGCCAATAGCAATGCCGCTTGTCTGGAGGAGCGCTCGCGCGCCTCGGACTGCGGCTTTTTTTATGCCTTGGCCAAGGTGCCCGCCGACTTGGCCTTCCGCTCGTGACCCAACGACGACCGAAAGGAAGGGTAATGAAGACCGATACGCAGATCAAAAAGACCCGCAGCGTGAGCCGCCGCGGTTTTCTCAAGGCCAGCGCCGGCACCGCCGCGCTGCTCGCCGCGGCGCGCGCCAGCTTTCCCGGCGGCGCATTCGCGCAGGGCGCCGGACCGGAAGTGAAGAAGGCGACGCTCGGGTTCATCGCGCTGACCGACGCCGCGCCGCTGTTCGTTGCCAAGGAGAAAGGCATCTTCGCGAAATACGGCATGCCGGACGTGGAGGTCGCGAAGCAGGCATCCTGGGGCGCGACGCGCGACAACATCGTTCTCGGCGGCGAGGCGAACGGCATCGACGGAGCGCATATCCTCACACCGATGCCTTACCTCATCAGCGCCGGCAGGGTGACGCAGAACAACGTGCCGACACCGATGTATATCCTCGCGCGGCTCAACCTGAATGGCCAGTGTATCTCGGTCGCCAAGGAATATGCCGATCTGCGGATCGGGACCGATACGACACCTTTCAAGCCGGCGCTCGAAAAGAAAAAGGCTTCGGGCAAGGCCATCAAGGCCGCCATGACCTTTCCCGGCGGGACGCACGATCTGTGGATCCGTTATTGGCTCGCGGCCGGCGGCATCGATCCGGATAAAGACATCGAGACCATCGTGGTTCCTCCCGCGCAGATGGTCGCCAACATGAAAGTTGGCACCATGGACTGCTTCTGCGTCTGCGAACCCTGGAATTTGCAGCTCATCCATCAAAACATCGGCTACACCGCCGTTACCACCGGCGAACTCTGGGACAAGCACCCGGAGAAATCGTTCGGCATGCGGGCTTCCTTCGTCGACAAATATCCCAAGGCCGCGAAAGCGCTGCTGATGGCCGTGATGGAAGCGCAACAGTGGTGCGAAAAGACGGAAAACAAGGAAGAAACAGCCGCGATTTGCGCCAAGCGCCAGTGGATCAACGTCCCTGTCGCGGACGTCACCGATCGTTTCAAAGGCAAGTTCGACTACGGCATTCCCAACAAGGTGGTCGAAAAGTCGCCGCACATGATGCGCTACTGGGCGGATCACGCATCGTATCCGTTCCAGAGCCACGACCTGTGGTTCATCACCGAGGACATCCGGTGGGGCAAGTTCGAGCCCGGCTATGACGCCAAGGCGCTGATCGCCAAAGTAAACCGCGAAGATCTCTGGAAGGATGCCGCAAAAGATCTCGGCGTCCCGGCAAGCGACATTCCGAGTTCTACCTCGCGCGGCAAGGAAACATTCTTCGACGGCAAGGTCTTCGACCCTGAAAATCCGATGGCCTACCTGAAGAGCCTGACCATCAAGCGAGCGGAAGTCTGACAGCCTCCTATGCCTGCCGCGCCGGGATGAGCGGCGCGGCAGGCGGACAAGGCGCAGCGACTTAACTGGAGAAAACAGCACATGAACATGCCGTTGGCCAAATCGAGTGTCGCGACATCCCTGCCGACCCCGCTCTCGCCCGCGACCGGCGCAACCATTGTGCCGCTTGTCTTGAAACGTCCCGGGTTGGCGTCACGCATTCTGACCAAGGCCGGTGAAGTCGCCGCGCGGATTGTTCCGCCGGTTGTCGTGATCGGGGCTGTCGTGCTGGTGTGGGAATTGTTGTGCCGCCGCGCCGGCGCGACGTTGCCGCCGCCTTCGCAGGTGCTCGCCGATACATGGGAACTGATCGTCGATCCGTTTTATGATCGCGGCGGCATCGACAAGGGCCTGTTCTGGCATCTCTCCGCCAGCCTGCAGCGCGTTGCGCTGGGATATTCGCTGGCCGCGATCGCCGGCGTCGCACTCGGCACTCTTGTCGGCCAGTCGCTCTGGGCCATGCGCGGTCTGGACCCGATCTTCCAGGTCTTGCGCACCGTGCCGCCGCTCGCGTGGCTGCCGCTTGCGCTGGCCGCGTTTCGCGACGGCCAACCGTCGGCGATCTTCGTGATTTTCATCACCTCGATCTGGCCGATCATCATCAACACGGCGGTCGGAATCCGCAATATCCCACAGGACTATCGCAACGTCGCGGCCGTGGTGCGGCTCAACCCGCTCGAGTTCTTCTACAAGATCATGATCCCCTCGGCGGCGCCGTATATCTTCACAGGTCTGCGC
>Ga0164243_10009185_pt1 | contig 14431 bp, 11 predicted proteins | sample OricompcompostOP_FD_108781 | JGI IMG/M metagenome (GOLD analysis project Ga0164243, IMG submission 108781) | Organic Plus compost microbial communities from Emeryville, California, USA - Original compost - Organic plus compost (OP) | ecosystem: Engineered > Solid waste > Mixed feedstock >... | reverse complement strand
TAACGACGATCCCGCTGAGGCCTTGCGACAGAAGCTCGGCATAATCGCCGTAATAGCTGGTGCCAAGGATACCGGCGAACTTTTGACCCCGCTGCTCATCGGGATCGTAAATGCCGGCGAGCTCCACTCCTTCCAATTGGATCAGCGCTTTCGCATAACTGTAAGCGTGCATATGGGCAAAACTGGCGATGCCGATTTTCATGAACCGATCACTCCTTTGCTGCTCGGGTCGGCTGCACCGGTCCCCAGATGAACCGGCCGCCCGGTCTCCATCGATTTCAGCGCCGAGAGCGCAATCCGGAGCGCCTCATAGGCGTCTTCCGCGGTTACGATCGGCTCTTCATCCTGCTCGATGCAATTCAGGAAATGGCGAAGCTCCTGGAAATACGGGTTTTCCTCGACCGGGCTTTCCGGAACGGGGACGCCGCCGCCTCCGCCTGCATGACCGCCGCGCTGAAAAGACAGCAGCGGCTGATCCCGGGCGCTGTCATAGCCGATGATCCCCTGTGTGCCGGCCATCTCCAGATTCATGGAGAAGCCTTCATGCGACCAGGTTCCCTCGACGTGGGCGATGGCGCCGCTTTGAAAGCGGAGGGTCACGAGCGAATAGTCCAGCTGGGCGTGAACTCTCCCATGGAGCCCCTTGGCATACACACGTTCCACTTCGCCGAAGCACCAGCGAAGAAAATCGAAATCGTGGATCATGGCGTCCAGCGTAATGCCGCCGCTGGCACCGAAATCGCTGTACCAGTGCTGCCAGCCGATCGGATACCCTCCACCGCGGCCTGCACGGATGACGGCCGGCTTGCCGATGACGCCATCATCAAGCAGCTGCTTGGCATGCGCATATTCGTGGAAGAAGCGGAGAACATGCCCGACGAACAGCCGGACGCCACGCGAACGGCAGTGGTCGATCATTTCCCTGGCGTCGGCCAGACTGCGCGCCAGCGGTTTCTCGCAGATGACGTGCTTGCCGTCGTCGGCCGCTTGAAGAACAAACTTCTTGTGGAGCGGCGTCGGCAGGCAAACATCGACGACATCGACGCGGTCAAGCGCTTCCATCGCCTCCGCGTAGGAAGTGAACGAAGAGGTGCCGAATGCCTCGGCAAGCCGCGCTCCCTTGCCGGCGTCGGTGTCGACGATACCGGCCAAGTGGGCGTTCGGCATATCGGCATAGGCTGCGGCATGGGTGCTCCCCATCGCCCCCGCGCCTATAACGAGTACGTGAATCATAACGGTTTTCAGCTCCTTTTATGATGGACCGGTTACACTTGTAAAAGGTCTATTCGTTTCCTTATCCTTTGATGCCATTCATAGCGATTCCTTCTATAAAATAGCGCTGCAGGAAAATGAACAGGATGATGATCGGCAGTGTAGCCATCACGGCACCCGCCATCAGCAGCGGATAATCGGTCGAATGCTGCCCCTGGAAGGAAGAGATGCCGATCGATAGCACGCGCATATCCTCCGAGCTGGTCATGATGAGCGGCCACAGCAGGTCGTTCCATGCCGCAAGAATCGTAAAAATGGCCAAAGAGACGAGAGCGGACTTCGACAGCGGCAGGTAGATGTTCCAATAAATCCGGAAATAGCTGCAGCCGTCGATTTTGGCCGCCTCCTCTAGATCCTTCGGCAGCGTCATGAAAAATTGCCTCAGCAAAAAGGTGCCGAATGCGCTGAAGATGCCGGGGATAATCAGGACATAAAAGGTATCCAGCCAGTTCAGCTGCCGCATGATGACAAAGCTCGGGATCATGACGACCTGGGACGGCACCATGAGCACGGCCAGCAGGGCGAGAAAAATGACGTTTTTCCCCGGGAATTTCAGGCAGGCGAAGGAGTATGCGGCCAGGGAACACAGCAGCAGCTGTCCGGCTGTGCGGCCCAGCGTCACTAGAATCGTATTGAGGTAGTAAGTGCCGAAGTCGATGGTCGTCAGCACCTTGGCGTAATTTTCAAAATGCCATTCCGACGGCAGCAGCGTAGGGGGCACCTTCATGGAATCCGCAAAGGATTTAAACGATGTGGACAGCATCCAGACAAAAGGGGTCACCATCAGGACGGCTCCCGCGATCAGCAGAATATGAACGGCCAGCCGTCTTCCGCGGTCGGAAGTTCGGGTTATCATGACAGCCTCTCCTCCTCATGAAGGTTATTGATAATGAACCCAGCGTTTTTGGAAATACATCTGAAACGCGGTGATGATCAGGATGACGATAAACAGGATGAACGCCTCCGCCGAAGCGTAGCCCATGTTGAAGTATTTGAAGCCGTCCTCCCAAATGCTGTACACGACGGTTCGCGTTGAATCGAGCAGGGAGGTCTGCTGCCCCATCATGATGAAGACGAGGTCGAATACCTGGAAGGAGTTGATGAAGGACATGACGAGCACGAAAAACAAGCTCGGCGTCAGCAGCGGCAGCGTAATCCGGAAAAAGCGGTAGACCGTGCCGGCGCCGTCCAGCGACGCCGCTTCGTAATAGCTCGACGGAATTCCCTGAAGCCCCGACAGCAGGATGACGGCGTTGTAACCGACGCTGGTCCAGACGCTGACAATGACGATCGACATGAGCGCAAACTTTTCGTCGAACAGCCAGTTCGGCTGGGGCAGATGCATCGCTCCGAGCACGTAATTGATCAGGCCGAACTCGGAGTTATACAGCCATTTCCACACCATGCCGACCGCGATCGGCATGGTGATGACCGGGATGAAATAGAACGTGCGGTACACGACCATCCCTTTGATATGCTGATTGAGCAGCACGGCGAGCAGCGTGGCAAAGACGATGGACAGCGGGACGGTCGCAACGGTGTAGAGCAGCGTATTCAGCAGGGAATGCGTAAACTTCTCGTCCTGCATCAGCTGGGTAAAATTGTCGATCCCGTTGAACGCCGGAGCGGACATGCCGTCCCAGTTCGTAAAGGACAGAATCAGGGAAGCGGCGGAAGGCACCATATAAAAGAGGGCTAGACCCAGTGCGACGGGGAGGATAAAAACGTACCCCCAGACCGCCTCCTGGATGGCCAGCTTGGAAGTTTTCCGCTTCCGGGCTGCAGGCAGGTTCGGGTCTTTCGACTTGACGGCCAGCGGCGTATTCACCGGCAGCACCATCCTTTCTCTCGAAGTTAAGTGGATACAAGCATAGACTCTTCTTTAATCCTTCTTCTCTTCCGCGAGAATCTCGTTCATTTTATCGGCTATCGTCTTCAGCGCTTCCTCAAACGACTTTTTCCCGAGGTAGGCGTCCTGAAGCTCCTTGGTCTCCACGTCCTGCCACTCGGCCGTCCGCTCGGACACCGGATACGGTACAGCAAAGTCCAGACTGTCCACGAATACCTTCAGGTCAAGGGAAGGGATCGACTTCAGCCAGCCTTCCTCCGTTCCTTTATAAGCGGGAATGCTGAAGCCTGATTCGGCCAGGTACTGCTCGCCTTCTTTGCCGGAAAGCACCTGGATCAGGTCCCATGCTTCCTGCTGATGCTTCGTTTTTTCGTTCATCGCCCAGCTCAGGCCGTGCACGATCGTCGCTTTCTGCTTGCCTGCGGGCAGCGGGGCAACCCCCAGCTTGTCTCCCAGCAATTTGTACAGCTCGGGCGCGCTGACGGAAATGGCGGGGAACATGGCGGCTTTGCCGGAGCCGAACAGCTGGAGCGGCTTGGTCTCAAGCTGCTGCTGGGCGTTCGGGGAATAGCCTTGGTCCATCAGCTTTTTCTCCCATTGAAAAGCGGACAGCGCTTCGGGCGAATCGAAGCCGGATTTCGTTTTATCTTCGGAGATGATGTAACCGCCGGCCTGGTGGATCAAATCGTAATATCCGGACTGGCTGTCAATCAAAGCGGTGTAGCCGTACACGCCGTTCTGCTTGTCCGTCAGCTTGGCGGCATTCTGCTCGATCGTATCCCAGGTCCAGCTGCCGTCCGGGTAAGACACGCCGGCTTTGTCGAAAAGTTCTTTATTGTAGTAGAGTCCAACCGCATCGAGGAAATAAGGAAGTCCATAAAGATGATCGTTGTAGGTGTACAGATTGACGAGGGCGTCGGTGTAAACGGAGGTATCGAGCTTGCTTTCATCAATAAGCGGCTGCAGATCCTTGATCCAGCCTTTGGAGGCATATGCGTAGAAGTTGGGGCCGTTCATCCAGAACACGTCGGGCCCGCTGTTGCCGGCGAGACTTGTTTTCAATTTGGTCCAATAGTCGGCCCAAGGGGTGTAAGTTACTTTGACTTCCACGTCGGGGTGGTTTTTCTTGTACAGCTCAATCGATTTGTTGACGGTGTCCTTCACGTTCTCATCCCATAGAGCCACGTTGATTACTTTTTTGCCGCCGGCTTCTCCGGAAGAGCCGCCGCAGCCCGTCATGACAGCAGTGAACAGAAACAGGAACACGAGGATGATCGACATTTTTCTAGCCATTTCAATAACCTCCTCTAAATATGGTTCTTGCACTCATTCTTGATCTGCCGCAGTTCCAATGATGTAAGAATTGTCCCCCCTTATCTTGCGAAAATCCATCGCCATACTTATTCCAATAATCAAAATAAGTAGATGCCAGCCGACTATTCGATGTAAGGTATCAGGAAAAGAATGGCATCTATTTGCGTAAGATTATATATTTGGTGATTGTTATTTTCAATAGTTTGATAAATATTTGCACAAAAACTTTTGGAAGGCAGGAAAACGGCGTTTTCAAGTGGAAAGTATCGGTTTCCGCATATTTTGGTTATTGGAATATGTTACATGGAATGGAGCATTGGGAACTATATTTTACTGTAAATATGGAATAAGATGGAATATATTGATGCATTTTGCCGAAGAAAGGGGAAGATGGTTGAAGACGATGAGAAAAGGCGATTGGAAACTGATTCAGGAGCTGAACCGGTCGATCATTTTAAATAAAATCCGCCTGGACGGCCCGATCTCCCGGATCGAGCTGGCCAAAGGAAACCGGATTAGCCCCTCCACCGTAGCTGCGGCGGTTCAGGAGCTGATCCGGGAAGGCTATGTGACTGAAATCGGCAGAGGAGAGTCCAGCGGCGGGCGCAAGCCCATTTTGCTGCGATTTGCGCCGGATAACCATTTTTTGTTTGCCGCATCAATCTCAAACACAGTCATCGAGGTTGCTCAATTAAACCTGGAGGCGAACATCCTGCGCAAAGAATCCGCCCCTGTCGGAACGCGGCAGGGAGAAGGCGTCATCGAGCTGATGCTCGGCATGATCGACCGCTTCGTCACCGAAACCGGCAGCCTGGACGCTTGCATCGGCATAGCCGTCACGACACCGGGCGTGGTTAATGTTGAGCAGGGGGTCGTCTACTATAATTCCAAGCTCCGCCTGAATGACGTTCCGGTCAAGCAGCTCGTGGAGAGCCGCTATGGGATAAAAACCTGGGTCGAGAACGATACCAACTCGCTCGTGCTTGCGGAGCGGCGGTTCGGGAGCTACAGCTCTTTTGCCAATCTGATCTATATTATGGTCGGCAATGGGATTGGGGCGGGCATCCTTGTCAACGACATGATCCTCCGGGGAAAGCTGGGAGGGGCGGGGGAATTCGGCCATACGAGCGTCAACCGGAGCGGAATCCGCTGCGAATGCGGAAACGTCGGCTGCCTGGAGAACTCGGTAAGCTGGCCTGCGGTGCACTCCCGAATGATGGCGGCGATGGCTTCGGGCCGGCAGACGCTTATCCACGATTTGACAGGCGGCGACTTCAGCCGGATCGAGCCTGCGTTGTATAAAGAGGCACTGTCCAGAGAGGATCGGCTGGCCATGGACATCACCGAGGAGATCGCCGAGCATCTGGGTGCAGGCATCGTCAACCTGGTGAACCTGTTTAATCCGGGAGCGATCGTGTTAGGCGGGAACGTGGCTCAGGACAATCCTATCCTGCTTCATAAGGTTGAGGAGCATATTTCAAGGTATGCCATGCGTATTTTGAAGGACGATCTGGTTGTTGGGCAGTCTTCGCTTGGGGATGACGGCAAATTAATCGGTGCGGCCGCTGTCGTGCTGCAGGATCTGTTTCAGTTTTCGTTAACATAGCCGTCATCCTTCGGTGAGAAGACTGTAAGGAAATGAAAAAGAAACTGGAAAAGGCTTCATACATAAATATGGTTGATGGAAACCGGTTCTAGCAGTACAATAAGGCAGCGGTTCTCGAAGGAATCCCTTAACATCTTTTGCAACCGGCAGAGAAAGGTTTGATATGGTGTGACAAAGGTAAATGCAATGATGCAGAGGCTGCGTCCTCTCGCCCCATTAGTACTGATGCTCGTTTTTCCCGTTCTGGGGTCGATTTACCAGCTGGTGAACCACCCGAATGACCGCGTGTATTCCCTTGTCACGCAAGCGGATCTGGCTATTCCATTTATCAAATATTTTGCGCTCCCTTACGGCGTATGGATCTTCTATATCTATGCCTGCCTGGTCTACCTTTTCTTTAAGGACCGGAATTTGTATTACCGGGGTATTATACTGTACACGTTATGCGCAATGACATGCTACGGCATTTATCTTGTGTTTCAAACGACGGTGCCAAGGCCGGTCGTGACCGGCAGCGATCCGTTCAGTGAGCTTGTCCGATTTATTTATAAACGGGATCAGCCCTACAACTGTTTTCCGAGCATTCACTGCTTCTCGAGTTACCTGGTTATGCGACTCTTTCTGACAAGCAAGGCCCGGAGCCGCATGATCATGATTCTCGTCAGCACGATGTCGATTCTTATCATCGCCTCGACACAGTTCGTGAAACAGCATGTCCTCTGGGACGCCGTTTCGGCGATCGCGCTGGTTGAAATCTACCACTTCGTGATCTATGTCCTGCCCGGGGCACTCCGCAGCCGGGAGAAAGTACGGCAGCAAAAGGAACTCCAAGCATAAGGCAGCATGCTCTAACAGAGCCCGGCTGCACCTGATCAGATCGGCAGCCTTCCGAGTGAAGGCTGCCGTTGCTGCGTTTCAGGGTCCGAGGATGGTGCAAAAACGAAAAAATTGTGCAGGAAACCGAAGTTCATGCTACAATGAACCAAACATCCTATGTTTGGAGGTATTCGAATGAACTTGCAGCGTCCAACGCGTTCAACGCTTGTCGAGCAGGTCGCTTCCCAGCTGGAGAAGCTGATTGAAGAAGGGCAGTGGCCCGTTGGGGAACGCATTCCTCCGGAACCGGAGCTGGTGGAGAAGCTGGGCGTCAGCCGAAACACGATCCGTGAGGCGATCCGTGCCCTGATTCATGCAGGACTGCTCCGCACACGGCAAGGGGACGGGACATACGTCGTCGCGTCGAGCAGCCTCGGTCCCGTCCTTCAGCGGCGGATGGAGCGCTCCAAGCTGAGCGAGACGCTGGAGGTTCGCGCTGCGCTGGAGCAGGAGGCCGCCCGACTCGCCGCCCATCGGAGCACGGCGGATGATATCAAGCAGATCCGGCTTACGCTTGCGGCCTGCAGCGCCGCAGAACAGTCCGGAGATATAGAAGCTTACCTCATCGCCGATTTGGCCTTTCACAAGCAGGTGATCGCCGCTGCGCATAACCGGCTGCTCAGCGAATTGTATGACAGCATTAGCGAATCCGTGACGAGTTCCCTCTCGCTGGGCAGTTTGCGCTGGGATCTGGTGCTTGTACACAGCCGGCTCAACGAGCGTCTGCTTGAAGCCATCATCCGCAGGGACGCGGCGGAGGCGGGTGAAATTGTCCGGTCGTATATCCAGGCATCCCAAGATGCCTTGCTTGATTTGTCTGAAGGAGGAAATACAGAACATCATGAATAAAACATACGAAATTTCTACGCAGCCGGCGGAGAATCCCCAGGTTTCCACGGGGATGAAGGCGCTGCTGCTGGTTCTTGGAATTATTCTGATCGCGACGACGCTGCGGGCGCCGATCACTTCGGTGGGTCCGCTCGTTGAAACGATCCGGCTCGATACGGGAATGTCGCATACCCTTGCGGGGCTGCTGACGACGTTCCCGCTGCTGGCCTTTGCCGTCGTCTCCCCGATTGCTCCGAAGCTGGCCCGGAGATGGGGCATGGAGAAGACGCTGTTTAGCGGAGTAACCGCTGTAACGCTGGGCATTGTCCTGCGGTTCGTTCCTTCGGTCGCCGCTTTATTTGCCGGCACGATTCTGCTCGGCCTCGGCATCGCGGTCAGCAATGTGCTGCTGCCGAGCCTGATTAAGCGGGATTTTCCGCTGCGGGTGGGTGTCATGACGGGAATCTATTCCGTTTCGATGAACATCTTTGCGGCTATCGCCTCCGGCGTCAGCCTTCCGGTGTCGAATCATCTCGCTTCCGGGTGGCGGGGATCCCTGCTCATCTGGGGAATCCTGTCGTTGATCGCGCTCATCGTTTGGATGCCGCAGCTCCGGTACGCGCATCGGACCGGCGAGGTGCGGATTTCATCGAAAAGCAGCATCTGGCGCTCGAAACTGGCGTGGCAGGTTACGATTGTTATGGGTTTGCAATCCTTCGTATTTTACTCGGTCGTGTCCTGGCTGCCTGAAATTTTGACCGATCGGGGCATGAGCGGTTCGACGGCAGGCTGGATGCTGTCGCTGATGCAATTTTTCAGCGTGCCGGTCACGTTCTTCGTGCCGATTCTGGCGGGACGCTTTAAGAATCAGCGCGGGCTGGTCGTCGGGACGTTCCTCTGCTTTGTTCTGGGCTTTGTGCTGCTGCTTAGCGGATGGAATGCGATCGTTCCGGTCGCGGTCGTATTGGTCGGAATCGGCACCGGTGCGGCCTTCGGCCTCGTAACGATGTTCTTCATGCTCCGCACCCGCCGGACCGAACAGGCTGCGGAATTGTCCGGTATGGCTCAGTCGGTCGGGTACCTGCTGGCCGCTGTCGGACCTCTGCTGATTGGACTTGTCCATGACCTGAGCGGAAGCTGGACGACCGCGACCTCGGTCCTGCTGATCGTGGCCATCGTCTATATGCTGGCCGGATGGGGCGCCGGAAACAACACTTACATTGAAGAATAAAGCACAACCTCCGCCGGAAGGGCGGAGGTTGTTTGCATTTTTCTTGAGACGGCCGTTACAAATAGATGCCGCTGCTGAAGCCCTGAATGTACATGGCACGCTTTCTGCGGGAGCTGCGGCGCATCGTAAGGATGCGGGACTTGCTGCCGCTGCCGGTTGCAGATTTGAGCCGGGAGTACCTGGAGTGTCTGGAGGCTTTTCTCCGCTTCCTCATGACGACCCTTTCATTCTGTTCCCTTTCGCTTCGGTGGCGGGAGGATGGTTTTCTAGGCGAGTGTTTGCGGGTTTTGCGTTTCATAAGCAGATGCCGGGCTTTTCTGTCCACGCTTCTTTTGATGGGCGCCGGGAGTCTCGTCTCCTTGCTCCATGGCGTTAATCTCAGATTATCCTGATAGAGGACATATCCTGGGGAAAGCGGGTCCCAGCACTTCATGTCACCGGCAAAGTGAACGATTTTTTGCTGGAGGTCCATTTCGGCACCCGGAACGTAAAACCAGTTGAACCGTTGATCCAGCAATAGGCAGTTTCCCCCGAATACGTGGTTCAGGCAGTCCTGGTCCGGCATCGAGGTGCCGGGAAAGGCGCGGAAAAAATTCAGCATTTCTTCAAACCAGGTCACGTGCTGCCGAATGGCATTGAGGTCAAATAAAATGACCCCGGAGTTAAAATAGGTTTCGGGGTTTAAACCTTGGACGGCCACGACTTCTGCGATGCCGTGGATGCCTTGGTCATGGATAGCCCCAAGGTAGCCCCCGTTCAGGTCGATCTCCCACAGCTCGGTAATGTCCATATTGACCATCACGTCGCAGTCGAGATAAATTACCCGTTCAGCAGGTACCACAGCTGGCAGCAGCAGCCGGTAAAGACTGCCCCATGTCCATCGGTCGATGGAGCCGGTTCCCGAGAGAACGTCCATCATCTCCACCGGCAGGGTCACTGGATAGAAGTGGATCGGATGCTTGAAATCCGCCGCCAGCTGGGCGAGCTTGTTCCTGTTTTCTTCCAGGAGTGAATCGTCATGGAGGATGTGAACCTGAAGCTCGGAGGAAGTATTGCGGAACACCGAAGCCAACGCGGCGGCAGCGTGCTCGGAATAGCTTCCGTCCTTATCCGTAAAAGCTAAAGCCAATTCAATCATTTGCGGGGACACCTCTCTTTTCTTTAGAATTGGTTTTCCGTTACATACCTGCACACGAGAAGGCAGGCGGGTGAAGCTTGGGCTTACGGCGCAGGGTCACCGGAACCGGAATCCGGCAATTGCGGGTCCTCTTTTAACAGCTCGCTCATTTCGTCCTGCAGGTGTTGCTTCAGTTGCGCTCTTTGCTTCGTCAGTGCCAAAATAGCCTTCACATAACCCAGCGGATCACCGACGTCGTGCCAGCGGCCTTTAATCTCGCAGGTATAAATCGCTTCTTTGACAAGTAATTGATTCAATGCGTCCGTCAGCTGGATTTCGCCGCCAACTCCCGGGGATTGGTTTTCCAGGATATCGAAAATGGATGCAGTTAAAATATAACGGCCCACCATGGCCAGCCTCGAAGGAGAGGCATCGACCGCAGGTTTTTCCACCAACCGGTTCACATACGCAAACGAATCGACCAGCGGTTTGGCGTCGACGATGCCGTAGCTCGATACCTTGTCAGCCGCCACGCTCTGTACGCCTACGATGGACGTCTGCAGCCGGTCATACCCATCCATAAGCTGTTTTAGCGACGGCGGATCAGCGTCAAAAAACGTGTCTCCAAGCAGGACGGCAAAGGGCTCGTTTCCGATAAACTTGCGCCCTACCCCGATGGCGTGCCCCAGACCTTTACGCTCTGATTGGCGGATATAGTGGATGTCGACAATGCCGGTAAATTCCCGGATTTTGCGGAGTTCCTCGAACTTGCCTTTTTGCTCCAAATAATATTCGAGCTCCAGCGCCGAGTCGAAGTGATCCTCGATCACCTTTTTGCCTTTGCCGGTCACGATCAAAATTTCCTCAATCCCGGAAGCCGCGGCTTCTTCGATAATAAACTGGATGGTAGGCTTATCGATAATCGGCAGCATCTCTTTGGGCATTGCTTTGGTGGCGGGAAGAAACCGCGTTCCGTAACCGGCTGCCGGAATGATCGCTTTACGAATCTTCAAGCGGTCCTCCTCCTTTGCTGATAGCAATTTCGCATACTGCCATCTTATGCCGAAGAGAGCTGCGGATCGTGGACATTTATCCAGTGCGGCAAAATTAATGGACGGCCGGTTTTTTGCAGGCAGAAGTAAGACTCCAAAAAAAATTTATCCGTTCCGGGACACGGTTTTTTCGCTGCTCTGCCAGGTTGGGAAAAGCCCAATCTTTTTTTTCTGTGGTATATTTTAATGGATGGGTCGGAAGCGGGTAATGATGAAATATCAATTCAATTGAAACCAAAGGAGGGAATGGAACTCTTGAAAAGCTTCGAACTGCTCACCAACTATTTGAAGAAAAACGCGCTTCTCTACCTGACCGCCGTCATCCTGATCATCTTGTCCAACGTGGATCAGGCGCTGCTGCCGCAGATTCTCGGGAAGGTGACGGATGGACTGAAGGAACGTTCGATCGGTCGCGAGGACATCATCCGCTACAGCCTGATCCTGCTGGGGATCGCCGTGTCCTATGGCGTGCTGTTCGGCTTAGGGCAGTTTACGATTATGCGTCTCGGCCGGCGGTTCGAGTTTTTGACAAGGGGCCGGATCTTTGCCCAGTTTTCCCGCCTCAGTGAGGACTTTTTTTCCAAACAGGGGACCGGCAAGCTGCTCAGCTATGTCATGAACGACGTGACTTCGGTTCGGGAAGCGATTTCATTCGGAGTCACGCAGACGACCAACGCCGTGTTCATGGTCATCTCCTGTGTTGTCATGATGCTGGTTACAGGTATACCGGTAACTCTGATTCTGGTCAGCGTGTGCCCGCTGGTCGCCATTCCGTTTCTGGTCATTTATTTCGGTCCCCGCATCCGGAACCGGTCGATGGATGTGCAGGAAGGGTTGGCCACGATGACGGAATCCGCCGATGAGCAAATCGGGGGCATCCGCGTCACGAAGACGTTCGCCATCGAGGAGACGGCGCAGCGCCGGTTTGACGAAACGGTCGACGGGGTGCGCAGTGCACAGCTGCATCTGGTGAGGATGTCATCCTTGTTCCAGGCGCTGCTTCCGTTCTTGGGGGCATTATCCCTGGTCGTCTCGCTGCTGGTCGGCGGGTATATGACGATTCAGGGCCGGATGACCCTTGGAAGCTTCGTTGCGCTGACCTTCTACCTCCGTATGCTGACGGGACCGCTGCAGCAGATCGGTAACGTGATTAACATGATGCAGCGCTCGGGAGCCTCCCTGGAACGCGTCAACCGGCTGCTGGCCCGGGTGCCGAGCGTGAGGGACAAGGACGACGCTTCGGACCTTGCCCGCATCGGGGATATCGCCGTGGACCACTTGACGTTCTCTTATCCGGGGACGTCGGAACAAGCGCTTAAGGACGTCAGCTTCACCATTCCGGAAGGCCGCACCGTCGGGCTCATCGGCCGCACCGGCAGCGGCAAATCGACGCTGGCAAAGCTGCTTCTGCGCATTTATGAGCCCCCGGCCGGCAGCATTCAGGTGAACGGTCAGGATATTACCCGTGTAACTCTGGAGTCGCTGCGCCGCAAGATCGGCTATGTGCCGCAGGACGGGTTTTTGTTCAGCACGGATATCGCCGACAATATCGCCTTCAGCGACCGCTCCGCCAGCATCGAGCAAATCCGCGAGGCAGCGGACCAGGCTCTGCTGCTGGAAAGCGTCAACTCCTTTGAAGCGGGATTTGAGACCCGGCTCGGCGAGCGGGGCCTTACGCTGTCCGGCGGTCAAAGGCAGCGGGCGAGTCTGGCGAGAGGGCTGATGAAAAAGCCCGAGCTCTTGATTCTCGACGACAGCATGAGCGCCGTCGACGCGATGACGGAATCGGGCATTCTCGGCAATTTGATCCGGGAGCGCAGCGGCAAATCGACGCTCATTATCGCGCACCGGATCAGCAGCGTCCAGCATGCCGATGAAATCATCGTGCTGGATCAAGGCCGCATTGTCCAGCGGGGCAGCCATCAGGAATTGATGGCCTGTCCGGACGGGCCATATGCATCTTTATACCGGATTCAACAGGAGGGACTGCAGCATGCCTAATTCTTCAGCCGCTGCCCTCAAGGCAACGCAAGCAAAGGATGCAGCGGAAAAGAAAAGATCATTTGAAGCCTTCAGGGCGATACTGGCTTACGGCAAACCGCACAAGTGGGCGTTTGCCGGCGTGTTTGTCTGCGCGATCCTCGGCATTTCCGCCGATCTGCTGCAGCCGTATCTGGTCAAGATCGTGATCGACGATCATTTGGCTGTCGGCGGCAGGGATATGGGGTATATCGCCACGATCGCCGGCATTTATCTCGGCATTTCGATCGTCAGCTTCTTGTTCACGTATTTGCAGAATAACCTGCTGCAGTACGCGGGTCAAAGCATCGTGGCGCGGATCCGGAAGGACCTGTTCCAGCATATTTCCAAGCTGTCGATGTCCTATTTCGACCGCGTGCACCGCGGCAGTCTGGTGACCAATGTGTCCAGCGACACGGAGACGATCAGCCAGTTTTTCACACAGGTGCTGCTCAGCTTGATCCGCGACGGCATGACCCTCGTACTGATCATTGTCTTTATGTTTCAGCTCGATACGACGCTCGCCTGGTATTCGATGATCGTCCTGCCCGTCATAGGCCTCGTGGCCTTCCTGTTCCGCCGCTATCTACGCCAGGCGTACCAGGTAACCCGGAGCCGCTTGTCGCGGTTAATCGGATTCATTGCGGAGAATTTGTCCGGGATGGGGCTGATTCAGGCGTTCCGCCAGGAAGAGGAGCAGACCCGGCGTTTTAACGAAAATAACCAGAGCTACTGGGAAGCGAACATGAGGGAGGTCCGCGCCAACGTGCTGTTTAACCGGACCTTCGATATTCTGGGCAACGTCGCCCTCGTTACGGTCGTCTGGCTGGGCGGACTGGCGGTATTCCATGAGCATATGGCCGTCGGCGTTCTGTACGCGTTTACGAGCTACATCCGGCAGTTTTTCCAGCCGATCAACCAGATCACGATGCAGTGGAACACGTTCCAGTCGACGACCGTATCGATGGACCGGATCTGGAAAATATTCAGCACCGAGCCCGAAGTGAAGGACCCCGAGCCTGACAGAACGTGCCGGCTGCGCTTGTCCGAAGCCCGCGGCCGGGTCGACTTCAATCACATTTCTTTCGGCTATTCGGAATCCAAGCCGGTCATTCCCCATCTCGACCTCCATTTGAAACCCGGGGAGATGGTCGGCATCGTCGGGACAACGGGAGCGGGGAAGAGCACGATGATCAGCCTCTTGAACCGGTTCTATGACGTTAATTCCGGCAGCATTAAAATCGACGGGGCGGATATCCGCGATATT
>Ga0164243_10009182_pt1 | contig 14431 bp, 13 predicted proteins | sample OricompcompostOP_FD_108781 | JGI IMG/M metagenome (GOLD analysis project Ga0164243, IMG submission 108781) | Organic Plus compost microbial communities from Emeryville, California, USA - Original compost - Organic plus compost (OP) | ecosystem: Engineered > Solid waste > Mixed feedstock >... | reverse complement strand
TAGCCGTGCAGCAGCAGCACCGCGGGCCCGCTGCCGCGGACCGAGGCCGCGATCTCGACGCCGTCGCAGTCGACCACCGTCTCTGTGACGGTACGGGGAGGGGTCATCGTCGTCCAACTCTCGGAAACCAACACGCAAGTCAATTGCATTGACTATAGCAATGACAAGCGTCGGAGGCATCCCCGCCGGCCGACACCCCCGCGGCGGCTCAGCCGGCGTCGGACTTGCGGCCGCCGGCTTCCAGCACGTCGCCTGCTGGGCGCTCCTTGTGCCCGCCGAACTGCATGCGCATCGCAGAGAGCACCTGGTTGGCGAAGCGGTCTTCGTCGCGCGAGGCGAAGCGCTCGAACAGCGACGCCGCGAGCACCGGCACCGGCACACCCACGTCCACCGCGGCCTTGACCGTCCAGCGGCCCTCCCCGGAGTCCGAGACACGGCCGGCGAGACCGTCGAGCGTGGGGTTCTCGTGCAGCGCGGCCGCGGTGAGGTCGAGCAGCCACGACGAGATGACCGATCCACGCCGCCACAGCTCGGCGACCTTGGCCGTGTCGATGGGGAACTGGTAGTACTCCGGCTCCTCCAGCGGGGCGACCTCGGCGGAATGCTCGGCCTCGCGCACCCCGGCATCCGCGTTCTCGAGGAGGTTGAGACCCTCGGCGATCGCCGCCATGATGCCGTACTCGATGCCGTTGTGCACCATCTTCACGAAGTGGCCGGCCCCGGACGGCCCGCAGTGCAGGAAGCCCTGTTCCTCGGGTGACGGGTCGCCCGTGCGCCCTGGCGTGCGCTCGATCTCGCCGACACCGGGGGCGATCGTGCGCAGGATCGGCTCGATGCGGGTCACCGCGGCATCCGAGCCGCCGACCATGAGGCAGTACCCTCGCTCCAGGCCGAACACGCCGCCGCTGGTCCCGACGTCCACGAACTCGATCCCGCGCTCGCGCAGCGCCGCCGCACGGCGCACATCGTCGCGATAGTTGGAGTTGCCGCCGTCGATGATGATGTCACCCGGCTCGAGCACGGCCGCCACCTCGTCGACGACGCGGCCGGTGAGGGATGCCGGCACCATGAGCCACACCACCCGCGGGGTGTGCAGCGCGGCGGCCAGATCGGCGACGCTGGCGACCCCGGTCGCGCCCTCGGCGGCGAGCGCGGCGACGGCGTCGGGGTTGACGTCGTAGACGACGCACTCGTGCCCGTCGCGCATCAGGCGGCGCACGATGTTCGCGCCCATCCGTCCCAGTCCGATCATGGCCAGCTGCATGTCTGCTCCTCCCGACGGGACCGGACCACCGCGGACCGATCCGCGCTCATCCTGGCACGCGCGCCTGTGCGTCTCAACGGGCTCGCGGTGGTGTCGGATGCTCGGCCTAGAGTGTCGGTCATGGCTCTCGACCCGCGCCGCCTGCTCGACGATCTGCGCTCGCGCGCACAGACGCGCGTCGACGAGACGGCTGCGGCGCTCGACCGACTCGTGCACGACCGCGAGGGCTCGACCGACGACGACGAGCACGATCCCGAGGGCGTCACGCTCTCGTCGGAGTGGTCCCGCCTGAGGGGGCTGGCGGGTGCCGCCGTCGCCGAGCTGCGCCAGGTCGACGAGGCTCTCGCCCGACTCGACGCCGGCGCCTACGGGGTGTGCGCGGCGTGCGGGCGCCCCATTCCCGTCGAGCGCCTCGAGGTGCGCCCCTTCGCGACGCACTGCGTCGCCTGCGCCGAGAAGCTCGGGCGCTGAGTCAGAGACGGGGCCATCCTCGGGGGTTGTGCGACGTCAGAGACCCCGCCGCCCGGGTGCGGGCGACGGGGCCGAGGCGGCGGATCAGTTGCCGAGATCCGCGCTGCCGATCATGCTCTCGATGTTCGACACGAAGCCGTCGAGATCGGTCTTTCCGGTCAAGTACTCCTGCAGAAGCTGCTTTCCGCGCTCCTGGATCATCGGCAGGTCGTTGTACATGGGAGCGGGCACCGACTTCTCGACAAAGGTGTACATGTCGTCCTTCCACTCCGCGTCGATCTGATCGAAGTACTCGGTCAGCACGGGGAGCTTGCCCCACTCCTCGCCGGCCTTCACCTGCAGGTCGGACATGATCGCGGTGCGGATGAAGTCGAGCGCGAGCTCCTGCTTCGACGATGCCGTCGGCACGATCACGCCGGCACTGAAGCCGAAGGAGCCGTTGTCCAACGACCCCGGCATCGCGAGCACGGCCACCTTCTCCATGCCCAGCGCCTGCCCCGCCTCAGGAACCCGCGATGCCGTCTCGAGCAGCATGCCGAGGCTTCCTGCGTTGAAGTTGCTGCGGCCGGCATCTTTGTTCGCGAACGTGTCGATGCTGAAGACCCCCTCGTCGACGCCCTTCTTCCAGATCTCGAGGGTGTCGCGCATCGACGCGGTGTCGAAGGTGAGGGTCTTTCCATCGGATGCGAAGAGGTCGCCGTCGAGCGCCTGCTTGACGGAGATCATGGTCGGGATCGCGTTGGGCCCCCACTGGATCGTCATGCCCGGCTGCCCGGTGGCCTCGGTGATCGCCGCCGCCGCGTCGTAGACGTCGCTCCAGTCTTCGAACACGGGGAGGGCCCCGTCGGCTCCGATGACCCCTGCCTGCGTGAGGATGTCCTTGTTCGCCGAGATGTTGTACACCTCGAGGCCCAGCGGGATCGCGAACTGGTTGCCGTCGAGCTGCGTGAACGAGAGGGATTCGCCGACGAAGTTGTCCTGCGCCAGGTCCCCAGAGAAGATGTCGGTCTCGGTGAAATCGACGATCAGCCCCTGCTGCACGAACTGCACGGCCGTGGACGCGCCGTCGACGATGACGATGTCCTGATCCGACTTGCCCTGGCTCCACTGCAGCGCAAACGTGGAGAGCGCTTGATTGTCGGCGTACTCCACGAGATCGATCGTGACGCCCTCGTGCGCCTCTTCATAGGCCGCCGCCATGTCTTTCAGGGCGAGCTTGTCGTTCATCCACGCCTGCACGGCGATGGTCAGGGTGTCGGGGTCGCCTCCTCCCTGCGAGGTGCTGCCCGCCGGTGTGCCGGCCGCACATCCGGATATGGCGAGGGCCGCGGCCATCAGGCCCGCCCCCAGCGTTGCTGAGCGCATGATCTTGGACATCGTCGTGCCTTTCTCTGCTGTGTGTCGAGTCGTGCTGGATCGGGGCGGTGTCACCCCTTGACCGCGCCCTGCGTGACGCCGTCGACGATCTTCCGCTGGAAGATCAGGAAGATGATGATCGGGGGCAGGATCGCGAGGGTGATCACGGCGGCGAGCACGCCGTACTCCCAGACCTCGCTCTTGAGAAGTGTCAGGCCCACGGACAGCGGCATGGCCTGCGGCACGGTCGCGAGGGTCTTCGCCAGGGTGTACTCGCCCCAGATGCTGTAAGTCGTGATGACGGTCACGAGGATCATGCCGTTGCGGGTCAGCGGGACCATCACCAGCCACCAGCGACGGAAGCGTCCTGCGCCGTCCATCTCAGCCGCGTCTTCGATCTCCTTGGGGATGTCGGCGAAGTGCTTGCGCATGATGAGGATCGCGAACGGCAGGCACACGGCGACGTTCGGCAGCACAAGGCCGAGCTGTGTGTTGAGCAGGCCTGTCGCGTTCTCCATGATGAACATCGGGACGAGCAGGATCGCCAGGGGCAGCGTGAGGGTGGCGAGGATGCCCGCGAACAGCATGCCCGACCCACGGAACGGCAGCTTCGCGAACCCGTAACCGGCGAGCGAGCTGAGAATGACGACGAGACCGACGCCGACCACCGTGATGACCACCGTGTTGGTGAAGTAGGCCGTGAAGCCGCCCGAGGCGAACACCGACTCGTAGTTCTCCGCGGTCCACCGGACCGGAAGGATCGACGGCGGCACCTGGAAGATGTCCTCGGGCTTCTTGAACGAGTTCAGCACGATGTACAGAACCGGAGCGAGGCACAGCAGCGCGGCGAGCGCGAGCCCGACGTGCGAGACGATCCGCGACGTCACGCCGGTGGGCAGGCGGCGCTGCGCGAGAGAGCGATCAGACATCCTTGTCCGCCTTCCACATGGACACGACGTAGTTGAGACCGACGAGGGCGAGGATCAGCGCGCCGAGCAGGTAGCCGATCGCCGACGCGTACCCCATGTCGAAGTAGTTGAACGCCGTTACATAGATGTGCTGATACAGCACGAGGGTGCTCGTTCCTGGGCCGCCGTCGGTGAGCACCATGGGCTCGACGAACACCTTCAACGAGTGCAGAACGCCCCAGGTGCCCGTGATGACGAAGGTCGGACGAAGACTCGGGATGATGATCTCGGTGAACCGGCGCCAGCCTCCGGCCCCGTCGATCTCGGCGGCCTCGAGGATCTCCTCGGGGATCGCCTGCAGACCCGACAGGAACAGGATCGTCAGGAACCCGATCGTGGCCCACAGCGACAGGACGACGATCGCGGCCATCGCCGTCGTGCCGTCGCTCAGCCATGCCTGGGCGAGCCCCGGCAGCCCGAACACGTTGGCGAGCAGGTGATTGAGCAGGCCGTAGTTCGGTTGCAGGATCCACACGAAGATCAGGCCGGCCAGCGAAAGCGGCACCACGATCGGCATGAAGATCGCGCTCTGGTAGAACGTGCTGAACCGTAGCTTGCGGAACAGCATCATCGCGATCGACAGGGAGACCACCATGACGATCACGAAGTACGAGACCGCGTACACCGCCGTGTTGGCGAACGCCGTGAGAACGATCGGGTCTTGCAGGGCTCGCGCGAAGTTGTCGAGCCCGATGAACTCCGGGGTGCTCTGCCGCACGAAGTTGTATCGGGTGAGGCTGAGGTATCCCGAGTACACGAGCGGGAACAGCATGAACGCGAAGATGAAGACGGCCGCGGGAAGCACGAACAGCATGCCGGCCACGCGATCTCTGCGCTTCTGCGGCGACTGTCTCCCCCCTGAGGCGATCATCACGCTGACGGTGTCGTCTGCTCGGCTCAGCGGAGGCTCCAGCGTTCGGGCAGTCATAGAGCTCCTTCTCCATTCCGCACCCCTCGCCGCGGGCACGCCGCCGGGGGTGAGTTGCGGCCACTGTAATGCGACGCGCTGCAAGATCGCAACTGATGTCATAAAATTGCGGCCAAGATGTGCAACGCTTGCACATCGATGCGACGGCGATCAGGACGTCGGCGGACAGACGCGATTCGGCTCGTGCATCGTGCGCTAATGTCTGCACGCAACAAGGCGTCGAGCATGGAGGACATGTGAAGGTAAAGCTCGCCGACATCGCGCGGAAGGTCGGGATGTCGGAGTCGACCGTCTCGCGCGCCCTCTCCGCTCCAGATCGCGTCAACTCGGCGACCAGGGAGCGCGTTCTCGAGGCCGCACGGCAGTTGGGCTACGTTCCCCTCCATCCCGCGGCCGCGACCGAATCGCATGCGTCGCGGACGATCGGGCTGATCGTCCCCGACATCGTCAACCCGTTCTTCCCGCCGATCATCAAGGCGGTGCAGTCCAGGGCGACGTCGCGCGGGTTCTCGGTGCTGATCGCCGACATCAACGAGCATCCACCGGACGAGCTCCGCATCGCGACGCACATGTCCGAGCAGGTCGACGGGCTGATCATCGTCAGCGCTCGCACGCCCGAGAGCAGATTCGACGCGCTCACCGCGCTCCGGCCGCTCGTGCTCGTGAACCGCAGCCACGAGGACGCACCGAGCGTGAGCATCGAGAACGACGCCGGCATCATCGAAGCCGTCGAACACCTCGTCGCTCTCGGGCACCGCGGCATCTGCTATCTGAACGGACCGCGGCGCTCCTGGTCGAACACCCGCAGGCAGGCGGCGGTGCGAGCCGCGTGCGCTGCCGAGAACGTGCCCCTCACCGAGTTCGGGCCGTTCGAGCCGGATATGCAGTCGGGAGTGCGGGCCGCCGACCTGGTCTCGGCCTCCGGCGCGACCGCGGTCATCGCGTTCGACGACCTCATCGCCCTCGGCCTCATCGCACGGCTGACGGAGCGTGGCGTGCACGTCGGTCAGGACATCAGCGTCATCGGCGTCGATGACAGCCCCATGTCGGGAATGTCCTACCCCACCCTGACGTCGATCCATGTTCCCGGTGCCGAAGCGGGGCTGACCGCCGCGGACATGCTGATCGACCTCATCGAGACGCCGGGGGCTCGCCCGCAGCACAATCCGGAATCGATCAAGCTCGAGACCCGACTCGTGATCCGGAGCTCCACAGCTCCAGCCCCCGCCCCTCGCTGACTTCTGCAAGTTCTGCAATTCTTGCAACGAGGTAGCCATTTGGTGCTACTGTGTGCTGCAAGAGAGCAGAAGGAGCAGAGCGCATGGTGAACAATCGCGCGTCGCGACCGGCTGGCGCGACGGGGGACGAGAGCACGCGTTCCTCAGCCGTGGTCGCACCGCGCATCGCGCACGCCGGCGAACTCATCGCAGATCACGCGGTGATCGTCGACGACGGCCGCATCGCTGATGTCGTGCCGGTCACGGCCCTCCCCGACACGCTCCCGACGACGATCCTGCCCACCGGCATCCTCGCGCCCGGCCTCATCGACGTGCACGGTCATGGCGCACATGGACACAGCGCGAACGACGCTTCTCGCGAGGCGATCAAGGCCGTCGCCGCCGGCATGCTGACTGCCGGAGTCACCACCTGGCTGCCGACCTTCGCCAGCGCACCGGTCGACGACCTCGTGCGCGGGCTCGGCGCGGTGCGCGAGCTGCGCGGTGCGACCGGCGTCGCAGACATGCCGGGTGCCCATCTCGAAGGGCCGTACTTCGCCGCGGCCCAGCGTGGCGCCCAGTCTCTCGGCGATCTGCGCCCTCTCGACGACGGCTCCCCCGATGTGCTGCTCGATCATGCGGATGCCATCCGGATGATCAGCTTCGCCCCCGAGCTGCCCGGCGCACTCGCGTTCACGCGCCGGCTCGTCGCAGCGGGCATCGTCGCCGCCGCGGGCCACACAGATGGCACGGCCGCGCATCTTCACGCTGCGCAGGACGCCGGGCTCAGCCACGTCATCCACATCTACAGCGGTCAGTCGGTCACCCGCCGCGATGGCCCGTGGCGCGTACCGGGCATGCTCGAGGCGACCCTCGCGTCCGACCACCTGACGGTCGAGATGATCGCCGACGGCAAGCATCTGCCTCCGGAGCTGATGACGATCGCGCATCGCGCACTGCGAGGCCGCCTGTGCCTCGTGTCGGATGCGACATCGGGTGCCGGCCTCGACGACGGCCAGGAGTACTTCATGGGCGCCGGCACGTATGTCGTCGAGAACGGCGTCGGCGTGACCCCGGACCGCACCTCTTTCGGTGGCAGCACGACTCTGCTGCCCGCAATGCTGCCCATCGCTCGCGACGTTCTCGGGATCGACGAGGGCGAGGCGATCCGCATGGCGACTGAGATCCCCGCACGCGCGGCGCGATTGGGCGATCGCGGCTCGATCGCCGCCGGCCTGCGCGCCGACTTCACCCACCTGAGCGACGAGCTGGACGTGCTGGGCGCGGCGGTCGCCGGACAGTGGCACGCGACCAGCGCTCGCTGACATCGCGAACTCGACCTGTACCGAACAAGGAGCAACGATGCACGAACTCACCTATGACGAACTCAGGGTCACGATCCTCGACGACAACGACGCCGCCGGAGAGAAGGCCGCCGAGGCCTTCGCCCAGGCGGCCAGCGCCGAGCTCGCCACCAAGGAACGGATCGCCGTGATCCTGGCGACGGGCAACTCTCAGCTCAGCTTCGTGCGTGCTCTCTCACGGCGCGACGACATCGAGTGGAACCGCATCATCGTGCTGCACATGGACGAGTATCTCGGCATGTCCGAGGATCATCCCGCGAGCTTTCGTCTCTGGATGAAGAAGAACGTCGTCGACGCCCTGCACCCGCTTCGCTTCGAAGGCGTCCGCGGCGACCACGTGCCGGTCGACGAAGAGCTGACCAGGTATGACGCCCTGTTGCGCGACCTGAAGCCGTCGATCTGTGTGATGGGCATCGGCGAGAACGGGCACCTCGCCTTCAACGATCCGCCCGCCGACTTCGAGACCCACGACCTCGTGAGGATCGTGCAGATGGATGAGGTCTCACGCAGGCAGCAGGTCGGAGAGGGACACTTCCCGTCGCTGGCCGAGACGCCCACCCATGCGATCTCGCTGACCATCCCCGCGCTGCTCTCTCCTGCGCATGTGCTGGTGGTCGCCCCTGAGCGCCGCAAGGCAGCCGCCGTGCGTGCGGCGCTCGAAGACGAGATCACGCCACTCTGCCCTGCGTCGATCCTGCGACGAAACGGCCATGCCCGTCTCTTCCTCGACGCGGACTCTGCCGGCGAGCTCGCCGTCGCCGCACGATGACTCTTCGTTCCGCCGAGCTGACGGCTGAGATCCGCCGCATCGAGGGCCGCCGCCGCCTTCTCGTGCATGCGCGCCGGTCGGAGGCGCTGGCATCGTTCGAGGGCTCGGCGCACGAGCTCGCGGGCGGCTCCGTGCTCGAAGGCGAGCTCTCGCCGAAGAACGCGCGGGCGCTCCGCGGCGCCTTCCCTCATCTGAGACCGCGCCCGGTCGGCCCCCTCGTCTCGGCAGGGGTCGGCGACCGTCTCGGCCTTGCGGGGGCTGGGCACGTCGACGCGTTTCGCACCTACGGCGTGGGAGTGTTCCCGGTGTTCGCTCAGCAGTCGATTCGCGAGCTGGAGCGCCTCGGGCGCGAGCCCCATGAGGTGATCGACGCGGCGACGTACGGCGCGGTCGCGGCGGGTTGGACGCTCCCCGTCGGCGCTGACCTCGACCACATCCGTCGCATCGACGACATCGATCGCGGCGTTCAGGCCGGCTTCACCACCTTCACCCTCGATCCGGGCGATCATGTGCGCCGCACCGGCGCCACGCCCTCGCGTCAGCAGGTGGAATCGGTCGACTGGGCGTCTTTCGGCGAGACCCCCGAGGCGCTCGTCGCCCGGCACGCCGGACGGCCACTCGACATCGGCGATCGCACCATCGTCCCCGGCGCGGACGACGTGATGCGCGCCGCCGTGAAGTACGCGGATGCCGTCGTCGCCGTCGCACGGATGAGTCGCCGCGTGCACGAGCTCGCGACCGGTCCGGTCGAGGTGGAGGTCGCCGTGGACGAGACGGCTCAGCGCACCACCTTCTTCGAGCACCACTTCATCGCTTCGGAGCTCACCCGGTTCGACGTGACGTGGACGGGGCTCGCGCCGCGATACATCGATGGGTTCGAGAAGGGAGTGGAGTTCCGGGGCGAGGTCGAGGCACTGGTCGCCGACGTCCGCGGGCACGCGGCGATCGCACGTCAGCACGGCGGCTACAAGCTGAGCCTCCATTCGGGCTCCGACAAGTTCGGCATCTATGAGCGCGTCCTCGACGCCGCAGGCGGGCGCATGCATCTGAAGACGTCCGGCACCAGTTACCTCGCCGCTCTGAGCGTCATCGCGTGCCGTGAGCCCGCCCTCTTCCGCGACATCTACCGTGAGAGCGTCAACGCGTACGAACAGTCCCGTAACAGCTACCAGGTCTCGTCGCTGCCGTCCGCCGACATCGATGCGATCCCGGATGCCGATCTGCCCGAGGTCATCGAGGCTGCCGGCTCTCGCCAAGTCCTGCATGTCGGTTACGGCGCGGCACTCACCCGCACGGACGCCGCCGGGCGCAGGTACCTCGACATCGCCGCACGTCGCGCGCTCGCGAACAACGAGGACGAATACCGCAGCCTCCTGCACCGGCACATCGGCCGACATCTCGTCCCCTTCTCCGCGTGGGGTGCGCGATGAACGGACTCTTCGACCTGACCGGACTGAGGGCCGCGGTCATCGGCGGCACCGGCGTTCTCGGCGGGAGGTTCTGCCACACCCTGGCCGCGCACGGAGCGCACGTCGTGGTCATCGGGCGCGACAGGGAGCGGGGCGAGCAGGTGGCGCGGCATGTCGGCGACTCCGGCGGCGGCGCCGAGTTCCTCGCCGCCGATGCCACCCGCCGCGCGGATCTCGAGCGAGCGGCAGCCCGGCTCCGCACGGACGGCGGGCTCGACGTCCTGGTGAACGCCGCCGGCTTCAACAGCGCCACGCCGTTCCCGGAGGTCTCGGACGACGAGTGGGCGCGGCTCCTCGACGTCAACCTGCACGCTGTCTTCCGCGCGTGCCAGGTGTTCGCTCCCCTGCTGGCGGAGAGCAGCGTCGGCGGCTCGATCGTCAACATCTCGTCGGCCTCGTCGGGTCCGCCTCTCAGCAAGGTGATGGGCTATGGCGTGGCCAAGGCGGGCGTGAACAATCTGACGCAGTACCTCGCCAGGGAGCTGGCGCCGCAGGGCACCCGCGTCAACGCGATCATTCCCGGATTCTTCCCCGCCGAACAGAACCGCGCAGTGCTCACGGAGGAACGCGTGCGCAGCATCATCGGGCACACTCCGATGCGCCGCCTGGGCGAGCCGGCAGATCTCGACGGTGCTCTGCTGTGGCTCGCCGCGGCACGCGCATCGGCCTTCGTGACCGGCGCACTCATCCCCGTGGACGGCGGATTCTCCGCCATGACGATCTGAAAGGAGCATCCATGCCCATCGACAAGGCCGAGGTGATCGTCACCAGCCCCGACCGCAACTTCGTCACCCTCAAGCTCACGACCGCAGACGGCGTCACCGGTCTCGGCGACGCTACCCTGAACGGGCGCGAGCTCGCGGTGGTCGCGTATCTGACCGAGCACGTCGTGCCCCTGCTCATCGGGGCCGACGAGGACCGCATCGAGGACACCTGGCAGTTCCTCTACCGCGGCGCGTACTGGCGGCGCGGCCCGGTGACGATGGCCGCGATCGCCGCCGTCGACATGGCCCTGTGGGACATTAAGGGCAAGAAGGCCGGGATGCCGGTCTACCAGCTGCTCGGCGGCGCATCGCGCGCCGGTCTCATGGCCTACGGTCACGCCTCGGGCAAGGAGCTGCCCGAGCTGTTCGACTCGATCCGTGCGCACCAGGAGCAGGGGTACAGGGCGATCCGCGTGCAGACCGGCGTGCCGACTCTCCGCGCGATCTACGGCATCGCCGCACAGGGCGCCGACGTCGGCGACGCGACCGTGCGATACGACCACGAGCCCGCCCGCCGCGGCGCGAAGCCGGTCGAGGAGGATTGGGACACCCGGGCATACCTGAACCACCTGCCGGGGGTGTTCGAGGCCGTGCGCAACGAGTTCGGACCCGACATTCCCCTACTGCACGACGGGCACCACCGGATGACGCCGATCCAGGCCGCGCGCCTGGGCAAGGACCTCGAGCCCTACGACCTGTTCTGGCTCGAGGACTGCACCCCGGCCGAGAACCAGGAGGCGCTGCGACTGGTGCGCCAGCACACGACGACGCCGCTCGCGATCGGCGAGATCTTCAACACGGTGTGGGACTTCAAGGACATCATCCGCGACCAGCTCATCGACTACGTGCGCGGCGCTGTCACCCACATGGGCGGCATCAGCCCGCTGAAAAAGACCCTCGACTACGCCGCGATGTATCAGATCAAGTCGGGCATGCACGGCCCGACCGACATCTCACCCGTCGGCATGGCCGCCGCGATGCACCTGGGACTTGCGATCCACAACTTCGGCATCCAGGAGTACATGCAGCACGGCGAGCGCACGAACCAGGTATTCCGGCAGTCGTTCACCTGGACCGACGGCTACCTGCACCCCGGCGACGAACCAGGCCTGGGCGTCGAGCTCGACACCGACGAGGCGGGCAAGTACCCGTACGAGCAGGCCTATCTGCCCTACAACCGTCTGCTCGACGGCACCGTGCACGACTGGTGATCGACGCCGCCGGCCCACGGAGGCACCGGACTCAGTCGACTCCGAACACGCGCCGTGCGGCCTGTTCGGCCGCGCCGCGATCCTCGGCGCCGATCGCGTCGGCGAGCTCCGTCAGGGCCCGGATGCTCTCGGCGTGGTTCTCGGGCGAGATGCCGATGCGCGCGAGATTGCGCAGGATCAGGTACCACGAGTCGCCGAGCAGCGAGCGGTAGAGCTCGTTGCCCGCGCGTTCGGCGAGAAAGCCGAACAGGGCGATCTGCGCCGGCAGCCACTGGGTGGCCGACGGCACTTCGGCGATCGCCTCGTGCACGAGCCGCACGGCCTCCGCCCGCTCGTCGTCGTCGAGACGCGGCAGCGCCAGCCGCACGATGTTGCCGGCGTACAGCCCGGTGAACTCCCAGGTCCACCGCGCCATCTCGTCGCTGATCTCCGTGACGACCGTGTAGCGGCTCGGGTGCATCTCGACGAGTCCGATGCGTTCGAGCCGCTGCATGGCCTCGCGCACGGGCGTACGGGAGACGCCGAACTCCTCGGCGAGCGCCTTGTCGCTGATGCGCTCGCCCGGTTCGTACACGCCGTCGGCGATGAGCCCCGCGATGCCGTGGAACGCCTCTTCGGTGAGCGGTGCGACGGCGGGTCGTCCACGCCGCACGGTGAGCGGGGGCGCGGCGGCTTCGGAGGCGGAGGGGGAGTCGGTCGAGGCAAGGGCGGAGCCACGGAAGAGGGACATGGAGTTCCCTGGGTGCGAAGGGCACGACGAAGCACCCGCAGCAGGCGCCGATGTTTCGGGCAGAGGCGCATGACGACCGCGGACACGTCGTCGACAGCGGCAGGAGGGGGTGCCGCCGGAGACATCGTACGTCGCGGGTGCGAAGAGTGGTAGAGCGCGTTCCCCGGCGCGAGGCCGCCAAGTAGGCTGAACGATCATGGAACCGTTGCTCCAGTGGCTCGGCCACTACTGGTGGCTCGTCTTCCCCCTCATGGGTGTGGCGGGCGCTGCGGCCAAGCGCTGGGAATGGGCTGCGCGCCGCCGACATGAGCGGCGGCTCGAGACCCTGCGCCTCAAGGCAGAGATCAAGGCGGCGGACGCCGAGGGGCACGCCCTGTCCGGCCCGTCGCGACGTCGCGCGCCCGAGATCGTCGACACGACGGCATCCGTTCCGCACGGCGACCTGCTCACCCGCCTGTTCGCCGAGCACGACGAGATCACCGCTCGCTGGCTCGACTACGAGCTCGACGTCTCGAAGCTCATCGCCTACCCCGCGATGAGCGACGGACGTCAGCCGCTGGTGGCGGCGTTCCTGCGCGCCAAGAAGACGGCGGATGCTCTGCGCCCGGCATCCGCCGACGCCCCGGTGACCGACAAGCAGGTGTCGGACTATCTCGACGCGGTCGGCGCCTACGCCGTGGCGTTCGAGGTGGCCGAGAAGGAAGCGCGCCGACTGAGGGACTCCACCTTCACCGACGCAGAGCGCAAGCGGCTCGAGCGGGCGCAGCAGCTGCTCAAGGTCGCGGTCGACGAGACGGCCACCCAGGCCGAACGCCACATCGCGTACAAGCGCGTGCGCGACGAGCTGGACGGGCTCATCCTCCTCTCCGACGAGGCCGTCGAGGTGCTCGAGAAGCAGGTCGCCCGTGAGCTTCCGGCCGAACCGAAGGCCGCACCGCCCTCCGACGTCTGAGGCGCCACCACGAGGACCCCGCGCACAGGGAGAGGGAGTATGCTGGTCCGTCGGGCCACAGGCCCCCGAGTGCGCGAAAGGCGGTGATGGCGATGTCCGGTGATAGTCACGACGCCGCCCTCGCTGCGTCGCGCACGGCCTCGCGTTGAGCATCCGCTCCGCGATCCCACAGGCCTGATCGTCCGCAGCCGTCGGCGGCGTCCTCCGCACCCCCGATGGATCTGCGCACGCGGCACCCCTGTGATCGTGTGCGCCCGCGAGAACGGAGCCGCATCATGGCGCTCATCGACAACGGCGTGTACGTCCAGGGACGTCGCGTGGAGACCCCCAAGAACCTCGACGACACCTACCGCATCCTCGACGCGGTCGGCGGCATCGCGTGGATCGGCCTGTACCGGCCGAGCCCGGCGGAGGTGCACTCCGTCGCGCGCGAGTTCGACCTGCATCCGCTGGCCGTCGAAGACGCCCTGTCCGGACACCAGCGTTCCAAGGTCGAACGCTACGGAGACACGCTCTTCGCCGTGCTGCGGCCTGCGCGATACCGCGACGAGCAGGAGTCGGTGGAGTTCGGCGAGCTGCACCTCTTCATCGGCCCCGATTTCGTCGTGACGATCCGCCACGCGGAGTCGCCGAACCTCGCCGCGGTGCGGCGCCGGATGGAGGCGAACCCCGAGCTGCTCGCGATGGGGCCGGAGGCCGTGCTCTACGCGATCCTCGACGAGGTCGTCGACGAGTACGAGCCCATCGTCGCCGGTCTCGAGAACGACATCGACGAGATCGAGGACCAGCTCTTCGGCGACAGCGACGACGACGCCCTCTCCCGCCGCATCTACGAGCTCTCCCGTGAGGTGATCGACTTCCAGCGCGCCGTGCGTCCCCTCACCGGGATGCTGGAGTGGCTGCGGCGGGGCTCCGACAAGTACCGCATCGACGAGGAACTGCAGCGGTCGCTGCGCGACGTGCTCGAC
>Ga0164243_10009181_pt1 | contig 14432 bp, 14 predicted proteins | sample OricompcompostOP_FD_108781 | JGI IMG/M metagenome (GOLD analysis project Ga0164243, IMG submission 108781) | Organic Plus compost microbial communities from Emeryville, California, USA - Original compost - Organic plus compost (OP) | ecosystem: Engineered > Solid waste > Mixed feedstock >... | reverse complement strand
GCCCTGCGCGCCCAGCGACAAGGGAAACAGGCGCCCCGCCGCGTGCGCAGCCTGCTGCACCTCCTGCAGGATGCAGCCGGCCTCCACCGTGATGGTGTCGTTGTCCGTGTCGACCTGGCGGATGCGGCGCATGCGCTGCAGCGACAGCACCACCGCGCGGCCGCTGCCGTCCGGCGTGGCGGCCGCGACCTGGCCCGTATTGCCGCCCTGCGGCACGACAGGCAGGCCCGCCCGGTCGCACAGGCCCAGCACCGCCGCCACCTGCCCGGTCGAGGCGGGCCGGACCACGGCGAGCGCACGCCCGGTCGTGTAGCGGCGCCAGTCGGTCAGGTACGGCGCCGCGTCGGCGCCCGTCAGCACGTGGTCGTCGCCCAGCAGCGCCCGCAGCGACGCCAGGGCATCATTGCCGCCGTCGATCTTCATCGCTCCCCCGCCATCGAAACGGGCGTCAACAGGCGTCCGCCCGAGAGCCACGCATCGACGTTGTCCATGACCAGCTGGCTCATGCCGGCGCGCGTCTCGTCGGTCGCGCTGCCCACGTGGGGCATCAGCACCACCTGGTCCATGCCGGCGAATGCCTCCGCCTGCGACGGCTCGCGCTCCAGCACGTCCAGGCCCGCGCCGCCCAGCTCGCCGGCGCGCAGCGCCGCAAGCAGCGCAGCCTGGTCGACGACGCTGCCGCGCGAGATGTTCACCAGGATGCCCCGCTCGCCCAGCGCGCGGATGACGCCCGCATCGACGATGCGGTACGTCGACGGCCCGCCCACGCAAGCCACCACGAGGAAATCCGCCCAGTCGGCCAGCCCCTGCAGCGAGGGCTCGTACGCATACGGCACGTCGGCGCGGGCATGGCGGCTGTGATAGCGCACCTCCATCGAGAACCCGGCCGCGCGCCGCGCGATGGCCTCGCCGATGCGGCCCAGGCCCAGGATGCCGAGCCGCTTGCCGGACACCTTGATCGACAAGGGGAACTCGCCCAGCGCCCGCCACTGCCCGCCCTTCACATAGCGGTCGCCCGCGGCCACGCGCCTGGCCGCGGCCAGCAGCAGCGCCCAGGCCAGGTCGGCCACGCAGTCGTCCAGCACGCCCGGCGTGTTGCTGACCTGCACGCCGTGCTCCCGCGCCGCCTCGATGTCCAGGGTGTCGTAGCCCACGCCCCAGCTGCAGATGGCCTGCAGCGCGGGCAGGCGCGCGAACATCGGGCGCGTGAAACCGCGCCGCACCGACGTGACGGCCAGGCGCACGTGCCGCGTCAGGTCGGGCCCGTAGCCCTCCAGCCCTTCGGGGTCGCGCCAGGCGGCAAGCACCCGGTAGCGCCTGGCCAGGCGCTCGTCGAACGCCTGGCCCAGGGACGCCACCTGCACGATGTCGTAATGCTCGGTCATCCGGCCGCTCCGGGCTGGGCGGGGATATAGCCGGCCGACGCCGCGGCCTGCGCGAACGACAGGCCGTCGCGTATGCCCTGCGCCACCTTGTCGTCCACTTCCAGCACGGCCTCGGCGCGGGCCAGCACCTCGGCCAGCCGCGCGCGCGGCACGACCGCCAGCCCGGTATCGTCGCCCACCACCAGGTCGCCCTGGGCGACACGGATGCCGCCGATCGTGACGGGCTCGCCCATGGACCGCAGGCTCAGGCGCGTCTTGCCGGTCGTGGGCGCGACCCACCGGCTGGCCATCCACAGGCCCGCGTCGCGGATTTCGTCGACGTCGCGGCAGGCGCCGTCGATAACCACCGCGGTGGCGCCCCGCCTGGCCGCGGCCATGGACGCGTTGCCGCCGAACGTGGAGATCGGCGCGCCGTCGACGTCGATCATCAGCACCTTGCCGGGCCCGCTGGCCTCGACCAGGCGGCCGACCGCGAATTCCGAGCGGTCGAAATCGCCATATTCGCCGTGCGCATGGCGGGCGGTCACGGCAAAGCCGGCGATGCGCCCGGTGCCGGCGCGCTGCGCGATGCCCTGCACGACGCCCTGGATGCCCAGCTCGTCCATCGCATCGGACAGGGCGCTGACGCCGATCCGGGCGCAGCGGGCCAGCAATTGCGTTTCATCATCATGAGTCATGGTTTTCTCTTGCGGAAAGGAATGGCCGCGTCAGTCGATGCGCGCACCGGAGATCTTGACGGCCTCGGCCCAGCGGGCGGCCTCGGCGTCGATGAAGCGCTGGAAGTCCTCGGGAGAGCTGTTGTTCACGTCGCCCCCCATGTCCTGCAGCAGCTTGATCACGTCAGGCTGCGCGACGATGCGCGACACGTCGTGGTAGATCTTCTGGCGCAGGTCGGCCGGCATGCTGGCGGGGCCGAACAGGCCGAACCAGGTGGCGGCCTCGAATCCCGGCATGCCGGCCTCGGCCATCGTGGGCACGTCGCCGATCGCCTCCACGCGGCGCGAATGGGCCAGCGCGATCGCATGGAGCTTGCCGGCCTTGATGTGCGGCAGCGCGGCCGACAGGGTCACGAACGCCATCTGGACCTGTCCGCCCAGCAGGTCGTTGATCATCGGCGAATCGCCCTTGTAGGGCACGTGCACCAGCTTGACGCCCGTCTTGGCCTTGAACAGCTCCGCGGTCAGGTGCTGCGGCGTGCCGTTGCCGGTGGAGGCGACGGTCAGGCCCGCCGGGGTGGCCTTGGCGTAGGCGATCAGTTCCTGCAGGTTCTTCGCCGGGATGCCGGGCGCGGTGACCAGCACCAGGGGAATCGTCACCGTCAGCGTCACCGGCGCGAAGTCCTTGATCGGGTCGTAGTTCAGGCGCGAGTACAGGCTGGCGCTGATGGTGTGCGCGGCCGTGGTCTCGTACAGCGTGTAGCCGTCGCCCGGCGACCGGGCGACCAGTTCGGCGGCGATGGTCGTGCCGGCGCCGGGCCGGTTGTTGACCACCACCTGCTGGCCCCAATCGGCCGACAGCTTCTGCGCCACCAGCCGCGCGACCACGTCCGTGGCCCCGCCGGGGGGATACGGCACGATCAGGTTGACCGGCTTGTCCGGATAACCGGCGGCCTGTGCGCCGGTGGCGGCAACGGCGCCTGCCAGCGCCATGGCGGCAATGCTCTTCCAATACTTCATCATGCTCTCCTCTGTGGTTGTTTGCCTGTCGGGTGTTCTTATTGATTCTGTTCATGCGGCACGGCATGCATCGCAGACTGCCGATGATGGGCCGGCCCACGGTAGTGCGTGATGATGCGCCGCCTGGACTATTAGCCACAATTTGATATTTATGATCCATAATTAGTCTATGGCTATAAATATCAAGTACCGTCCCCTCAAGGCCTTCCTGCTGGCCGTCGACAGCAACTCGTTCACGCATGCCGCCAACCGGCTGGGCGTGACGCAGCCTTCGTTCACGTCGCTCATCCAGGACCTGGAAGACGTGCTGGGCCTGCGCCTGTTCGAGCGCACCACGCGGACCATCACGCTGACGTCGGCGGGGCAGGAATTCCACGCCCGCATCCGGCGGCCCATGGCCGACCTGGAAGAGGCCTACCGCAGCCTCGCCGACCTGGCGGCCCGGCGGCGCGGCAACGTGGTGCTGGGCGCGTTGCCGTCCAGCGCGCTGACGCTGATGCCCGGCGCGGTGGGCGCCCTGCATCGCGAACACCCCGCGCTGAAGGTCTGCGTGCTGGAGGCGCACAACGACGAACTGCTGGCGATGCTACGCACCAACCAGATCGAATTCGCCGTCGCCACCCTGACCGAGCCGGCGCCGGACCTGTCGTTTTCCCGCCTGCTGGACGACTGCTTCTGCGCGGTCTATCCCGCCGGCCACCCGCTGCAGAAGATCGCGCGGCCGCATTGGCGCGACGTGCTGCGCTACGACCTCATCCTGCTGGCGCGCGGCTCCAGCGCCCGCTGGCAGTTCGACCATGCCATCCAGAACGAACCCCTGGCGACCGGCGTGGGCCTGCGCTACGACGTCACCAACATGGGCACGGCCGCCGGCATGGTGCGCCAGGGCCTGGGCGTCAGCGTGCTGCCGCGGCTGGCGCTGCCCGAGCTGAATCTCGCGGGCCTGGCCTGCACGCCGCTGTACGACGACTCGGCGCGACGCGAGATCGGCGTGCTGCACCGGCGCGACCGGTCGCTGTCGCCCGCCGCGCAGGCGCTGGAGAAGTGCCTGCGGCTGGGCGTCGAAGACGTGTCGCCCCGCCTGCTCCCGTACCCGTAGCGCGCTTCCTCCGCTGTCGTGCCTCCTTTGCCGGAGGGTGTTGATTGTTCTGCACACCAGAATTAGTATTCTGTTTTTAGAGCGATCAACGACGCGGTCCCCATGGACCCGACAGGAGGATGACACCATGTCCAGTACCCCCCCGCGGGCTGGCGAGCAGAAAGACCTGCTCATCGGCGGCGAATGGATCGGCGCGCCCGGCACGGGCTTTGCGTCGGTCAACCCGGCCACTGGCCAGGTCAACTACCTGATCGGCGCGGCCTCCGAGGCGCAGGTCGACCAGGCCGTGGACGCGGCCTGGCGCGCCGTGCGCCAGGCCGCCTGGCGCGACATGCTGCCGCACGTGCGCGCCGGCATCCTGCGCCGCATCGCCGACGGCATGGACCGCAACGCCGACGAACTGGCGCGCCTGCAGATGATCGAGAACGGCAAGGTCTGGGCCGAGTGCAAGGTCCAGGTCACCAGCGCGGCGGCCACCTTCCGCTACTACGCCGGCGTGTGCGAAACACTCGCGTCCGAAGTCCCCCCCGCGCGCGGCAACTACCTGTCGATGACGCAGTACGAGCCCTATGGCGTGGTGGCCGCCATCACGCCGTGGAACTCGCCCCTCACGATGGAGGCGCAGAAGGTGGCGCCCGCGCTGGCGGCCGGCAACGCGGTCATTCTCAAGCCGTCCGAAGTGACGTCGTCGCCCGCCCTGGTGCTGGGCCGGATCGCGCTCGAAGCCGGCCTGCCGCCGGGCATCCTCAACGTCGTCACCGGCCTGGGCGCCACCGTGGGCAAGCGCCTGGTCGAGCACCCGGACGTGCGCATGGTGTCGTTCACCGGCGGCACCGCCAGCGGCCGCGCCATCGCGCGCGTCGCGGCCGACAAGCTCATGCCCGTGGCGCTGGAACTGGGCGGCAAGTCGCCCCACATCGTGTTCGAGGATGCCGACCAGGACGCCGCCATCAAGAGCGTGATCGACGGCATCTTCGAAGGCAGCGGCCAGTCGTGCGTGGCGGGCTCGCGCCTGTTCGTGCAACGCAGCATCGCGCAGGCCTTCCTGGAGAAACTCGTCGCGCGCAGCGGCCGGATCAAGGTCGACATGCCCGATGCCGCGGGCGCGCAGATGGGCCCCATCGCCTCCTTCGGCCATCGCGAGAAGATCGAAGGCATGGTGAACGCGGCCGTGGCCGACGGCGCCGAGGTGCTGCTGGGCGCCGGCCGCCCGGCCGACACGGCGCTGGCACAGGGCGCCTTCTACCTGCCCACCATCCTGGCCGGGCTGCGGCGCGACGCACTGATCGTGCGCGAGGAAGTCTTCGGCCCCGTGCTGGCCGCCCTCGTCTTCGACGACGAAGACGATCTCGTCGAGCAGGCCAACGACAGCGTGTACGGCCTGGCCTCCGGCGTCTGGACCGCCGACTACAAGCGCGCCTACCGCGTGGCGCGCCGCCTCGAGGCCGGCACCGTGTGGGTCAACACGTACAAGCAGCTGTCCATCGCCACGCCCTTCGGCGGCTTCAAGCAAAGCGGCATAGGACGCGAGAAGGGCCCGTCGGGCATGCGCCTGTACCAGCAGGCCAAGGGCATCTACTTCGGCATGTAAGCACCGCCCCCGCACACCTCATCCAACCTACACGAACGGAAATCTCAAATGGCTGAATTCAAACAGATCGGCTTCATCGGCCTGGGCGTCATGGGCGAGCCCGTGTGCCGCAACCTGGCCCGGAAATCGGGCGTGCCGGTGCTCGCCTTCGACCAGAGCGCCGCCCCGCTGGAGCGCCTGGCCGCCCACGGCGTGCGTGCCGCCGCCAGCCTGACCGAGATCGCGCAGTCGTGCGACGCGATCTTCCTCGCGCTGCCCTCGGGCGAGATCGTCGACGGGCTCGCCCGTGCGCCCGGCGGACTGCTCGAGCACGCCCGGCCGGGCCAGGTCATCCTCGACCTGAGCACCTCGCCGGTCGACCTCACGCGCCGGTTGCACCAGGACTTCGCGGCCAAGGGCGCGCAGTTCGTCGACACCCCCATGGCGCGCACCCGCGCCGCGGCCGAGGCCGGCACGCTGTCGATCATGGTGGGCGGCGATGCGGCCGTGTTCGAGCGCGTCAGGCCGCTCATCTCGACCTTCGCCGAGGAAATCACGCTGTGCGGCCCGGTCGGCAGCGGCCAGGTCGTGAAGATCCTCAACAACATGGTGCTGTTCGAGACCGTGGCCGCGCTGTCCGAAGCGCGCGGCATCGCCCGCCGCGCCGGCGTCGATCCGAAGGTCCTGCTGGAGACCTTCACCCGCGGCTCGGCCGACAGCTTCGCCTTGCGCAACCACGGCATGAAGGCTATGCTGCCGGGCGAATTTCCCGAAAAAGCTTTCTCGGTGGAATACGCAAACAAGGACCTGCGCTACGCCCTGCAGCTGGCCCAGCAGACCGGCATCGAGGCCACCGGCGCACGCAACGTGGAAGCCTGGTTTGCCAAGGCCGCCGCGCAAGGCGACAAGGACCGCTACTGGCCCGTCATCAGCCGGGTCATCGACAGAGAATAAGGCAGTTATGGCGCGCACTCCCGCACAGGCACCTTCCGAAGGCGTTGCAGCGGTCGAGCGCGCGCTGACCATCGTCGAGGCGCTGGCCCGGTGTTCCGACCCGATCACGCTTGCCGACCTGTCGCGCGCCACCGGCTTCTACAAAAGCACGCTGCTGCGCCTGCTGGCCACGCTGGAGCAGGCGGCGCTGGCGGTGCGCCTGCAGGACGGCCGCTATGCGCTGGGCCCCTATGCATTGCGCCTGGGGCGCGCCTACGACGCCACGCACCACCTCACCGAGACGATCCAGCCGCTGCTGCAGGCCCTGGTCGACCAGGGCACGGAAAGCGCGTCGTTCCACGCCTACCACGACCCGTCCAGGCGCATCTGCCTGCTGCGCGTCGACTCGCATCATTCCACGCTGGACCACATCCGCGCCGGCGACCTGCTGCCGCTGGACCGCGGCGCGGCCGGCAACATCCTGACGGCCTACCTGGGCGGGCAGACGCCCGGCAAGCCTCCGCTGGTGCTCGTCTCCATGGGCGAGCGCGATCCCAACTGCGCGGCCGTGGCCAGCCCGGTGTTCGGCCCGGGCAATGACATCGCCGGCGCGCTGTCGCTTTCCGGTCCGAAGGAACGCTATACGCCCGCGGCCTTGAAGAAGATGTCCAAGCTGATCCAGCAGGCGGCAATCGACGCCACCCGCGCGCTGGGTGGGCGTTGGCCGGGCTAGGCCGAGCGGCTGCGACTGCCGGCCGGCATCTCTGTCGTCCGCATCGCGTTGACGCTTCCGTGGCCTCGGCGACGCAGCCCGCCACCTGAGGGCAGATGCCCGGCGGCCGGCCGCTCAATCCCCCATCGCCTTGCCTTCCCGGCGCGGGTCGGCGCCGCCCGTCAAACCCTCGGGCCCGATCACGATGCCCTGCAGGCCGCTGGGAAAATCCTCTTCCCGCACCTCGTGCCCCATCGCCCGCAGCGTCGGCGCCAATCGCGCCAGCGACGTGCCGCGCTCGATCTCGGTGCCGTGGTTGCGGCTGCCCATGTTGGGCAGCGAGATGGCCTGCTGGATGTCCAGCTTCCAGTCCAGCACGCCCACCAGCGTCTTGGCCACATAGTTGATGATGGCGCTGCCGCCGGGCGAGCCCACCGCCATGTACGGCTTGCCCTGCCGGAACACGATCATCGGCGACATCGCGCTGCGCGGCCGCTTGCCGGGCTCGATGCGGTTGGCCACCGGGCGACCCTCCGGGTCGCGGTACGAGGACGAGAAGTCCGTCATCTCGTTGTTCAGCAGGAAGCCGCGCACGAAGATCTTGCTGCCGAAGGCGGACTCGATGGTGGAGGTCATCGAGACCACGTCGCCGTCGCGGTCCACGGCGGAGATGTGCGTGGTGGACGGCACCTCGAACGAATCGTCGCGGGCCCTGGCGTGCAGCTGCCCGGCTGGGTCGCCAGGCAGCGCCGTGCCCATGCTGCGCCCGGGCCTTATCAGGGCGCCGCGCTGCCGCAGATACTGCGGGTTCAGCATGGCGGCCACGGGCACGTCCGCATAGGCCGGGTCAGCCACGTAGAAATCCCGGTCCGCGTAGGCCAGCCGGCCGGCTTCCGCAAAGTAGTGCACCGCCGCCGCGCTGTTGGGGCGCAACCTGCCCATCGGGTGCTGCTCCAGCTCGCCCAGCATCTGCAGGATGGCCAGCGGGCCGCTGCTGGGCGGCGGCGGGCCGCACAGCAGATAGCCGCGATAGCGTCCGCACACCGGCTCGCGCACCACGGCGCGGTAGCCGGCCAGGTCGGCCTCCGTCAGGTCGCCGGGCTGCGGATGCGCATGCACGGCCGCCACGATGTCGCGCGCGATGTCGCCCTGGTAGAAGGCGTCGGGGCCTTCGTCGGCGATGCGGCGCAGCACCTGGGCCAGGTCCGGGTTCTTCAGGATGTGGCCGGCAGGCCAGGCGCTGCCGTCCGGGGCGTAGAAGTGCCGGGCGGCGGCGGGCTGCCTGGCCAGTTCGGGGGTGTCGGCCAGCAGGGCGTGCAGGCGGGGGGAGACGGCGAAGCCCTGTTCGCACAACTCGATGGCCGGGGCGAACAGCGATTTCCACGGGAGCTTGCCGTGGGCGCGGTGGGCGAGCTCCAGGCCGCGCAGCAGGCCGGGGGTGGCGACGGAACGGCCGTTGTTGACGGCTTCGGCGAAGGGAATGGGCTTGCCGTCGCGCAGGAAGCGGTCGGGGCGGGCGGCGGCCGGGGCGGTCTCGCGGCTGTCGTAGACCTGCAGGTCGCCGGAGGATGCCTGGTAGTGGACCATGAAGGCGCCGCCGCCGAGGCCGGAAGATTGGGGCTCGACGACGGCCAGGACGAGCTGGGTGGCGATGACGGCGTCGATGGCGCTGCCGCCTTGCTTGAGGATGTGGTAGCCCGCTTCGGTGGCCAGCGGGTTGGCCGAGGCCAGCATGAAGGTGCGGGCGTGGGCGAGGGGTTTGTCGGCGTAGCCGGTGGTGGGTTCGGGGTTTGGGTCAGTGGAAGCGTGCGGCTCGATGGCTCGGACGTGAGCTGAATCCTGGCCATGCGTCTGGCCCGCTGCCATAGCGGCCGCTACTCCACAGAACAGGACAACCCAGCCCGCCAGATAGTGTCTCAGCCGCATGCCGCCTCCTTTTCAACAGGCACCTCGCCAAGATCATAGGCAATCCTGGAATGCGCGGCATGAATGCAGGCCGACCGGCAGCCATATGCGGCTCCGCCAGAGCCGGCCTGATTCCCGGAGCTCAGTAGAACAGCATCTTGTAAAACAATGCCGCACTACCGGCCAGGATCATGATCGCCCCGCTGAGGGCGAAGTTGGAAGCCGCCTTGAACATGCGGACGATCTCCTTCGCATCGAGGGTGCCCTGGCTTGCCATGGTTTCGAGTGCACGCCGATCGACGACGTTCAAGTGCGGTCCCAAAGCTGTCCACAGCGCCCCGATCAATACCCATGCCGTCCCTATCTGTTCAAGCCGGCTGGCCTCCACAGCGTGCTTCATCGCACTGTCAGTGGCAAAGAAAACCGTTTCCATATAACCGCATGTGCCGATGAGGATGACCAGATAGGCGAACCAGTTCACCCTGGCCTCTTTCAAACACTCACGGATATTGGCAAGAGAGAACCGCTTCATGGTCAGGCTCCTCGACAAGACAAGACTGTCAGCGGCGGGCAATTTCCTTTGTGCCGATATAGCTCAGCGACGGCAGCTCCTGCAGCGCCTTGTCGGGCGTCTCCAGGTCCAGCACGATGCGTCCCACCACCAGCCCGAATGACGGCGAACTGCGCACGTACTTGGTCTCGCCCGCATCCAGCGTGAAGCTCAGGGTCTTTTCGGTTTCCGTCGACGTGGAAGCCTGGTATGTGCCCTGCGGGCGATCCACATAGAAGAATCCACCCGGTTTCGATTCGCCGACCACTTCGCCGTTCAGACGGATGTCCGGCTGGATGGCCGCGCCGAACAACGAGGACGAACGCATGAAATACACACGGCCTTCATCGGCCCGGACGGGCGGAATGGAGGACGACATCTGCGAGAACTTGGTCCCCGTCGCGCATCCAGCGGCGAGGATGGACAACATGGCAACGGCCAACAGCTTCATTACCTGCTTCACTGCATATCTCCCAAGGACAAGGAAACCGGGGTCGGCAACGCGGAATACGTCCGGTCCCCGGGCAAATAAAAACCGACGATTGCCTGCTGCGAAACTACCAGGTAGGCCTCGTGGACCTGCCGGCCCTCGATGGTGAAAACCGTGCCGACGGGGCGATAGACGTCGCCCTGCGGGACCTGACCGGCCAGCGCCCAGCGGGAGCCTTTGTCGACAGTGCGGATATATGCCGTAGGCAGCTTGATGGTGACCGTTTCCAGCACGGCTACGCGCGGCGCAGCCATGGAAGCGGCACGAGGATGAAAATCGACCGGGGCCTGCCGGACGCTGGCCGCGCAGGCGGTCAACGAGCCCACCAGCGCGCAAGCCATCGGATAATGTCTCCAGTTGCGGGCCATCGTGCCGCACTCCTATTTTATATTTTGAAACTTTTTTATTTATACAGTAACTTTTAACCAAAATCGACAGATCATGGCATGGCGTCCTTCTTTTGCCACTACGCCCATTTGTAGATAGGACACTTTCCCGCCTCCCCTCCCCGCGACGTCTTGTTTCATGCGCCTGCGCCACATCGAAATCTTCGAAGCCATCCGCCGCACCGGCTCGCTGACCGAAGCCGCGGCCGCGCTGCACATTTCCCAACCGGCAGCCAGCAAACTCCTCGCCCACGCCGAATCCCAGCTCGGCTTCAAGCTCTTCGAACGCATCAAAGGCCGCCTGGTCGCCACCCGCGAAGCGGAAATCCTCACGCCCGAAGTGGCGCGCCTCAATCAGAACCTGAACAGCGTCCGCAAACTGGCCGCCAGCCTGCGCGACCACCCGCACGGGCACCTGCGGCTGGGCTGCGCCCCCGCGATGGGCCTGGGCCTGCTGCCCTCGGTGGTGCGCGCCAGCCGTGACGCCAGACCCGGCCTGACCTTCGACATCCAGACCCACCACAGCGCCGAACTCGTCCAGGGACTGCTGACCCACGAGCTGGACCTGACCGTCACCTTCGACACCAACGACTACCCCGGCCTGACGCGCATGACGCTCGGGCACACGGACCTGGTCCACCTGGGCCGCAAGCCCGGCGCCGGCCCCATCGGCCTGCAGGACCTGCGCGACGACACGCTGATCGTGCTGGACGCGCGCGACGCGTCCGGCGCGCTGCTGCAGATGGCGCTGGAGGCGCAGGACCTGGCGCCCGCCGTGGCAGTGCAGGTCCAGACGCACTACGTTGCCTGCGCGCTGGCCGAGGCGGGCTGCGGCGAGGCCATCGTGGACGCCATCACCGCGCGCGCCATGCTGAAGCCCGGCATGACGATCCGCCCCATCGAGCCGGCGCTGCGCGTGCCGATCAGCGCGATGATGCGCAGCCAGGACCCGATGTCGACGCTGCACCATGAACTGATCGACCGGCTGCGCGAGGCCTGCCGGCGGCTCGGCAGCGGAGATACGCGGGCGCCTTGACGGCCGCGGCTCCACAAAAAACGCCCTTCCCGGCAAATCCGGGAAGGGCGTCTTCACATCGCATCGCCGCCGGATCAGGCCACCCGGGCCCGACACCGGCCAGCCGCAAGCCTTACTCCAGCTTGATGTTCTGCTTCTTCACCACGTCGATGGCCCAGTCGTACTGTTCCTTGATCTCCTTGGCGAATTCCTCGGGCGTGTTGCCCGACGGGGCCGAGCCCTGCTCGTCCAGCGCCTTGATGACCTTCGGGTCCTTCAGCGCCACCACGGCGGCGTCGCGCAGCTTGTTGACGATGTCCATCGGGGTGCCCTTGGGCGCCAGCAGGCCATACCACACCGGCTGGTTCAGCACGGGCAGGTCGACGTCCTTGAAGGTGGGCACGTCCTTGATGGACGCGATGCGCTCGGGCCACGCGATGGCCATGGCGCGCAGGTTGCCGGCCTGGATCTGCGGCATGGACGAGGGCAGGTTGTCGAAGATGATCTCGATCTGGCCGCCGACGGCGTCGGCCACGGCCGGGCCCGAGCCCTTGTACGGCACGTGCACGATGTCGGTGCCGGTGGCCATGCGGAAGGATTCGCCCATCAGGTGCAGCACGCCGCAGGTGCCCGAGCTGCCGTACGAATACTTGTTGGGGTTCTTCTTCAGGACCTCGAGGAAGGTCTTGAAGTCCTTGGCCGGGAACTTGGGATTGACCGCGACGACGTTGGCCGTGTTGGCGAAGTTGGTGACCGGCTGGAAATCCTTGATGGGATCGTAGGGCAGGTCGTTGGGGCGGCACGCCGGGTTCACGGCCATGGTGGACACCGTGGCGATGGACAGCGTGTAGCCGTCGGGCTGGGCGCGCGCGGCCTCGGCCGCGCCGATGGCGCCGCCGGCGCCGCCCTTGTTTTCCACGACCATCGACTGGCCCAGCTCCTGGCTCATGCGCTGGGTGACCAGGCGGGCGATGATGTCGGTGGAGCCGCCGGGCGCGAACGGCACGATCACGCGGATGGGCTTGTCCGGATAGCCGGCGGCCTGGGCCACCGGGGCGCCGGCGACGGCGGCAATGCCGCTGGCCAGGGCGACCGCCTGGGTCAGGGTGCGGATTTTAATCATTGATGGTTTTCCTCCTAGAATGCGGCTCCGGGGTGGCGAGCCGCCTGCTGAGATTTGCCGCAAGCCCGGCCGCGAACGGCTTCGCTTGGGCTGCTGAATCTTTCTGAGTATCTGTCTGAGCCTTCGTGGCGGCGCTTGTGGCGCCTGACGCTGCGCTGACGCCGCGTCACAGGCCCGCAGGATAGCAGCAAACCCCTCGGCGCAAAAGCGCCGGTTTCCCCAATCCGTCCACGCTCCGTTCAATGTCCGTCGCCCTGCTGGTCCTGCCCGATTTCCTGCTGGTTGCCCTGGGATGGGTGCTGCGGCACCGGCTGGGCTACAACCGCGAATTCTTCGCCGGCACCGAGCGGCTGGTGTACTTCGTGCTGTTTCCCGCCCTGCTGTTCCAGTCCATCCTGCGCACGCCCATCTCGGCCGGCAACGCCATGCTGCTGCTGCAGGCCACGGCCATCGTCCTGGGCAGTGGCGTGGCGCTGTCGTGGCTGGCCGCGCCGGCGCTGCGGTCCGAGCCCGTGGCCCAGGCCTCGGCGGCGCAATGCGGCTTCCGCTTCAACACATACATCGGCCTGGCGCTGGCGGGCAGCGTGGGCGGGCCGCAGGGCCAGACGGCAATGGCGCTGATAATCGGCTTCGCCGTGCCCATGGCCAACCTGGCGGCCGTCTACGGCCTGGCGCGGCACAATGGCAGCAACCTGTTCAAGGAACTGGCGCGCAATCCGCTGCTGGTGTCCACGCTGCTGGGGCTGGCCTGCAACCTGGCCGGGCTGCGGCTGCCGGGGCCGGTGGACACGGTGCTGGGCCGGCTGGGCCAGGCGGCGCTGGCGCTGGGCATCCTGTGCGTGGGCGCCAGCCTGTCCTGGGAAGGCGGCCGCGGCCACGGCAGGCTGATCGGCTGGATGCTGGCGGTGAAGCTGGGGCTGATGCCGCTGGCGGCGCTGGCCGCGGCGGCGCTGCTGGCGCTGTCGCCGGTGGAGGCCCGCATGCTGCTGCTGTTCGCCGCCCTGCCGACCGCGTCGGCCGCCTATGTGCTGGCGATCCGCATGGGCGGCGACGGCCGCATGGTGGCGGTGCTGATCTCGCTGGGCACGCTGATCGCGGCGGCCACCATCCCGTTGTGGCTGATGGCCGCCGCGGCCTGACCTGCCGGCCGGAACAGGCCGCTACCGCTTGGCGTTGGTCATCTCCGCCGGCACCACCCACTTGGCGAACTCTTCCTCGGTGACGTAGCCCAGGGCCAGCGCCGACTGCTTCAGCGACAGGTTTTCCTTGTGCGCCTTCTTGGCGATCTGGGCGGCCTTGTCGTAGCCGATGTGCGGGTTCAGCGCGGTCACCAGCATCAGCGAGCGGTCGACCAGTTCGGCGATGCGCTCGCGGTTGGGCTCGATGCCGGCGGCGCAGTGCTGGTCGAAGCTGGCCATGCCGTCGGCCAGCAGGCGCACCGACTGCAGGAAGTTGTGGATCAGCAGCGGCTTGTAGACGTTGAGCTCGAAGTTGCCGCTGGCCCCGCCGATGTTGATGGCCACGTCGTTGCCCATGACCTGCGCGGCCAGCATGGTGATGGCCTCGCACTGCGTGGGATTGACCTTGC
>Ga0164243_10009180_pt1 | contig 14433 bp, 14 predicted proteins | sample OricompcompostOP_FD_108781 | JGI IMG/M metagenome (GOLD analysis project Ga0164243, IMG submission 108781) | Organic Plus compost microbial communities from Emeryville, California, USA - Original compost - Organic plus compost (OP) | ecosystem: Engineered > Solid waste > Mixed feedstock >... | reverse complement strand
TCGCCTCCGAGGCCGAGGCGGCCCACCTGCTGCCCCCCGTCCGCTACGAACGCCTCCGGCGCGCGCTGCGGGCCCGGGAACGCGGCCGGGCGATGTACCTGGAGGGCGGAGTGCCGGTGGGGTGAGGGGACTTACGGCACTCGGACTGTCGTCCCCTGTGCTCCGCGGCTCGCGTGACGCGTGGGCCCCGTCGCCGTGGCGTGTGGGAGGCGCGGGCGGCCGAGCCGGCCGGTTCTCGGGGCCTATGACGCGTCCGGCGCGCCTGCTGTGTCGAGCCTCCGCGGGCGTGGGGCGGTGACCCGAAGTGGCTCCTCGCGCGGCGCCTCAGCCGTGCCGCGGCGCGGGCCTTCCGTCGTGCCCTACGGGTTACCGGCACGGAGACTCGTCGCCCGGCACCGGCGGGGGATGTCCCGTCTTCGCGCGGCCGGCCCAGGCGGGGTGGGGCGGGCGGCGGACTTTTCCGCCGGTCCCATGCCCGGCGGCGATCTCAGCGGCCGGCGTCCCGGCCGGTCGCTTCCAGCATCGCCCGCAGCCCCGCTCCCGCGTTCTCCAGGACCGGGTCGCCGTGGCCGAAGCAGGCCACCTCCGGGTCGAGGCCCGCCAAGCGGGCGCAGGACGCCATGAGCTGTCCCCTGTCCAGATTGAAGACGCCCGGGATCGGCACGCCGTCCGTCGGTGACGCCGCCACCGTGTCGCCGGTGAACAGGACGCCCTCGTCGGGCAGATGAAGGGCGATGCTGCCCCGGGTGTGGCCGGGGACGTGCAGGACCCGGGCGCCGCCGCCGATGTCCAGGACGTCCCCGTCCGACAACTCCGTGATCCGAGAAGGGCGTACCGGTTCGTCCGGAGGCAGCAGGGACAGCGCGCGCCGGTGCAGGGGGCGCTCCCAATCCTCCAGCATCGGGGGCGGACCCGGCACGTCGCCGCGCACGTGGGGCGCGTCGAGCCGATGGGCCAGCACCTCCGCCCCGGTCAGCGCCGCGACCTCCGCCGCGCCGCCCGCGTGGTCCTCGTGGAAGTGGGTCACCACGATCCGCCGGACGGCCTCCGGGCGCGTGCCGAGGGACGTCACGGCCTCGACGATCCGCGCGCCCGACCCCGCCGGTCCGGCGTCGATCAGGGTCAGCGCGTCCGGGCCGTCACGCCAGACGTACGCCTGGCCGACCGGGAAGCGCAGCATCACCAGGCGGGGAAGCAGCTCGACGGCGTCCATGCCCAGGACCGTAGGGCAGGGCCCCCGCCCGGAGGCGGAGGCTCTGCTCTCGGCAGAGGGCGCCGGTCAGTTGGAGCCGGAGGCGTAGTTGCGCAGGAACAGCGCCTCCGCCACCGACAGCCGCTCCAGCTCGTCCGGGGACACGCTCTCGTTCAGCGCGTGGATCTGCGCCTCCGGCTCGCTCAGGCCGATCAGCAGGATCTCCGCCTTCGGGTAGAGGGCGGCGAGCGTGTTGCACAGCGGGATCGAGCCGCCCTGACCCGCGTACTGCATCTCCTGGCCCGGGTACGCCGCCGCCATCGCGTCCGCCATGGCCTGGTACGCGGGGCTGGCCGGGTCGGCGCGGAACGCCTGGCCCTGGCCGATCTGCTCGGTGGTGACCCGCGCGCCCCACGGCGTGTGCGACTCGATGTGCGCCCGCAGCAGTTCGGTCGCCTTCGCCGCGTCCACGCCCGGCGGCACCCGCAGGCTGATCAGCGCCCGCGCGCTCGCCTGCACGGACGGCGTGGCGCCGACCACCGGCGGGCAGTCGATGCCGAGCACGGTGACCGCGGGGCGCGCCCAGATGCGGTCGGCGACCGTGCCGGAGCCGATCAGCTCCACGCCGTCCAGCACCTTGGCGTCCTTGCGGAACTGCTCGTCCTCGTACTGGATGCCCTCCCAGGCGCTGTCGCCGGTCAGGCCGTCCACGGTCGTGCTGCCGTCCTCCGCGCGCAGCGAGTCCAGCACCCGCACCAGCGCGGCCAGCGCGTCGGGCGCGGCACCGCCGAACTGCCCCGAGTGCAGGTTGCCCTCGAGCGTGTCGACGCGCACCCGCACCAGCGTCATACCGCGCAGTGTGGTGGTGACGGTCGGCAGGCCGGCGCGGAAGTTGCCCGCGTCGCCGATGACGATCGTGTCGGCGGTGAGCAGGTCCGGGTGCTCCTCGGCGTACCGCTCCAGGCCGCCCGTGCCCTGCTCCTCCGAGCCCTCCACGATGATCTTGACGTTGACCGGCACGCCGCCGTTCGCCTTCAGGGCGCGCAGCGCGAGCAGGTGCATGATGACGCCGCCCTTGCAGTCGGCGGCGCCGCGCCCGTACCAGCGGCCGTCCCGCTCGGTCAGCTCGAACGGCGGCGTGGTCCAGCCGGCCTCGTCCAGCGGCGGCTGCACGTCGTAGTGCGCGTACAGCAGCACGGTCTTCGCGCCCTCCGGGCCGGGCAGGTAGCCGTAGACCGACTGGGTGCCGTCCGGGGTGTCGAGCAGGGCGACGTCCTGGAAGCCCTCGGCGGTGAGCGCGTCGGCGATCCAGCGGGCCGCGCCCTCGCTCTCCTCACGGGGGAACTGGTCGAAGTCCGCCACCGACTTGAAGGCCACCAGCTCGGTGAGCTCCTCCTTCGCCCTGGGCATCAGTGAGGCGACGGTCACGGCGACCGGATTCGACGACATGGGCACGCTCCTTGTAGGTGCGACGTTGTGCAAGTGCGTACTTCTCGGTACGCGATGATCGTGTGGTGTGCGTGAGTGACCCATGTAAGGGCCACTCACGCGCCGATCCTCCCACAGCGGACCGTGACGACCGCCGCCGTAGGATGCGGGAGGACAGCAGCGGCAGGCGGCGTGATCGGAGCAGCGGACCATCGTGAGCAGCGACAACTCTTCGGCGGACGACGTGCGGCAGGTGTGGGACGTCGTCGTGGTGGGCGCGGGACCCGCGGGGGCGTCGGCGGCCTACGCGGCGGCGGTCGCGGGGCGGCGCGTGCTGCTGCTGGAGAAGGCGGAGCTGCCCCGCTACAAAACCTGCGGCGGCGGCATCATCGGTCCGTCGCGCGACGCGCTGCCGCCCGGCTTCGAGCTGCCGCTCAAGGACCGGGTGCACGCGGTGACGTTCTCCAGCAACGGCCGCTTCACCCGCACCCGCCGCTCCCGGCAGATGCTCTTCGGGCTCATCAACCGGCCCGAGTTCGATCAGCAGCTCGTCGAGCACGCGCAGAAGGCCGGGGCCGAACTTCGTACGGGCGTCGCCGTGCAGCGCGTCGAGCAGCACGGCTCGGCCGTCCCGGACCGGCGCACGGTCGCCGTCGTCCTCCAGGGCGGCGAGACGGTGCTCGCGCGTGCCGTGGTCGGCGCCGACGGCAGCGCCGGCCGCATAGGGGCGCACGTCGGGGTCAAGCTGGACCAGGTCGACCTGGGCCTCGAGGCGGAGATCCCGGTGCCGGAGACGGTTGCCGAGGACTGGAAGGGGCGGGTGCTCATCGACTGGGGACCCATGCCCGGCAGTTACGGCTGGGTCTTCCCCAAGGGCGACACCCTCACCGTGGGTGTCATCTCGCGGCGTGGCGAAGGCGCCGCCACCAAGCGGTACTTGGAGGACTTCATCGCCCGGCTGGGTCTCGCCGGCTTCGAACCGGCGATCTCCTCCGGGCATCTGACCCGCTGCCGGGCCGACGACTCGCCGCTGTCCCGCGGCCGCGTGCTGGTCTGCGGTGACGCGGCGGGGCTGCTGGAGCCGTGGACCCGCGAGGGCATCTCCTTCGCGCTGCGCTCCGGCCGGCTGGCGGGGGAGTGGGCGGTGCGTATCGCCGAGGCGCACGACGCCGTGGACACCCGGCGCCAGGCCCTCAACTACGCGTTCGCCGTGAAGGCGGGCCTCGGCGTCGAGATGAGCGTCGGCAAGCGGATGCTGGCGGCGTTCGAGCAGCGTCCGGGCGTCTTCCACGCGGTGCTGACGGGCTTCCGCCCCGCGTGGAAGGCGTTCAAGGACATCACGCAGGGCTCGACGACGCTCGGCGATTTGGTCCGCACCCACCCGATGGCCCACCGCGCGCTGATGGCACTGGACCGGCGTCCGGCGAGCGGGGGCGGGGAGGGCGGTTCCGGGCAGTGACCGGGGCCGTGTCGGCCCTGGACGGTGACCGGGGTCTGTGTCGGACGGTGTGGGAGCTCGGTCCCCGACGGTGGTTCGGAGGCAGCCCCGGACGGTGATCGGGTCCGGCCACCGGACGATGGTTCGGGGTCACCCCTCGACGGTGATCCGGAAGACCGGGTGGTCGGGGGCCGCCGCCAGGATCTCCTCGTCGGAGGACTTGGCGGTGACCCCCTTGAAGTACTGGTTGACCTCCCAGCCCCACTTCTCCAGGTAGGTCCGCAGCAGCGGCAGCTTCTCCTCGTCGGGGATCTCCACCGCCGTGAAGGTGCGCACCTTGCGGCCCACGCGCAGCTCACCGCCGCCGGCGGCCCGCATGTTGCGCACCCACTGGGAGTGCCCGCGCGCCGAGACCAGGTACTGCTGCCCCTCGTAGGTGTGCGGGTTGACCGGGACGCGCTGCATCTGCCCGCTCTTGCGGCCGCGGACGGACAGCTCTGCGGTGCCGGCGAGGCTGATGCCGTGCCGGGCCAGCCAGCCGACGATCCGGTTGAAGCGGGTGGCGAGGGGACCGGCGGTGAAGTAGTACGGGGCGGACGACGACATCGGGACCTCCGGGAAGGGCATGTGGAGAGCGCCGCTCTGATGTGTGAGCACTGCTCTCGCTTCGACTTCAGTGTGCCCGGTTCGGCGCGGCGACGCAAGAGCAGTGCTCTCGTTTGTGTGCACCGCTCTGTTTTCGTGGAACACTGACGGCATGACGAGCACACCGCACGGTGCCCGCGCGCGGGCCAGGATCGAGATCACCGCGGCCATCAAGGAGGAGGCGCGGCGGCGGCTCGCCGAGCAGGGCGCCGCCGAGCTGTCCCTGCGGGCCGTGGCCAGAGCGCTCGGCATGGCGTCCTCCGCGATCTACCGCTACTTCCCCAGCCGTGACGACCTGCTGACCGCTCTCATCATCGACGCCTACGACTCCCTCGGCGAGACGGCGGAAGCGGCCCTGAAGGCGTCCGCCGGAGCCGCCTCGGGGGAGCGCTGGACCGCCGTGTGCGAGGCCATCCGCGGCTGGGCGCTGGCGCATCCGCACGAGTACGCGCTGATCTACGGCTCGCCCGTGCCCGGTTACGCCGCGCCCGCGACCACCGTCCCGGCGGCCTCGCGGGTGGGCTTCGCCCTCATCGAGGTCGTCCGCGACGCCCATCGGGCCGGGGAGCTGGACGTCCCGGCCGTTCCCGCCGGCCTGGAGGCCGAGGCCGCGCGGATGGCGGCGGACTTCGTCCCCGATCTGCCGCCCGCGGTGGCGCCGGCCTGCGTGGCCGTCTGGGCGCAGCTGCTCGGCCTGATCGGCTTCGAGGTGTTCGGCCAGTTCACCCGGATCGTGGAGGAACGGGACGCGTTCTTCCGCCACACGATCGGCGGCCTCGCCCGCACGGTGGGTCTCCGGCACGCCGGCGCTTCCGAGTACGCCTTGGGGTGCCGCCAGTCGGGTTCTTAGCACGCCTTGGGGTGCCGCCCGTCGGGTGGGTCTGCGCCCGGCCGGCGCTTCCTGGGCCGCGTGGCCTGTGGCGCCGCCCGCGGGGTGGGGCTGCGACCGGTCGGTGCTTCCTGGGCTGTGCGCCTTGTGGTCGGTCTGCGGCCCGGCGTCTTCCGGGCTCCGCGCCGCGCAGTTCCAGCCACGCGCGGTCGAATGCCGTTCCGCGGTACCTCCGCTCCTCGCCTCGCCGTCGGTCTGCGGCCCGGTGTCTGGGCTGTGCGCCTTGCGGTCTTGCCTGCGTGGTGGGCGTGGGTCCTGTCGGCGCTTCCTGGACTGTGCGGCCTGTGGTGCCGGCCGCGGGGTGGGGCTGCGACCGGTCGGTGCTTCCTGGGCTGTGCGCCTTGTGGTCGGTCTGCGGCCCGGCGTCTTCCGGGCTCCGAGCCGCGCAGTTCCGGCCACGCGCGGTCGAATGCCGTTCCGCGGTACCTCCGCTCCTCGCCTCGCCGTCGGTCTGCGGCACGGTGTTCTGGGCTGTGCGCCTTGCGGTCTTGCCTGCGTGGTGGCCGTGGGCCCTGTGGGCGCTTTCTGGACTGCGCGGCCTGTGGTGCCGCCCGCGGGGTGGGTCTGGGACCGGTCGGTGTCTCCCGGTTTCCGCGTCTCCGCCGTCGGCCTGCGGCCCGCGTTTCCTGGACGGCGCACTTGGCGGTTCGCCCACACGGCGGCCTTGCTGGCTTCGCCTCTCGCGGGCGGCCCTGCGGTTCGACGCCTTCCGGGCTCGGTCGCGGCGCCGCCCGCGGTGTGGGTTTGCGACCGGCTCGCGCCTTCGAAGTTCCGCGCCTTCGCCGTCGGCCTGCGGCCCCGCGTCTCCTGGGCCGCGCGCCTCGCAGGGGCGACCGCCGGGTGGGCCCGCGCCTGGCCGGCGTCCCCGGACTCCGCCCCCCGTGGTCGGCCTGCGCGGTCGGTCTGTGGACCGGCCTCGCTCAGGCTCCCCGCCTGCAGAGCCGCCGACGCGATCGAACGCCGTCCCGCGGCGTCTCCCAAGCCCCCACCCCGCCCGGGCGTACTTCCCCGGGAGTACGTGTGATCACGCCGTCCGGCCGACGCCGCCCGTCCGCCGGGGCGTCTAGCGTGGCGGACATGCAGAAACAGCGTGGGCCCGATGCCGGCCTGCCGCAACGGTGGCGACCCGGGGGGCCGCCGCCCCGGTGGTGGCGGCACGGACCGCCCGGGTGGAGCCGCCGCGCCGCCGAGCGGGACGAGAACCTGGAGTCGGCCGGCCGCGCCCGGTGGCCGTGGCCCTCCACCCTGCTGTTCACCGCCTTCGTCCTGATCGGCTCCGGCTTCGCCGGCCACGCCCAGGCGGGCGAGCGGGTCGCCCTCGACCCGCTCGGCCGCGTGCTGCTGTTCGTGTCGGGTGCGCTGCTGCTGTGGCGGTGGCGGCGACCCGTCGCCGTGCTGTGGGGCACGGTCGCCACTGTCCTCGTCTACTTCGCGGCCGGATATCCGTACGGGCCCGTCCTCCTGACCGTCGCGGTGGCGTGTTTCACCGTCGTCGTCTCGGGGCGCCGGTACGCGGCCTGGGCGGCGACGGGGACGCTGTGGGCCGGGCATCTGCTGCTCGGCCACGTCCTGTACCGGTGGCTGCCCCCGTCGGGCGACGACGCGGCCCCCTGGACCGAGGAGATCGTCGTCGCCACCTGGGCGGTGGCGCTCCTCGCCGTGTCCGAACTGGCCCGCGTCCGCCGCGAACAGTGGGCGCGGGAGCGGGCCGAGCGTGCCCGTGCGGAGCGGCGGCGCGCCGACGAGGAGCGGCTGCGCATCGCCCGCGAACTGCACGACGTGCTCGCGCACAGCATCTCCGTCATCAACGTGCAGGCCGGAGTGGGGCTCGCTTTGCTGGACAGTGACCCCGAGCAGGCCCGCACCGCGCTCACCACCATCAAGGCCAAGAGCAAGGAGGCGCTCGGCGAGGTCCGCCAGGTGCTCGACACCCTGCGCGCCCCCGGAGCCGCCCCGCGCACCCCCGCGCCCGGCCTGGACCGGCTCCCCGAACTGGTCGAACAGGCCGCGAGCGCCGGGCTGACCGTCACCGTCGAGGGCGAGCCGCCCCGGCTGTCGCCCGGCGCCGACCTGGCCGCCTTCCGCATCGTCCAGGAGGCCCTCACCAACGTCGTACGGCACTCCGGGTCCCGCGAGGCACGCGTACACATCGAGCACGGTGACGGACGGCTGCGGCTGACGGTCGACGACGACGGGCCCGCCACCGGCGCGGACGCGGGCGGCACCGGCAACGGGCTCGCCGGGATGCGGGAGAGGGCCGCCGCGCTCGGTGGCACCATCGAGGCGGGCACCCGCCCGGACGGAGGGTTCCGTGTGCTCGCCGTTCTGCCGATCGCGACCGAGGAGGACCGGTGATCCGTGTGGTGCTCGCCGACGACCAGTCACTGGTCAGGGCGGGATTCCGCGCCCTGCTGGACGCACAGCCGGACATCGAGGTGGCGGGGGAGGCCGCCGACGGCGAGGAGGCGCTGCGCCTGATCCGCGAACTGCGGCCCGACGTCGTGCTGATGGACATCCGCATGCCCGCCCTGGACGGCCTCGCCGCCACCCGCCGCGTCACCGAGGACCCGGACCTGGGCGAGGTGAAGGTGGTCATGCTCACCACCTTCGAGCTGGACGAGTACGTCTTCGAGGCGATCCGCTCGGGCGCCTCCGGCTTCCTGGTGAAGGACACCGAGCCCGACGAACTGCTGCGCGCCGTACGGGCGGTGGTCGACGGGGACGCCCTGCTCTCGCCGAGCGTGACGCGCCGGCTCATCGCCGAGTTCGCCGCCCGCTCCAAGGAACCGGCCGCCGCCGGCGCCCTGTCCGAGCTGACCGAGCGGGAGCGGGAGGTGATGGCACTGGTCGGACTCGGCCTGACCAACGAGGAGATCGCCCGCCGCCTGGTGGTGAGCCCGCTCACCGCCAAGACCCACGTCAGCCGCACCATGGTCAAACTGGGCGCCCGCGACCGCGCCCAACTGGTCGTCCTCGCCTACGAGTCAGGGCTTGTGCGGCCGGGCTGGCTGGGCTGAGACTCCCGCCGGAACCGCACCAGGACGGACACGGTCCGCACGGCGAACAGCACTGCCGCGAGCACCCCGCCCCCGCGCACCAGCACGGTCTCCGCCGTCCCCGGCGGCGCGAACAGCAGCGCGGGACCCGCCACCGCGCCGAACACCACGGCCGCCGCGAAGGCCGCGCTGCACAGCGCGTATCCGATCTCGACGGTGATCGCGTCCCGCTCGGCCTGACCGCGCCGGCCGTTGCCGCTTGTCCGACGTCCCCCGTGTTCCCGCATGCCGGGAGTGAAACAGGCGGACGGCCGGCGGGCAAGCACCCCCGGACTCGGCGTCAGACGATCGCGGACGTCTCCCGCCACAACTCCGCGAGCGCCGCGTCACCCGTCACCGTCGGCACGGGGAGCCGGTTCCACAGCGACAGGTACAGCTCGGCGGCGGGACCCGACACCTCGCACTCCGCGTCCCCGGCCGCGTCCCGCGTGGTCACCGGCGGCTCCTGCGACAGCCGTACGGTCCACACCGCGTCCGCGTCGGTCGCGCGGACCCGGAGCACGCGCGGCTCGGGGGTGCGGACGCGGCTCCTGCGGCGGGCGTGGAAGCCGCGCAGCAGTTCGTCGACGCCGTCCACCGCGAAGTCCGCGGCGACGGGCGTCGGTTCGCCACCGAGCGCCCCCTCCGCGTCGTAGCGGTGCACGGCCGTCTCATGGGCCTGGCGGCGGGCCCAGAAGCCGAGGCCGGACTCGGCGCCCGGCAGAAAGGTCCAGCACTCCACGTCCGGCTTCGCCTCGTGCAGCGTGTCGAGCAGCGCGCGGTGGCAGGCGCGGTACCAGGCGACCAGCTCCTCACCGTCCAGGTCCGGGTGTTCCTCCATCGGGCGGGGCGTCGGACACGCGTCGGCGACGAAGCCCGCCGCCCACCGGTGCACCACGCCGGTGTGCCGCAGCAGGTCCCGCACCTGCCAGTCCGGGCAGGCGGGTATGGGGGCGTCGGGCCCCGCCTGCTCCGCCGCGTCGGCCAGCGACCGGCCCTCGTGCTCGAGAATCTCCAGGTACCAGGCAGTCTCCATGGCCGGGAGTCTGCCCCACGGAGGGCCGCCGCGATCAGTGCTTTTCCCGATGCCTTACGGCAGCGGCGTCCCGCCCGTCGCGTTCACGATCTCGGCGGTGATGTACGACGCCTCCTGCGAGGCGAGGAACACGTACGCCGGGGCCATCTCGGCCGGCTGCGCCGGACGCCCGATCGGGGCCTGCTTGCCGAACTCCGCGGTGTCCGGCAGCGTCGCCGGGATCAGCGGCGTCCACACCGGGCCCGGCGCCACGGCGTTGACCCGGATGCCCCGCTCGATCAACATCTGCGCCAGCCCCTGCGTGAACGTGACGATGGCGCCCTTGGTCGTCGCGTAGTCCAGCAGATGCGGGCTCGGCTTGTACGCCTGCACGGACGCCGAGTTGATGATGCTGCCGCCCTCGTTGATGTGCGGCACGGCGAACTTGCACAGCCAGAACATGCCGTACAGGTTGGTGCGGACCACCCGGTCGAACTGCTCGGTGGTGATCGCCTCGATGCCGTCCGGCTGCGACATCTGGTAGGCGGCGTTGTTCACCAGGATGTCGATGCCGCCGAACTCGGAGACCGCACGGTCGATCAGCGCCCGGCAGTTCTCCTCCTCCCGGATGTCGCAGGACACGGCCACGGCACGCCGGCCGGCCTCCTCCACCCAGCGTGCGGTCTCGTCCGCCTCGTCCTTCTCGCTGTCCAGGTACGTGAAAAGCACGTCGGCCCCCTCGCGGGCGAACGCCAGGGCGACCGCGCGGCCGATGCCGGAGTCCCCGCCCGTGATCACGGCCGTACGGTCCGCCAGGCGGCCGCTGCCCCGGTAGGAGTCCTCACCGTGGTCCGGGGGCGGGTCCATGGGGCCGGTCCAGCCCGGGTGCGGCTGGTCCTGGGAGGGGAAGTCGGGGGTGGGGTGCTGGTCGACGGGGTTCTGCTGCTCGCTCACGGTCTCTCCCTGGTCCGCACGGTGTCGCTTGCGGCGTCCGCCGGGCGGAGGACCGGCGGACGCCGACGAACCGGGTACCCCGGCACCGCCCGGAGATCCCCTCCGGACGCTCAGTCCGTCCGTACGTGCCGGGTCGTGAACCCGATGGTGGTGGCCACCGCCGCCAGCACCGCCACGCTGGTCAGGGCGGCCGGGAGGCTGTACCAGTCGGCCATGAAACCGATCGCGGGCGGGCCGAGCAGCATCCCTCCGTAGCCCAGCGTGGAGGCGGTCGCCACCCCGCTCGGGCCCGCGAGGGCGCCCGCCCGCTCCACCGCCACGGGGAAGAGGTTGGCGAGCCCCAGCCCGGTCACGGCATATCCCAGCAGCGCCGCCCACAGGTACGGGGCGAGCGCGCCGAGCAGCATCCCGGCCGCGGCCGTGGAGCCGCCCACCAGGATCGTGCGCGTCCGGCCCAGCCGCTCCAGCAGTGTGGTGCCGCTCAGCCGGCCGACCGTCATGGCGAGCGCGAAGCACAGGTACCCGACGGCCGCCGCGCCCGGCGAGGCGTCCAGGTCCTGCTCCAGATGGAGCGCGCCCCAGTCGGCCAGCGCCCCCTCGCCGTAGGCGGTGCACAGCGCGATCAGCCCGAAGACGGCCACCAGGGCGCGGGTGCGCCGGTCGCGCCGGGGCCCGGAGCCCTCGGCGGGCCGTCCTCCGTCCGCCGGGGTCAGCGGCTCGCAGCGCATCAGCGCCCGCCCCGCGACCGCCGTCACCAGCAGCGCGACCACGGCGAGGCCCGTGAGATGCCGGACCGGCGACAGGGAGCCGGCGACCAGGGCGCCCAGCCCCGCGCCGATCATGCCGCCCAGGCTGAACGCGGCGTGGAAACTCGGCATGATCGGCCGGCCCAACGCCGCCACCAAATCGACGGCCGCACTGTTGAAGGCCACGTTGATCCCGCCGTACGCAGCGCCGAACACCAGCAGCACGGCGCCCAGCGCGAGTGCGGAGTGGGTCAGCGCCGGCAGGGCCACGCTGACGCTCAGCAGCACCGCGCAGACCACGGTGACCAGGTGGCTGCCGTACCGGCGGCACAGCCTGCCGGTCAGCGTCATGGTGATCACGGCGCCCGCGGAGACGCCGAGCAGCGCGAGCCCCAGGGCGCTCGCGGACGCCCCGGTCTGTTCCTTGACGGCGGGGATGCGCACGACCCAGCCGGCGAAGACGAAGCCGTCGAGGGCGAAGAAGGCGGTCAGGGCGAGTCGGAGTCGGACGAGGTCGGTACCCGGCACGGCACTGTGCGGACGGGTTTTGTTTATCAGCGGCACAAAAGCAGGCTAGGTGGCGTCCCGATGTCGCGGCAAGAGGTCGCGGGACACGGCGGAAGCGAGCCGGCGCACGGCCGGAGGGGTGGGCGGGTTAACCCGTGTGATCGTCCCGGATGGTGGCGCCGCACGAGATGGCTGAGCGTGGATCAGGCCGGAGCCCGGGAGAGTTGTGCTGACGCGGAGTCAGCTGCCCGGCCTCCAGCGGAAGGACTCTCAGATGCGCTCTGCCCGCATGGTGCTCGCCGCCGCGACGGCAACGGCGGCTCTCGCCATCGCCGCCCCCGCGGCCTACGCCGACCACGACGGCGACAGCGGACACGACAAGTCTTCCTACAGCAAGGAGTACGACAAGGAGAGCAAGCACGACGGAGGCGGCAAGTACGACAAGCCGCACGGCGGAGTTCACACGGGCGGCGGCGCCCTCTCCGCGGTGACCGGCGACGACTGGGGCACCGCCAAGGACCCGAAGTACGACCCCGAGACCTACAAGGAGAAGGGCGACTCCGAGAGCGAGGAGTCCTGGAGCGGCAAGCAGGACAAGGAGTGGAAGCACGACAAGCCGCACGGCGGCGTGCACACCGGCGGCGGCGGTCTCGCCTCGCAGCCCGGTGTCACGGCGGGCGGCCTGGCCGCGCTGGCGGTCCTCGGCACCGGCGCCTACGCGCTGCGCCGTAAGAAGGTCGCCGGGGACATGGCCTGAGCCATGCCCGGGGTCATAGCGACCGGGGCCGTCCCCCGCGCACCGCGCGCCACGACGGCCCCGCTCGCCCCCGCCGTTGAAGAGCTTTGCCCCTGAAAAACCGTCTTCCCGAAAAAGCCCTCCCCCTTGAAGTCCCCCCCGCCGTGCCCGAATGAGGTGGTTCCCCCGATGCCGGTCAGCGCCCCCACTCCCGTCGAGCCCGACCAGGCGTCCCCGGCGAGGCGCAGAGTGCGCTCCGTGATGACCGCGGTCTTCTGGGGCGGCGCCGGTCTGCTGCTGGCCACCACGCTGATGGGCGGCGGCGAGGACACGCCCGACGACGCCCACGGACCGCACGCCACCCGCACGGTCGCCGCGGCCCCCTCGGCCGACGCGTCCACCGGACCGGCCGAGGGCGGGTCCGCCGCCTCTCCGGCCCCCGCCGAACGGTCCCCTGGCAAGCACCTGCCACGCTCCGCGCCGACCCGGCTGGTCATCCCGTCCATCGGCGTGAACGCCCCCTTCACCACCCTCGACCTCAACAGCGAGGGCCAGCTCGAGGCGCCCCCGCCGAACGACACCAACCTCGTCGGCTGGTACGCCAAGGGCGCCTCCCCGGGCGAACCGGGCGCGGCGATCATCGCGGGGCACGTGGACACCAAGACCTCCGCGGCCGTCTTCGCGCGCCTCGGCGAACTGGAGAAGGGCGACCGCTTCCAGGTGCGGCGCGCCGACGGCACCCGGGCCACGTTCGTCGTCGACGAGGCGGAAGCCTTCGCCAAGGACGACTTCCCGAACGAGCGCGTGTACGCCGACACCCCCGACGCGCAGGTCCGGCTCATCACGTGCGCCGGCGCCTACGACCACGCGGCCAAGGACTACACCGAGAACCTGGTGGTCTTCGCCCACCTCGTCTGACCCCGAGGTCCACGACGAACGGCTGCCCGGAAGGGGAGGGACCCTCCGGGCAGCCGGCTCCGTCACGCCGCGGAGCACTCCGCGCCGTTCAGCAGGAACACCGTCGGGTCGGTGTCGGTCCCCGCCCGCGTGCCCGTGAAGCCCAGCGACACCGAGCCCGACGGCGGGATCGTCGCGGTGTACGGGGCCGCCTGTACGCTCACCTCCGCACCGCTCTGCGTCACCGTGCCGCCCCACAGGCTGGTGATCCGCTGGCCCGTCGGGAAGGTCCAGCGCAGCGTCCACCCGTCGATCGCGGTGCTCCCGGTGTTGCGGACGACGACCTCGCCCTGGAAGCCGCCGGGCCACTCACCCGTCACCCGGTAGGTGACCGCGCAGGGCCCGGCCGCCGGACCGGACGCCGTGATGACGTCCACCGTCGCCGAGCGAGCGGACCGGTTCCCGGCCGCGTCCCGGGCGTAGACGGCGAAGGTGTACGACGTGTCCGCCGCGAGACCGGTGACGGTGGCCGTGGTGCCGGAGGACGAGGCGACGACGGTCTCCTGGCCGCCGGCGACCCGGACGACGTCGTAGCCGGTCACGCCGACCGCGTCGGTGGACGCGCCCCAGGTCAGGGTCACGGAGGAGGACGTCACCCTGGAGGCCGCGGGCGTGCCCGGTGCGGTCGGCGCGGTGGTGTCCTCGCCCGAGCCGCTCCGGTAGATGGCGGCCTCCTCGGACGTGGCCGCGATCCCGTCCGCGCCGTCGAAGAGACGCTGCCCCCAGCTGGTCATCCGGTTCGGGTCGAAGTTCTCGACCATGTCCAGGTACTCGACCCCGCCGCCGTTGCCGCTCCACGACCAGCCCAGGTAGCCGATGCCGAGCTGCCGGGTGACCGACAGGACGGCGTCCTCGTCCGGGTTGCCGTCGGAGTGGTCGTGCCCGAACTCG
>Ga0164243_10009179_pt1 | contig 14435 bp, 12 predicted proteins | sample OricompcompostOP_FD_108781 | JGI IMG/M metagenome (GOLD analysis project Ga0164243, IMG submission 108781) | Organic Plus compost microbial communities from Emeryville, California, USA - Original compost - Organic plus compost (OP) | ecosystem: Engineered > Solid waste > Mixed feedstock >... | reverse complement strand
GCGTCGGACACCAGCGAGGACTGCCTGTACCTGAAGATCCAGAAGCCGGCGGACGCGAAGAAGGGCGAGAAGCTGCCGGTCATGTACGAGTTCCACGGCGGCGGGTTCCTCGGCGAGAACCGTACCGACCAGGGCGAGAACCTGGTCCGTTCCGGCCGGGTCGTCTACGTGTACGTCGGGTACCGGCTGGGCATCCTCGGCTTCCTGGCGCACGCGGCGTTCGGCGCGCACGCCGGCGACTACGGCATCCAGGACCAGCAGGCCGGGCTGCGCTGGGTGCGGCGCAACATCGCGGAGTTCGGCGGGGATCCGGGCAACGTCACCGTGTTCGGCGAGTCGGCCGGTGGCGCGAGCGTCTGCGACGAGGTGGCGTCACCGACCGCGGCGGGCCTGTTCCAGAAGGGGATCAGCGTCAGCGGCTTCTACAACTACCAGAACAACACGGTCTGGTCGAAGGCCGACTGCAAGTCCACGTACTACACGGAGGCGCAGGCGCAGCGGACCGGTGCGCGGTTCGCCGCGAAGGTCGGCTGCGACCAGGGTGACGTGGCCGCCTGCCTGCGCAGGGTTCCGGCGCAGACCCTGGTCGACAACGGCGGCCAGTTCGTGGATCCGACCGCCGGCGGGACGATCGGCCCGATCGTCAACGGCACCACGCTGACCAGATCGCCGAAGGAGGCGTTCGCCACCGGTCACGTCAACCGGGTCGCGCTCATCACCGATGTGGGGCGGGACGAGTTCAACGGCGGCATCTACGAGAACCAGCCCGGCCTACACACCGTGGTCGCCGACACCCCGGCCCAGTACCGGCAGCTGGTGTCCGAGCAGTTCGGCGAGCTGGCGCCGCGGGTACGCCAGCTGTACCCGCTGGATCGCTTCCCGTCGCCGTTCATCGCGTACCGCACGATCATGGCCGACTCGGCGTCGGTGTGCCCGCTGCTCGTCGCGAACGACGAACTGGCCACGCACCTCCCGGTGTACGCCGACCTCGACGAGGACGCGGACAACCCGGCGCACGAGCGTAAGGAGCCGATCGGCGCCGTGCACAGCGGTACCAACCTGCTCGTGCACTACCCGTCGGCCGACCTCGATCCGAACCAGGCGGCGCTGCAGGACCAGCTGCTCGCGGAGTGGACGAGCTTCGCCCGTACCGGCGATCCGGCGGCGGCACACAGCCCGGCATGGCCCCGGTACGACCGGCATCAACAGCTGGTGCTGTCGCTCCGCCCGGCCGGCGCCAGCCTGCTGATCCCGGCCCGGGAACTCCGGCAGCAGCACCACTGCGCGTTCTGGGACGCCTCGACCCGGTACTGAGGCGGGTCAGAGCGTGGTGATGCCGCCGTCGCCGCGTCGGGCGGAACTGCTCGATGCCTGCTATCCCACGCGACCCGGCGCACCGGCGGCTACCGGAGCACGGCGGCCAGCTCGGGGATCGCGGTGCGGTACGCGGTGAGCAGCCGGCGGGCGGTGTCCACCGAGTCGACGAGCGGGTGCAGCGCGAGCGCGGCGACGGCGGTACTGGCGCTGCCGGCGACCGCCGCGTCGATGGTGGCGCGTTCCGCGGCCTTGACCGCGGCGACCAGGCCGAGCTGGTGCGGGGTGAGCGGGTCGACCGCGATCGGGCGGGCGCCGGACCCGTCGACCGTACAGGACACCTCGACCACCGCGTCGGAGGGCAGCGCCGGGATGGCGGATCCGTTGCGTACGTTGAGGATCAGCGTCGTACTGGTGCCGTGCACGATGGCGTCGAGCAACGCCAGCGCGACCGACTCGTACCCGCCTTCGTCCACATCGGACTGATCCCGCTCGCCGTCCCGCGCCTCGGCGAGGTAGCTCGCGTCGCGTTCGGCCCGGGTACGGTCCCACAACGCCAACGCCCGCTCGGGTTCGGCCGCCGCGGCGGCGTAGAACTCGCGCTGCTGCCGGGCCACGTACTCGCCGCGGGTGTCACCGGCGGCCATCGCCGCGGTGGCCTCCCGGGTGAAGTAGTAGTAGTACAGGTACTCGTTGGGTAGCGCACCGATCGCCCGGATCCACTCCGCGCCGAACAGTCGCCCCTCCTCGATGCCGGCCAGCGCGGCGTCGTCGGCGAGCAGTTCCGGCAGCAGGTCGCGGCCCTGTTGCCGGACGGCGCGCAGCCAGCCCAGATGGTTCAGCCCCGCGTAGTCGAACGCGACCCGCGCCGGATCCACCCGCAGCGCGCGGGCGGCGCGGCGGCACAGCCCGGCCGGCGAGTCGCACACCCCGATCACTCGGTCGCCGAGGACGCGTTGCATCGCCTCGGTGACCATGCCGGCCGGGTTGGTGAAGTTCACGACCCAGGCGTGCGGGCACAGCTCGGCGATCAGCTCGGCGACCCGGATCGCGACCGGAACGGTGCGCAGCCCGTACCCGATGCCGCCCGGACCGGTGGTCTCCTGGCCCAGCAGGCCGTGGTCGAGCGCGATCCGTTCGTCCGCGGCGCGGCCGGCGGTACCGCCGACCCGCATCGCGCAGAACACGAAGTCGGCGCCGGCGAGGGCGTCGGTCAGCTCGGCGGACACCCGTACCCGGGGCGCGTCGGTACGGTCCGCGGCGAGCTGGCGCAGCACCGCGGCGACGGCGGCCAGCCGGGACTCGTCCACGTCGTACAGGACGACGTCGGTGACCCGCGGCTCGGCCAGCAGCGCGCGGTAGATCAGCGGTACCCGGAACCCGCCGCCGCCGAGGATGGTCAACCGCACGGACAACACCTCCCGCGGTGACCCTAGCGTCCGCCGTGGCGTCGGGATCGCGACACCTCGCCAGTCGCCGGCGTTCCCGCTGGTCACCGGGGCGATCGTGCTACGCACGGTGAGGCGGGCGATTGGTTTTGCACCATTTACTGGTTAATCTGCGGCCATGCCTCCCCGCGTTGCGATCGTCACCGACTCCACCGCGTCACTGCCGGCGTGGGCCGTCGAGCGGTACCGGATCCGGGTGGTGCCGCTGCAGGTCAAGCTCGCCGACCGGGTGGACACCGAGGACCGGGTGGACACCGGCGAGCTGGTCACCGCGCTGCGCGACAACGTACCGGTGGCCACCGCCGAGCCGTCCTCGTCGGCGTTCTTCTGGGCGTACCAGGAGGCGGCGGAGGCGGGTGCGCAGGCGGTGATCTCCATCCACCTGTCCGCGCGGCTGTCCGCCACCTGCGCCGCGGCCCAGTCGGCGGCGGACCGCTCCGGCGTACCGGTACGGGTGGTGGACTCGCAGACCAGCGGGATGAGCCTCGGTTTCCTGGCGGTCGCCGCGGCGGAGGCGGCCGCCGCCGGGCAGGCGCCCGGTGACGTCCTGGCGCTCGCCGCCACGCAGCGGCAGCGCGTCCAGCAGATCATGTACGTGGACACCCTGGAGTACCTGCGGCGCGGCGGCCGGATCGGCGGCGCGGCCGCGCTGCTGGGTACCGCACTGTCGATCAAGCCGTTGCTCAGCCTCGCCGACGGCGAGATCGTACCGGTGGCGAAGGTGCGCGGCACCCGGCGCGCGCTGACCCAGCTGGTCGAGCTGATCGGCAAGGGCATCGACGGCCGACCGGTACGGGCCGCCGTCGAGCACGTGGCCGCCGACGACCGGGCCGCCGAGACCGCGCGGCTGCTGCGCCAGCGGTACCCGTCGGTGCCGGAGCCGATCGTCACGCCGGCGTCGGCGATCCTCGCCGCGCATCTCGGCCCCGGCGCCGTCGGCGTCGCGCTGTCGGCGTCCTGACGGTCAGTAGAACGGCGTGACCTGAACCGGTACCGGTGTGCCGGAGGCGCCGGCCGGCAGCGCCCGCGGCGTCGCGCCGGGCCCACCGAAGTCGACCAGCAGTACCCGACCCCCGGCCACGACCAGCAGCCGGTGCGCCTCGCACAGCCGGGCGCGGGACAGCGCCCAGGCGCTGAGGTACCTGCCGAGCGCCGGGCCGACCGAGTACGACACCGGCCGGGTGGCCGAACGTCACCGGCGGTGCCTTGTCCTCCGCCGGTACCGCCAGCCAGCTCGACGTCGACGCCGCGGTCGCTGCCTCGGGCGTGCTGAGGGCCAAGCTGAGCAGGACCCGTCGTACGCCGTCGTGCGGTACGGCGGGGTGCGCGTGCCGGTGTCGTCCCGGTGGCGTGGCCGTCCACAGTGGACATCATGACGCTGGGTCGCGATGATGATCACCATTTGAATTTCGTACTGTGCGCCATCTGAAGTCATCTTTGTAGCCTTGTGGGGTGTTAGACCGAGACTGGTATGCCTGGCACGACCTCTACGACTCCCCCGACTCCAAGCTCGCCCGGCGGCTGCGCGCGGTCCGCGTACAGGTCAGGGCGGCACTCGACGACGCACCACCGGGGCCGCTGCGTGCGGTCAGCCTCTGCGCCGGGCAGGGGCGGGACCTGATCGGCGCGCTCGCCGACCATCCCCGCGCCGGTGACGTCCAGGCCCGCCTCGTCGAACTGGACGAGCGCAACGTCGCGGCCGCCAACGAGGCGGCCGCCCGCGCCGGCCTGACCGGCGTGCGGGCGGTGGCCGCCGACGCGGCCCAACCCGCCCAGTACCAGGACCTGGTACCCGCCGACCTCGTGCTGATTTGCGGGGTGTTCGGCAACCTGACCCTGACCGGCGTCGCCGACCTGGTCGAGCACTGCACGTGGCTGTGCGGTACCGGCGGGTCGGTGGTGTGGACCAGACACCGGGAGACGCCCGACCCGGTGCCGTGGATCTGCGACAGGTTCGCGGAGCAGGGCTTCGAATGCGCGTACGTGTCCGAGCCGGCGGAGCGGCACGGTGTCGGGCGGCACCGGTACCTCAAGGATCCGCAGACCGTCGCGCCGGACCGCAACCTGTTCACGTTCGTCGGGCACGACCGCCTGATCGGTGGTGCCGCGCCCTGGTGGGCCTGACGGGTACGGTCGCCGACCGGCCAACGCCGTCCGGTCCGGCGCCGGCCCGTACAGTCGGGCCGTGGCACGGATTCTGATCTCCGCCGACATGGAGGGCGCCACCGGCACGGTGCTGCCGGAGGACGTGCTCGCCGGTACCGACCGGTACGCGCGGGCGCTGCGGCTGCTCACCGCGGACGTGAACGCGGCGGTCGCCGGGTTCGCCGCGGCCGGCGCCACCGACATCGTCGTCAACGACTCGCACTGCGGCATGGCGAACCTGCCGCTGGACGAGCTCGACCCGCGCGCCGAACTGGTCGTCGGCCGGCACAAGCCGCTCGGCATGATGGAGCTGATCGACAGCGGCGTCGACGCGGTCGCGATGATCGGCTACCACATGGGTGCCGGCCAGCCCGGCGTACTCGCGCACACCTGCCTGTCGCACACCATCCTGGACGTCCGGGTCGACGGCCGCCGGGTCGACGAGGGCGGGTTCAACGCGCTGGTCGCCGCCGAGGCGGGGGTACCGGTCGTGCTGGTCACCGGCGACGACCTGCTCTGCGCCGCGGCGCGCGGCTGGGCCCCGCAGGCCCGTAGGGTCGTGGTCAAGCGGGCGCTGTCCCGGCACAGCGCGGTGTGCCGGACGCCGGCCGCCACGGCCGCGGACATCACCGCCGCCGCCCGGGCCGCGACCGCACTGGCCGGTACCGGCGAGCCCGCGCCGGCGCCGCACACCGTCGAGGTCGACGTCGACTACCCGTACCTGGCGACGCGGGCGACCTCGATCCCGGGCGTACGGCTGGTGGGGGAGCGCACCGTCGCGTTCGACGTGCCGGACGCGGCGAGCGGACTGCGTACGTTCGGCATCGTGGTCGGCGTGCTCGGCGCCGGCCGGGAACGGGACTGGACCTGAAAGGTGGCGCGGATGAACGCACAGCCGCCCGTGGTGGGCATCCTGGGTGGGATGGGGCCGGCGGCGACCGCCGACTTCTACCGGAAGCTGGTGGCGGCCACGCCGGCCGACCGGGACCAGGACCACATCCCGGTGGTGATCTGGGCGGACCCGCGGGTACCGGACCGTACCGAGGCGTTGGTCGGCGACGGGGACGATCCGCGGCCGGCGCTGCGGGCCGGTATCGCCGGGCTCGCCGCGGCCGGGGTCCGGCTGCTCGCGGTGGCCTGCAACAGCGCGCACGCGTTCGTACCGCCGCTCGCCGCGGAGGCCGGCCTGGAGCTGGTGAGCATCGTGGACGTGACCGCGGCGCGGCTGGCCGCCACGCTGCCGGCCGGGTCGACGGTCGGCCTGCTGGCCACCGCCGGTACCGTCGCGTCCCGGCTGTACCACGACGCGGCCGCGGCGGTGGGGTTGACGGTGCGTGCGCCGGACCCCGCCGACCAGCGCCGGGTCAGCGCGGTCATCGCCGCGGTCAAGGCCGGTACGGCGGGGCCGGCCGAGGCCGCCGACCTGTCCGCGGTGCTGTCCACGCTGCGTACCGCCGGGGCCGGGGTCGCGATCGCCGGCTGTACCGAGATCGTGCTGGCGCTGGCGCCGGACGAGGCGGCGCTGCCGGTGGTGGATCCGGCGGACGTGCTCGCGCACGAGGTGGTACGCCGGGCCAGGGAACTGCTGGGCGTGGGTTAACGGACGGCAAGAACGGGTACAGGCGCCGGCAAGCAGGTCACGATGTCGACGCATTGGTGATGCGGACGTTACCGGTCGCTGATGTGCAGGCCCTAGCGTCCGGACCGTGGATCCGTGCTGGGATCCTGCCCCGGAGGGGATCGTCGACAAGGTGGTGCAATGCGAACAGGCAAGGTTGTGGCCGTCGGTGCCGTTGCCGTCGCGCTGCTCGGGATGTCCGCAGCGTGTAGCAAGAACACCGGCAAAGAAGGCGGTACCGGACCCAGCGCGCAGGTCGCGTCCGGTGAGATCAGCACGAACCCGGCGGACTCCAAGGGGCCGGCGGCGCCGATCAAGGGCGCCAAGCGGGGCGGCACGATCATCTCGTACCACGAGCGCGACATCGAGCACCTCGATCCGCAGCGGGTGTACATCTCCGACGGGCAGGCGCTCGACCAGCTCGTGACGCGGCAGCTGACCACGTTCAAGGTCGACCCGAAGACGCACAAGTCGATCCTGGTCGGCGATCTCGCCACCAACACCGGTACCGACGTCAACGGCGACGGCAAGACCTGGAAGTACACGCTGAAGCCGGGCCTGAAGTACCAGGACGGCACGCCGGTCACCGCGGCCGACGTCGCGTACGGCGTGGCCCGGTCGTTCTCGCCGAACATCGCGGACGGGCCGCACTACATCCAGCAGTGGCTGGCCGGCTCGACGAACTACAACGCCACGTACAAGGGGCCGTACGACGGGGCCAAGCCCACGCCGCCCGGCGTGGTGGTCAAGGGCAACACGATCACGTTCCACCTGAAGTCGGCGCAGCGGGAGTTCCCGTACGCGGCCTCGTGGGGTACCACGTCGCCGCTGCCGAAGTCGCAGGACAAGAACCCGCAGAAGATCGACACGCACCCGTTCTCGTGCGGGCCGTACCAGATCGCGAGCTACCAGCGCGGCAGTGAGCTGACGCTGAAGCGCAACAAGTACTGGGATGCGAAGACCGATCCGGTCCGGCACGACTACTTCGACAAGCTGGACATGAAGATCGGCGTCACCCCGACCGACCAGACCAACCGGGTGCTGTCCAACCACGGCGCCGACCAGTACGGGGTGGTCGACCAGCCGGGTGTCAGCCCGGAGCTGACCCAGAAGGTACTGGCCGACCCGTCGGCGAAGGGCCGGACGCTGAACGACTTCCTGTCGTTCGCGTACCGGATCGACATCAACACCCAGCGGGTCACCGACGTCAACGAGCGCAAGGCGCTCAACTACGCGATCGACCGCAAGGCGTACGTGCAGGCGTCCGGCGGTACCTCGCAGGGGGAGCCGGCGACCACGCTGATGTCGCCGACCGTGGCGGGCTACAACAAGTACGACGCGTACCCGGGCGCGGGCAGCTCGGCGGGCGTGGACAAGGCGAAGAAGCTGCTCGGCGGCAAGCACCCGAAGCTGGTGTACGCCTACCCGAACACCGAGGTCGGCCAGAAGCTCGCCACCGTGGTACAGACCGCGCTGGAGAAGGCCGGGTTCAAGATCGTGCTGCGGCAGGAGGACGAGGACAGCTTCTTCACCGCGATCGACCGCAAGGACAACGGCTGGGACCTGTACCCGACCAACTGGGGCGCGGACTGGCCGAGCGGTTCCACGGTGATCCCGCCGCTGTACGACGGCCGTACCATCGCGCCGGCCGGCAACCAGAACACCTCGTACCTGAACGCACCGGACGTGAACAAGCAGATCGACAAGATCAAGATGGAGCCGGTCGAGAAGGCGACGAAGGACTGGGGCAAGCTCGACGAGTACATCATGAAGAAGTACGCGCCGAGCATCCCGCTGTACTACATCAAGCAGCTGAGCATCACCGGCAGCAAGGTGCACGACGTGAAGATCGAGAACCCGCCGGGTGCGATCACCTACGTCGACGCCTGGGTGGGCTGATCCGACACACCCCCTGACGATGGCCGGTCCCGGTTGCGGGGCCGGCCATCGTGCTGTGCGAGACACTGTCGGTACGGCGAGGCGAGGGAGACGTGGACCGCATCGGCGTCGGGGGTACCGGCGGACCGGTGGTGCGGACGATACGGCTCCCGGCCGCGCGGGACGGTGTGCTCGCCCACCTGCGGTGAGGTTCGACGGGAGGAGTGGCATGGACACCACCATCGAATGGGTGTACGCGCCGGAACGGTCCCCGGACGGCGGGATGCCCGTGGCGGCCGCGATCACCGGCCGCTACCCGGACGGGGAGGACTTCTGGCTGGTACGGCCGATGGTGTTCATCGAGAACCACATCGACGACGACGGCGTCGAGCACGGCGACTGCTTCGTCGACTCCGACGGCATCGTCCGGTACCCGCTCGGCCGGCCCTGCGCGGAGCCGGTGACCCACTGGGCGTACCTGCCGACGCTGCCGGGCCGGACGGTATCCGGGCTGTTCGGCGCGGACGCTCGGGAGGCGGTGCGGCACCTCCCGCGGTGACCGGAACCGTCAGCGCACGCCGAAGCCGATCGTCGTACTGGTCCGGAAGTCCTGCCCCGGCCGCAGCACGGTGGACGGGAAATCGGGGTGGTTGGGCGAATCCGGGAAGTGCTGGGTCTCCAGGACCAGCGTGTCGCTCTGCCGGTACGTGTTGCCGCCGATGCCGACGAGCGTCCCGTCCAGCTGGTTGCCGGCGTAGAACTGCATGCCGGGCTGGTCGGTCACCACGCCGAGATGCCGCCCGCTGGCCGGGTCGTACACGCTGGCGACCGGGCGCCGGCCGGACCCGTTGAGCACCCAGTTGTGGTCGTATCCCCGGACGTTGGTCAGCTGCCGGTCGCCGGACCGGATCCGGGCGCCGATCGCCGTCGGGGTACGGAAGTCGAACGGGGTGCCGGTCACGTCCGGCAGCGTGCCGAGCGGGATCGCCTCGCCGTCGACCGCGGTGTACGCGTCCGCGTCTATCCACAGTAGATGGTCGTAGACGGTGCCGGAGCCCTCGCCGCCGAGGTTCCAGTACGTGTGGTTGCTCAGGTTGACCACCGTCGGCTTGTCCGTCGTGGCGTGGTAGTCGATGGTGAGCTCGCCGCCGGCGGTCAGGGTGTAGTCGACGGTGGTGCTCAGGTTGCCCGGGAAGCCCATGTCGCCGTCCGGGCTGACCAGCCGGAACCGCACGCCGACCCGGCCCGGACCGCGCCGGATCTCCGCGTCCCAGACGTGCTTGTCGAACCCGACCGTCCCGCCGTGCAGCGCGTTGTCCCCGTCGTTGACCGGGATCTGGTACGTGTGCCCGTCCAGGGTGAAGCGGCCGTTCGCGATCCGGTTCGCGTACCGGCCGACGATGGCGCCGAAGTACGGGCTGCTCGACCGGTATTCGTCCAGTGTGGACAGACCGAGGGCGATGTCGGCGTACCGGCCGCGCCGGTCCGGCGTCGACACCCGGTGCACCGCCGCGCCGTAGTCGATCAGCTGTACCCGCAGGCCGTCCTCGGCGCCGAGGGTGTACCGGGTGACCGGGGTGCCGTCCGGCATCGTGCCGAACGGGTCGGTCCGTACCCGCAGCGCGTCCGGGTCGGTGGTGACCGGCCGGGCGGTACCGGTGTCCGCGGCGCCGACCGCACCGGCGGTCAGCGCGCCACCGCCGAGGGCTCCGGCGGACCGCAGCACGGTACGGCGTGAGACGCGTGCCGTCATGCCCACCTCCCGGTACCAAGACGACATCGATCAACACGTTCTACCACAAACGCGCACCGGGGTGCGGTGTCCGACCGGTCAGGGCGCGATGTTGCGGATCGGGTCGCGGCGGGACAGGATCGCCGCGGCGAGCGCCTCGACCGCGTCCCCGGCGGAGTGCGGGTTGGTCAGCAGCATCAGGTCGGTCTCGCCCAGCTCCGGCAGCCCGACGCTCGCGGGCAGCTCGACCAGGTCGGTCGGTACCAGGCTGCGCGCGAAGATGGCCACCCCCAGCCCGGCGCGTGCCGCGGCGAGGACCCCGTTGACGCCGCGCACCGTGCAGGAGATCCGGTACGGGATGCCCGCGTCCTCCAACGCCTGCACGCCGCGCGACCGGCTCATGCTCGGCGCGTGGTACACGATCAGCGGTACCGGCTTCGTCGGGTCCAGCCGGGCGTCCTCGACGGCGGCCCACACCAGCGGATCCCGGCGCACCAGGCGGCCGTGACCCTCTCCGGGCGCGTACTTGACGAAGGCGGCGTCCAGGTGGCCGGACTCGACCCGGCGTTGCAGCGTCAGGCTCTGCGACACCGTGAGCTCCAGCACGATCTGCGGGTACAGCCTCCGGAACTCCCGCAGGATCTTCGGCACCGGGGTGAGCGCCAGGTCGTCGGTCACCCCGAAGCGCAGCCGCCCGCTCAGCCCGGACCCGGTGAAGTGCCCCACAGCGGCCTCGTGCGCGGCGATGATCGTCCGGGCGAACCGGGCCATCGCCTCACCGTCCGCGGTCAACGCGACGGTACGCGTGTCGCGCACCAGCAGCGGCCGACCGACCTCCGCCTCCAGCTTCCGGATGTGTTGGGAGACAGTCGGTTGCCGGATGCCGAGGGCCGCCGCGGCGCGGGTGAAGGAGAGCGATTCGCTGACCGCGAGGAAGGTCCTGAGGTGCTCCGGGTTGTACACAGCGTCCACCACCTTATTGCACGACGCTATAACACTAATAGGAGCAATTGGATTTTGAAATGAACTCGGAGGCGAGAAGGATGGGGTGCACACCCCACCCGCCTTCGATCCTTGGGGACGACTGTGACCTCCGCACAAGCGGCCACCGACGACCACTTACCCAGCGCGGCGCCGAGTCGGCGTCGCACCTTCGAATCCCTGCGTACCTTCAACTTCCGCGTCTTCGCGGGTGCGCAGGTGGTGTCCAACACCGGGTCCTGGGTGCAGCGCATCGCGCAGGACTGGTTGGTGTTGAGCCTCACCGGATCCGCCACCGCGGTCGGCGTCACCACCGCCCTGCAGGCCGCACCCACCGTACTGTTCGGCATCGCCGGCGGCGCGCTCGCCGACCGGTTCGGCAAGCGCCGGATCCTGCTCTGCACCCAGGCCGGCATGGGGATGACCGCCGGCGTACTGGCGGTGTTGACGCTCACCGGGCACGTCGCCGCCTGGCACGTGTACCTGATCGCCCTGGCGCTGGGCCTGATCACCGCGGTGGACAACCCGACCCGGCAGGCGTTCGTCAACGAACTGGTACCCGCCAGCCAGCTGCGCAACGCGATCAGCCTCAACTCGACCGTGTTCCAGCTCGGCGCGCTGGTCGGCCCGGGCATCTCCGGGGTCCTGATCGGCGCGGTCGGGCCGGGCTGGTCGTTCGCCGCCAACGCGTGCTCGTTCGTGGCGCCGATCACCGGCCTGCTGGCGATGCGGCGGCACGAGATGATGCGGTTGCCGCGCCCGGCGACGGCGGCGCGGGTGCGTACCGTCGAGGTGCTCCGGCTGGTACGCCGGCGCCCCGAGATGTGCTGGACCATCGCGCTGATCGCCGCGTTCACGTTCTTCACGAACAACCTGGCGGTGACGCTGAGCGCGTACGCGAAGAGCGTGTTCGTCAGCGGCGCCGGCGGGTACGGGCTGCTCAGCTCCGTGGTCGCGATCGGCTCGGTGTGCGGCGCGTTGGTGTCCGCGCGGCGCGCCGGCTCGGGGGTACGGGGACTGCTCGCCACCGGTACCGTCGTCGCGGCGCTCGCCATGCTCGCCGCGCTGACCCCGGCACAGTGGGCGTTCGCGGTGGTACTGGCGGGGCTCGGCGCGGCCACCCTGCTCCTGGTGACCGCGGCGAACTCGACCGTGCAGCTGGCCGCCGAGCCGCACCTGCGCGGCCGGGTGATGGGCGTGTACCTGCTGGTGTTCACCGGTTCCGGCGCGCTCGGCGGCCCGGTCATCGGTTGGCTGGACCAGCACCTTGGCCCACAGGTGGGGCTGTTCCTGGCCGGTGCGGTACCGGCGGTCGCGGTGGCGGTGATCGCCACCCGGGTGCTCGACGTCCGTACCGTCCGGGCCGTGCTGCGCCGCCGGCACACCTGACGGTCGTCGGCGCCGGCGCCGTCGCGCCACGGGCCGCCGCACGAGCCCGGTGGTGGCAGGGCGAGGCGGCGGCGTTGCCGGAGTGCGGCTCGCGGCGGTGCCCGTGGGCGTCGGCAGGCGTGCCGTGCGGTACGGGCGTCGGTCAGGCGGTGGCGTCGGCGGCGGCGCGGCCCGCCGTACGGCCGCTGAACAGGCACCCGCCGAGGAACGTACCTTCCAACGAGCGGTACCCGTGGACGCCGCCGCCACCGAAACCGGCGACCTCACCCGCCGCGTACAGGCCGGGGAACGGTGTGCCGTCGGACCGCAACACCCGGCCGGACAGGTCGGTCTGCAGCCCGCCGAGTGTCTTGCGGGTCAGGATGTGCAGCCGCACCGCGATCAGCGGGCCCGCCTTCGGGTCGAGGATCCGGTGCGGCGTGGCGACCCTGGACAGCCGGTCCCCGCGGTACCGCCGTGCCACGTGGATCGCCGCCACCTGCGCGTCCTTCGTGTACGGGTTCGCCAGCTGCAGGTCCCGCGCGACGATCTGCTCGCGCAGCGTCGCGGCGGACAACAGCGGCTCGTCGGTCAGCCGGTTCATCCCGTCCACCAGCTTCGGCAGCGTGTCGGCCACCACGAAGTCGGCGCCACGGTCCCGGAACGCGGCCACCGGCGCCGGCGCGCCCGGCAGCACCCTGGACAGCGTGCTGGGGATCGACTTGCCGGTCAGGTCCGGGTTCTGCTCCGAGCCCGACAGCGCGAACTCCTTCTCGATGATCTTCTGCGTCAGGACGAACCAGGAGTGGTCGAAGCCGGACTCGCCGATGGCGGCGAGAGTGGCGAGCGTGTCGAAGCCGGGGAAGTTCGGCGCGCCGAACCGGCGGCCCGTCGCGTCGAACCACATCGACGACGGTCCGGGCAGGATCCGGATGCCGTGCCGGTGCCAGATCGGCTGCCAGTTCCGGATGCCTTCGGTGTAGTGCCACATCCGGTCCCGGTTGACGATCCGACCGCCGGCGCGCTCGGTGATGCCGAGCATCCGGCCGTCGACGTGCTCCGGTACGCCGGAGATCATCGCGCCGGGTGGCGCCCCGAGCCGGTCCGGCCAGCTGGCCCGTACCAGGTCGTGGTCCGCGCCGATGCCGCCGGAGGTGACCACCACGACCGGCGCGTGCAGCACGAACTCGCCCACCTTCTCCCGGGACGACCGGGTACCGCGGGCCGCGTCGCTGTCGGCCAGCCGGGTGCCGCGGACGCCGTCGACCGCGCCGCGGGTCACGGTCAGCTCGTCCACCCGGTGCCGGAACCGCAGCGACACCAGTCCCGCGTCGACCGCCTGCCGCACCAGCCGCTCGAACGGCGCCACCACGCCCGGGCCCGTACCCCAGGTGATGTGGAACCGGGGCACCGAGTTGCCGTGCCCGGTGGCGAGCGAACCGCCCCGCTCCGCCCAGCCGACCACCGGGAACCACCGCATGCCGAGCCCGTGCAGCCAGGCCCGCTTCTCGCCGGCCGCGAACTGCAGGTACGCCTGCGCCCACTGCGCCGCCCAGTGGTCCTCACCGAGCGGATCGTCGACGCCGCGGTCGAACCCGGCGGTACCGGCCCAGTCGGACCGGGCCAGCTCGTACGAGTCGCGCACCCCCATCCGCCGCTGCTCCGGCGAGTCGACCAGGAACAGCCCGCCGAACGACCAGTGCGCCTGCCCGCCGAGGCCGGATTCCGGCTCCTGGTCGAGCAGCAGCACCCGCCGGCCGGCCGCGGCCAGCTCGGCCGTCGCCACCAGCCCGGCAAGCCCGGCACCCACCACGATCGCGTCCGCGTCCGCCATCCGAAGCCTCCTCGGTGCCCGCCCGACGGCACCACACGTTACCCGCCGGTACGGCCCTGTCGCCGTCCTGCCGCCGCTGTCGCACGGCCACAGGCTCGTCGTCGCGGCGTGACCGGG